>Ga0194055_10004479_pt1 | contig 10441 bp, 10 predicted proteins | sample SepL449m_MetaG_FD_155482 | JGI IMG/M metagenome (GOLD analysis project Ga0194055, IMG submission 155482) | Anoxic zone freshwater microbial communities from boreal shield lake in IISD Experimental Lakes Area, Ontario, Canada - Sep2016-L442-9m | ecosystem: Environmental > Aquatic > Freshwater >... | reverse complement strand
GTCGATCCCGGCACGGTCGCGCTGGTGAGGGGCGGATCGGGGGGAACGGCGCGGCGATACATCTCGCAGAGATGGGCCATGACATCCAGTAGGGCAAGGCGGTAATCCTGAAGAAAGTCGACCTTGTGGCCCTCCAGTTCGAGCTGTTTGGCGAAACCGTCGATCAGATTCATATGGATCTCCACGGTGTTCGTGATCGATAGATCGCTGAAGAAGGCGGTGTTCACAAAACTCTCCAGGGCCTGATTGGCACTGGCTGGATCGCGGAAGTAGCTGAGCAGCAGATCGCGGTAGGTGCGGGTCAGGGAACGCAGTAGTTCCTCCCGGTCGCCCTTGGGCAGGTTGCGCAGGAAGCGGGCGGGGTCCCGTTTGTAGTAGACGCCCAGGTAGCCGAGCCGGCCCCGCAGGCGGTTGGTCAGCTTCCAGCGTTCGCCGCCCTCATTGGGGTCGGCCGCGGCCGCGCCGCCACCCACCTCTGCCGGGCCCAGGCTGGCTGAGCTGGGCAGACCGCGATGCAGAAAGCGTGAAACCGCCGCATCCAGGCTGTAGCTCAACTGCTCAAGCTGGTCGGGGGGCAGATGCACCTCTGCGTCGTGGAGCTCCACCTGGCCAGTCACCTCGCCGATCACCACGGCCGGCAGTAGCAGTCCCCGCTCGATCAGGGACTGGCGACTCTCTGGAGCCAGCACGCCCTGCTCCAGGAGCACCGCGTCGAAGGATTCGGGCTTCCCTTCGAGCATCTCCACCGGATCAGCCCGCGGGTCGATCGCCTCCATTCGGTAAGAACCCTCCCGCAGCCACTGGCCACAGGCCTGGGCGAGCGCGGGGTCGCGCAGCAGCGACACGATCGTGAGCGGCTGTCCTGGCATTGCCGGAACGGAGGGAAACCCTGCTGGGTGCCTGAATCTTGACGGATGGCGGCCAGGAATGGGAAAGTCTTTGTTTGTCTTTCGATTGCCACGCGCCAGGCTCAATGGGGGCAGATCCCTGCCACCAGCCTGGCCGTGCCCTGAGTCCCATGGCTGAAACCACCACCACCCCCGCGGCGAGCGCCCCGAGCGACAACGCTCCGAGCGACACTGCCCCTAGCGACAGCGCTCCTAGCAGTACCGCAGTGAGCGCCGCCCCAGCCTCCTCATCGGCTCCGGCCGCCCCGGGTCCTTACGCGATCGTGGAGGCCTCCGGCCAGCAGTTCTGGCTGCAGCCCGACCGCTACATCGACATCGATCGGCTCCATGCCGAGGTGGACAGCACCGTGACCCTGGAGACGGTGCTGTTGGTGAAGGATGGCAAGGGCACCACCCTCGGCGCACCCTATGTGGAGGGAGCCACGGTTGAACTGCAGGTGCTGGCCCACCGTCGCGGTCCCAAGATCCTGGTGTACAAGATGCGTCCCAAGAAGAAGACGCGGCGCAAGAATGGCCACCGCCAGGAACTCACCCGGGTGCTGGTCAAGTCGATTCAGGTGGCCGGCAAGCCCATCGCCTGATCGCCGCTCAGGCTCGATCTTTTCCATTTTCCTCTTTTTTCGCAGCACCCATGGCCCACAAGAAAGGCACAGGCTCCACCCGCAACGGCCGCGACTCCAATTCCAAGCGCCTCGGCGTCAAGCGTTTTGGCGGTGAGGTGGTGAGCGCCGGTTCGATCATCATTCGCCAGCGCGGCACCTCCGTGCTCCCCGGCGTGAATGTGGGTCGCGGCTCCGACGACACCCTCTTCGCCCTAGTGGATGGCGTGGTGAACTTCGAATCGATCAAGCGCGGCCTGCGCAACCGCAAGCGGGTGAACGTGGCCGTGGGCTGAAGCCCCACCGCGGTAGCGGCCTGTGGCAGCAATCCTCTCCCCAGCCCCCGCGGAGTGTCCCACGGCACTCTGCGGTTTTTTGGTGATCGATAAACCCGCTGGTCCCACCTCCCATGGCTGCGTGGCGGCGGTGCGGCGGGCCTATGGCCTCAAGCGGGTGGGCCATGGCGGCACCCTCGATCCCGCCGTGACCGGTGTGCTGCCGATCGCCCTCGGGCCGGCCACCCGTCTGCTCCCCTACCTACGGGGCGACAAGCTCTACCGAGCCGTGGTGCAGCTGGGCGTGCGCACCAGCAGCGATGACCTGGAGGGGCACCTGCTGGAGCGCCGGTCCCCGCCGGTTTTGGACACAGGCGCTCTCGAGGAGGCGCTCGCCGGCTTCCGTGGCGAGATCCTGCAGCGCCCGCCTGCGGTGTCGGCGGTGCATGTGGGAGGCGAGCGGGCCTATGCCCGCGCCCGGCGGGGCGAGCTGGTGGAGTTGGCGCCCCGACCCGTCACGATCCACAGCCTGCAGCTGCTCGGCTGGGACCCAGCCGAAGCGCGCCTGGAGCTGGAGGTGCGCTGTTCAGCCGGCACCTACATCCGCTCCCTGGCCCGCGACCTCGGCGAGCATCTGGGCTGCGGCGCTGCCCTGGCCCGCCTGCGCCGCACCGAAACGCTCGGCTTCGACCTCTCCACGGCCGTGGACCTGGAGCGGCTGGCCAGCGGCCCGCTGCCGCCTCTGCTGAATCCCCTGCTGGCCCTGAGCCACCTGGAGCGGCGCCAGCTGCTGGCGGAGGAACTGCCCAGTTGGCGTTGCGGGCGTGCGCTGCCGTTGCGGGCCGTGGCCCGTTCCATCGCTGAAGTGCCGGGCACGCCCGCTTGCACCTCCCCGGGCGCCGTCGAAGGGCTGAACATGACGTCCTGCCCCACCCCCATCGAGGCCATCCGCGAAGCCACTGCCGGCGGCCCCGCCGGTTCGGACACCTCAGAAGCACCCGCCTACGCCATCCTCAACCCGGATGGCAGTCTGGCCGGGATCGCCCGGCTCGATCCCGCCGGGCTGCTCCGGCCCCGCCTGGTGTTCGATGCCGCCGGTTGAGGATGGAGCCCTCCAGGGCTGCCATCCTCAACCGGCGCCACCCGGAGCCTTCCGACTCCGCCACTCCGTTCCGATTCCCTCTGTTTCCCTGAATGGCCGGCCACAGCAAATGGGCCCAGATCAAGCGCACCAAGGCGGTGGTCGACGCCAAGCGAGGGGCGGTGTTCACCCGCCTCGGCCGCGAGATCACCGTGGCGGCCCGCGCCGGCGGCGATCCCGCCGGTAATTTCCAGCTCCGCACCGCGATCGAGAAGGCCAAGGCGGCCGGCGTGCCCAACGCCAACATCGAGCGGGCCATCGCCAAGGGGTCCGGCCAGGCGGGCGGGGAGGGCGATCAGTTCGAGGCGGTGCGCTACGAGGGCTATGGCCCCGGCGGGGTGGCGGTGCTGATCGAGGCCTTCACCGACAATCGCAATCGCACCGCCGCCGACCTGCGCCTGGCTTTCAGCAAGCACGGCGGCAATCTCGGCGAAACCGGCTGCGTGAGCTACCTGTTCGAGCAGCGCTCCGTGGTGCGCCTCGAAGCGGGCGACCTGCCGGAGGAGGCGCTGCTGGAGCGCCTGCTGGAGCTGGAGGAAGCCGGTGGCCCGGCGGTGGTGGGCTACACCCTCGATGGCGAAGGCGCCGATGTGCTGGCCGCCTACGCCGACCTGGAGGCACTGCAGGATGGATTGCGCGGTTTTGGGCTGCCGGTGGCCGGCTGGGAGCACCGCTGGATCGCCCCGCTGCCCTGCCGCCTGGACAGCGAAGACACCCTGCGCCCCTGCCTGCGCATGCTCGATGCCCTCGAAGAGCTCGACGACGTGCGCAGCGTGACCTCCAATCTCGAGGCTGATGAGGAACTCTTGATTGCGGTGATGGAGTGAGGGGTCGATGCGTTCCAGTCGCGACAACACACCTGCTAGCAAGGCCAGCGGACTCGGTAGGCGCTGCTGCGTCCGGCGCCGATCGGTTCGAGGGCTTGCTTGGCCACCAGGTCAGCCAGGTCGCGCCAGGCGGTGGCCCGGCTGGCGTGGGTAAGGCCGATGGCCTTGCGCAGGCTGAGGCCGCCCGCGAAGCCTTCCGGCTCGGCATCAAGCAGGCGGTTGAGAAGTTTCTGCTGGCGGGCATTGAAGCCGCTGTGGCGGTGGTGCCACCAGAAGACGGCCTTGCGGCGCACGGCGTCGATCACGGCCTGGTTGAGCTGAGCGGCGGCGATCAGCTGCTCCAGAAACCAGATCAGCCAGGGGGTGAGATCGAGATCGCCCCGCTGGCAATGCTCCAGCACGGCGTAGTAACCCTTCCGCTCGCGCAGGATCTGGGCCGAAAGACCCAGGGCGCGGCCCGTCAGCACCTCACGGCTGGCAGGGCGAGTTGCCTGAGCAAGGAGACGGTCGCCGATCGCTCGGGCCAGGCGGCCATTGCCGTCGTCGTAGGGGTGGAGGGTGAGAAACCAGAAGTGGACCAGACCGGCGCGCAACAGGCCATCGAGATCGGCGGGTGGCTGAGCGATCCAGGCCAGAAGCTCCTCAAGCTGGGTCTCCAGGTCCGTTCGAGGTGGTGCCTCGAAGTGGAGCCGCTCGCGCCCGATCGGGCCCGAAAGCACCTGCATCGGGTCGTTGCCGCGCAGTTCGCCGATGCGGATGGCCCGCAGCCCATCCGGCCCGTCGGCAAATAGGCGGCGGTGCCACTGGTGCAGGGTGGCCAGAGTGAGCGGTTGGTGGAGCTCGCCAGTGGCGGCTAGCAGCACATCCAGCAATCCCTCCACCTGGGCGGAGGCCTGCGGCTGGCCATCGGCAAGAGGAAGGCCAAGGCGGCGTGCGATCGAGGAGCGCACCTGGCCAGGGTCGAGCTGTTCGCCTTCGATGGCGGCGGTGCCCAGGCTTTCGCGGCCCAGCAGGGCCGACACCGCTTCCTGGGCCAGGGGTGTTTCCAAGCCACGAATCCGCTCCAGCAGTTGCTCACGGGCCTGGTGGGCCTGATCGAGCAGGGGCTGCAAGCGCTCCGCATCCCAGCGGAACCGGGGCCAGTCGGGCTGCTGCCAGATCCAGGTAGGGGCCATGGCTTCAGACTAATCGCTTCATGGGGTGAAGCGATTAGGGGTTGGTTTTCGCTTCACGGCGGTGGGCTCCGATGTTCAGGGCGGTGAGCATGCCGGCTCCAGATCCCCGAGCATCTCCTCCATTTGCTCCAGCACGCTGCGCAGGTCTTCCGCGATTTCGGAGGCAATCACGTCGGGCTCCGGGAGGTTGTCGGAATCGAGCAGGCTGTCGTCTTTCAGCCAGAACAGATCGAGGCTGATCTTGTCGCGGGCCAGCAGATCCTCCAGCTCGTAGCAACGCCAGTGGCCATCCGGGGTTTGCTCGCTCCAGGTGGGCTGGCGCTGATGGATGGCACCGGGCTTATAGAGGCTTACGAACTCATCGAGGTCGGCGCGCTGCAGCGGGTTGGTCTTGAGGGTGAAGTGCTTGTTGGTGCGCAGGTCGTAGACCCAGAGCCGCTTGGTGCTGGCCTGGGCACTGCCGATGCGGCGATCAAAGAAGAGCACGTTTGCCTTCACCCCCTGGGCATAGAAGATGCCGGTGGGAAGGCGCAATAGGGTGTGCACGTCGCACTCGTGGAGGAGCTTCAACCGGATCACCTCACCGGCCCCACCTTCGAAGAGCACGTTGTCGGGCACGATCACCGCGGCGCGGCCATTGATCGTGAGCAACGACTTGATGTGCTGCAGGAAGTTAAGCTGCTTGTTGGAGGTGGTGGCCCAGAAGTCGTCCCTTTGGTAAGTGATGGCTTCGCTGCCCATATCGCCCTCCTCACCGATCACCTTGATCGAAGACTTACGCCCGAAGGGAACATTGGTGGCCACGATGTTGTAGCGCTTGGTTCCCAGCTGCCGCAGGGCATCGTCCGTGCGCACGGGGAGCAGGTCATCGAGCTGTTTGTCCACATCCTCAGACGGCACGCCTTCGGCCAGCAGTTGGCGCCGCACCTCGTCGATCTGTACCGCCGTAGGCCCCACGTTGTGAAGCAGCAGGTTCATGGCACAGAGCCGAATCACCGACTGCACGATGTCGATGCCGTGCAGGGCTTGGTGGCGGAGATGATCCCGTTGCTCCCGGGTCATCTCGCGGAAATGTTCCACGATGTAGAGGAACATGGCGATCAGGAAGCCGCCGGTGCCGCAGGCAGGATCGATCATCGTTTCCCCCGGCTCGGGAGCCAGGCACTCGATGATTCCGTCGATCAGGGGCCTGGTCGTGAAGTATTGGCCGGCGCCGCTCTTGGTGTCGCGGGCATTGCGCTCCAGCAGGCCTTCGTAGGCATCTCCCTTGATATCGGCGCTGAGGATCATCCAGCGCTCTTTATCGAGGAGATCGGAGATCAGGCGCTTGAGTTTGGCGGGATCCTGGATCTTGTTCTGGGCCTTGCGGAACACCAACCCGAGCAGGCCGTGCTGTTTGCCGAGGTGCTCCAGCACGCGGCGGTACTGGGTTTCCAGCTCCACGCCGTCTTTCCCCACCAGGGTGCTCCAGTCGTAGCCCTCCGGCACGGGAGAGTCCTGATTCCAGGGCGGGTGGGTCTGCTCATGGGCGAGCTTGAGGAACAGCAGCACACTGAGCTGCTCCAGGTAGTCGCCATAGGAGAGCCCGTCGTCGCGGAGCACGGTGCAATAGCTCCAGAGCTTCTGGACGATGCGGTTGGCTTCGGTGCTCATGGGGTGGTGTTCTTCATTGATGCGGCGGTGGGCTAGGCAGCTCAAGGTACTCACAGCACTCGCGAGCGAAGACAGGCGCCTGGGTGGTGAGCCCTCTGCAGTGAAGGCGTCACTCTCGAGTTGTTTCCCCATAATCGTCGCCATAATCATCACATTTCTGATTGAGTGCGGCAATGGCATTAAGAGCCTTCCTGCTCTCAGCACGCCGACGCTCACGAAGCGCTTCAACGTCAGCGAGACGCAGCTTGCGGTGCGTGCCTACTCGAACAAAGGGAATTTCATCCGCATCCAGCAATCTGTAGAGGTAAGGCCTGGAGATATTGAGAATCTCTGCCGCTTGCTGCGTGGTGAGCAGGGTATCATCGGGAATTAATGAGATCCCCTGCCCATCCTTCAGGTGCTGAAAGACTTCCCGCAGTACCGCGTAGATCTCTACAGAAATATCCTCGGCTACGCCATCAGGCCCAATGAGCTGGAGCTGCTTGGCTGGCTCAGCATTAACAAAGAATGTGCTAAATACATATCTTGCATACTCGGCTCTTTCTAAAGTTGCCTCAAGTCTGCGCACAGAAGGGGAAATGCTCCCCTCTCGTGGAGGATTCTGAGTGGCCATGATGATTCACCCCAAAGCGGGGCGCCAAAGTGGTCAGGGAGCGGGCTGGGCCCGGGGCACTAACGAGGGCGTCTCGCAACTGAAATAACAGTAACGCACGGGTTGCGGCAGGTGCGGGATGGTATGAATTTCGTTGCAGCTTGCCGAGAAGTCAAGCGCCGCAAGGGTTCTCAATGATCAGGAGGGCAGGGCGGCTGGGTCTGCTCATCGGCAGGCGAAGCACGGTGCAATTGATCCAGAGCTTCTGAACGATGAGGTTGACTTCGGTGCTAACGGGGTGATGTCAGGGGTGGCGTGGTTGAGCTCACGGTTCACTCATCGCTGCAGCACCGGATCCAGGCGGCTGTAGGCCTTGGCGGCTGACCGGACGAATTCAATCCGGTAGGTCAAGACTCGTGCGCCTGAGTTGGCGAGGCAGAGCCGGCTTTGAGCTCCTCCCAACTCACGCGGGGTTCGTTGGCTCTCAGGATTGCTTCGGCCTCGGCGGTGTCCTCGGCATCTTCCAGAGCCAGGGTGAGCAGGCGGCGCAGGGCGGCGCTGCGGCTAACCGAGAGATGCAGTTCGCCCTCTAGGCGGGCGGCGTAGCGGTCGATCCGTTCCAGTAAGCCCTGTGGCAGCTGCACAGTCTGAGGCGTGCCGTCTCCTCGCGCCTGGGCCATGGGATTTAGTTGAATGTAGTTGAACCTAGTACGGACTCAGCCGCTTCGGCTCAGTTATGACAGCACCTCCTGGGTCGGCTGGCGGCGTGCCGGGACCGTCATGCCACGAAACTCAGGATTTGCCCCCGCGATCTCCAGGACCGGCTCTAGGAGCCCCAGTCGCTGGTGGAGCTCGATCAGGCGTTGCTGGGTTGGCTAAATACAAATAGAGCTGATTCAAGTCCCCTCAGCGTTAGGCGCTGCCTATGGGCAGAGGCGAGATCGACAATAGGTTCCCCAACCAGCCACAGAAAACTTGTATTTCTTGAATCTGACGGTAAGATTCTAGGCTAACCCAGTTATTGTTTGAAAGCGTAGCAGTGTTTGTGCCCCCAGGCTTGAGGATGCTTGCGACTGCAGCAACTGTTGCCTTGTCACGATCAAAGTTTGACCATCCAACCTCATGATCATTGAATTTTGAAATATATTCTTTAGCATGTTCCATTAAACCTGAATATGCCACTTCACCACATTTGCATAATATGGTATCAAGCACTCCTGCAGTGTCATTGTCGGGAAGTATGAATAGCCCCAGCCTTGGCTCTCCACTAACTACAACTCCTGTGCGGTCTGTTGCCGAGGGAAATTCAGGAAACAAATCCTTCAGTTTGTTGTGATATTCTTGTGCCACACGGGAGGGTGTATCGCTGTCAGAATCGACTACAATACCAAAGCCCTTTAAGCTGCTCTGGCAATCAATATCTGAAAGCTTGTCATGTAGTTTGTTGCTTAAATCGCTCCCCCCTCCTGCGTAAACAGCTATTGACAGGTTTTCTTTGAGCAAAACAGAGGGCATGTCAAGCCTTAGATGGAGTTGCCCTGTTCTTGTTGGATATGTAGGAATGAATTTGCGCCATATGTTGTCCAGTTGTTCTTGCTTTTTGCATTCATTAAAACCGAATAACGTTTTAAGGACCTTGGCTAAATAGGCTTGATCATGCGGCCCTTCAACCCCGATCAGAACACAGTCACGATTCACCACCGCACCTCCTGTCCAAGGTCTTCACGAAGCCGTTTTAATCTATCCCAGGGATGCCTTATTACTCTCGTTTGACCAGACTTTGGCTCAATACGATAGAGCACAAGGCCTGATTCTATTGTGGTCCCCGCAATTAAAGCATCTACGGCTTCGAGACTGTGCGTTGTGGCAAAGAGCTGGATATCCATTTGATTGCACCATTTAATAAGTAGTCTAAACGAATTTTGCAAAGCTTCGGTATGAATAGTAGATTCAATCTCGTCAATCATAAGAATCCCCCCTTTGGCTGCCGCAAGTTGAAGCGCTATATGCAAAAGGCGACGAACACCATCTCCGAACGTGCTCAAAGGCGCCAGCCCAAGCACATCATGCTGGATGAAAATATTAAAATTCGAAGACATTGAGCCAGGAGCCAACAGTATCTCAAGGTCAGATATACTCGGATCCATCTGGCGCAAGAGCACAAGAACATCACCTTTAAAGTCATGTAATCGTGCTTCAGAAAACAGGCGTAGCTGGCCAATCTCTGAGCGATGAGAGGCGGGAGTGACAGTCGAAGCCAGAAGGCTTGGATTTTTTCGTCCGCTAAATTTGAAAAACCTTTCATTCTCCCATAGCTGAAAATCTTCAGCAATATTCTGACCAGGAATAAAGCTGTCCAGAGAAAAAGTATCCAAATTGATTTTCAGGTCTAGGCCTTTTCGTGTACCTGATAATCCACCTTCTTCATTCAGTTGTTCATCTTCTGATGTAGCTACCGGATCATAAAACCCAATTGGCCGCTGTTGCTTATCAGAGACATACATTCCTTCGATTGCTTCATAGCTAGCATTCATCTTCCTTACCGTATAGCATCCATTGCTGGATATGTGAATGGAGCCGCTTTTTTGCCCTTCGCTTCCTATTGTGGCGTCACGTGCAAATAACCACTCGAGAGAGTTTAGCAGAGGGGTTCTTGATATTTTAAACCCTTGTTCCCTTTGTCTTGCAATACTTAGCCAAGCTCCAATATCTAGTGGGTGGCAATATATAGACAAGGCTTCCAGTACACTTGTCTTGCCAGAATTGTTAACTCCCACAAGGATGTTGATCTGTCCCAGTTCTTTCAGTTCAAGGCCGCGAATTCCTCTAAAGGAATGAATGGTGAGGCTCTCAAGGTTTTTCTGGCTCATGAGCCAAGTGCACTCTTTGAATTATCATAGTGCCTAAAAATAGCACCCATTAAGATCTTAAAGATATTGTTGCAAAATGTTGCCGAAGCGCTGGCTGAGGTGCAGATTCCTCGGAGGATGTCGATGCTGTTGAAGCTGATTTTTTTTGTTTGAGTTCTCACCCCCTAAACGCCCTTATCAAAATCGCCTGCCGCAAGTTGCCGCAGCGGGCGAGGCTGGTCTGAACGGTGGCTTCAACTTGATCGAGGATCGAAAAGCACCGGTTAACTTCGTTTGTAGGGCCTCCTGAGAAAGCCGCTACGACGGCAGGGCAGCAACGCTGGCTCATCGCCTCGTTGTAGCTGGCTGAGCATCAGGCCATCACTCCATGTGCGAGAAAGGGGTCAGAGTTGGCATTATTG
>Ga0194055_10004476_pt1 | contig 10445 bp, 6 predicted proteins | sample SepL449m_MetaG_FD_155482 | JGI IMG/M metagenome (GOLD analysis project Ga0194055, IMG submission 155482) | Anoxic zone freshwater microbial communities from boreal shield lake in IISD Experimental Lakes Area, Ontario, Canada - Sep2016-L442-9m | ecosystem: Environmental > Aquatic > Freshwater >... | reverse complement strand
CCTTTGTTCTCGCCTCCTGGGGCAAATCCACCGCGGAATCGGCCTCGACCGCCCCAGCCTTGATTCCCCTCTTCGTAATCAGGAAGGCCTGCCAGATCGGTCAGCGATTGCAGACGCCACGCTTCGACAGATTGCAGGATCGACCCGAATTCCAGATAGAATCGGCCAACTTCGGACTTCGAGTCATCTTTAGCGGCGAGTGGCACTGCCTGCTGCAGCAGTTGCAAAGCTCGGACACGGTCGCGTGGAGTCGTCGTGACATATTTCCCGCCACCACGGTGGGAGCCTCGTTCGAATTTCCCGGCAACGATAAACCCCCATTGATCAATGGAAACGTACTGCAGAGCAGCACCGCGAAGCAGTCGCCAGTTCGTACTGTGGGCCTTGATCGTCGATTCGACGAGTTCGTCGAATTCGTTGGTTCGCCCCAAGTTTCGCAGGGCCTGAACTGCCATCGCGAGGTCTTCTGAGACTTTTTTCGGTTCAGTCTTGGGATCAAGGGCGAGTTTTCGATAGCCGTCGTAGGCCACCTTGAAGTTACCCGCGTCGAATTGCTTCTTGACCTCATCACGATTCACGGGCTTGTCAGCTTCTTCAGCGATCAGCCACCATGATGCCACAACAAAAGACAGCAGACTCGCCAGAATCACTCGCGTGCGCATGATGAAAACCCATTCCTTGCGTCAGATAGATATGCAGGCCGTTCCGGCCCTGTGGTCCAGTATAACGGCATTTCGATGAAATTAGAGTCAACCGGCAACGATTCTTGAATCTTCTGTGATGCACCGACGTCTCGTCTGAACTGCACTTGATTCATGCACAGACGCACTCGCGTTGCGAAAGTTCCCAAAGAAACCTCGCGTGTGATCGACGAGAGTTCGGCACGGGGCTCCCATTGTTGGGCGCTGGTCTCCCGACCCCGCCAAAACCGACGACCGAAGGTCTCCAAACTTTTTTTTCTCGCATCATGTAGCACACCGAGAAGTTCCGTGATCCGCATGGTTTTTGACGTAATTTCCAGCGTTTGGTGCATCAGAGGGACTCGATTGAACATTGATTTTCGGTCGCCCGCAGTTGTCGCGAATTAAGGTGAACGCAAATTATTTTATGCGAACGAGGTGTTGACATCTGAATCGAATTGGGTATTCTTAGGTTGTGATTTGAACCGTGAATGATTCACGGGTGCTGCGCCGGGGCTTGAAGTAGCCCTGCCCGAGATCGCAGCGAATCTGGAAGGATTCTTTCCATGCTGATTCTCACTCGTAAGGCAATGCAGGTCATTACACTCGGTGACGATATCAAGATCACCGTCCTGCGTACCGCTGGTGGTTCCGTCAAACTGGGGATCGAAGCACCGACAAATGTTCGGGTCTCGCGCCCGGAATGTTTCGGGACATCCGATGTGTCACTGCAAGAATCGACCGCCGGCTGATTTGAAATCGTGATCGACGCCCGAAGATGGTTCGCATGGCGAACAGACTTCGGGCGCCGCCACCGAATCGCGCCTTTGTTCGGCGCGGGTCTCCCGACCCCGCCGAAACGGTGACCGCAGGTCTCTTCTTCAGTCTTCTTTTGTTTACGACGTGGCCGTCGTACATGCGATGAACATCAGGCGCCCAACTGCAGACGGCTATCTTCACGCGGAGCGTGAAGGCTCCTGAGGAACATCGCGCCGGTACCGGTGCCAAATCGGCCGACGCGGAGTGTTTTTCAGAAACTCGGGAGGTTGCAGTCCTGCGGCCCAAGTGGGCCAGCAGTTCACCCAGCCAGGGCCCTGCGGCCCTGGAAATCGATGTAATAGCAGGATCTGAGGCCTGAAGGGCCGAACATTCCTCTGGTCTCTGATCCAACCCATTTGGAAAACTCGGTTTCTGCCCCCCCCTCACGCTGACGCCATCTTGAAGTAATCCGACCTTTCCGATATGGCTCATGCGAATCGGTCCGTCTCTGCTACCGAAGAAATTCAAAAATTACGGCAAGTGGACGTGAAAATGGAATTGATCCGGACATCTTTTCTTGCCTTATTGATTCTCACCTCCAGTCGATTACTGGCGGCACCGCCTGACCGGGAAGCGGACCTGCGTGCGGACGTTTGTCGGGCAGAAACTGATTACGAGGCCCGAGAGGCATATGAGAAGTACTTCTGTTACGTAGGTACTGACTCATTTCGACGGTTAATGGCAGATGAGAATACGGGAATCGCATTGCAGGCTGCGTGGGAGGCATTCAAGAAGCCCATCAGGCGCACGGAGAAAATCGCAGGGCGGACGGAAACAATTTACAGTCCAGATGAACTGGCCAAGTTTCGCGAATTCGTTAAGGCTCGAACGAAAGCACCAATTCCAAATTGGTGGTCTCGGCAGATTCTGGAAGTCGATTTGGGCGACACTCGCCACGGATTTGTCGGGAGCAATTCCGCTGAATTGAAATTGCTCAGGAAATCGATGGCAGGACCTTATGTCTACTTTCCGGCGGAATTGGAGCGATCGGGCGATGTCCTTCATTACTCTTGCGACGGAATGAAATTCGAGTTTCCTGAATCTCTTTTTCAGAGTTACCTACCCAACGCGTATGCAGGACATCTCGGCAAGGCACAATCAATTATCGCCGGTTTCAAATCTTACGCAGGATCTGGCTATCAGTTGGCGGCATTTCAGACAGGAGAAAAAACACCAAAATGGGTAGCAGAAGTCTGGGGCGGTGGCATTCTGTTCGGCCGTCACGACAGACACAACATTGAGATTGCCGAAAACGACGGTACATTATTTGTCTTTGGTGCAGCAGTTTATTCGATGTATCTTGAGGCATTTGATGCCAAAACTGGGGACAGTCGCTATCGGTTTTCCACGAGCTATTAGTCAAATCATTCTGAGGGATGGGATCTCAACCCCATTGGCTTAAAGTCGACAGAGAAGCCTTGATCGTAATTCGGGTACTGACCAGCGGGGCGGGCAATGAAGACTGGCCGAGATCGTTTTCTGATTTGGTTGGTGGCTGTGATTCCATTGCTGGCAGTGTTGGCGATTGCGTGCCTTGGCATGATTCGGAATATGATCCGTTGAGTGCCACGCAATGCGAGAAACGATATTTTGAATAGCAACATTTGCGTAGCCGAACTCGTGAGAGATCGGAAATGCCTTGGAAACCGTGAATTCGTAACCCGTGAGATAGTCGTGGTTCGCTCCGCGAACCAACGCTTCCTGGTTGACAAGACGTCTGAGGACGAGGCGACTATTTGAGTGGGTATAAGAAATTGCGGCGTTAGTTCGCACAGCGAGCCACGACTCTCCAAATTCTCTCGCCATCAACGAATGATCGCCGCCGTTCGGTAGCGATAGCGCCAAGTCGCTTGTTCATCGCAGATCTTCCGCCCAGAATACACGGAAGTGCGCGGGATAACCTCGCGTCGAGCATTTGCCTGGAAAAACTCTGGCAAATCCGTTGGGAACCCGCCCGCTATCCGGAGATTCATTGATGACTCAGTTGCGTATCGCATTGATGGTCCTGTCGCTGTTCACTGCGACCATTGTTTCGGCAGCGGAATTTCCGCTCAAACAGGGTGACATCTGGGTCATGGCGGGGGACAGCATTACCGCTCAGCATCTGCATTCGAACTACTTCGAAGCCTTTTGCTTTGCCCGGTATCCACAAATTAAATTCGCGTTTCGCAATTCGGGAGTCGGCGGTCACACCATCACCAGTACGCTGGCTCGCTACGATTACGACATCGACGCCTGGAAACCGACTGTGGTCTCCGTCGAATTGGGAATGAACGATCAGGGTGGCAACACTCCGGAACAGTACATTTCCAATATGGCCAAGATGGTTACCCGGATCCGCACCGGTAACGCACTACCCGTGATGCTCACCGCCAGCCCGATCAACAACGGGAATACGATGGCAAACCTCGCCGGTAATCGGCGGTTGCATGAATACGCCGAAACTCTGAAGGAATTCAGCCAAAAGGAAAAGCTGCCGTTTGCAGATCAATTCCATCTGTTGATCGATGTCTGGGGGACCAATAAGCCTCGTGAAAATCTCGCCAACGCAATCCCCAATCTGCAGAACATCGCTCAAAACAACGATGTCGCCGGGGTTGAGCACTTGCGAGCCTTCCTGCTGGAACAGTCGAAGTCTGCCGTGAAGCCAGTCTCGATGCAGGGCGACCCCGTCCATCCCGGCGCTCCTGGCCAATTGATGATGGCTGCGGCCCTGCTTAAGGAACTCGGTGCAAACCCGTTCGTCAGCAGCGTGACGATTGAGGGAGCGATGGCAACATCGAAGGGGTGCCTTGTTGAGAACTTGAAAGCAGAAAACGGCGTGTTGAGTTTTGAACGTATTGACGAATCACTGCCATTTCCGATTCCGGAAGAGGCTGCTGCGGTGCTGTCACTGTTCCCGGCTCTGACTGAACTGAGCCAGTACACATTGCAGGTGAAGTCTCTCAAGCCAGGGATGTACAGTCTAAAGATCAATGGAGTGCAATTGCCATCGCTGCTTTCTGCGCAGAACCTGGCAGAAGGGGTCAATCTGACGGGACTCGCTTACGCTCCACGAACGGCGAACATTCCCGCCAGTGCTATCGTTCTGCAGGCGAAAAATGTCCTCAATGCAGTCGCCACCAAGGAAGGGCTTGTGGGGCAATGGCGCAGTCTGTCACAACGTGCACACGCCGCCGGCGCGGCACCGGAACTCAAAGACCAGTTGGCCGAAATGACGAAAAAGGTGATGGAAGCAGACGACAAGATTCGCGAAGCAGCCAAGCCTCAAAAGCTGCACTTCGAATTGGCCCCTCAGCAATGAGTGCGATTTCGCAGGGCGTTTATGTCATCGTCGTCCGTGTTACTTCGTCAGTCGGGGTCGCACGGATGCTCTGACCGGACGCAGATTGACAGATTCGCTTCGAACAATGCCCCATGAAAACGGGATGTCGATCCATGTCGAAGAGATTTAATTGCGCGCTCTGCGTGACCTGCCTGATCAGCTTCGTTTCCACGGTCCACGGCGACGAACCGAAGGAATCTCAATCTCTCTGGCGAAAGCTCGACAAGTTTGCTCAGCCCCCGGCAGAATGGGTCGGGAAGTTCGGCGATTACCGATCGCCGCTGGAATTTGAGGATGGGACTCGGGTCCAATCAGCCTCGGATTGGACTCGCCGCCGACAGGAAATTCAGAAACGCTGGCATCAGCGACTCGGCGCATGGCCGCCACTGGTTGAGCGTCCGACTGTCAAAAAGATCGAGACCATTGAAAGGGACGATCACACTCAACATCACGTCCATGTTCAGATCTCGCCGGAAGGTCAATTGGTTGATGGGTATCTGCTGATCCCCAAAGGGAACGGTCCATTTCCCGCGGTGCTGGTGCCGTTTTATGAACCGATCACCAGCATCGGTCAGGGAGCGAAAGGACGCGGGACGCATGATTATGGGCTGCAACTGGTCAAGCGGGGATTTGTGACTCTGTCGATCGGAACGCCAGGCTCCCTTGAGAAAATCGGATCGGACACTCGGCAGCTTCTGACAGCAGCAGGTGTCGAGCAGCGACGGCAGCCACTGACCCTGTTGGCCTATGCGGCTGCCAACTGTCATACCGCACTGGCTCAGATGCCCAATGTCGACCCAGATCGCATTGGGGTGATTGGACTGTCATATGGCGGCAAATGGTCGATGTTCGCCTCCTGCCTTCACGAAAAGTTTGCCTGTGCGGTCTGGTCCGATCCAGGAATCGTATTTGACGAGAAGAACGGAAACGTGAACTACTGGGAACCCTGGTACCTTGGGTTTGATCCCAAGGTTCAGCGGAAGCCCGGCATTCCGAATGATGAGCGGCCTCGGACGGGTCTATACAAAGAAATGGTGGAAGCGGGCGAGGATCTGGTGGATCTCCACGCGTTGATGGCACCGCGTCCGGTTCTGGTCTCGGGCGGGACAGAAGATCCGCCGCGTAACTGGCAGGCGCTGAATCATCTTGTGGCGCTGAACAAATTACTCGGCTACGAACATCGCGTTTGTATGACCGCTCGTGCCGGTCATATTCCAACTGCTGAGGCCCTTGAATTGGAACTTGCGTTCCTGGAATACTGGCTGAAGAACCACGAAAAGCCCGAACAGATCAAAGCTCGCTCGCAATCGCTGCTGGCACCGATCAGCGGCGAATTAAAACTGACCGGGTTAAAAGACAGAGTGGAGGTGCTGCGTGATCGGTGGGGAATTCCGCACATCTATGCTCAAAACAACCATGACCTGTTTTTTGCTCAGGGTTTTGTGGTGGCGCAGGATCGCCTGTTCCAGATCGACCTTTGGCGGCGAATCGGCTGCGGAGAGACCGCCGAGATTTTTGGCGAGGAAGCAATAGAAGGTGATCGATTTGCGCGACTGATCCGCTATCGAGGTGACATGCAGGCCGAGTGGCAAAGCTATTCGTCTGACACTCGCGAGATCGCAACGTCATTCACCCAGGGAATCAATGCAGGAATCGATCAGTTTGGGGACCAGTTGCCGATTGAGTTTCAGGTGATGGGCTACAAGCCGAAAAAGTGGCAACCGGAAGATGTGCTGACACGGATGTCGGGAATTGTCATGTCTGGAAACTTCCAACGCGAAGTGGCGCGAGCACGAATGATTGCAACGGTCGGTGTTGAAGAGGCACGTCGTCTCGCACCGACCGATCCGCCACAAGACTTTGCCCCTGTTCCGGGTCTGGATCTGGCCACAATTCAACCGCAAATCCTTCGTGGCTACCAAGCCGCAACACGCCCGATGAAATTCACACCGGGTGCGTCCGAGAGCAATAACTGGGTGGTCGATGGTTCTCTTTCGGCCTCAGGAAAACCGATGCTGGCTGCCGACCCACATCGAACGATAGCAGTCCCCTCGCTGCGATATCTGGTCCATTTGCATGCCCCCGGATGGAACGTGATTGGCAGTGGTGAACCGGGATTGCCAGGTGTCGCGATCGGCCACAATGAAAACGTGGCCTGGGGCTTTACGATCGTTGGGACCGATCAGGCGGATCTCTACGTTGAACAGACGAATCCTGCTGCGAATCTCGAATACAAAGTGGGTGATCGCTGGGAACCGATGCAGATTGTAAAGGAAACCATTACTGTCAAAGGTCGCCCGGAGCAGGTGAATCTTGAAATGCGATTCACAAGGCACGGTCCGGTGATTTATCATGACGACGAAAAGAACATCGCCGTCGCACTGCGTTGGGCAGGAAGTGAACCCGGGGGAGCGGCATATCTCGGCAGTCTCTCTGTGGCCAGGGCACGCGACGCCAAGGATCTTGTGCAGCGACTGGAGGCCTGGAAGATTCCCTGCCTCAACTTCGTGTTTGCAGATCGGCAGGGAAACATCGGCTGGGTCGCAGCCGCATTGACGCCAGTCCGTCAGGGATGGAACGGACTGCTCCCCGTCCCCGGTGCCGAGGGGAAGTTTGAATGGCAACGATTTCTCAAGGTGAGTGAACTTCCACAGTCATTTAATCCCGATCATCATTTTGTGGCGACCGCCAATCATAATATTCTGCCGCCCGGGTACACGCATGAAATTGCTTACGACTGGGAGTCTCCATATCGGCAACAGCGGATCGAGCAGCGACTCAATGAACGGATCGGCGTATCCACGAAGTTCACACTCGCTGACTTCCAGTCGATTCAGCACGAGAACCGATCACTCGCCGCACAGCAGTTGATCGAGATTCTGAAAGCGGTGCATTTGTCGGCCGAGTTGTCACCGTTCGTCAAACTTTTGACAGACTGGAACGGTGAATTATCGAGAGAATCCGCCGCAGCAGCACTGTATGCGGTCTGGATGCAGGAACTCCAATCCGACTTCTATGCATTGCGACTGCCCAAGGAGAATGCGGCCGATCGCGGGGAGCTGCGGAAGCTACCCGTCATGTTTTCCCAGTTGGCAAAGCCGGAATTGTGGCTATTCGGGCAGAAACCCAACGCTGCGCGTGACGAACTGCTGCAAAAGACCTTGTCGCGAGCCGTCGTTCGCACAAAACAGTTGCTCGGGCGCGAACCGACTTCATGGAATTGGGGGGCGTTGCATACCGTGACGTTTCGCCATCCATTGGCGGGGCTGGGACCAAACTACGAACAAGCGTTCAATCTTGGCCCGCTCGCACGACCGGGCGACAGCAGTACCCCTAACAACACACGTGCCAATGACCAGTTTGAACAGATTCACGGTGCGTCCTATCGACATGTCTTCGATCTGGCTGACTGGGACCTTGGAATGGCGACCAGTACACCGGGCCAATCAGGACAACTGGGCAGTCCGCACTACGATGACCTACTGCCGCTCTGGGCCGAATTCAAATATTTCCCGTTGGCCTATTCACGAGCGAAAGTCGAAGGTGTCACGGCCAACCGCATGAAACTGGTTCCTGCGATCTCGGTGACACCGTGATAAAACTGGCGCCATGGATTCAATAGTCCGGAAGCCATCTGCACTGACCGAGATCCTACGTTTTCAGGCGATCACCCATGTTTAAGACGACCGATCGAGATTCAGCAAATGCTGTCAGGGGCAACGCTGTCACAACACTGATTTTGACTGCACTGATAGTGGTCGCCACCACGCGTGTCGAAGCAGACGCGACTGTGGCGTGGTCCCCGTCGCTGATGATGCAGGTCAAGCGAGTCGGCAGTGTCCAGGTTTCACCAGACGGTCACTGCGTTGCGTTTACAGTGCGGCAGTCTGTTATGGAAAAGGACCTCAGTGAATACCGGACTCACATCCACCTTGCCAATACCGACGGCAGCCAGCGCTTGCAATTGACGCAAGGCGACGCCTCATGTGACGACCCGCAGTGGTCTCCGAATGGACAATGGATTGCGTTTGTGTCGCGTCGAGTTGGAAAAAAGAATCTCTGGGCGATCAAACCCGATGGTGGTGAGGCCATTCAAATCACGGACATTGATTCTGATGTCTCCAGTTTTCGATGGTCACCCTCGGGTGATTCAATTGCGTTTACCGCACTCGATTCCGTGACAGAAGACGAAAAGCGTCGGACGCGTGAAAAAGATGACGCGACCGTTGTCGACGACAACATCAAACTGAACCGATTGCATCTCGTCGACTTTGAACCAAAATCATTCGCTCGTCCGCGCTCTCGTCAATTGACGTCGGATCAACTGAGCATCTCCAGTGAAGCAAGAGCAGGGCGTTCGGGCTATGACTGGTCGCCCGACGGGAAGACGATTGTGGTCGCACACACGTCATCACCGCGACCAGACGACTGGGGCACTGTAGATCTTGCACTCGTCGATGTGGTGACCGGTAAGCATCGGCCTCTCGCAAATTCGAAGGCGGCAGAAACGATGCCTCACTATTCGCCAGATGGCCAATCGATCGCTTTCGCAATGAGTGACGATCCGCCGATGTGGGCCGGTGCACGAACGATCCATATCATTCCTGCCGCCGGGGGAACTGCTACGAAACTGGCTGACACATCCGATGGCTTCGGGCGGCATTCAGAACTGATTGGCTGGTCGGCAGACGGGAATCGCCTGTACTTCAACGAGGTGCAGGGGACTCGGCTGAAGGTTCTCGAACTTCCCGTCAACGGCGTACCATTTGAACTCCGCAGCTCTCAAGCATCATGGTCGGGGATGTCTTCCGGTGGATTCTCGCTGAATGCGACACGAACGCATTTCGGCTTCGGATGGGAACAACTGGATCTTCCTTCCGAAGCCTTCGTCTGTCCGGTTACGAAGTTTGAACCAACACTCGTCAGTGCAGTTCACGCTGAGTTACCGAGACCGCCGCTGGGACATACGAAAGTCGTTCGCTGGAAGTCGACCGAGTCCATGGAAGTGGAAGGGCTGTTAACCTATCCCGTGAACTACGAGAAGGGGAAACGATATCCTTTGCTGCTGGTCATCCATGGTGGCCCGATGGGGGTTTTTACGGAGGGATTTGACGGAAGCCCCGGGACATACCCGATTGCCGGGTTCGCCTCAAAGGGTTACGCCGTGCTGCGCCCCAATCCACGTGGCAGCAGTGGTTACGGAAAGCAATTTCGCTACGCTAATTACGGAGACTGGGGTGGCGGAGATTTTCGCGATGTGATGTCAGGCGTCGATCATGTGATCGCGGAAGGGATTGCCGACCCCGATCGCCTCGGGGTGATGGGCTGGAGCTACGGCGGATTCATGACATCCTGGACGATCACTCAAACCAAACGATTCCGCGCCGCGTCCGTCGGTGCCGGGGTCACAAATCTGATGAGTTTCACAGGGACGGCCGACATCCCCGGATTCCTGCCCGACTATTTTGGGGGCGAGTACTGGGACAAACTTGACCAGTACCGTTCTCACTCAGCAATGTTCCAGATCAAGGGCGTGACCACTCCGACACTGATCCAGCACGGCGAACGCGATGAACGGGTCCCCCTGTCCCAGGGGCAGGAGCTTTACAACGCTCTCAAAC
>Ga0194055_10004475_pt1 | contig 10447 bp, 6 predicted proteins | sample SepL449m_MetaG_FD_155482 | JGI IMG/M metagenome (GOLD analysis project Ga0194055, IMG submission 155482) | Anoxic zone freshwater microbial communities from boreal shield lake in IISD Experimental Lakes Area, Ontario, Canada - Sep2016-L442-9m | ecosystem: Environmental > Aquatic > Freshwater >... | reverse complement strand
CGAGTGGCAACACCGAGAAACTGTTCTCTCGATCATGAAGCAACACGCAATTCCGCCGTCACGGTATTTCGAAATCAAGTATCACATCATCGGCAGGATCATCTCGGCGAGTTGTTATGTCATTGGGTGGTTCATGCCGTACTACTTCGCTGGACGGCTGGAAAGCGGAAACGTCTGCGAGTATTTCATCATGATGCGATATTTCAACGAACTCGGGATCACCGCACACGACGAAGTGTTGTACGAAATGGGAATGAAAGAGAAAGAACACGAGGTCTATTTTCGGAAAAGCCTTCAGAACAACCGGCTGCTGCCGCTGTTCGAGAGAATCTTCGGGTGGGGCAACAAAAGCAGTTTCAACGATGTTGATTTGGCGAACAAATCGCCCGTCGAAGAATCAAAGGGATATTGTAAACACCGACAGTAGACATGCCCATTGATCTGGGGCTTACAGAATCACAATCCATGGGTCATCATGACACCATCTTTGATCGTGATCCCGTGGACGAAGGGATAGACTCAGGACGGTGAAAAATGGGATTGGAAGCACAAATTCGTACCGCCACCATCGACGACGCACGAGCCATTGCCTATCGAATCTCATTCTTCTCCGGGGACCAAATCAGGAGGTTTCGGTGATGGGATTGTTTGATTTTCTGTTCGGCAGCAAGAAACGATCATCAGTTGATTCTGGACACATCATCAACGGTAGCCGCGGATCGAGCACTCGCCAATCCTGCAGATACGACTTAATTAACCATGAAATTCCCAACCGAATCAATCCATGACAACTCCGTCCAAGCGACTATTGAAATCACAGGAAGACGTCCGAAGGTACTGGCAGGAAGGCCGCTCGATTAGCCAGCGGATCACAAAAGCACGTGAGGAACCGCCTTGCCGCCAGATGCAACATTTATCGGCGACTCCCGCGACAACCCGGCCCCGGCCGGTGGCAACACTGACCGAGGTGGGTAGGGGGCAGCCCAGATCGAGCTGAATCGCTGATAGTTAAAGAAAAGCAAACCCCCGGCCACAGGTGGTCTGCAGCCGGGGGCTCGATCGGAAATCCGGCCTCACCCGGTCCAGGCAGCACACCGTTTGCGATACGGGCAGGAAGGACAGTTAATCATCGACGGTACGGGATAAATAATTCCGGCCGAGATCGAGTTCCAGACGTACTCGATGATGTTGAGCGTTCGATCCAGCAGACGGGCATCGAACGCAACCTCGTGAACGGACACATCCGGCGTCTTCGGCTTGGTCAGCACCACAAACGACAGCTTGACCGGCTTGCTGGCCAGATCACCCGCCAGCTGGCTGTAGAGCAGCAACTGCCCGCTCGATTCAGCGACCTGTTCGGCCGACCAGCGGCTGCGAGACGTCTTGAAGTCGACGATGTTCAGAGAATCACTAGTTTCCAGGGCGAGGTCGATCCGGCCCAGCAGATCGGGCGTGCCTGCAATCAGGGGAGCCCAGACTTCCTCTTCGAGCGCCAGCACGCGGCCCTCCGGCTGAGCTGCTGGTGACCCCTGAAATGCGGCCAGCATCCGGCGGGCCAGATCCCGAAGCGAATCCATGGATTCGTTTCCCCGTTGAACCCAGGCGGGATCGACGCCCTGCCATTCCGTTTCATAGGCCCCCAGCAGTTCTTCCAGGCTCGGTACTGGATCACCGGCAAGCCGGGCCTGGAAGTGATGCTCCAGCGAAGTGTGGATGGCCTTGCCAAACAGCAGGTTGACCGACCCGAACTCCTCGGGGGCATCCTCCAAGTAGCGATGTCTGTAACGCAAGGGGCATTTCTGAAACGTCGTGATTGCCGATCAGCTCAGGTAATCCCGCTGGATTACAGGAACGGGTGTGGGGACTGGAGGATCAGCGAACGTGATCATCCGCGGCCTCCATTTTCATTTCCTGTGCCAGCCGGTGTGCCCTTCAGTTCATCGATCATCTGGCTGGCCTGACCCACCGACAGGTCTTCCGCCTTGTACACGCGGAACCGGTCCCGCAGGATGTCGGTCAATTTCAGTCCTTGGCGGTTAGCGATCGCGTGCAGGGCCCGGATCTGGCTGGTCGTGGCCTTCCGCTGAGAGCCGCTGGAACCATTCTGACCTGCGCCGTTCATCCGGCCATTTCCGGAACCGTGGCCATTTGTCGAGCCATTGGCTGTGTACGGGGCTTCCTGGGTCGTCTGAAACCGTCTATCACGCGTATCACACGGGTGGAGCCTTGAAAAGTGAGCAAGGAATTACTAAAACCGAGTTCCGGCTATTGGTGTGCGCGTTAGGCTGCACAGTTAGGCCCAAAACACGGAGTAGCGATGTTTCAAAGCGGTTCTAGCACGACAACGCAGATCGGTTACGTGAACCGTAACAACCAGCGATGTGAAGGGCACCGTGGCGTCGCGGGCACCGGCCACTGCTCGACGGCCTATAAGATGGTCTGCCAAATTTGTTTCCACGTGTATGGTGCCAATTCAACCGACGTGTTCCAGCACAAATGCCCTAAGCACGGTGGCGGTGCGCCCGGCATCCCTTTTTGAACCAGTGCGAGGCACCATGCCGCTGGACGAGAAACGCTTCCCTGAGTTGATCCGCGAATTGTACGAGGTTGTTAGGCGACTGGAGGAGATGTTCCCAGGCCGACCATTTACGCCGGACGGGCACATGGTTGGCAGCTTGGCGGAGTGTTATTACGGCCTCAACCTCTACCTTCCCTCGAACCGAGGACATGACGGCCATGTTGACGACTGCAAGGTCGAGATCAAGGCTACGCAGGGAGGCCGGGTCGCTCTACGCAGCGGCCCAGAGAGGTTGTTGGTGTTCCGGCTATTCAAGGATGGTTCGTTTGAGGAAGTTTATAACGGCCCGGGCGCCCCAGTGTGGGCACGGTTCGAGGGGAAGGCGAAGCCAAGCAATGGTCAGTTCCAAGTCAGCCTCACGCAATTGCGCTGGCTCATGGAGACTGTCCCGCAAGATCAGCGCCTAAAAAGGGTCCGGGCCTAAGGCGCCGGTCAGTGGATTCATCCAGCTTTCCAGATTCTGTGAGCCATGTGTCCTTGCAGATCGACACCGACGCACCGTATTCGTTGAAGCACACTGCCAACTCAAAAAGTCCCGAGAATCGTTGCGTTGGTTAACTCTGACACGCGGTCAGATTCAGACGGATTCGCGCCGATCCGGGCAGTCTGTGAGCTGATAAGCTCATGCCAGCGTTCGAATCCTTTGTTCGAACGATGGCACCGTGCCGTCATCCGGATCGACCCATCGTGGAGGCTGGTCGCCAGGAGCACGCCAGAGGCGATAAAGAAGACTGTCCAGCTTTCGAACGTCGCTCCGAGTACAGCTGCCACGACCAACGCTCCATTGATGAACGCCGAATTCAGTTTATGTTTTGCCGACAAAACACGCCCCTTCGTTGTTGGTGTTCCCCGCCCCGCTGCCTACGGTGGCGGGCTGTGTAGAAATGGCAGGTCTGAATGACCAACCATGAGGGGCATGGGCATGAGGCTGTACAGCCGACAGCCCCCCGTCGGCTGCGATCCTCTTCGACAGTCCCACAAACGACTGCTGATAACTAACGACATTGCCCCACCCACCCCGGCCGTGTGCTGTCACGGCCGGGGGGTTTGGGCATGTTCTTTCGGCGGAGCCGCCGGATCAGGCCGACGCCAGCAACGTCACTGGCTCTTCACCCTGAAAAGCCTCCCAGGCCGCCTTCAACTGACTCCGGAGCTGGCTGATCCTCCCGGCCGTCACATCGAACAGCTTGGCCACGGCATTCGTGGTCTCGCCGGTCGACAGCAGTTCCGCGATTGTTCGTTGCCGCTCGGGCAACAATTCCATCCACGTTTCAAAATCAATCCTGATCGCCGCGATGTCCGCCGGACTGCTGGAGGGATCTTCCACCAGGATCTGTTGCCGTGTGCCTGTCACATCGTCGACTTGTCCCATGGAGACCAGTTCAATCCCGCGGCGGAACTGGCAGTGGTGGCTCGTGACGTCGTCGATGTTGAGTTCACCGCCCACCCGACGGCCTGCACGCGTCTGGGCGATCGCATAGCGGGCGAGCGGTCCCGGAGAGATCACCTGCGTCTTGCCTCGCTTGACGAGGCTCTGGTAGGCGGCGAAGGCATTGGCGATGACCTCCTGGATGGCCTCGTCACGGTCGTCTGGGTCCATCCTCCTGAAGACGTGAAAGGCATTCCTGCGGATTGGAGGCAAGAGCCGCAGAAAATCATCTGGCTCAACAAAGGAACTGGCATTCATGGGACTGTCCTTGAAGGGACCGCCCCAGTGCGGGGCGGTCGTGTAGAAACACAACCGCCCCGGCACGGTGCCGAGGCTGAAGCCATCCGCTGTCAGGGCAGCGGAGGGGGATCAGAGATGGCCTGGTCCATTGAGGTATGACGCACTACAGGCTGATGTTTAGTGTGCCGGGAAAGGGGTAGATTGCGTGACACCGGGGCGTCGGGTTACGCTCTGTATGGAGATTGGTCCGCTGGGCCGATCCGAAGTGACAGACAGGGAGATCCATCAAGACTGAAACCGAGGCTGCGAGAAAGCGGCCTCGTGAAAATTTGAATGACGCGCGTGCGTTAAGTCTGCTTCTCACAAAACGACCAACCTGAGCCGCAAGGCTCTTGATTTCAACGAAGCAGTGCCTTGGTGCCACGCCCCCGCAAGGGGGCGTCGGCCGGGTGCTGTTCGTTGGACCCCTTGGTCGGGGTTGTGAGAGCGGCTTCGGTTCGACGCCCTTTTTCTTTGATCGGGGACTCTTTCATGTCTTCTCGCTTTCCCAGCTCCACGAAGAGCGGATTCAGTTGGTTCTGCATATACAGCCTCGCAACGTCGCTAGCGATAGCCTCCTCAGCAGACGCAGCCTCACCCAAAGCGATCCTCAAGATGTTTGGGAATTCGTCTGACGAAGCTCTTCAAGGAACAAACCTCATCCTGAAGCGGGCGATTGGAGACAGTGGTGAAGGGCTTGAAAATGTCATCAAGAAGATGCCGACAGGTACGGCATCGACAGATGATGTCATCTCAAGTCTGAAGAAACTCGGTTCGCTGGATGACTTGCCCTTGCTGACCAAGGAACTGGATTCGCTTACCCCTGCGATGCGGTCCGCATTGATGCAATTGGTGAGCGACTCTCGGCGAATTGTCAGTAACGGGGTCGCGAGTGGCATGACAGTTGATCACGTTGTTCGTGCGCTCGAAAAAGCTGGTCCGGAATCGGTCTTTGTGGCCCGCAGCATGCGGTCCCCGGAGAGTCTTCAAGCTTGTTTGAAGGGATTCGATGAATACGGCGAGAAGTTTTCCGACTTCGCCCGCAGGGCTGACGATGCCGGAGTCAGCACTTTTGAAGAGTTGAAACCGAAACTCGTCCAACTGCCCAAAGATAAACTCGACGACATTCTGAAAAATCCGACCAAATACTTCGATTCCAATGGTCGGCCTATCCGAGCGTTGGAAGATCTTCTCAGTAAAAGGCCAACAACTTCGATGCTTGGGCGTGTAGGGAAAGCAACCCAAATCTTCAAAGATGGCGTGATTGTCGCTACGGTTGGGTTTGCCACCTATGTTGGGTACTCGACATATTCCAAAATCGTTGCCTTGCGCGATCTTGTTCGTAGATACTTGGAGCCCTGGGTGGGACCGACCTTGGCAAGCTACGCAGGTCAGGGGGTGATGTGGGTCTCGTTCCTTGGCATGATTTGGTTTATTCTGGCCCTCTTGTTTCCATGGGGACGGCGTCTCGGAATACGCTTGTTGGGTTTCCTGTTGAAGCTCGCGATCCGGGGGACTCGGCGGATCGTAGGGAGAGCGGCTCAGCCTGTAATCGGGCGGCTTGAACAATGGTCGACCGGGGTGGTCCACTCTCAAGCTGAAGAAGCCCTTACGCCCGGCTGGAAGGAATGGTTTCTCGATCGCCGCCCCAAGGCGCTTCCGGCCCTGCGCCTGGGATTGCTCGGATTCAAACGCGCCGGCAAGACAACATTTACCGTGATGCTTCGGAAGAAGCTCGAACATTTGGTGCCCGGTTCCGACCTCAGTGACCTCACCGAACATCCCGACGGTGACACCATGCGAATCATGGCCCAGGAGGTTGCCGAATGCCGTCCGACCAAAGAAGACAAACACGTCCGCTTGAAACTGGATTGGCCGTTTGGCGGCGACGGTCAAGCAGGTGGAAAAATGCACATGCAACTTGTCTTGGCCGATTTTCCTGGCGAGTGGGCGAGCCCGGAAGCCAAGAAGGAAGAGCGGAGCCGTCTGGCAGAACACCTGCGCCGTGTTGATGGACTGCTCATCGTAATTGATCCAACCGATCTCGAAGAGGGGACGAATCTGAAAGGCCGATTTGCTGGCCAAAGGGAGGCGATCGAATCGATGTTCAAGGAAGATGGCCTCGATTTGGGTCGATCCTTCCGTCGCGCGATTGTGGTCGTCGTCACGAAACGGGATGCGATCACACCCGGTCTTCTTCAAACGCTTGCCGAGCGCAGTACCGAAGAGTCGCGAAAGAGGCTCGACGCAATGCAATCCCTCGCCTCGCAGCAACGGCTCACGGAAGCGGAATCCAGCGAGTTGGGTCTATGGATCCTGGGCTGTCTGTGTCCCACACTCAACGACAAGATCATTACCAAGTTGGGTGGAATCGCCATCGAGTCTCCGTTGCCGAGTACATCCGAACGTAATTGGAGGCAAATTCTCCAATCGTGTTACGCTTGGTTCAAATATCCGACCCGTCCGCAGTTGAAGGTCTTTTGCATTTCCCAAATGGGTTTCCAACTGGGTCGCCAGGTGGTGGAACACCGGCGAGAAGTACAAGACTGGGAGCGGAGCGGTGGTGAAGGGGACCGACCGACCGTAACGCTAGATCTCGATGGCGCTGCCACAGGTGGGATGGATCTCCATTTTCCCTTCAAGTGGCTGTTTGACCATATTCCCGCCGGGTGGCTGCATGAATGCGCCGGAATCAGCTTCGGTAGCCGCGAAATTGGTCGGTGGTTGGGACCGTATCAGAGATTCAGCGAAGGCCCTGCGATCAAAGAGAGCAAAAGCAAATCCTGGCGAAGACTAGTTGCCAGCTCTGTCGTGTGTGTCGCCCTGTATTTCCTCGCATCGCCCTTACGTCTCTGGACAGAAAAATACAGCGACAGACACTTCGTCGAGCATCTCGTGGTCGTGGAGGCCGCTGGTTCAGCTTCTACCGAACAACTGCGTCACGGATTGGACGAAGCACGTGGAAAGAACACGGGGCCATACCCCATTCTACTCAACACATTTGAAGAACTGCTGAAGCAACATGACGAGCTTGATGATCTTCTGAGAAAGACGACCCCTGAGCAGATATTGCGATCGCGAATCGAGGCGGCGCGAGACTGGGTCGTTCTCCAGAGTCAGTTGACGGGAAGCGGCGAAGCATTGCTCGCCAACTATCAGAAGCGGTTACGAGAGCCAACGGCGGCCCTGATTCGTCAATTGTGGAAGGGTTGCGAAGAGCTTGTTCGCAAGGAACCGTCGGACGACGATTGGAGACTGATTCACAACCTACGCAGCCTTTTAGAGAGGGATCAGCTATGCAACTCAGGCGATGCGGAAGTGGTCCGCAAAGATGTCTTTGACGGGCTGACTTCGTTACTTGTCGACCATGATTCCCAGAGACTCAGGAAAGAGCTTGAAGATCACAAGGCGAAAACACTCTATTCGGATGCTTTGAGACTTCTGAAAGGCCACAAGCTTGGAGAAATGGGAACGGAGGGGCGAATTGCCCTCGCGTCATTGCGTGAGGACACGGTGCTGTCCTTTTGGCTTCACACTGGCAAGGACGTCAAACAAGCAGCAGAGAACGCGGACCTCAACCAGGTCGAGGAACTCTATGGGCAATTCCTCCGAGTTGATGATCCAAATCCGTTTCGTAGCGAGGCGGTGCAAAAGCAGTCGCAGGCCCTGGATCTGGTGGTGGTTGCTCGACTCAAAAAGGCTGCGGATGAACGGGATTCCAAAGACCAGTGGGAGTTGCTCAAAGTGCTCGAACTCCATCTGAGTCGCATGACACCTTCTCGCAAAGATGAATGGCTCGTGGCGGCCGCACAGGCGAAGCAGGGGCTGAATGAATGGCCCCGTGCATTCCACCTGCTGGGTGAGTTGGGAGATGGTCCGTTAAAGAAATCCAAACAGCAGGAACTGTGGCAGCATTGGATTGCGCATCTCGAAACCGAAGTGCCCCGTCTCTTGGCGAATCAAAAAGTTGACGATGCCAGAACGTTGGTCTTTGAGTTCCGGCAGTCACGTCCTGCTCCAGAGTTTCTGGCCCGCTGTCGCAAGCTGGAGGAACCGATCCCGGGGATCGAACTTCAGGAGGTATTGAACAGGGTTGCAGAAATTGAAAAGCAAGACCCTCAGAAGGCTCTCGAACTGCTGCGGAATGTGGCGGTCAATGTCGACAAGATTAAGGATGCCGATAGGCTCAAGGAATGGCGAAGGAAAACTGTGGATTTGTACGAGCATCTGGACAAGCATCCCGATGCTGCCGAATTCATCGACGGACTTCGAGAGGCAAAACTGGACCTCCTGCCGCACGATCCCAAGATTGTCGACGAAATCTGGCAGCATTACCACGTCCGTGTCGAGGCGACGTTTACAGAACTCGTACGCGATAACCCCAACGCCGCTGACGCTTGGCGGCAACTTCGTGACAGAGCCAGAGACGAGCGTGCCCCCGAAGACACGCGCAACTCATTGCAGAAGTTTGCCTTCGAACAAATTCTTAAAAGAATGCCACCTATTGGTGAACCTCCCAAGGACTTGGCCGAGGCGAGAAAACGCTTTGAACTCCTCAAGAAGGTCATTGACCCTTGGCGGCAGGACAAAACTGTTGCAGATGCCCTGCAGGGGGTTGACCAGAAACTGACCGCTGCAGAGTTTCGTACACAACTGGCACAGTTGAAGAAGCAGGCCGCGACGGAAGACCGAAAAGTCCATGAAGACGTGAACGGGAAGTACCAAATGTTGATTTCGAAGCCGGGCATGACTGGGGATCAAAAGAAGGCTGCCGAAAACGATTCTGAAGAACACCTTCGCAATTGGGAACTGGATGAATTCACCAAACTGTTCAATGCATATTCGTCGAAGGAATTCAGCAAATTGGCTGACACATGCAACAAGTACTTGGACGGTCCGCCGCCATTTCACAAACATCGTCCGGATGTTGCCGTCGTAGAAGCGGGAGCGATCAGGAAATGGCTCCAGCAATTCAACAAGAGTGCAACTTATTCGATTAATGGCATCAAGCTAAGTGGCTTGCCTAACTATACGTTCCCCTTCGATCCAGCAGTCGAAGTGCGCATCGGAACAGGAAATACGCAGACTGCGATTAACGCTCAGGCTGACAGCCAAACAGGTACGGTCGTGCTCAAGACTCTCTCTACCACCACCTTGAATTGGCGAAAGGGTGAACCAATTGCGATTGAGGTCTGGGATGACAAGATCCGTAACCCGGGCTACTGCTTTGGCCTGGTGAACTTCGATGGCGAATACGGCTTGCTTGATGCGGTGTCCGCCATGCGGCGGGTTCCGTGTGAATCTTACGATTACAAATCTTATACGGATTTACGCAATTTGGAAGTGGGGCTGAGCATTCCGTCACCGTCCCCGCTTGATCTCCCAAGAATAACATCGCGGAAATAGAACACCGACGCGATTGTGCCACGAAGTGTAATCCAGAGGTTGAACTCCCGTTGATCGTGCGGAGAACTGAGATGAATCAACGAATGCCACTCAAGTTGGGTCCGTTGTTTATGGTTCTGGTAATTGGGTTCGCGGTCTGGAAGTATGCGACGTGGCCCGCCGAGGACCCCGACCCTGGCATTCCCGGTAAACCGACGCCGTCAACCCACACATCTGTGCCGTCAATTCCTAAACAACTTCGGGAACTGGCCCCCACGCTCGTTCTCACAGAAGTTCAATGGAAGCATCTGGCCGATGAGCACGGTAATACGGCGGTGAACGTGGCAAAGGACTACGGCGCAAACGGATTGAGGGCGCTCCTGCAGTTTGGTTCACAGGCGGTGGCAGTGATGCGCGAATCGCCCGCAGAGTTTCGAGAGATCGCAAAGCGTCTGGATGCACCGACGGCTGCCGCATTCCTGGCGGTGTTTGCCGAGCATGTCAAGAAACTCGCCGACACGGGAATGCTGATCGACTTTCTGGATCGTGTTGAACGCCTCCCGGACGAGGCAAAGAAACTCGGGCAGCAGTATCCACAGATGTTGCTGTTCCTCGTATTGGCTCCACAGGAAGTCTTACCGGCGTTGCAAGACCATCGCGATTCATGTTTGACGTGTTTTGCCCCCTTGGATCTGCGGCGTGGACCTGGGGGGCTGAAACTTGTGGCCAAAGCGATAGGGGAGCACGGCACGGTGGCCACACGCTGGGTCGAGGCC
>Ga0194055_10004473_pt1 | contig 10450 bp, 9 predicted proteins | sample SepL449m_MetaG_FD_155482 | JGI IMG/M metagenome (GOLD analysis project Ga0194055, IMG submission 155482) | Anoxic zone freshwater microbial communities from boreal shield lake in IISD Experimental Lakes Area, Ontario, Canada - Sep2016-L442-9m | ecosystem: Environmental > Aquatic > Freshwater >... | reverse complement strand
GCCCTGGCCGCTCGCCAATCAGCAGCACCACATTCTGCGCATCGAGGGCCTCACCAATGTCGTTCATGACTCCGACTCGACAATTGCGAATAACGAACGGACGACCTAACGACCATCCACGGGTTGCGGCATGGTCAAGTAACAGCCCGAGCAGCGATGGAACTTGAGAGCTCACTGCGAGTGGTGAGAGACCGTCGCCAATCACGATCTGCAGGTCGATGCCAGACCGACAGTTCTCGAGCAGAGTTTCCGCAACACCTTCGCCTAACCGACGGCCTTTGTCTGGCCGAGCCAAATATTCTTCACGCGAAGTGGCCTCGCTCTCAACCTCAAACAGATCAAAACGATCTACCAACTCTTTCATTGGCGATTCGTCGAGAGAAAAGGTCGCATTGAGCGCGTCTTTCGCAAATGCGTGATCAGCACGCAGCTGCAATTGCGTTGCCGTCCGATAGGCAGTTCCGGCACGGCCGATGAGCAACCGCGCAGGTGTCACGTTGGAGACATCGCCACCAACTTCGACCGCACCACGAAGCGTGTCAGGAAGGTCCGCGCTCATCGACCCAGTTCCTTGATCGATTCAGCGAACACCTGCAGAGATTCAGGCCCGTTCGCCGAACCTTCCGCCAACCGGCCATCGACAAAAATTCCGGTTTGCTCGAGCCACGCTGCGAACTCCGGGGCCGGACGTGCGCCAACAAGTTCACGAACGCCAGCAGCATCGTGATAACTCGTGGACTGATAATTGAGCATGACGTCGTCGGAACCGGGAACGCCCATAACGAAGTTGCAGCCCGCCGTCGCGAGCAGAACGAGTAATTGGTCGGTGGTGTCTTGGTTGGCCTCTACGTGGTTCGTGTAGCAAATGTCGATTCCCATAGGCAGTCCCAACAACTTGCCCATGAAGTGATCTTCGAGCCCGGCGCGAATGATTTCCGTTGCATCGGCCAGATACTCCGGACCGATAAAGCCCACGACTGAGTTCACGAGAAATGGATCGAACGCCCGGGCTACCCCGTACGCCCGCGCTTCGCATGTGAGTTGATCGACACCACCATGGCCGTCGACGGAAAGTGCGGTGCCTTGGCCAGTCTCGAAATACATGACGTTCTCGCCGATGAAACCGTCGCGTGTCGCATGCGAGGCCAGCACTGCTTCGCGACCTTCGGCCAGACCCTGCAACGTCACGCCGAAACCGGCGTTCGTTGCTTCAGTACCGCCAATACTCTGAAAGAGAAGGTCCACTGGAGCGCCACGCTCAAGCGCGGCAAGTTGTGTCGTGAAATGAGCTAGTACGCACGACTGCGTAGGTGCGCCCACTGCACCGATGAGGTCCTGCAATGCGTGCTCGAGCGCAACGACATTCTCGATTGCGTCACCAGCGGGATTCACACCAATCACCGCATCGCCACAACCGAACATCAATCCGTCGAGCGCAGAGAGCACAACGCCAGCGATGTCGTCAGTGGGGTGATTGGGCTGAATCCTCACACCGAGCACGCCTCGCTCACCCATGGTGTTGCGGCATCGAGTGACTGAACGCAGCGGCGCCGCCGCAGAAATGAGATCACGAGCACTCATGATCCGAGCAGCAGCAGCCACCATTTCTGGGGTCAGGGCGTCCCTGACGCCACGTTGCCACTCTGCCGCGAAATTGGAAGACAGAACCAGTTCGCGCAACTCACCCACCGTGAGTGATCGAAGCTTTTCAAACTCCCCACGATCGAGGGAATCGAGGATCAGCTGGGTCACGTCGTCTTCGAGCAACGGTTCATCAAGAAAGTCGCTGAGCGGAACTTCAGCCAGGGCCATCTTTGCGGCTACTCGTTCTCGTTCAGAGTTGGCGGCAATGCCGGCGAGGCGATCGCCAGCTTTGGGTTCATTTGCGCGCGCCATCAATTCGCGAAGATCGGTGAAATGAAATGATTCGCCGCGGAGGATGACAGAGCGTTTCACGCTTCTACCAAATCAGCCGGAACTATTTGCTCGGATAAAAGAGTGGCAAAGCGATCTGGATCGCCAGCCACCCAGTTTCGACACAACGGCAGGCCTTCGACATAACACGAGATGTAGGACCGCCATGTTGGCGAAGTGAGAAATTCAATCGCTTTTGACGCGCGAGCGTGAGGAAGGAGGGCCCACCGCTCGATGTAGGCAACGACGTCATCGACTGGAACTCCGTCTTCATGGAGCAACCACGCTGCATTCGCCCGCACCGCGTCCATCGATTCACTCGCAACCCGCACTGCATGAGCGATTTCTGGATCAAAGTCGATCCCGTTGCTACGCAAATGTTCGGCGACAAGCAGGTCGGGAACTTCACCAGCGATGATTTCCAGCGCAAGATCGGCCAATCCTTCAGCGATGAGACACTGCGGCGTTCCGACACAGAAGATCGATTCCTCTTGCCAGCCCCGCGACCGCACGAGACCAGATTCTTTTCGCGCATGTTCGGTGTGGTGACCGGGATAGGCCTCGTGCGCGACCAAGTGCCCGATGCTCGTTGCCAATACCGGCAGGTCGGTATTGATAGCGACGCGACTTTGCAGGTTTCCTTCGTAATAGTTGAAACCTGACCAGGGCTGATTCGACGCGAGTTCCCACGCGATGTGCTCGCCCTCGGGCAAACCGAACTGGCGTTGTGTTCGTTCGCGAAAATCTTCAGCGATCGAACGAAGAACAGCATCGAGTCGATCGACGGGAATCGACTGTGCTTCGCGCCACTCGATGATTCGTTCACGCACCGGACCCGAGCCGGGAAGGACTGCATCGAGCCGCATGTGGGCCCCTTCGAACTGGTCTTCTTCACGAAAGGTCGGCCGCACGCCGTAGCACCACTCAACTTCGTCGACGTAGGCAATCTCCTCCCCCGCGATCTTTCGGGCCGAGGTATGCATCCCCGTCGCTTGAGCGCGCAACCAGCGCCGGCGCGACGCATCGAGCACACCGTCGTCGACTCCGGCATCGAGATCAACAACAAGTTGGCCAGCGCTTGCAACTAAAAAGTCGGGCGTAGAAACCTGCTCTGCTGAAATGCGATCGGCAATAACTTCTGGGCCGTAATACGCGTCGACGAAGCCGTCGATATGACGGCCCATCCGTAACCCAAGTTCGAGATAGCGGTCAACGATCGACGAGTCTGTGATCGGCGCGCTCATGACCCAAACTCTACCGGCGACCTAGATGACGTCGCCTTTAAACAATTCCGTTGCGATCGGACAATCGGTGCGGCGCAACGCATCGGCCACCGCAAGAGGACCCGTCGGCCCAACAATTTTGTCGATCATCGATAGCGGGACAACCTCGTCGTCGGCGTCCCACGGCTCGTCGGGGATGATTCGTTCACGGACTGGCTCCCACATTCGCTGAGGCAGAAAGCGCCCAACGCCGGCAACCGCCCACACCGGTACCTTGTTCGCTTTCGCAACAGACGCGGCAGCCAAAGATCCGGAAATTCCCAACCACTCGGTCGGTGCAACCACCGACGCCTCGAGTAACACGAGGTCGGCGTCGGCAACGGCCGCACCGAGTCCGGCCAGCGGAACGTCGAGGGCATTCACGTCGGCATCGACGAGTTGCATCACGAGACCACCGCCCTCTTGGTGTACGTCGACAACCAACACTTCAACGTCTCCCCGCCGCGGCAGCGCTGCTCCGATGAGTTCGGGCCAGCCCAGCACAACAATGGTTGCTTCGTCTGGAAGCGAATGAGCTAACTCAACCGACGTACGATCATTTTCGAGTTCTTCAAGAGCGGCGCGAATCTCGGCATAAGGGTCGCCCGCGCAAAGAACGCGGGCACATAACCAAACCAATGGAGCAGACCCGGGTTGACGCTGCACCATGCGTCGACACGCCGTGACAAGACCCTGAGGGTCATTGGCGTAACTCGCAAGTGCTCTGGCAGTTTCGGAAACAATGACGCTCTGGGGGTACCCCGTGGCTCTTGCCACATAGCGAAGTCGTTCAACCGGGTGCATCAGACCTGCACCCTACCGAGATGCTTCAGACGCTTGGGAAGCCGGGCTTGAAGATCATGAGATAGAGCGTCACCACAAGGATCAGGTGACCAATTCCCGTTGCCATCATGATGCGGCCACGAGCGGCAACGTTTCCGTCGCGGAATGCCTTGATGGCTGGACGAGCTACAAAGAATAAAACCGCAAGAAGCACGATCCAGAGCACAGCGGCGATCGAGATCCACGCCTGCGACATCTTGAACAGCGCCTCGGTAGATCCCGCCGGCTTGCTCATTGCCGAGAGACCAAAGCCCAAGATCCCAGCCAGACCAATGCCGGGAAGCGAAAAGCGAAGAATTGACACATCGAGGCCATCGGCCGCGGCCTTGTCTCCGCCAGCAGTAAGGCGCACCAGCAATGGCGTGAGCCAGAGCGGAGCGAATCCAACGATGACCGCAAGGATGTGGAGTAGGAGAACGATGTTGTATCCGTTACCGAATTCGGCCAGAGCGAAGATGTTCATGGTGTCTCCTGAGGTCAGGGCCGAGAAGTAGCCCGCGTGCACTGCCAAGAACCTACTCGCGCTACCTTCTGAGGCTGTGACTACCGATGTGCAGGCTTCCGTAGAACTGAATCCCCTCACTGGCGAGAGCCGTCCGATCTCAGAATGGACCACCAACTTCCATTTGGCGATCGTGGTTCTGGACCCTTTCACCAACGAAAGTTCCTGGATTCTGAAGACCGCTCTTCGAATTCTTCGTGATTACGCCGAGGCCGACGTTCGCATCGCTCTTCTGGTTACTGCGAGCGAATCCGAGGTCCGCGACTTCGTCGGACCACTCGCTTCAGAGATCTTGGTCTTTGCCGATCCCGACCGCACTGCAGCCAAAGCATTTGGCCTTGAAACTCTTCCTGCCTTCGTGCATATCAATCAGGCACATCAGGTTGAAGCATCCGCGCAGGGATGGAATCCAAAAGAGTGGGCAACGGTCGCAGCGAACCTTTCGGCTCGCATGGACTGGACAGTGCCCGAGATTCCCGTCAGCGGTGACCCTTCACCGTTTGCCGGAACTCCGATCTGACTCTGCTATCGCCTTCGTTCAGCGAGCGAACCACAGCTGGGCAAGTGACACGGTCGCATCGTCTTGACCGAGTCCGTCAACCCCCAAACCCGTCGACCATCTGGTGACATCACGCAGCTTTGGCGATGTCACGATCACTTCACGGACCTGCACAAGGAACAAATACGGCAGGTCGATTGCGATCTGCTCTTGGACGGTGCCGTAATCATCAACCTGCCGGGTTACATCGGCGGTTGAACGAGCGTCGGTAAACGCTCTTGTAACAAGCGGATTGATATATCGCGTCACATTGCTGCTGATCGCAGTTTGTTCTGCAGGAATGCCGTAAAAGAGGGGCTCATAGAAATCGGGATGGGACGAGCCGAATCCCACCTGCAAAATTGCCTGGAACTGGCCGATCGCCGCGGCAAGAGAAAGCGTCGCTGGCTCTAAAAGATCGATTACCAGGTCGATCCCTGCTTGTTCGAGTTGTCCACGCCAGAGAGACGCAACACGCTCCATCGTCGTCCCTGGGGCTACCGACAAGTGAAAGGTGAGCGGAAGTCCCGTGTCTTTCGTGTACTCCTCGACCTGCTTCTTTGCCCGATCTACATCACGCGTGGGAGCCGAGCGGTCAACAAACCACGGCGACGTATCACTCATCATTCCTCGGGCAATCGTGCCTTGACCAGCAAACGCCTTCGAAAGAATCTCGGCTCGATCTGTCGCATACGCGACCGCCCGGCGAGCAGTCAATCGATCAAATGGAGCCTTCCCCGTCTCCAACGCAATGTTGACCTTTGGACGTTCCGCGTTGCGATCATCATGAATCGTGATTTTGGAATCTCGATTCTGCACACTCTCGAGACGAACGAGTTGTCTCGGCTCATCAACTGCGGCCATGCCAACCTTTCCGTCGATTACAGCAGTTACTCGATCAGCGGCGTCCGGAATGGGAACAAATCGAACGGCGTCGAGATGGGGCACACCCTTTTTCCAATACTTGGGGTTCTTCGCCAGGATTGTCACGCCCGCTTCATCAACACCTGACCATACAAACGGTCCAGTGCCAACCGGGTGTGGATCAAATCCTAAAAGCGTGGCCGGTGCCGCAACTGTTCCGATGCGAGTCGTGAGCACCTCGGGAAACGTCGACCATGCCGTCGACATTGTGACCAAAACGGTTTGAGGATCGGTTGCGGTAATCGTGGAGATAGGCGCCAGCAAACTGGCATTTGAGCGATCGTTCTGCTGAGCCTTCAAATTGAATGCAACAACTTCTGCAGTCAGCGGGGCCCCATCGCTAAACAAAATTCCAGGACGAACCGTTAGGGTCCACGCCGTAAAGCTTGGGTTGGGAACCACCTTGGCAAGAAGTTCGGGAACGGGCTGATCGTTTTCATCACGAACCATGAGTCGGTCGTAGACCGCTCGCGCTGCTTGAAGTTCTTCGGTGGTCCATTGCCCACTATTCGGGGCCCATCTCGCCGGCGCAGCGGCAACGGCGATATCGAGGGTGCCGCCTTCGATCGGCCCCGACGCGTTCACAACAGTTGAAGAGGTCGACTCCGTCGTTGCCGCTGGTGTCGATTTTGAACCTGAGCAACCCGCCAACGACAAAGCGGCAAAGGCCACAGCAACAGATGTGCCAAGTCGAACGAAGCGACCAAAGGAGGAACGGGGGGCGTGCAAGGTCTACGACTGTACGCGGCAACGCCCCGGCAGAGCGGTCGCTGCTGCAGCAGTGCACACAACCTCAATGAAGTGCGAGGATGCCTGATGACCAGCGCCATCAAAGTCCGAGTCGGAATCGGCCTCGGAACCCTGTCTGGGGCAGCAACTCCCGATCGCTTCGCGTCAATTGTCGACCGCTGTGAAGCACTGGGATTCGATTCTTTGTGGATGTCGGAACGGATCGGAGCAGAGACACCGGACCCGATGATTGCCCTCGCCATCGCCGCCGGTCGCACGACACGAATGAAGCTCGGCACGTCGGTATTAGTTCTTCCTGGTCGGAACCCGGTCATCCTTGCGAAAGAGATGGCCACCCTCGATGTGCTTTCCGGTGGACGCTTTCTTCCCGCAGTGGGCCTCGGAGCAGTCGACCCCCCAGAACAACGGGCGTTCGGAGTTGAACGAGGTGAACGCGGGAGGCGTCACGATGAAGCACTCGCACTAATGCGCGCTTGTTGGACCGGCGAAGTCATTTCACATCACGGAGAGTTTTTCTCTGTCGACGATGTTCAGGTGTTACCTCGCCCCACACAATCTCAACTCGATGTTTGGCTCGGAGGCATCGCCCCGAGCGAACTGCGTCGCGTTGGTCGAGTCGGCGACGGATGGTTGCCATCGTTCTGCTCACCCTCAGACGTTGCGGAATCAATTCCAGTGATTGAGGCGGCTGCACACGAGTTCGGGCGATTCATGGACCCCGAGCATTACGGCGCATTGATTTCATACTCGGACGGGCCACTCCCCCAGCGCTTTGTCGACCTGATCGAACGCCGCCGTCCGGGACTCGATCCCCGTTCCGTCATCCCAACTCGAGATGCACTCCCGTCGTTACTGAAAGAGTTCATCGATGCCGGCGCGTCGAAGTTCGTCATCATCCCGTTGGTGGGCGATGCTGATCCCGATGCTGAACTCAGTGCCCTCGCTGAAGCGCTACTGCCGCTAGAAACCTAAGGGCATCCGATCACGAGCTGCGGAACTGATTCCACCTTGTGAGTTCTTCGGCGGGCTTGCGCGGGGTGATGCGAAAGTCCGTGCCGATTGTGTGGGCGATTGGGAACAGGCCTACTTGCATCCATTCCTCGTAAGGAATCCCTAAGACCTCTGCGACCTCGCGCTCGCGGATCAACGTCAACGTCGTCCACGCCGATCCGAGTCCGCGTGATCGAAGGGCCAGCATGAATGACCAAAGCGCCGGTACAACCGACCCCCAACGGCCCGCCTGCCAAAACGTCGAAGTTCGATCGGCATGGGCCCCGGACCCATTTCCATCAGTCCGACCAGCGACGATGGGAACGCAAAGAACCGGAACCTTCTCAATATTCTCAGCAAGGTAGGCAACGCTGCGGGCAATGCGCTGTTGCGCTTCAGAGGTGCGGTCCACTCGATCTTCAGCCGCGTCAGTACGAGGACGACCGATGAAGTCGGCCATGGCAGAGCGATAGATCGCTGCGAGTTTGGCTTTGGTTTCGGCGTCGTCGACGAATATGAATCGATAGGGCTGCTGGTTTGACCCGTTGGGCGCGTGAACCGCAATCTCCATGCACTCGGCAATGACATCGCGGTCAACCGAACGTTCGAGGTCAAGCCGCTGCCGAACCGATGGCGTCGTCATGAGAATTTCATCAGGGTCGTGAACAACTAATGGCCCCTGAAACAGGGTTTCATAAGCGTTCAACGTTCCCCAGTGTTCCCAAATGCGATCGATCAGTCCGTCATCAGTGAAGCGAAAGAGGAATCCGTAAACGTTTTCGTAGGGCTTCCCGCCGATGGTCGTTGCTTTATAGAGATGTTGACGGAAGACGTAAGGCCCGTCGGCAATCGTATGGATGTCATCGAAACTGATCGTCGAAAGGTCATAGCGATCGATTCGTCGGCCGTTCGGTTGCGGTGGTGATGGCGCTCGTCCCAAGATCCGTGCGCCCACTTCTTCTTTGCCACGAAACACTGTTTGTCCAGGTGCAGCGGGAAACTTTCCAAGACCGTTCCACCACTCGATGTCTTCCGTCATAAACGACAGACGGTCGACCTCGCGTCCAGCGACAAAGAACTGTTCGACTAGCGATTTATTGCGTTCGCTCACTTGATCCCCCAACACACCGGCGACACTGTCGACGCCCTCTTGGGAGCGTAATGCGGAGCGACGAATCAGATCTTCAAGGGCTCGTCGCTGAGACCCATCTGCACTCGATCCACGAGTCCGCCGAATTTCTGCTTGATCTCGGCACTTACCGACTCGAGATCACCGATCACCGCAAATTCACGAAGCATCTCGTCGGTAATGAGATCGGCCATCGCTACCCATTCGCCCTGCTTTGACAGTCGATTGAGTTCATCGCCGACTTCGCCCCATCCGTGGTGCTCGAGCACGCCGCGATAGGCAGGCGTCGAACCATAAAACGCGAGTTGCTGTCGAACTGCGGCCCTCTTGGGAGCGATCTCGACTTCGTCGCGACCCACGGCCGACATGATTGGGATGGTCACCTCGACGTCACTTCGCGAACGATTGGATCGATCGAGCCCTTTCGCAAGGTTGGTCATGGTCACATCGCGTAGATACGACGGTGTTGTAAATCCGTGGGCCATGAGCCCGTCGGCAACTTCGCCGGCAACGGCGGTCATTGCCGGTCCGACAGCGGCAACAAAAACGCGTGGATTTCCGACCTCGCTTGAACCTTGGCTGAACATTGGCGTCATAAGCGTGTGCTTGTAGTACTCACCACGAAACTCCAGTGGAGATCCGTTCTCCCACGATTCCCAAATCGCACGCATAGCGAGAACAAATTCACGCATGCGCGCAGCGGGATCCGACCAGGGCATTGAAAATCGTTTCGTGATGTGAGGCTTAATCTGACTTCCTAAACCAACGATGAAGCGCCCGCCCGAGAGCCGATTGATGTCGTTAGCCAGCACCGCGACGTTCATCGGGTTTCTGGCAAATGCCACTGCAATCCCGGTAATGAGATCAATGCGTTCGGTTGATCCCGCCCCCATGGCAAGAGGCAAAAATGGGTCATGAGAGATCTCGACCGATACTGCCCCATCAAATCCAGCATCCTCGGCCTGTCGAATTGAGGCAGCGGCGCTGGCCAGATCCCCATGGATGATTGCGTCAGTCTTCATAACGCCATTCTGGTGTGTCGCTCCACATGGGTGCGCCACTCATTCGGTAGATACGCTGCCGCAGTCCCATATCTCGTTCTGGAGCAGCTCAATGTCGATCGCCATTACCGAAGACCACCGCACGCTTTCCGATGTCACCGCCGACTTTCTCGAGCGACACGATTCACGAGGGGCGGCCCGGGAACTTCTCGAAGCATCAGCAGAGACGATGCCGGCATTCTGGTCTGCGCTTGCGGATCTCGGATGGCTCGGTCTTCACATCCCCGCGGACAACGTTCTGGATTCGGGATGCCTGAACTTATTGTTGTTGTCGAACAGATGGGTGCAGGCCTTGCTCCCGGTCCGTTCATCGCAACGGTCATCTCGAGTGCCGCAATCGCATCCGTAGCGCCAGCCGCCGTCGCCTCACAGCTCCTGCCCGGACTGGCTGACGGAAGCATCGTTGCCGGCATCGGATTCGGCGATGCGCTCTCGGCCAAGTCCAACTCCATCGCAGGAACCGCCCGCAGCGTTCTCAGCGCAACCCTCGCCAATCTTATTGTCGTAACCGTTGGCGACGATCTCGCGATTGTCGAC
>Ga0194055_10004472_pt1 | contig 10450 bp, 8 predicted proteins | sample SepL449m_MetaG_FD_155482 | JGI IMG/M metagenome (GOLD analysis project Ga0194055, IMG submission 155482) | Anoxic zone freshwater microbial communities from boreal shield lake in IISD Experimental Lakes Area, Ontario, Canada - Sep2016-L442-9m | ecosystem: Environmental > Aquatic > Freshwater >... | reverse complement strand
GAGTTGCTCGCTAATGCGGACGAGCGCCGTGCCACCTTCGCTCTGCTTCGATTCAAGCCATCCATCTTGGCCGAGCAGAGCAACAGCGTCTCCATCCAGATGAGAGCTGTGCGCCTGTAGCTCATCCAGCGTCAGTGACGACAGCGGGCGCCCGGCAGCGAGTGCCTCGCGGACGATGCCTCCGACGATCGCGTGGCTCTCGCGGAATGGGACGCCGCGCTGTACCAGCAGATCAGCCAGATCGGTCGCGGCAATCATCCCGTCGCCCGCGGCGTCGGCCATCGCGCTCGCGTTGAACTCTGCACCCTCGATCATCCCGGCGGCGGCAGCGAGAGCGACCGTCAACGTATCGACGGCGTCGAAGAGATACTCCTTGTCCTCTTGCATGTCCTTGTTGTAAGCGAGCGGGAGGCCGTGCAGGACGCCGAGGAAGGAGCTCAGGTTGCCAACCATCCGAGGCGCCTTTGAGCGAAGCAGCTCAGCCGCATCGGGGTTTTTCTTCTGCGGCATCAGCGACGAACCGCTCGTCCAACGGTCGGGGAGCTCAACGAATGCGAACTCCTGACTTGACCAAAGAACCAACTCGGCGCCGAGCCGAGATAGGTGGGTCGCAGAGGTCGCGGCGGCCGAGAGGTAGTCGATAACAAAGTCGCGATTGCTGACGGCATCGAGTGAGTTCGGAGAGACGCTGCCGAGATCGAGCTCTTTGGCCACGAGCGCCCGATCGGTGTCAAAGTTCACCCCGGCCAGCGCTCCGGCTCCGAGCGGTAGCACGTCACACTGCGATGCGACGAACGCAAACCGTTGGCGATCGCGATCGAGCATCCAAACATAAGCGAGCAGATGGTGCGACAGGTAAACCGGCTGGGCGCGTTGGAGGTGCGTGTACCCCGGCATCGGCCAATCGATATGTGCCTCCGCAGCGTCGATAAGCGCCGACATCAGCCGCTCTATCTGCGCGACTGTCTCCCTTGCGGCGTCGCGCGTGAATAGGACTAGGTCAGTAGCGACCTGATCGTTCCGGGAGCGCGCGGTGTGCATCCTGCCTCCCGCATCGCCGGCGAGCTCGGTCACACGCCGTTCAATCGCCATGTGGATGTCTTCGTCATCTTGCTCGAACTTGAACAGGTCGGCTGCGAGCTCGCCTTCTACTAGCGTCAGCGCGTCGTGGATTTTGCCGGCATCTTCGGCGCTGATGATTCCCTGGGCTGCGAGCATTGCGACGTGCGCTCGTGATTGCGCGATGTCGTACGGCCAGAGACGGCGATCGACGTCGAGCGACCTGTTGATCGCGTCGAAGTCTGGGTCGCGGGGTTCGCTGAAGCGGTTCATTGACCGCCGAGTCTAGGTCTGCTCGAGCGTCTCGCGCAGCGCTGCACAGACCCGTTCAACCTGACCGCTCGTCATCTCCGGGAAGAACGGCAAGGCGATCGACTGCGCAGCCACTGCCTCACAGACCGGAAACTCGCCCTCGCGGTGGCCAAATATCTCGCGGTAATAAGCCATCAAGTGAATCGCCGGTAGGTACGGCTTGCTCTGGATCCCTTGTTCGCGGAGCGCACGGATGGTCTCGTCACGGTCGACAGAAGGCGGTAGCTGGACGACAAACACGAACCAGCCTCGCTTCTCCTCACCGCGGTCAGCGCACGGCAGTGCGACGCCTTCTATGCCGGCGAGCCCCTCGTAGTACAGCGACGCGACGCGTTGGCGTTCCGCGAGCATCGAGTCGAGACGATCGAGCTGCGCGAGGCCGAGCGCGCAGGCGATGTCGCTGAGGCGATAATTAAACCCGAGGCGATCATGATCGAGCCAGTCCATGTCGGGGGCTCTCCCCTGGTTGCGCTCGGAGTCGATTCGCTGCTTAATCGCTGGATCGCCGACCGTGACCATGCCCCCCTCTCCGGTCGTCATCTGCTTGTTCGCATAGAAGCCAAAGACCGCAGCATGTCCGCGTCCTCCTACGGGCGATCCATCCGCGTAGCGGCCGCCGAGGGCCTCACAGGCATCCTCAACGATCGGGAGCCCAAGCGCTTCAAGCGGTTCCATCTCGGTCGGGTATCCGAAGATGTGGACTGGCAGGATCGCCGCTGTCCGCTCTGTCACAGCTGCGGTTGCCGCTGCGGGGTCAAGAGTGAGGGTCGTCGGGTTGATATCGGCAAAGACCGGCCGTGCTCGCTCCATCACGCAGACGTTGGCGCTGGCGACGAACGAGAGCGGCGAGGTCACGACTTCGTCGCCGTCGCTTACACCCACAGCTCGTAGCGCTAACTGCAGACCCGCGGTTCCACTTGAGACTGCGCTGGCGTGCGGCGCGCCGACGCGCTCCGCAAACGCTTCTTCGAACCGAACAACCTGAGGTCCGAGCGAAAGCTGGCCGGAGCGCAACACTCCAAGCACCGCCTGCTCTTCGGCGTCGCCGATGACAGGCTTAGCGAGCGGGATCAGCTCGCCCATCGCTAGGCCTTATCCTTACGCCGCCCTGGCTGTTGTGCGTACTCGAGCGAATCGACCAAGGCCTGCCACGACGCCGCGATCACGTTTTCGCCAACACCGATGGTGCCCCACACGTCGTCGCCATCGGACGCGTCAATGAGGACGCGAGTGACCGCGTCGGTGCCGTGGCTCTCGTCGAGGATGCGCACCTTGTAATTGACCAAGTCAACTTCGCCGACCTCGGGATAAACCTCGGTAACGGCGCTGCGCAGAGCGCTGTCGAGCGCGTTGACAGGACCATTTCCGGTCGCGGTTCGCTCGAAGCGCTCTTCGCCGATCCAGATCGCAATCGTCGCCTCGCTGATTACATCGCCCTCGCTCTTTTGTTCGACCGTGACGCGCCAGCCTTCGAGGCGGAAGAGCTCGACGTATTGGCCTGACTCACGGCGCATGAGTAGCTCAAATGAGCCGTCTGCAGCCTCAAACTGGTACCCGCGGTGCTCCATCTGCTTGACCCGCTCGACGATCCGCGCACTCGTTGCGTCATCGAGCTCGAGCCCGGCGCTGCGCCCCTTATCCACAATTGTGGCGCGACCGGCTAGCTCAGAGACAATTACATCACTGCGGTTGCCGACGGCCTCAGGGGTGACGTGCTCGAAGGTACTGGAGTCTGCGCTGACACCGGCGGCGTGCATACCAGCCTTGTGCGAGAACGCGTTCTTACCGACGTATGGCTGTGCCGGGTTGGGCGCACGGTTAAGCAGTTCGTCGACGAAGTGCGCGGTCTCGGTCAGTCGGGAGAGCCCACCCTCAGGTAACACCTCGATGCCCATCTTCATCTGAAGGTCGGCGATGATCGTGATTAGGTTTGCGTTGCCGGTTCGCTCGCCGATGCCGTTAACGGTTCCCTGTACTTGCGTGGCACCCGCTTCGATCGCGACCAGCGAATTGGCTACTGCGCAGCCAGCGTCGTCGTGGGTGTGGATGCCGATCGCGACATCGGGAAGCGCTTCACGAACAGCTGTGACCGCCGCGCTCACCTGGCCCGGTAGAGAACCGCCATTGGTGTCGCAGAGGACGACTCGCTCCGCGCCAACTCCCGCGGCTGCTTGAAGCGTTTCGATGGCGTAGGCGGGGTCCTCGCGCCAGCCGTCGAAAAAGTGTTCAGCGTCGAACAGAACTCGCTTCCCTTCGCCCGCAAGAAAGGCGATTGATTCGCTGATCATCGCGAGGTTTTCATCGCCGCCGACGCGGACAACCTTCTCGACATGGAGCATCGATGACTTTCCGACGAGCGTGACGATTGGAGCGACAGAGGCGGCTAGGACTTGGAGCCCGGCGTCATCTTGCGCGGCGTTGTCGCGGCGCCGAGTCATCCCGAACGCAACGATCAATGCCCGCTCCAGCGGTGCGGCTGCAAGTAGCTCGAAGAGCTCTGCCTCCTTCGGGTTAGACGAAGGAAAACCAGCCTCGATCATGTCGACGCCAAGAATGTCGAGGCGCTCAACGACGCGTAGCTTTTCTTGCGCGGTCAAGCTCATCCCTCCGCCACCCATCCCATCGCGGAGGGTTGCGTCGTAGAGCTGGATCGTTGAATTCATTAGCTAGGAGCAGGGGCTGCTGGCACCGGGTCGAGCCAACTACGGTAACGCTCGTCACGACCGTGGAGTGCATCTTCATAGACGGCAAGTAGGGCTTTTGTGATCTCCCCCGGCCTGCCGGTCCCAACAGGACGGTCGTCGAGCTCGCGTACCGGGACCATCTCAGCCGCGGTTCCGGTTAGGAAGATCTCATCTGCAATCGGGAGCTCGTCAGCGGCGATTTCGCGCTGAATCACCTCGTGACCCATGTCGGCGGCGATCTTGATAATCGAATCGCGGCTGATGCCTTCGAGGATCGATGAAGTCATCGGGGGCGTGTAGATCACACCATCGCGGACGACGAAAATGTTCTCCCCCGTCCCCTCGCAAACGTTGCCTACGTGGTCGAGCAAAATCGCCTCGTCGTACCCAGCGTTGTGGGCTTCGACCTTCGCAAGGATGCTGTTTAGGTACTGACCGCCGGCTTTCGCGTAGGGAATCAAAGTTTCAGGGCTAATCCGGCGCCAGCTTGAGATTTTGGCACGGATGCCGTCGCGCTTGCCGTCCTCGCCGAGGTACAGGCCCCACTCCCAGACGGCGATCGTCACGTCGACATCGACCGTCAGAGGGAACAGTCCCATCGATCCGTAACCGCGGTAAGCGATCGGCCGGATGTAGCAAGAGCGAAGCTTGTTGCGCGCAATCAGCTCGAGCGTTGAAGTGCGAATCTCTTCCGCCGTGAATGGAATCTCCATGAAGTAGGCCTTCGCAGAGCGGAACAGTCGATCGACGTGGTCTTGGTGGCGGAAGACAGCCGGTCCGATCTCCGTGTCGTAGCAGCGGACCCCTTCGAAAACGGAGGTGCCGTAGTGAAGCGCGTGAGTGAGCACGTGGATCTGAGCGTCCTCCCACGGAACAACCTCACCGTTCATCCAAATAAATTCGCTCTGTTCCACCGATAGCTCCTAGGTCTACGCGAGGTGCGCCAAGACTGCCGCCGTCGCCTGATCTGTAGTTGCACTGCCGCCAAGATCGGCGGTCCTTAGGCCATCTCCGAGGGCAGCAGCGACGGCTGACTCTACAGCTGCTGCCTGGTCCTCGCGGCCGAAACCGTGCCGCATCATCATCGCCAGCGACAGAATCGTCGCGAGCGGATTAGCGAGCCCTTGGCCAGCAATGTCGGGCGCCGAACCGTGGACCGGCTCGAAGACGCCCGGCCCATCCGGGTTGCCAATACTCGCCGAAGGGAGCATCCCGATCGAGCCGGTGATCATTGCTGCCTCATCGCTCAGGATGTCGCCGAACAGGTTCTCAGCGAGGATCACATCGAACTGAGTTGGCATAGAGACAAGTTGCATTGCTGCGTTATCTACGAGGACGTGTTCGAGCTCGACATCCGGGAATTCTTCAGCGTGGACGCGCGTTACGACCTCGCGCCATAGTCGGCTGGTCTCGAGAACGTTGGCTTTGTCAATGCTTGAAACCTTCGTGCGCGCAGCGGCGAACCCGACTCGCGCGATCCGTTCAACCTCCTCGACGCTGTACTCGCAGAGGTCGCTCGCCATCTTCTCTGTTCGTTTCTTTTCGCCGAAGTAGATCCCGCCTGTCAGCTCACGTACAACCAGCAGGTCGGTGCCGGCAATGCGATCTTCGCGCAACGGGCTGGCATCGAGAAGCGCTTCGATCGCCTTGACCGGCCGCAGGTTGGCGTAAAGACCGAGGCCCTTGCGCAGGCCGAGTAGGCCTTGCTCGGGGCGCGGCGCGTTGGCATCTGTCGTGTCCCACTTTGGCCCGCCCACCGCGCCCAGTAGGACAGCGTTGGCTTCGCGGCAGGCCGCGAGGGTTTGGTCCGTCATCGCGACGCCGCTTGCATCGATCGACGCGCCGCCGAAGACGTGTGGTACGAACTCATATTCGCCGGGGCAGAGTGCTTCGCACACCTGAACCGTCGCCGCGATCACCTCGGGACCGATGCCGTCGCCTGGTAGTAACGCAACCTGCGCGGCGCCACTCATAGCGACGTCGTCACAGGACCGTGACGCTCCATCGTCGATTCGTACGCGTCGATCAGCTCGGTCTCGAACATTGTCAAGGCGATGTCGTCGAGGCCGTCGAGGAGCCTCCGCTTGATCTCTGGGTCGATCTCGAAACTGGCGACCTGCCCGTCGCCGTAGCTCACCTGCTGCTCGTCCAAATCGATCCGCGCCGAGCCAGCGTCTGCAATCGCTCGGCATTCTTCAGGGCTCAGCGTGACCGGCAGCAAGCCGACCTTGGTCGAGTTCGAGAAGAAGATGTCGGCGAAAGACGGCGCGATAATCGCGCGAAAACCGTAGTCCTCGAGCGCCCACGGAGCATGCTCGCGCGACGAACCGCAGCCGAAGTTTCGGCCGGCAATGAGGATCGGATTGGGGTGCAGCTCCCAGTTCTCTTCCTGCTTCCAGTCATGGAAAAGGAACTCGCCGAAGCCTGTGCGCTCAATCCGCTTTAGGAACTGCTTTGGGATTATCTGGTCGGTGTCGACGTCGTCCCTATCGAGGAATGAGACCTTCCCGTCGATCACGTCTATCGGGTCCACGGTTAACCCTCTCCCCAAGTACGGATGTCAACGAAGCGGCCCTCGATCGCCGCGGCGGCGGCCATCTGCGGACTAACTAGGTGGGTGCGGCCACCGCGGCCCTGCCGGCCTTCAAAGTTGCGGTTCGATGTAGACGCGCACCGCTCTTCTGGCTGCAACGTGTCGGGGTTCATGCCCAGGCACATCGAACAACCAGCGCCACGCCAATCGAAGCCAGCGTCGATGAAGAGTTTATCGAGGCCCTCTTCCTCGGCCTGCTTTTTGACTTGGACCGAGCCGGGCACAACCATGGCGTAGACCGAGTCAGAAACCTTCCGGCCCTTGATCACTTCTGCAGCTGCGCGGAGGTCGCCAATCCGGGAGTTCGTGCAAGACCCGATGAACACGCGATCAAGCGTGATCTCCTCGATCGGCGTACCTGCTTCGAGGCCCATGTACTCGAGCGCGCGGTGGTCGCCATCTGTCGATGGCTGGGGAACCGCGCTCCCAACGCCGACGACCATCTCGGGATTCGTGCCCCAAGTGACCTGCGGGCTAATCGCCGAGGCATCAACGACATGCTCGGTGTCGAACTGCGCCCCGTCGTCTGTCCGAAGGCCCTTCCAAGTAGCAACCATCTTTTCCCAGTCCTCGCCGGTTGGCGCTCCCGCCCGACCTTCGACGTAATCGAATGTGGTTTGGTCTGGCGCGATCATTCCCGCGCGGCCGCCACCCTCGATCGTCATGTTGCAGATCGTCATCCGGCCTTCCATCGAAAGCGCTTCGATGGCCGGGCCAGCGAATTCGATCACGTGACCGACGCCGCCTTCAACCCCGATCTGACCGATTGTGGCCAGGATTAGATCCTTGGCCGTAACGCCAAATCCGAGCTCGCCTTCGTAACGAATCAACATCGATTTTGGACGGCGCTGGACCAACGTTTGCGTTGCGAGTACGTGTTCGACTTCGCTTGTGCCAATTCCGAAAGCGAGCGCACCGAAAGCCCCGTGCGTCGCGGTATGACTGTCGCCGCAGACGATCGTCATTCCGGGCTGCGTGAGACCCAGTTCTGGGCCGATCACATGAACTATGCCTTGGTGGTCTGAACCGAGCGAGTAGACCGGGACGCCGAACTCTGCGCAGTTACTCTCGAGTTTCTCGACTTGAACACGGCTCAGCTCATCCTTGATTCGCGCCGCCGTGTTGGTCCCATCGGTCGGGACGTTGTGGTCGGCTGTCGCGATGGTCCGATCGGGCCGTCTGACGGTGCGCCCGGCAAGCCGAAGACCATCAAATGCCTGCGGGCTCGTGACCTCGTGGACAAGGTGCAGGTCGATGTAAAGCAGGCCTTCGCTCACTTCGTGCGCCGCCCAGAGCTTTTCGAAGAGTGTTGTCGGCTGATGTTCGGTTGAGTTCACGGCGCTCACGGTATCGCTGTCGGTCGGTCGCCTGTCGCGCCATCGGCATCAAGCCGACGCGTCGCCAGTGTTAAAGCGCGCATATAGGCGCGTGCTGCCGCCTCGATGATGTCCGTCGCAACTGCGCGACCGGACGCGGCCTCACCGTCGCGTTCGATCATCACGTGAACCTCGCCGAGGGCGTCCTGGCCTGCGGTCACAGCGTCAACGCGGAAGTCGCGAAGCTTCACGTCTATCCCGGTTGCCGCATTGATCGCGTGAAAGACCGCGTCTACCGCGCCGTCGCCATTGGCCGCCCCTTCGACGGAGCTGCCGTCGGGCATAGTCACGCGCGCACTCGCATGTGGCTGCTCGCCAGTTTTATCGGTCAAGTCGAACGACTCGAGCGCAAAACCAGTTTCTTGTTGCAGCTCATCACCAACGAGCGCCTCGAGGTCTAGCGCAGTCACCTGCTTTTTCTTGTCGGCAATCTCCTTGAAGCGCTTGAATGCCGCGTTGAGGGCCGCACCGTCAACCGTGTAGCCGAGTTCCTCCAACGACTGCTGCAGCGCGTGGCGGCCGGAGTGCTTGCCTAGGACTATCTGGTTTGCGTCCAGCCCCACGGTCGTCGCATCCATGATCTCGAACGTCGTGCGCTCCTTCAGGACGCCGTCCTGATGGATGCCTGATTCGTGCGCAAATGCATTCCGGCCGACGATCGCCTTATTTGGCTGCACGGCGTAGCCGGTTAGGCGTGAAACTAGGCGGCTCGCACGGGAAAGCTCCGTCGTCTTTACGTCCGTGTAGAGGCCACCGAGATCTGCCCCGCGGGTGTTGAGCAACATCACGAACTCTTCGAGCGCTGCGTTGCCGGCGCGCTCGCCGATCCCATTGATCGCGCATTCGACTTGCCGGGCACCGGCCAAAACGCCAGCGAATGAGTTTGCGACCGCCAGCCCGAGGTCATCATGGCAGTGGGTGGAAAGGATCACGTCAGAGAGGCCGGGCGCGCCCTCGTAAAGGCCGGCGATGAAGCGCGTGTACTCCTCGGGCATCGTGTAACCGACGGTGTCGGGAATGTTGATCGTGGTTGCACCTTCATCGATCGCGATCTGGCAGATCTCGGCGGTGAAGCCGACGTCAGCGCGTGTAGCGTCCATTGGCGAGAACTCAACGTCGTCGCAGAGCTCCCTAGCTTGAGCGACAGAAGCGCGTGCCAGACCACGTACGTCGTCGTGGCTGCTGCGCATCTGGTGTTCGATGTGAATCTCAGAGGTCGAGACGAACGTGTGAATCCGCGGCCGCTCGGAGTCCTTAACTGCCTCCCAGGCGCGCTCGATATCAGTCGCGTTGGCGCGCGCCAACCCGGCGATGATCGGACCCTCTACCTTCCGCGCAATCTCGCGCACTGCTTCAAAATCGCCTGGCGAAGCGATTGGGAAGCCTGCTTCGATCACGTCGACGCCCAGCCGCGCGAGCTGCTGCGCAATCTCAAGCTTTTCCTCAGTGTTCAGGGAGATCCCTGGCGACTGTTCGCCGTCCCGCAGCGTCGTATCAAAAATAAGTACTCGATTTGGATCCATGTCGAAACTCCTTCTACTTGCTCTTACCCGGTTGCCTCTTCGTGTTCAGTCGCGGCTACGCGGCCGCCAGCGCGTTATTCCCCCCGTGGGGGGAGGAGAAGACGGCGGATGAGCAGGTTGATCGACATGCACTTCCAGATTAGCAAGGGGACGATGCCGCTGCCGGCATTTAGTGATCGCCGGCGCGCGCTAGGTGGCGCGGACGACCACGACGGGACAATCGGCCAGCGCTAGCAATCGATTAGGGGTCGAGCCGAGAACCCAAGCCTTGAGCGGACGCTCACCGTTGCCCCCAACGACGATGTAGCGCGCCTGTTCGCGCTCAGCGACGGTAGCTAGCGCCTGCGCCGCGTCGCCCTCAAGGTATTCGGTTTGCAGCCGAATCCCCGCGGCAAGCGCCAACTCGGCTGCTTCGGCGAGTACGCGAGCGCCAATCGCCTCGATGGCCTCGTCTAAGTCGTGTGATTCGCCACCAACGACAACCTTCTCGTAGGCGAAAATCACAACGACGTTTCCGTCGAGGTCTGCAGCGAGCCGGAATGCCTCAGCGAGGGCCGCCTTGCCACCATCGCTGCCGTCGTAACCGGTGATGATCGTGTTGCTCACTGTTAGCTTCCCCCAGCTGGTGAGCGAGCGACTAGAGCAGGGTCAGCCGTCTCGGGTTTACGGCCGAAGAACTCGGGATGTCCAGCGAGTCGCCAGAAGATCATCAGTACAACGCCCATGACAAGGAACCCTAGCCCGATTACGAGCGGCGGACCAACCCCAAACCAGGAGTTTCCGGAGGCAGAATTCGCCGGATCGGAAAGGTCCACGCAGGACTTAACGAAGATCGCTGTGAGCATCAGCGCCCCCACTACTGGAGCCACACCGATGAAGAAGAAATTACGCGCGCTCTTGAAA
>Ga0194055_10004470_pt1 | contig 10451 bp, 5 predicted proteins | sample SepL449m_MetaG_FD_155482 | JGI IMG/M metagenome (GOLD analysis project Ga0194055, IMG submission 155482) | Anoxic zone freshwater microbial communities from boreal shield lake in IISD Experimental Lakes Area, Ontario, Canada - Sep2016-L442-9m | ecosystem: Environmental > Aquatic > Freshwater >... | reverse complement strand
CCCCCGCCCACGCTCCATCCCTCCACCGGACCGACCTCGAGGATCTGCTCCGGCCGGAGAATCTTCCGGTAGCCCTCTTGGAGGGCGCTGGGAACAAGGGGCCGCAGCACGATCGCGTCGGCATGGGCGGCCCAGGTCGATGTCTGCCGATCGAGATAGTCGAGGGCGACCCCAGCCTCCTCCGAGGTCGGCCGGCGCGACAGCGCCCGCTCGAAGAGGCGACGGACGAACGCTCCGTCTTCACCCTCGGGCGTGCCCGGGCCGGTCTCCGCCGTGACGCGCTCGGCGAGGGCCCGGGCGCGGCTGCGGGCGAAGTCGCCGTTGATCATGAGGAGGGCCTGGGGGGCGACGGTGGTGATAACTCGCTCGCCGACGGGGCTGGTGGTATTGGTGTAATCAAGGGCTTCCAGTTCCGGCACGAGGAGCGTGCGTTTGATGAAGCCGTAGATGGTGCGGCGATCCTGCTCGCGCGGAAGCGAGATCTCCCAGCCGAGACCGGGGCGCGACTGGCCGGCGAGCGAATCGGGCCCGACCTGCATGAAGAAGCCACGCCCGCCAACCGCCGGATTGATCGACTCCGACGCGGCCAAGAAGGCATCGCGGATGACCTCCGCCTCGAGCCTGCGCCGGTTCTGCCGCCAGAGGAGCGTGTTCGGCTCGTCCGCTGCGAGGCACTCCGGCCGATCGGCCCGCGACGACATCCGATAGGCCCGCGACCGGAGGATTGTGCGGTGGAGGTTTTTCAGGCTCCAGCCCGAGTCGACAAGCTCTGCCGCGAGCCAATCGAGCAATTCCGGATGGGTGGCGGCGAGGCCGGCGGCGCCGAAGTCGTTGGGCGTGGCGACAAGAGCGCGACCGAAGCTGTGCTGCCAGAGCCGATTAGCGGTGACGCGGGCCGTGAGCGGATTGGCGGGGCTTACGATCCATTCGGCAAGGGCCCGCCGCCCTTCGAGGCCCGAGGGAGCCGCAGCCCCGCTACGGAACAGCTCCGGGAGGCCGGGAGCGACAACGGCGCCGGGCGTGGCGGGATTGCCGCGAATCAAAATGTGGCAGGGCTCCATCGGCGCATCGGCCTCGCGGGCCGACAGCGCCCACTCTTCCCCTGCGGCGATCGGCAGGAACATCGCTGCGTCCGGTTTCGGGGGGAGCAGCGCCCGCTCGTAGCGCCGCACGCCCCGAATCATGCCGATGAGGCTGTAGTAATCGGCCTGCGAGAAAGGGTCGAACTTGTGGTCGTGGCAGCGGGCACAGCCGAGCGTCGTGCCGAGAAACGCCTGACCGATGGTGGAAAGGGCGTCGTCGAGCTCGTCGTAGCGGGCGAGGCGGATGTCGTCCGGCTCGTCATCCCAAGTCCCCAGATGCCAAAAGCCCGAGGCAATGACGGCGGAGTCGGTGCGCGGCTCGAGGAGATCGCCGGCGATCTGCTCGCGGACGAAGCGGTCGAAAGGCATGTCGTCGTTGATCGCACCGATCACCCAGTCGCGGTAGCGCCAGGCGTAGGGCTTCTCGTCGTCGCGTTCGTAGCCGTTGGTCTGGGCATAGCGGACGACATCGAGCCAGTGCCGCGCCTGTCGCTCGCCGTAAGCGGGCATCGCCAGGAGCTTCTCGACGAGCGCTTCCCAGGCGGCGTCGGAGGGATCGCGTTCGAACGCCTCCACCACCTCCAGTGGGGGCGGCAGGCCGACGGTGTCGAACCACACGCGCCGCACCTGCTCGCGCGGCGTCGCAGGGGGATTGGGATGAATGCCCACCGTCGCCATCTGGGCCCTCAAGATGGCGTCGATAGCTCCGATTCCCTGCTCGGCTCCCTCTCCGGGCGTGGGCACGGCGGGCCTGACGACCGGCGCGTAGGCCCAGCGTGACCGATCGTCAGCGCTGATCGTGAACCCGGCCCGGCGGACGGTGGCGACAGGCTCCCCCTCCGCACCCGGCCAGGGGAGCCCACGCCGCACCCACTCCTCGAGCCACTCGATCTGCGCTGGCGCGAGCCGGCCAGCGGGTGGCATCTGGAGGGCGGGGTCGACGTAATGGACCGCCTTCAGCAGCAGGCTTGCGTCGGGTTGGCCGGGAACTGCCGCCGGCCCCGAATCTCCCCCGGCCAGCAGCGCGGCGAGCGAGTCGAGCCGCAATCCCCCCTCGGCCCCCGCGGCATGGCACTCCAGGCAATGGTCGTGAAGCAGCGGGCGGATGCGCGATTCGAAGAACGCCTGATCGGCGGCACGTGCCTCGGCCGACGTCGCCTCATCGCCGCGCGCCGCTCCGACCGCCGCAACGAGCGCCATCATCACCACCGCGCTCCACGCCACACGGTTGCATCGAAACGACGGTGCTGCAGTCTTTTGCATGGGAACGCTCCGAAGCAAAGTTTACGTTGCCACGCCCCGCGGAGCCATGCGGGCCAACGCCGTGATTTACAGCGTGATCTGCTCGCCGATCTCCATCACCTGGTCGGCCGGGACCTGGTAGCGGCGTTCCTCCTGGACGGCATTGCGTTTGAGGTAAGCGAAGATCGCCTCGGGGATGTGGGCCAGCCGCCCTCCCTCGTCGGCGATGATCGTCGAATGGCCGATGAAAAACGTGGCGCGGTCGACGTCGAACGGGATGTGGTGCTCCGTGGCGAGCCGGCGGAGGAAGGGGATCAGCAGGGGCTGCTCCATGTATCCGAACCGGACGGTGATCCTCCAAAAGCCGTCGGTGAGCTGCTCGACCTTCGACCGCTCCCCCTCGGGAACCTCGGGGACGGTGGCATCGACGACCGTGAGGAGGATGACCGTCTTCTGGAGTGCCCGCGTCAGTTCCACGTGGTGGACGAGGACCGGGGGCACGTGCTCGACACTCGGCGCCAGGAACACGGCTTCTCCCGGCACGCGCGAGGCCACGTGGCCTTTGAGTTCTGGCCATTCCTCTTCCCAGGGGCCGAATTGCCGGGAGTAGCGATCGATGACCGCCGTCCGCCCATGGCTCCAGATGAGCATGCCGGCAATCAGCGCCGCGCCGATGAGCATCGGCACGTAGCCGCCATCGAAAAACTTGAAGAGGTTGGCGGCCAGGAAGGGGATGTCGAGGGCAAGGAAGAAGGCGAGCAGCCCAAGGCTCGCCCACTTCGACCAGCCCCAGCTGTAGCGGACGACGAGGTAATAGAGGACCGAGGTCACGGCCATCGTGCCAGTAACGGCGATGCCGTAGGCCGCAGCGAGCCGGACACTCTCGCGGAAGGTGAGCACGAGCGCCAGGCAGCCGATGGCCAACAGCGCGTTGACCTCGGGGATGTAGATCTGCCCTTCGTTGTCGCGGGCGGTGTGGCAGATCGTCATCCGGGGGAGGAAGCCCTGGAGCATCGCCTGCCGAGTCAGCGAGAAAGCGCCGGAGATCAGCGCCTGCGAAGCGATGACGGTGGCAAGGCTCGAAAGAAGGACCAGCGCCCACGTGGCCGCCCCGGGGGGCACCATCCGGAAAAAGGGCTCGGCGGCGGCCGAGGGATCGCGGAGGATGAGTGCTCCTTGCCCGAGATAGGCAAGGACGAGCGCCGGCAGGACGAGCACGCTCCAGGCGAGGCGAATGGGCTTGAGCCCGAAGTGGCCCATGTCGGCATAGAGGGCCTCGCCACCGGTGACGACGAGGACAACCGATCCGAGGATGTGGATCCCGCGGAAGCCGTGCCGCAGAAAGAACTCGATGCCCCACCAGGGGGAAAGAGCCCCGATGACCTCCGGCTCCAGCACGATCTGCCGTAGCCCCAGCAGCGCGAGCGTCGTGAACCAGACGAGCATCACCGGACCAAACAACTTGCCGACATCGCCGGTGCCACGCGATTGGATCGCGAACAGGCCGATGAGGATCAGGCAGGTGATCGGAACGACGAAGCTCTTGAGCGCGGGGCTGGCGACGGCCAGCCCCTCAACGGCCGAGAGCACGGAGATCGCCGGCGTGATCACGCCGTCGCCGTAGAGGAGCGACGCGCCGACGACGGCCAAGAGCGTCATCCCGGAGACACCGCCGATCCCATGGGCGGAGTGGCGGTAGCGATCGGGGACGAGGGCCAAAAGCGCCAGGATTCCCCCTTCCCCGCCATGGTCGGCCCGCATCACGAAGACGACATACTTCACCGTGACGACGAGGATCAGCGCCCAGAACATGAGCGAGAGGATGCCGAACAGATCGGTGCGGTCGACCGTCTCGCCGTGAGCGGCGGCGACATGAAGGCACTCTTTGAGCGTGTAGAGGGGGCTGGTGCCGATGTCGCCGAAGACGACGCCAAGCGCGAGGAGCGCCAGATGGAGGAGATCGCCCCGGCCAGCCCCATGGGCGTGCGGGGGGGCGGGGCTGGTGCCATGATTCATCAACGGCTCCTCGGGCTCTGGGGAAGCCAGTCTAGCGGCGGAAGGTTGCCCCTTACCCGTCACCCCTGACACGCTCGAAACCGGGCGAGAATCAGCCGGCACCGAGGGATTAGCTCACGGAAAAGGGAGCCTTTGGCGGATCTTTCTGGACAGGTTCCAAAACGGTGCCAGAATGGTGCCATGGCAAACATCACGCTCAAAGACGTGCCTGACGATCTCCATCACCGCCTGCGGGCCGCAGCCGTGGGGACCGGCCGCAGCCTGAACAAGATGATTCTCGCGCTGCTGGAAACGGCGGTAGGGCCGCACAAGTCGGACCGACTCGTGCTCCTCGACCGCATTCGGACACGGCGATCGAAGCTCCACCATCTCGTGGATGACGCGAGCCTTAAGGAGGCAATCGAGGAGGGGCGGGCGTGATCGTCGTCGACACGAACGTCATCTGTTACCTCCTCATGCCCGGCGAACGCACGGCGGCCGCGGAACGGCTCTACCGGGCCGATCCGGAATGGATCGCCCCCCGTCTCTGGCTCGATGAACTCCTCAATGTGCTCGCCACCTCCGAGCGCCAAGCCTTTCTCGATGCCGAGCAGGCCGCCGCCATCCTCCGCGACGCGGTCGATCTGATGCAGGAAGGCACGTATGAAGTGCCTCCCGAGCGGGTGCTGGCGATCGCCCGACGGACAGGCTGCAGCGCCTACGACAGCCAGTTCGTGGCGCTCGCCGAGGACCGCCACCTGAAACTCCACACGTGGGATCGAAAGATCCTGGAGCGCTGTCCGGAGCTTGCCGTCGCGCCGAGGTGAGCCGAGATTCCCGGGTGGAAGAACCCGCTCGCCTGATTCCGGAGAACTGGACTCTCCGCTCGCGACTCCCCCCGATCCCCGTCAGCCTGCGGCGCTCATGCCGGACGCGGGGCGGAGAGAGCCGTCACGCCAGAATCCCCTTCACGACCTCGCCGTGGATGTCGGTGAGGCGGAAGTCTCGCCCCTGGTAGGGATAGGTGAGGCGGAGGTGATCGATCCCCATCAGATGGAGGATCGTGGCGTTGAGATCATGGACGTGGACATGCTCGTCGGGCGTCGTCACGTTGTAGCAGTAGTCGTCGGTCGCTCCCCAGGTCAGCCCCCCCTTGATCCCGGCGCCGGCCAGGAGCGTCGTGAAGCAGCGCGGATGATGGTCGCGGCCGTAGCTCGTATCGCTGATCCCCCCCTGCGAATAGATCGTCCGGCCGAACTCTCCCCCCCAGACGATGAGCGTCTCGTCGAGGAGGCCGCGGGCGGAGAGGTCGGCGATGAGCGCTGCGGTCGCCCGGTCGGTGTCGCGGCACTGTCCGCGGATCGCGTCGGGAAGGCCGCCATGATGATCCCACCCCATGTGAAACAGCTGCACGAAGCGCACGCCGCGCTCCGAGAGACGCCGGGCGAGGAGGCAGTTGTAGGCATAGCTCCCGGGGCGCTCGACGTCGGGGCCGTAGGCCTCGAGCACGTGCTTTGGCTCGTCGCTGATCCGCACGAGATCGGGCACGCTCGTCTGCATCCGGAAGGCCATCTCATACTGGCTCGTCCGCGCCGCGATGTCGGGATCGCCTACGAGTTCGGCGCGGCGGCCATTGATCGCCGCGATCCGGTCGAGCGTTGCCCGGCGCGTCTGCCGGGCGATTCCCGGCGGATCGGAAAGATAGAGAACCGGGGCACCGCTGTTGCGGAACCGCACCCCTTGATGCTCCGTCGGCAAAAACCCCGTTCCCCACAGCCGGTCGTAAAGAGGCTGATCATCCGGGCGGCCGCTGCCGAAGCTCGTGAGGACGAGATAGGCGGGGAGATCGGCGTTCTCGCTCCCCAGGCCGTAGCTCGCCCAGGAGCCGATGCTCGGCCGGCCAGCCAATTGACTCCCTGTCTGGAAGAAGGTGATCGCCGGATCGTGGTTGATCGCCTCGGTGTGCATCGAACGGATCATGCACCACTGATCGGCCTTCGAGGCGATCCCCGGAATCAGATCGCTGAACCACATCCCACTTTTGCCATGTTGAGCGAAGGGGAAGATCGACGGCGCCACCGGGAAGCTCGATTGGCCGCTGGTCATCGTCGTCAACCGCTGCCCCTGACGGATCGATTCGGGCAGTTCCTCCCCGCGCCGCGTGGCCAGCGCCGGCTTAGGATCGAAGAGATCCATCTGCGATGGCGCGCCTGACTGGAAGAGATAGATGATCCGCTTCGCCTTCGGCGCGTGATGGGGGATGCCCGGCAGTGCCGCCACGGCTGATGCCTGCGAAGTGAGCCCGGCGACGGCCGCAGCCAGGGTGCCGGCAGCACCGCCGAGGAAGACGCGGCGGTTGAGCGCGTCCTGGAGGTGAAAGCCATGCATGAGACGGTCCATTGCGTCACTCCCGCATCACGAATTCGTCGAGGTTCAGGATCACGTTGGCCACGAGGCACCAGGCGGCGAACTCGTCGGCCGCCAGGCCTGCCGTCGCTTCAGCCACCGGCCTGCCGGCAGCACCGGCAACGATGAAGGCCTCGGCCGATGTCGCGTCGGCCGCAAACGCACCACGATCGGCGGCCAAGCCGGCCAGGAGCGTGTCGAGCTCGGGCCCGTCAGGGGCCCGTCCGAGCGCGAGTGAGTAGCCGCGGCCGATCCGAGCCGCGGGATCGGCTCCCCCCTCGGCCACCATCCGGCGAGCGAGCCCCTGGGCGGCTTCGAGGAACGTCGTCTCGTTGAGCAGCGCCAGGCTCTGCAGCGGCGTGTTGGTCCGCGAGCGCTTCACCGTGCAGGTCTCGCGGTTGGGAGCATCGAAGAGGAGCATCGTCGGCGGCCCGGCCGTCCGCTTCCAGATCGTGTACATGCTGCGTCGGAACCGCCCCGGGCCGGCGTCGGCAACATAGCCCCGCAGATTGCCATACTTGCTCGTCTCATCCCACACTCCCTCGGGCATCCACGGCCGGACGCTCGGGCCCCCGATCGTGGGTACGAGAAGCCCCGCCGCCGCCAGCGCCTGATCGCGAATGATCTCACCAGGGAGCCGCACTCTCGGGCCCCGTGAAAGCAACCGGTTGGCCGGATCGCGGGCCAGCCCATCGGCCGTCACCAGGCTCGACTGCCGGTAGACGGAGCTCGTGAGCAGAAGCTTGAGCAAGGCTTTCATGTCCCAGGGACGGGGCGGGGAGCCCGCCACCTGTGGCAGATTCGTTCCCTCCATGAACTCGACCGCGAGCCAGTCGAGCAGTTCCGGGTGGCTGGGATACTCGGCCTGGCTGCCGAGGTTTTCACTCGTCTTCACCAGGCCCATGCCGAAGAGCCGCTCCCATTGGCGATTCACCCACACCCGTGCCGTGAGCGGATGATCGCGGGAGACGATCCCCTCGGCGAGCGTCAGCCGATCGGCTTTCCTTCCCGGAGGGAGTGGCGGGAGGAAGGCGGGCAGGCCCGGCTCGACCTTCTCCCCCGGCTTGTCGTATTCGCCGCGCGTCAGCACGAAGGCATCCCGCGGCGTCCCTTCGCGCATCACCATGGCGCTGGGGAGCGCATCCCGGAACACCTCGAGCGCCTTCCGCGCCGCATCACGCGTCGCTTCGGCCTGCTTCACCGGCCCCCCGACCTTGTCGCGGTAGTACGCCAGGATCACCTGCTGCTGCTCATGGCTCCGGGCCGCAGCGTCGATCCGCAGGCTGTCGCGCACCGGCGCCGGCACGGCCAAGCCCGAGACGCCGGCAAGCGCCGGCGGCGCAGCCGTTCGCACCAGCCGGAAGCGGCCGAAGGCATGCCCCTCGATCACCTCCTGCCGCACGCGGATCCGCAGCCTGGCGTTCTCCGGCACCTCGACGGTCGCTCCAGGAAACACGGCCAAGCGACGCGGCTGACGCTTGTCGGCGAGATGCCCGTCGATCGCCCAGCCCTGACCGCCGCCGAGCACGCTTGCCGCTGGCCAGCCAGCCTGCTCGTAGTCGGCCTCAGCACGGCCAAGCGCCACCGGGAGAGCCGGAGCGTCCCCCGGCGGATCGATCTCCACCTCCACCCGGCTCACGACGACGTTGCCGTTGTGGTTACGGCCGAAGCCGCCGCCACCGGAGAGGGACGGATCAGCGAGCAGTTCGAGGCGGACGCCCCCAAACGGACCGGCGGGGAGGAGGGCTTCGATCTCGTAGGTGTCGAGCGGCGGCTTGGCCCCCTCGACGAGCCACGAGCCATCCTCGAGCCGGCGAAACGTTGCTCCGCCTGCGCTCTTCAAGACGAGCGGCTCGAGCGTCTGCCAGATCTCGTCCGGCAGGTCGAGCACCGGGCGGATCGAACGCTCCCAGTCGGCAACCAGGGTCGTGAGATCCTTCTCGCCGGCGCGGACTGCCTCGTCGGCGTCGAATATCGTCTTCTCCAGGCGCAGAATCTCGGCGGATTGTTCGGCCGACGGCAGCGGATAGAGCGGGTCGGAGTTGCCGCCGCTGCGCGTCTCGCTCCCCATGATCGTGCCGGTCTCCGGGACGTTACAAAACAGCGCGAACAGGGCATAGAACTCGCGCTGCGTGAGCGGGTCGTATTTGTGGTCGTGGCAGCGGGCACAGCCGACCGAGAGGCCGAGCCAGGTCTGGCCGGTCGTCTCGACGCGATCGATGACCGTCTCTACCCGCCACTCCTCGGCGATGATCCCCCCCTCGCCGTTGATCCGGTGGTTGCGGTTGAAACCGGTGGCGATGATCGCGTCGCGCGTCGCCGCCTCGTCGCCCGCCGCCGGCGGAAGCATGTCGCCGGCGAGCTGCTGGATCGTGAACTGATCAAAGGGGAGGTTGCGGTTGTAGGCCGCGATCACCCAGTCGCGCCACGGCCAGTTCGAGCGGCTCGAATCGGTCTGGTAGCCGTGGCTATCGGCATAGCGGGCCGCATCGAGCCATTCGATCGCCATCCGCTCGCCGAAGTGCGGGCTCGCGAGCTTGAGGTCGACATACTTTTCGTACGCCTCTGGAGACGGATCGGCGACCAGCGCGGCGACCTCCTCCGGCGTCGGCGGCAGGCCCGTCAGATCGAGGCTGACGCGCCGGGCGAGCACCTCGCGGGAAGCTTCGCCGTTGGGGCTCATCCCCTCGGCCGCGAGCCGCGCGAGGATGAAGTGGTCGACCGGCGTCCGCGGCCACTGCGGGTCGCGCGTCTCCGGCACCTCTGGCCGCATCACTCTCTCGAAGGCCCAGTGGCCCCGGTAGGGAGCGCCGGCTGCGATCCAGCGGCCCAGCAGCTTTGCCTCGGCCGCCGTCACCGGCTTCCCGATATGCGGCGGGGGCATGACGAGATCGGGATCGGTCGACTCGATCCGGGAAAGCACTTCGCTTGCCGCCGCATCGCCGGGCACGATTCCCCGGCTGCCACTTTCGAGTACGAGACTCGCGCCCGCCGGCTCATCGAGCCGTAAGCCCCCCTGCCGCTTCGCGGCGTCGGGGCCATGGCAGGCAAAGCAGCGGTCGGAGAGGAGCGGGCGGATGTCGCGGTTGAAATCGATCGGAGAAACGAGCGCCGCCGGGGGAGCGCTCTCCGCAGCGACGACCGGCGACCACACGCCGACGAGGAGCCACGCACCGCACGCCAAAATCATGGGCCCCGTCCGCACGCGGATCGATGGACCCTTGCTGCGCCGGCGCCGCCGGCTGGTGTGGCGGGTGTTCACAGCGACGCGTTTTCCTCCCCTTCGTACGAGACGTTCGGCGTTGCATTCGCTCCAGGCGCGGCCCCCTGCTGCTCGTCGTTACTCTGCTTCGCCCCCTTCTCGTCGCGCTTCCGTTCGCCCTTCTTCCCTTTCTCCTCGTCTCTCTGCTTCGTCTTCTCCTCGCGCTTCCGATCATGCCCCTCCCCATCGGCACGGCCGGCGCCATGAGCCTCATGGAGCCGCCTCACCTCCTGCTCGAGGCGCTCGATCCGCTCCTGCTGCTCGGCAAAGCGGCGGCGGATGTCCTGAAACCGATCCTGAAGCTGCTCGTGCGTCTTCGCGAGCTTCTCGTGCATCTGCCGCAGCTCCTCGCCACCACCTGCCGCACCTTTGAGCTTCTCACCGAGCCCCCGGCCCATCTCTTCGACGTGGCGGTGGAGATCACGGGCATGCTCTTCGAAGCGCCGGTTGAGCTCGTCCTGAGG
>Ga0194055_10004468_pt1 | contig 10456 bp, 9 predicted proteins | sample SepL449m_MetaG_FD_155482 | JGI IMG/M metagenome (GOLD analysis project Ga0194055, IMG submission 155482) | Anoxic zone freshwater microbial communities from boreal shield lake in IISD Experimental Lakes Area, Ontario, Canada - Sep2016-L442-9m | ecosystem: Environmental > Aquatic > Freshwater >... | reverse complement strand
CGATTACTGGGCTCGTACAAATTTGGTTATTCCTTCGTTCACCGCGGCAACAGGGAGCGGTACGCGTCGAGAATATTCTTACGGTGACCTTCTTGAACTTAAGGTTATTAAGAATCTTTTAGACGCTGGAATCAAGTTGGAATCCGTACGTGAAGTTTTTCGGTACATGCGCAACAATTTAAATACCGATGTCGCTTCTGCACATGTTGTCATTAGTGGTTCGTCAGTCGTCTTTTGTGATGGCGAAAATCTCATCGACGTATTACGCAATGGTCAAGGTGTTCTCAACGTGCTGCCTTTGTCTGGAGTAAAAGATTCCATCGATACAGAAATCAAATCGATGGGCTGGCAGGTCGTTGATGATGTTGCGGGTCCAATAACTACTCGTGTAGTTGGGCTCTAGAAGTTTGTCGTCGCGTGCGTAGTACTGCACTGATCGACGCGCATCGCAATCTTGGAGCCAAACTGGTTGAATTCGGTGGGTGGGAAATGCCTATTTCGTACCCAACCGGAACCATTGCAGAACATTTGGCATGTCGGCAATCGGTTGTTGTCTTCGATGTCTCACATTTAGGAACTGTTCGCGTTCAAGGTCCCAATGCGTTTGACTCGCTGCAAAATGTTTTGTCGAATGATCTTCGAAAAATCGCACCAGGTAAAACTCAATACACACATCTCCTTGATCCTGATTCTGGAGATGTTCTTGACGACATCATTGTGTGGTGGGTTTCAGAGGAGATGTTCGATGTAATGCCTAATGCTTCAAATACGGAACGCGTCGTAAAATATCTAGGCGGCACAGACACCACCGAGACACGTTGTGTTATTGCATTGCAAGGTCCACAAGCACGCAAAACGATGAGAGCTATTTCTGATGAGGCAAGTGCAGTGGCCCGCAATCATGTGCAGTCAATCGAACTTATGGGAAGTAGTTGCGTTGTCGCTGGTACGGGATATACAGGAGAAGACGGAATTGAGATCGCAGTTCCACTCTCCGTCGCTTCAGAACTGTGGAACGAACTCATCGGTCATGGTGCCATAGCCGCTGGCCTTGGAGCCCGCGACACGCTGCGTCTAGAGGCTGGGCTTCCACTGCACGGTCATGAACTAGGTAACGGATGCACTTCGCTGCAGGCCAATCTCGGATGGGTCATCGGATGGAGTAAAGATCAATTTCAAGGCAGAGAAGCTGTGTTGAAAGAAAAGGAATCAGGCGTTGTCAAGAAGCTCGTTGGGATCGCAACGCAAGGGCGACGTCCCCCGCGCGAGGGTAGTCAGATCATCAAAAATGGATCCACTGTTGGTGTGGTGACGAGTGGAAATTTCTCGCCCATGCTGGAACACGGAATTGCGTTGGGTTTTGTGGACCCTGGCATAGAACAAGGCGACAACATTGCAGTTGACGTCAGGGGCACCGAATTAGAGGGCTCGGTGGTTCCCTATCCATTCTATAAAAGAACGCACTAACTATTGGGTCGGAATTGTTGCGCAGTTTGCGCAAGAAAAGGCAGAACAGTTCGAAGCGGTTCTTCTATTTCATCAAGTAAGGAATTGATACGTGTTGCAGCACTGTTGATATTTTGCATCGTCTCGACAGCGCCCTCCATAGTGGAAAGGAGAAGTTGAAGCACTTGTTGTGCGGAACCCAGTAGTGCCGCAAAGTCTTCGTTTTCCATACAACGACCTTTCTTAAGATGACTGATAGTGGGCTTCAGCGTATTGCTCTAGTGGGGCGCAACTGCAGACGAGATTGCGATCTCCAGATGCAGCGTCGATACGCGAAACGGGCGGAAAATAGCTTCTGGCGAGTCCGGTGACGCTGGGGTAGAGGGCCGTACTGCGACTGTATTGACGCGTCCATTCACCCGCAACATCGACAACCGTGTGTGGTGCAAATCGTAATGGTGAATCTTCGACGCTGATGAAAGCGTTCTCAATGTCTTTAATTTCTTGTCTGATGAGCAACATCGCATCACAGAATCTTTCTATTTCACTGAGCGATTCGCTTTCCGTTGGTTCCACCATGAGTGTTCCTGCGACCGGGAAACTGATGGTGGGAGCATGAAAACCAAGATCCATTAGTCGTTTAGCAACATCGTCCACAGTAACTCCTGTTGATTTAGTAAGTGGTCTGAGGTCGAGAATGCATTCGTGGGCCACTCGCTGGTTCTTCCCTGTGAACAAAACTGGGAAGGCATCACCCAATTTTTTGGCGATGTAATTGGCGTGCAATATGGCGCGCTCAGTTGCATGGCGCAATTGGTGCGGACCCATTGTGCTGATATACATCCAGGGGATGGGCAATATCCCTGCAGATCCAAATGGCGCCCCAGAGACTGGCCCAACCAATGGGGTTTCTTTCGTTTTAGGCGAGTTGTATTGGTGTACTGCAGGCAAGAACGAGGCGAGATGACTTTTCACAGCCACTGGTCCTACTCCTGGGCCTCCTCCACCATGGGGTATGCAGAAAGTCTTATGCAAGTTGAGGTGACTCACGTCGGCACCGAATTTTCCGGGTTGCGCCAACCCAACTAGAGCATTGAGGTTCGCACCGTCTACATACACCTGGCCACCGTGAGTATGTATAAGAGCACAGATGTCGGTGACTGCTGTTTCAAATACACCGTGAGTAGATGGATACGTAATCATGAGTGCAGCAAGATCATGTGAATATTGAATACATAGTTCTTCGAGGTGGCCTACATCTACGTTCCCTTCGTCATCGCACTTCACAACATGTACCTTCATGCCTGCCATGACGGCGCTTGCTGCATTGGTGCCGTGAGCGCTCGAGGGGATAAGACATATGTTGCGGCGGGCTTCATTTCGTGATTGGTGATATGCGCGGATAGCCAAGAGTCCTGCGAACTCTCCTTGACTACCTGCATTGGGTTGCAAGCTGATTGCGTCGTAACCAGTAATTGAACAGAGCCATTTCTCTAATTGGTCAATGAGTTCTCGCGACCCCAACTGCGTGTGCACTGGGGCAAAGGGATGAATATTGGCAAATTGAGGCCAAGTAATGGGTTCCATTTGCGAAGTGGCATTGAGTTTCATGGTGCAAGAGCCGAGTGGAATCATGGTTCGATCAAGAGCGAGGTCTTTGTCGGCCAAGTGCCGCAAGTAGCGCAACATTTCATGTTCAGTTCGATAGTCGGTGAATGCGCGGTGGTTGAGGAATAAATCTTGGCGGATTTCTTTGAAACATGAGTCGACCTCGGTCGACCAAAGATTCTGTATTTCTCCTGCACAGCCAAAAAAACCAGCAAGAGTATTGAGATCTTCAATAGTCATTGTTTCATCGATGGAAATCCCCACTTCATTTGGTGAGGTATGTCGTAGGAACCATTCATCTTTGGAAACGGTGGAAACAAGCGCAGCAGCATCACCGCCGCGTGGTACGACGGTTAATGTGTCGAACCATGTTTCGTTGGTAACGGTGTGCCCGGCACTCATGAGTGCTGTTCTCAAAACAGAAGTGTAAGAGTGAACGCGTAAGGCGATCTTTTGTAGTCCTTCTCTGCCATGCCAAGATCCGTAAAAGCCCGCAATATTAGCAAGGAGAACTTGAGCGGTGCAGATGTTCGATGTCGCTTTTTCTCTGCGGATATGTTGCTCGCGAGTTTGTAACGCAAGACGTAGGGCTGGTCGACCTTCGGTGTCGGTGCTGACTCCTACGAGTCGACCAGGCAACGAACGAGAGAATTCAGATTTAGTTGCAATAAATGCGGCGTGAGGGCCGCCCATTCCTAACGGAACTCCAAATCGTTGTGAAGTTCCAATGGCAATGTCGACACCGAGTTGTCCGACTGGCGTTGCGATACAGGAATACAGGAGATCAACTGCAGCGATACTGACTGCTTTGTGTGCGGCCATATTTGCAGCGAAGGTGGCGATTTCCTCATCATGAAGAACATGACCACTGACGCCTGGAACGGAAATGAGTCCACCAAAATACTCTTGTGATTGCGTGAGGTCGAGATTTCCAACTTGAAGTTTGATTCCTATGGGTTCAGCTCGTGTTTGTAATACAGCAAGAGTTTGTGGCAGCACGTCTTCATGAACGTAAAAGATATTCGATTCCGACAATGAAATACGGTGTGCCATTGCCATTGCTTCTGCTGCAGCAGTTGCCTCATCAAGCAGCGATGCATTGGCGATGTCGTATCCACATATTTCAGAAATCATTGTTTGGTAGTTCAGTAGTGCCTCGAGGCGACCTTGTGATATTTCTGGTTGGTAGGGCGTGTATGCGGTGTACCAAGCAGGATTTTCTAAGACATTGCGTTTAATAACTGGTGGGGTGATGGTTCCGAAGTACCCCATTCCAATCGCGCTACGGCCCACTATGTTTTTGTTTGCTAGTTCCAATAATGCCTGAGTGGCGTCACGTTCAGATAGTGCCTCAGGAAGTTCGAGGGGAGTGTGGAGAGCAATATTGTTGGGAACAATTTCCGCACAGAGGGCATGCAAACTGTTGCTTCCCACAGCATCGAGCATGACCCGTAGATCTTTTTCATTTTCAGAAATGTGGCGAAACGCAAAAATATCTTGCGCGAAATGCGACGGTGACAACTTCATATAGAGCTCCAGTTTCAGCAGCGTGCTGTTCTTTTTAGGTACGTTAAAAACGGTGAACAGCCCCCGCTGTCTGGGAACCTGAGAGCTTCGCGAAAATATTTCGCTTTCCCCGTCGGTGGTGAACATGCAATGTCTGCATGCACACTCTTTCCAGCGTGTGAGTTTCTCGCCGGTCCTTTGGCCTGAGAGGTTCCGGGGCGGTTGCTCCTTCGGCGACTCTTGAACCGCACATCGATGAGGTCCGATTCAAGAATTCTCTCCCAGCGAGAGTGTGATTAAGTTGTGAGATCAACCTAGTTGATGCGTTCTGATTTCTCGTGCTCATAAGCAGCAATTGCGTTCAATTGTGCGCCCAGGGTGGCATCGACCCAACGTGATCCTGCCCCCACAATTTTGTCGTAACTTTGCTGTGGGGTGCGTAATTGATCTTGAAAGTGTGGCATCACGCTCTCGGCGAAGAGTTCGTAACTGCGCTTGGTAGCTCCCCAATCGGCGAGATCAGCACCTAAAAACAGGTAAGTGCCGAATCCGCCAGTTTTCTCTTCCAGACGTGCAAGTTGTGCAATTGCCATCTCTGGCGTTCCGATCACCATGCGACCTGTCTCATTGGCAAAGGTAACGAAATCGTCGAAGTCGCTCGGTGGGGGAGGATCGTTGGGGTCGCCCATGGGGATGATGTGAGAGAGATACTCGAAGACCCATTGCAATCCATAACGACAGTTCTCGCGAGCTTGCTTTTCGGTCTCAGCAATATGCATCGGACCCATGAGGCGCCATTGGTCTCGGGTAACAGAATGTCCGTGACGTAAGGCTTCATCTTGCCAAACGGAGTAGTTGTAATCGAGAACCTGAAACGCCGCTGGCTCGGTAGCGGCAATAGAAAGAAGTCCAGTACCGTATTTTCCTGCAAGTTTTGACCCAGAAGGCGAAAGTGACGAAGCGACAGCAACGGGGAACTGTGAGTAGGGCTTCATCTGCAGTACGGCTTCTTCACAAGTAAACCAGTCGGTGTGCTTCGTAACTGTTTCTCCGGCGAACAAGCGCATCATGACATCGAAAGCTTCCTCCATGCGTGGGCGCTGGCGATCGGCAGGTATGCCCAACATGGCTGCGTCGCTTGTTAGTTGTCCTGGCCCAGCACCAAACATCATTCGACCACGAGTGAGATGATCGAGCATCACGATGCGATCAGCAAGAATGAATGGATGGTGGTAGGGAAGTGAATTGACACCAGTGCCCAATTTGATGTGTTGCGTTCGTTGACTTGCAGCAGCAATGAACACTTCAGGAGATGCAATGAGTTCCGAACCCGCTGAATGGTGTTCGCCGATCCACGCCTCGTCGTAGCCAAGGGCATCGAGCCATTGTACAAGTTCAAGATCTCGATGTAATAAAAGAGTGGGGTTGATTCCCGTGCGGTGCATTGGTGGTAAAAAGATGCCAAATTTCATTGCTTCCTCTTTTCGGATGGAAAAAGATCTCTACACAGAACCGTAGGGGAGAGGGGCCTCGAAGGCAGAGTCTGACGAACGCAACAACGCTCTTTCTACGGCCTTTTTGAGGTCATTAATGAACTCATCCACCTTATTCTCGTGCACAACATTGACGGTGAGATGAAGGGAATCGGGTGGTGTCTGCTCGTCGACGAACCATCCGAACTCTCGTAGTTCACGGGCCACTGAAAAAACCGAAAGAAGATTCGGATTTTGAGCCCCGATACACAGCAGCGTTGTGTCGGGCTGTGTGCGTAAAACGAGTTCAGGTATGAATGAAATTTGATGCGCCAATTCGAGTGTTGTCTTGCGTGCCGTCAAGGCGAGTGTGCGGTATCCATCGACACCAAAATATTGGACCAATGCCCAAGCCGAAGCAATAGGTCCTCCGCTTTTTGTTCCCAAAATTCCCGATGACCCGTACATACCTCCAAGCCAGTTCGTGGTGAGAAAGGTTTGATGCTGCCGCAGTTCTTTATTGGCGTAAACAATCACTCCGGCACCCTTTGCGCTGTATCCATATTTATGTAAATCAACAGACATCGATGTCACTCCTGAAACAGAAAAGTTCCATGGCATATCGCGAGGAGCAATAAAGGGGAGAAGCATGCCACCCATGCAAGCATCGACATGGAAGGGGATATCGCGCCGATGTGCCTCTTTGCCGATGAACTCCATGGGGTCGACCACACCTTGCGGGTATTGTGGAGCAGAGCACACTAGAAGTATTGTGTTTTCATCGCACGCTGCGATCATCGCTTGCTCATCGGCTCGCCAGTCTGCGCCCACCGGTACGCGACGGCTTTCAATGTTGAAATAAGTACAGCCTTTCTCGAGTGCGGCATGGGCTGAAGAGGGAAGAACCACATTGAAACGTTGCTCATTGAGCCTTTCAGGGCCACGCTGAGCGATGGCACGCTGGAGGGCGCCATAGACCACGAGAATAAGACTTTCCGTCCCTCCAGAGGTCATGAAGCCTGCTCCTGATGCAGGAGCTTCTAGCAGTTGCAGCACGAAATCGAGAACATCTTGCTGCATTCTTTTGAGGCTGGGAAAGGCGCCCACGTTCAGCGCATTTTCATGAGAGAACATGCGATACGCGGTCTCTGAAAGTTGCCGAGCTTCGTCTGAGGCGCTGTAGGTCAAACTGAATGCTTTTCCGTCGCGCCAACGAACATCATTGACTCGCAATTGCTCTAAGTTGCTCAGAATCATTTGAGCACTGACACTTAGAGGTTCCTCATGGGGGTTGCTCATGAGCGCAGGTTAGTGGCGTCGTTACCCATGGTTTCACTTCGTAGATATTCATTTTACATAAGATTTATTATGGGCGCAGACGCAGAGAACCAATAGGTTCGGCACATTCCAAAATCCACGTCAACATGTCTCGTAACTCCCGCGCGCTGGGCTGCCTGTTGTCGGCTAGATCTTTCTGAACATCATGAACAGCGCAAGACAATACGTACAACGCGTCGTGGACGTCGTTGAGCTCTTCTCGAGCCATCACCAATTGCTCATCGCTGAGTTGAACTTCGCGCGCCCGTTGGCGTGCCACCCAGTCCCATTGTCGACACGGCTGGCTGCAATACGCGCGGGGTCGACCAGGTCCAGAGCGTTCCTGGAGCACCCGTCGACACCACCGACAGCGTGGTCCGTCGGGTGTTGCTTTGCGCTGCCACTGCTGGTCACGAGGTAATTTCGTCATGACGAAATTATGGCATATTTTTCAAAATATTTGAGAGACTGATCAAGATGTCTTTTCCATTCGCCACCACTCGAAGTTTTGCCTCCGACAATTTCGCTGGCGTGCATCCAGCGGTCATGGCGAATCTGCAAGCGGCAAACCTAGGCCACGCCGTTGCCTATGGCGGCGATGTTTTCACCTCCGATGCTGAAAAACAATTCGAGAGAATTTTTGGTACCGGCACTCAAGCTTTTTTTGTCTTTGGTGGAACTGGTGGAAACGTTTTTGCGTTATCTAGTTTGTGTGGTCCAGGAGATGCGGTTCTTTGTAGTCAATGGTCGCACTTGCATATTGATGAAACAGGTGCACCTGAACGCGCGGGAATAAAATTATTGGCTGTTCCCAGTGCAGATGCAAAAGTAACGACAAAAGACATTGAACGAGTTGCCGGTGATTTGGGCGTGATGCACCATGCACAACCTCGTGTGGTGTCTCTTACCCAACCCACGGAGTTAGGCACGCTCTATACCCCAGAGGAAATTGAGCAGTTGTGCTTGTGTGCTCATGAGCATGGCTTGCTCGTGCATATGGATGGTGCGCGTATTGCAAACGCAACTGCGGCATTGGGCGGAATTGCATCAGTGCGCTCATTCACCGTCGATGCAGGCGTAGACGTGCTCACTTTTGGTGGAACAAAGAATGGATTGATGTACGGAGAAGCAGTTCTTTACTTCCCTCAAGGAGCTGCGCGCGCGCATGCATACAAAGATTTTTCACAGGAAAATGCTCTGCGGGCTTTGCGGTACGCGCCCTATGCGCGCAAGCAAACCACACAGCTACCTTCTAAAATGCGTTTTGTTTCCGCCCAATTTGCCGCAGTACTTAATAATGACCTGTGGGTGCAATTAGGTGCATCGGCCAATGAAGCTTCAGCCTCTTTGTTCGAAGCTGTGCATGCAATTACTTCATTGGGTCTCACTCACTCACCTGGTGTAAACAGCCTCTACCCCACTGTCGCTCCTGAGCACGCCGACCAATTGCGAGAGGTTTCGTTTTTCTGGGACTGGGACACAACGCAACATCGCGTGCGCTGGATGACCTCGTGGGACACCGAGCAAAGCGATGTGGGTGCCTTCGCTGAAGCCGTTTACCGAATAGTAACTTAATGCGCAATGACTTAATTGACTGTTGAGTTAGATGTGGGTACACTCACGGAGTGGAGTTTGGCACTACATCGGGGGGTGTGTGATGGCGGCAGTGGAATCATATTCGCGGCGAGATTTTGCTGTAGAAAAATGGATGAACGAAGGCGCATGTCGAGGACTCACTACGGTGTTTTTCCCTCCTGCAGCTGAACGACCACAATCGCGTTTGCGCCGTGAGTCAATGGCTCGAGAAGTATGCAAATCGTGCAACGTCCTCGACACGTGTCGTAGCTTCGCGCGAGAGAATCATGAATACGGTTTCTGGGGCGGGGAATCTGAAGAAGAGCGCCACGCAGCTGGTTTTCACCTCATTGCGCCAATAGGCGTTCGCTCACGCGCTGCAGGCTAACTGCAACCCACCCGTCTATTTCTCTCCTGGCGATATAACGAAAACCAATTTTCTCGTAGCACGAAATGATGTCGGACTCCCGCGTTGTGGTGAATCCACTTAAGAAGAGATAACCATTTTCTTGAACTGCATCACCGATGACGACAGACCCTTCAAGTAGTACCGGGGCCAAGATATTTGCCAAGACGTGCAAATAGGTGCCAGTGATGCACTCAAGACCACCTTGCTGACAAGTAAATAATTCTTCTACCCCATTGAGTTGAGCATTGAAGTTGCTAGCTTCAATCGCGGTTGCTGCGAGATCAATCCCATGGGCGGATCCACCCAATTTTTTTAACAACGCAACGCTGAGTACGCCCGAGCCACAACCGATATCGAGGATGTGGGGAAAATCGCCGGTCATCTTCAAATTGTCGAATGCCAAGTTGAGAGTTGCCTTAGTGGTGGGATGATCTCCCATACCAAATGATCCATACGGCTCGATGAAAACAGGCAGAAGTGAGGGATTCGAATGATCAAATTGATCCCTCTTCCACTGTGGAATGAGCGCAATGGTTTCAACAACTGTCGTTGTGGCGAATTGGCGCCAGGTGTTCGCAACGTCTGCTTGCTGGACGTACAAACGCACGGGCCATACGCGTAATTGATTTGCTTCAGTACCGTGTTGCTCTGTGTGCGCTTTCCATTGGCTCACGGGGTCGACACCGAGATGCGTGCGAACGATAGGTGTGAGGCCACCTTCTAATACTTCAACTGCCTGGGCGCCGCAAGACCACAAAGCATCACTCACAATTTCGATAAATTCTTCGTCTACTAAAATCTCAAGAAGAATGTTTTCATCCGTTCGTGACGAAGACTCACTCATCGATACGGCGGAGTTCTTTACGAAAGCGATGACCTTTTGCTACGTATGAGGCAACACCCATTGCGATGTCGGACGACCGAGCGCGATCGAGCTTGATTGTTGCCGGAGCACCCACAGCCAATGCCCCGCTGGGCACTTCAGTTCCATTGAGTACGACGGCATTGGCGGCAACAATGGCACCTGAACGCACAACCACCTGATGTAAGACGATGGCGCCAGAAGACACTTGAGCATTACTTTCAATAGTGCAACCTTCTAAGTGCACGATGTGGCCAATCA
>Ga0194055_10004467_pt1 | contig 10458 bp, 8 predicted proteins | sample SepL449m_MetaG_FD_155482 | JGI IMG/M metagenome (GOLD analysis project Ga0194055, IMG submission 155482) | Anoxic zone freshwater microbial communities from boreal shield lake in IISD Experimental Lakes Area, Ontario, Canada - Sep2016-L442-9m | ecosystem: Environmental > Aquatic > Freshwater >... | reverse complement strand
CAGCAGGGGGGCTTCCCGGCGAGCGATGTCGTCCAGGCGTTCCACCCCCAGATCGCGGGACCGGCCCAACATTTCTTCGATTTCCGCCAGCGGCGAGGTCCCTGCAGCTTCGACCGAGTGACGAGCGACCCACATCGCAAAGACGAAGGGAAGTCCCGTCCACTGGAACCATTCTTCCCCCAGATCCCAGGTCCCCCGGAATTTCTCGGCGGGGGGCGAAATCGCCCGATCACCGATCAGCAGTATCGCATCGGCGTCGGTTTCTTCGGTCCGGTGGTCCAGCGGCAGCGGACGTAGTTTGGGAAATACTCCGTGGCGTTCGGCCAGCAGAACTCGAACCAGCGTCGCACTGGTTCGCGACCCTTCGTCGAGAGCCAGCGACCGAATATCGCCCCATGGTACTCGGCTGTATAGCTTTACGCTCAAAACAGGGCCATGAGCCGCTACACACGCATCAGAGATGACCTCGTAGTTCCGGCCCCGGAAGTACTCGATGCTTGGGATCAGGGCGACGTCCAGACGCCCCGCCGTCAGGTCGTCGGCCAGGCGGCTGGGGTAATCGAGTCGCAAATCACCCCAGGGACTGACCAGTTCTTCCAGGCCTTCGATGAGGGGTTTCGAATTCAGATAGTTCACCGCCCCGATTTTCAGACGTCCGGTCGAATCTGGCCCGATTTTGGTCTGAGGGGCACAAAAGTCAGAATTTGAGCGAATTTGGGGATCCGTTCCCCCGTTGGCGGGGGTTCGGGATGTGATAGGAGTCATTTTCATGATTTTTGTCCGGTCGACTGGGCGAACCGATTCAAGGTCGAGTTGGCATTCGTCAGGGTCGCGATTAGGATGCGTCATCTTCGTGCGGCCCGCAAGGAAGGGACCGCAAGCTCGTCTCGGCATTAACTGATGGATACGTTCTGCCGGAAGGATTTTTCAGTGGCTCTGCCTCCGCTTCAGATTGCAATTGTCGGCTTGGGAAACGTTGGTACCGGCGTCGCCAAGATCCTCATGGAACATCCGGATCGAATTCGTCAGCGTTCTGGCCGAATGGTCGAGATTCGCAAGGCGGTAGTGCGCGACCTGCAAAAGCCGCGCGATATTACCCTACCCCCTGGCGTTCTGACGAACGACATGGAATCGGTCATCAATGATCCGAATATCCAGGTCGCTGTCGAATTGATGGGAGGGATCCACCCCGCTCGGGAAGTGATGCTCCGTCTGCTTGAAGCCGGCAAGGATATCGTCACAGCGAATAAAGCTCTGCTGTGCGAACATGGGGACGAAATCTTCGAATGCGCTCGCCGACATGGTCGGACGGTCTGCTTTGAAGCGGCGGTCGCCGGGGGAATCCCGATCATCGCCGCCGTCGGTCAGTCGATGGCTGCAAACCAGATCCTGGGGATCCAGGCGATTTTGAATGGGACCACGAACTACATCCTGACGGAAATGCTCCTGCGCGGGCAGTCGTATGAAGAAGCATTGCAGGGGGCTCAAGACCTGGGCTATGCCGAAGCTGATCCAACCCTCGACGTGAACGGAACCGATGCGGCTCAGAAACTCGGGATCCTGGCGCAACTCTCTTTCGGCTGTAAGGTCAAAGCGACCGATTTCCATGTCTCTGGGATCGACAAACTGGAACGGACCGATATCCAGTACGCCAAGGAACTCGGCTATACAATCAAGTTGCTGGCACGAGTTCGGCTGGTGAATGGTCAGCTGGAATTGAGCGTCCGGCCAACACTGGTTCGGCAGGACAGACCGCTGGCGCAAATCCATGGCCCGTTTAACGCGATCCTGTTGGACGGTGATGTGGTTGGAACCGTCTGGTACTCGGGCCGCGGGGCGGGTCAATTGCCAACAGCATCGGCTGTGACAGCGGATATCATCGACCTGGCGATCGGTCGTGCACAGTTGACGTTTGCGTGCTTGGACCTGTGGCGAGAAACACCTCCCTTTGAACTCGTTCCTCCCAATGACACAACCAGCCGCTACTTCCTGCGTCTGACCGTGGAAGATCGGCCGAACGTCATGGCTGAAGTAACCGGTGTTCTGGGACGTCACGGAATCAGTCTGGCCACGGTGATTCAGCCGGAAGCCCCAGAAGTCGATGCATCGTCGACGGCAGTGCCACGAGTACCGCTGATCATCATGACTCACCGGACTTCAACAGGAAACCTGGCCGCAGCAGAACGTGAACTGGATCAACTGGCAGTCGTTCATTCGCCGAGAATGGTGCTGGCCGTCGCCGATTAGTGCGTTTCTAACCAGTTGTTTTTGAAACGCAGAGAGCGCTGAGGACGCTAAGGTCAAGGCAAGTGGCAATCGCCTTCTCCTGCCTTTGCTCTGTGATCTCTGCGCCCTCTGCGTTTCGAATGTTTCCTCGTCGCGATTTGAGCGGCCGGATTCATTTGAGCAACAAGAAGGAAACGCTGAGACGCCAAGGCGCAGAGGAATTGATCTTTTCTGCTTCCCCTGGCGTCTCTGCGTTTCCATTCTGCAGGGTTTCGAATTCCGTCGGCTTTTTGTGAAGGCCCACCAGAGGCCGATGTTTGCGACATCGCCGAGGCGGCTGGACTGGGGTATTGCGAAGGACGCCTCGGATTTCGCGAAGTTGCTCCAATCTGGCCACTCACGATGTCTCCAAAACCAAAGGCCTGACTGGGCAGTTCCACGTCACCCCGCGTCCACGTACGGGCCGCGGAAGAAACCGCTGTCGGTCGGGGCCTCATATTTCACACCGAGTGCAGGGTCAGCCACCACTTTGCAGCCTGCGTGCAGCGACCGCATCGCCAGATCCGTCATCGTACTGGTCAACAACGTTCTTTCTACGGGATACGGAGAAACCCCCGTCGTGAAAAACTTTTCGATGTTGTACGTCAGCGGATCAAAGAACCGTGCCCCTGGCGGAGCAGGGAGATAGAAACAACTTGAGACCGGTTCCTGTCGGTCGGTGACTTTCGCACCGATCGCGAATTCCGAAGTCTGTTCAATCAGATTCAGCACAGCCCCCTTGGTTCCATCGTTGTATTCCACGAGGACCGCTTGAGGTCGCAGGACGTTTTCGCGAATCGGACCGACGTTGTGGCTGGCACAACGTGACAATGCGGCATTGAGCAGTCGCCAAGACCAGCGTCCTTCGTCCCCGGCTTTCCAGACCGCGTCATCCTGCAGGAACTGAACAGATTTGACGCCGGTCTCACCCCCGGCACGGCGTTCGAGCATGCACTGCAAGACTTCCATGGCATGAAACAGGTAAATCTCAACGGTCCCGCGATCAAACCCAAAACAGACGACCGCCTCTTCAAACTTTGTTCCGACGGGCGGTTCGATTTCCGGTCGACGCCACGTGACAGGTAATGACGACCCCGCCATCAATCCGAACTTCATCTCGCGAGCGGTCGCCACCATTTTTGCGGCGAGTCGATGATCATAGGACAGATGCTTGTCGACAAACACCGGCACACTGCGACCTGCCTTCTTGAAGACATCGACGATCTGCTCGAAGAATTCGTAGCGAGGATACAGGATCTGGCCCAGTTCGTTCACCGGATAATCACCATGCTCAATGATCAGCAGGACGGCATCGATATCCATCCCCTTGTCAGCGCCGAGTGCTTCAGGAATCGTCCGGCACAATTCAATGTTGTGAGTCTTACACGTGCGAAGCCCCAGGTCATTTTCCGGCTGCTGGTGATTCCACATGCGGACCAGGTCAAACGGCGGTTGATGGTGAAACCCCTGGCGCGTGTAACCGTAAATGAATCGCCCGGCGATATGGTACGCGTGCGAGCGAAGCCGATAGATCGAATTGATCGCGGCCACGCGAGGCCAGCGCGGTGACGCCGTTTGAGCCCGCACCCTGGTTTCCTCTGCTGCCAGTAACGATCCCCCCAGAATCGCCGCCGAGGAAGCCCCAAGAAACTCGCGCCGCAACATGATCGCCCCCTGAAAAGTTACCTCGCATCGATCGTGGATCGCTTTACGGTCGGAAAATCCCGGTCGAGTGTCAAGTCGTCGCCGCGGGGGCTGATTTCCTCAATGGCGCGATCTGATCCTCGTCGCAGTGTGACGTGGGCAACCTTGCCTCAGCGTTCATGCGGCAATCACTATGTTTTCGCCATTTGCATCACGACATTCCAGATTCAGACAAACGCTGGCAACCGATTGGCAGTCCAGACGCCCTTGGAGTTCCGTCGCCTTGCGCATCGTTCGATCCTCGAAGATGATTCTGGCTTGGTTGCGATTCGGCTTGGATTTACGCTCCGCAGCCGAATTTCGCTGAACTCTTCGTAGGTCTCGACTACATTTCTATTCCAAGAAATCTCTCACTTCCGATGCAGACGCGGATAGCACCAGATCCCAGCATCACCGAGAGGGTTACCGAGATCGTTGATCTTCAACTCAATCGTCCTGGTGCTCGGGGGCAACTTGGCATCGATGGAAATGATTCCGGCCTCGGTGCTTTCATAGACTCGCTTTGCATCGGCCCAGACCTCGAATTTCACGGAATGACTGAAGACGTTATATCCGATTGCGGTAAACCGGTTCATTCCCTCTGGAACCTGATATGTCACCGTCGAGGGTGCGTGGGCAAGCAGAAATTCATCACACGGCTGAATATCGCGAAAGTGGATCGGAACAGATTTCAGCGGCCCAATGGGTCGATCGTGAACTAATCCGTGTTCCGCCGTACCGGACGCGACGCGAAACTTCAAAGGCCCCGGTTTTCCATCCAGCATCTTGTCCGCGACTCGATCTGCGGTCGCCGCGTGGAATCGGGGATAGCACCAGTAAGCATGGTCGTATGAACTGTCTTCTCCCGGGTCAACAACGAGTTCCATGAGCGACGACTTGGCAGGAATGTCCACCTTGATGATGGCCATGCTGGTTTCTCCCGAGTCGTAAACTTTGTTCCCATTGAGGAAGACTTGAAACGCTGCCGACCGACTCGAATCGTTGTATCCGATAACCGAAAAACTCTTTGCACCGGACGGAATCGGGCACTTGAGTCGAGAAGGTGCATGAGCGCCGTAGAAGTCGCTGCAGAATTTAAACTCGCGGGCGATCAGCGGCCAATGACGCTCAGGTCCACCACTCTCCAGCGGGATCTGGTTGACAACAAACTTCCACGCGACTCCGGAAGTCCCGTTAGCTCTTTCGCCGACTAAACGAACAAATCCAGCCATAAGATCCTGTGCGCGGTCCTCTTGGGTGATCACATCGCGGCGAATCGTACCCGACAACATCCGAACGCGTACCGCGTGAAATGTCACTTGACCGGCAGAGCACTGCAGCCAGGGGTGCCTGGTGAGCGAAACTTTCGGCCCGTTCGCTTCGCGATTGATCAAGGATGTACTGAGTCCTTCCCACGTGATGAAATCTCGAGTTTGATCCCAATCGATGTTGAATGCCGCCCGGTCACCATCGTTTCGAACCCGTACCGCGATTTGATGGCGCTGATTGTTACTGACAGGTGACGGTTTGCGGCCAGTTGGGTTTTCATCGAACCATTTGCCGTCGATCCATCCCACACCGGAAATCGAACCGGCACGCGATCCAATTTCCAGTTGCATGTTGTGCAGTCCAATTGGAAAGAACAGCCCCACTCCGCCGTCGCTTCCGGCCGTTCGCGTGAATTCCACTTGCAGTTCATAGTCACCATCGATAATGGCAGGCAGAGGAAAGTGATTGAATTCTCGCGACTTCAGCGTGATCCCTTCCCGAGTAGGCTTCCCTTCGAGGCCATCGTTCCAATTGATTCCGCGTGCGGCCCAGTCGACGCCATCGGCCCACTCAAGCAGGTCGATCCAATCACCGGGTGAAGTTTGTGAAACGGGCGGACCAACACCTGGATTTGTGCCAGCACCAGGCACAGGTTTCCCTGCATTCGCGTCGGTGCTGGCAGACACCGCAGGCAGAGGGACATCCGGTGGCAAGGATGTCGGAACGCCCCCCGAAGAGTTTTTGGGCGACTCCCCTGCCTCCGCATCGTTTGTGAGTGTACGTTCAGGCGCCGTTGCTATTGGAGAAGTCGGCTTCGGTTCGTCAATATTTGTGTTGGCGGTACCGGTTGCCGCAACACTGTCTGAATTGGCTGGAGTTTCAATATGAGGCTGGGATCGACCAGAGAGTAGAAACACCGTGATGATCCCGACCACGACGACCGCGATGCCACCACCGATCATCAACGGTTGAGGACTTCCTGAGACTTTGGAACCTGACGCTTTTTGTTTTCGCTTTCTCTGCGAATTTCGTTCAGGAACATGCTCGTCAGTCGAATATGGCAGTTCAGAAAATTCGGGTTCAGGTGGCGTCAGTTCCTGACGCAACTTGGCATCGTACGCCGTTTTGGTCGCTGGCTTGAGCAGACACAGGCGCGCATTGGCCAATTCATTGAGCAGCTTCGCAGCATGGATCGCATGTTCACTCGATTGGTACTGGCGGACAAACCCCATCTGTTTGTCTGCAGCACCTTCAATCAGGTCCAGATCGTTCTCGAACAACTCCAGGCCCAAGAGGCGATAATGGTTTGGCGGCTGATCCTTGGGGGGAATTCCAAGCCATCTGCGGTACGGGTCAAACATGACGGGGCCTGAAACATCGAGGATAGACATCAACTTCCGCTTTGAAGCGAATGTCTTTTACCCCACTCACGGCGCTACCGCAATTAACCGATGGATTGAACTGTCCGTGACAAGATTCTCGCGTGTCGCTGTGAGCAATCGCACTCAGAAGCGATGAGTCACAATTCACGGAGTCAACAGGCGTACCGCGATCAACCGCGAAATGCGTCAGATATGACGAAAACGCCATTCTTCTGCTGACGTCTGACAGCTGAAAGCTGACCGCTCTGCATCATCGGATCTTCGCCTTGAAGCTGACGACTCCACCCGTCTTCGGAGGCAGCGGATGCGTCAGTTCCCAGACCAGGACCAGGCTTCCTTCGCCGTTGTCTTCCACCACCAGGCGACCTTCGCGATCTGACGTTGCACTGTCGTCGATATAAGCCAGGCGTGGTGTCAGGTTGTCCACGATCCGGACGTGATGGACCGAGTTCTGTCCCATGTTGTCGTAGCGAATCGTGAATTCGACCACGTCACCTGGTTGAGCCGTCTGCTTGTCGGCCAGTTTGACCAGACGCAGATCGCCGGGTTGATCTGACTTCTTGTCGTCGATCCCCACGATGGTCGCAGCGTGAGCTTCATACACACCTGCCATCGCGGAATCGGTCTTCGCCGCCATGATGGGATATTCTTCGCGAGACCACAGCATCGAAGCCTTGATCCCGTAGTTCAAACGAGCGGCATCGGTTGTTTCCATCTTCCCGAACTTGACGAAGTTCAAGTCCTGATAAACGTTCAACAGTTTCTCGTGAATGATCAGGCTGCGGACGTTCGAAACGTTGCCTTGAAACTGTTCACTTTCCAGACCGCTGGCTCGCGAACGAACGAGGACTCGATTCGAGGTTTCGTTCTTCACGTGGTGAGTCGCCTTCAAACGCATATGCATCTGATCGGTGCTGACCGAAGTGCCGACCCCGGCAATTTCGTTCAGGTTCATCCCTTCGTGAGGTCTGCTGATTGTCCGAATCGTCGAAAACCGCGGAGCGTAGACGCAAACACGATTCGTCGGACGGACTCGGTTCTTCCCCGTATGGTCTGTGAATTCCGCAACCGTATCTTCGGTATCCAGACCCATCCGCATGTTACTGTCGTAATGGACCGGTAATGAATGGTCACCGCCATCGCACAGATACTCGTCTGGGTACTTTTCGGCCAGGACTGTCGTTTCACACTTGCAGCCGAGCATTCCCTGAGCGAAGGGGTTCGGCGACGGTGAAACCCAGCGCGGTACGGGAGGGCATTCTGTGATCGTGAAGGGGGGACACGCCGTTTCCGGTTGATGCACCGAATGATTGACCTTCTGCACGGCGGAACGGGATTGAGCCGCCTCGCGTGTGTCAGGTCGTTCAACTTTCGGCCGCGGCTTTGAGAGCCTGACGACTCCTGCAGGCTGTTCCAATGAATCCGATTGGCCGCGTACCGTTTCTCGATAGACAGCCTGAACGTTTCCTTCGGGGCTTGCATCTGCCCGCGAGAAAAGTCGTGACATTGATGTGGGACCGGCACACGCGCAACACGAGAACGCCAGCAGGGCGATTCCTCCCGTTCGAGACATCTTCCACAGGATTTGTGTCGGGTCGATCATTGAAGTTTTCTCCAGCGTTCGTCGTCAACCGCGTTGATGGCGGTCGACGCGTTCTTATCGAATGACGCGGTCAGCCGTATGCCTGGTCTGTTTGACTGCTGGTGCCGCCTTGGCCAGTCGAACCGGGCCGCCAGGTCCGAAGAATCCCGGATCGGGACGATGCGGATCAGGGGTTCGTCCACCCAGTCGCACGATCGCCATCGGTCGGCCCAGTGAATCGGCTTCCGCCAGGACATTGCGCGAAGGTTCGATGGTGGTAATGCGGGGTGATTGATTCAGCAGTGCTGTGGGGATGCGATCAGGCTGTTCCAGGTAGATGACCTTGGTCACCAGCCGGCCCGCCGCAGCCCATTCCAATTCGTCGGTCGTGAATTCAAAATCGACAGGGAAATCTTCTTCACGTCCCACAGGCGGGTGCAACCGGTCGATCAGTTCGATCGACGGATAGAAATCGACGCCGGGGAAGTCCTGCAGACCGCTGATCTTCAGTCGATAGATCCGACCAACAATCAGACTGGCTTGAGCGGGTGCGGCGAGTTCGACGGGTCGTTCCCACGACTCATAGAAGGTGACTTTCCCTTCCTCGGGAAGGCTGACACGAATCGGTTGAAACGTGTTGGGAGCAACTCGCCCCGCATTCAGTGCCCACTGAGCAGCCGTGCCGGGGGGACTGGATTGATTAAGCGGAAACTGGCGGCCATCCACTGCGGGATATTGCTGAGCCAGAGCGGGCAGGTTGCTGGTCAGCATGACTGCCATCAGCGAAAGACCCGCGATGATTGAAGGCATCCTCACCACGATCACAGCCCTGAGAAGTGTACTGACACGCTGGAAATCAGCCCGGCCGAAATTCGACCGGGCTGACATGTGTGAGTCGCAACGAGAGAATCAGCGTTGCGGTTGAGCATTCCAGGCTGGATTCGACAGTTCGCCTGGCGAATAGACTGGATGCTTTTCCTTGTACTGGATGTAGTTGACGGCTGGAGGCATGCTCAATCCAGGTTCGTGTGAAACATCAATCAGCATGTCCTTGGTTCCCGTGGGGAGATCCTGACGAGTCCGATTTCGCACGGTGTGTGACTGGAGCGATGCTGGACCACCGTAAGGGAGGTGTGTTGGACCAGGCAGCCCGATCGGAGTTCCGGTGATCGGCATTCCGTAAGGAGCCATGTTGACACCCGAGATCGGTACACCTGGCATACCGGAACCGGCCATCATCATCGCACCGGGGATGCCTGGGGTGGCATGACCGGCAGGACCGATGGGGAGTGGTGGCATCATCTGACCTTGTTCACCATCAACGGCGTGAGCAACCTGATCAATCTCGCCTCGTTCGTTAGCGGTCATGTTCCGACCACCAGCCTGACCTGGCATTTCCAGATCCATGTTCCCCATTCGCAGAACAGCCATGATCGTTCCACGCTTGTCGGCTTCCTGGATCGGATCGACACCGGGATCGAGGCGGGTGGAGACGAGTGTTTCCACGTTGGCGATCGCCAGTTCCTGGAACTTTGCATCCGGCAGATAGATGACCTTGGTCACGAAGTTGTTGCTTTCAACTTGTTCGAGGTCTTCTTCGGTGAGCTGCATCGGAACGCTGTTGTGCGTCAGATAAGCTTCGGTGTTGGGATGACCTGGATAGACCTGCAGGGTCGGGTACAGGGTCAGTCCTTCACGACCAGGAATGTTGTTGATCTTCAGGCGGTAGGTACCACCCTGGAAGAAATTGTAACGAGCGGGGGTGACGAGTTGATTCTCGGCATAGCCGGTGGGAATCAACCAGCCGATGTGCATCCCGTCAGGACCGACGAAGCGGACCTGAGTTGTCGACGGAGCAGCAGGCCGTGGACCTGGTCCGCCAGGGCCACCCCACATACCAGGTCCACCCATCATCGGGATCACACCCGGACCTGGACCTTCAACCATTGGACCTGGCTGGGCCAACATCTGAGCCGGGGGAGCGTGATACTCACCCTTGTTTGTCAATTGGTTGCCATCCATGGCGCAGCCGACGCACACGACGACGACCGTGCCCAAAGCCAGAAAGTAGTACTTCATCGCGACCCCTCTCCGAAATAGGCACTGCGACTCGCTGCCAACCTGTATGACGACAAACAACTGCCATCCTTACAGGCCATCATTCGAATCGGCTGTCCCTGCCGAATCCCGTTCACTTCAACTGCCCAGCGGTCAACGTGCCGCGTTGGGTTTCCAAAAAATGTCACCACGTTGACCTGCTGAATCTGCGATCAACCA
>Ga0194055_10004466_pt1 | contig 10458 bp, 7 predicted proteins | sample SepL449m_MetaG_FD_155482 | JGI IMG/M metagenome (GOLD analysis project Ga0194055, IMG submission 155482) | Anoxic zone freshwater microbial communities from boreal shield lake in IISD Experimental Lakes Area, Ontario, Canada - Sep2016-L442-9m | ecosystem: Environmental > Aquatic > Freshwater >... | reverse complement strand
CCTGCCCGCCGCATTGCGCCTGCATGCCAAGAGCTGCACCCGCATCTCCACCAAGGCGCTCAACAATGCGCTGCGCGATCTTGCCACCGAGCGCCCGGGGCCGCGTGAGGGCAACAAGCGTCTTTCGATGCGCTTTCTGGTGCAGACCGGCGTCAACCCGCCGGTATTTCGCCTTGAGGTGAACGACCGCACGCTCATGACCCGCGACTACGGGTTCTGGCTGGAAAACCGCCTACGTGAGCACTTCGACCTCGACGGCGTGCCCGTGGACATTGAGGTGAGGAGCCGCAGGTGAGCCGCGTGGTCGTCATCGGAGCGGGCGCGTGGGGGTGCACCTTTTCTCAGGTGGCCGCCCTCGCCGGGTCGGATGTCACCCTTGTGTGCCGCACGGCGGCCCAGGCGGGCACTCTGGGCACCACGCGCCACGATGCCCGGCACCTGGGTGACATCGCGCTGCCCCAGTCCGTGCATGTCACGCATGTGGACGACCCGATCTGGGCAGATGGCGCCACGCTGGTGGTCATCGCGCTGCCATCGCGCGCCATCTCCACCGAGGCGCCGCGGATCGCCGCCGCATTGCCAGCCGGGTGCGGGGTGCTCTCGCTCACCAAAGGGCTTGAGCCCGGCACAGGTCGCCTGCTATCGGCCGTCTGGGGCGATGCCCTGGGCCCCGGGGTGCCATTCGCGGTGCTGTCGGGTCCGAACCATGCGGAGGAGGTCGCGGCAGGCCAGCCAGCTGCAGCCGTGGTGTCGGGTGATCTCGTGCTGGCCGAGCTCGTGCAGGCCACGGTGTCGGGCCCGGCATTTCGTGTGTACGTCAACGGTGACCTCTGCGGGGTGGAACTGTGCGGTGCCGCCAAGAATGTCATCGCCCTTGCCGCTGGAATGTCCGACGGTCTGGGGTTCGGCGATAACGCCAAGGCTGCGCTCATCACCCGCGGCCTGGCTGAGATGAGCCGCCTCGGGGCCAGTTCGGGGTGCAGCGATGCCACATTCCGTGGGCTCGCCGGCATGGGCGACCTCGTCGCCACCTGCACCAGCCGCCACAGCCGCAATCGCCGCGCGGGCGAGTTGATCGCCACGGGGACACCCGCCGACCAGGTGGAGGCCGTAATCGGTCAAACCGTCGAGGGGCTCGCCACGGTTCGGTCGCTGCTGGCGCGCGCCGAGGGCGTGGGGGTGGAGCTTCCCATCAGCGCGCAGGTGGCAGCAGCCGCATTTGAGGGCAGGTCGCCCGCCGAGTGCCTGCGCGCGTTGATGTCGCGTGCACCTGCTTCAGAGGCGTGACGCCTCCGTTGCATCCCTAACCGACCCTTTACCAACGGCGCGCTGCTGTGACTGTGGGCCGGGATACCCTCGTGAGGTCCCGCTGACGCCCGGAGGTCATCCCGTAATGAGCACGCCCACGCATGGCAGTCGACGCAGGCGCTACATCATCCCCGTGGTTGCCATCGCTGCGGTTGGCGCAGCGGGAGGGGCCGTCGTGCTCTCCGGCTGCGGCGACAGTGCATCGGCCGGATCGACCGCTGCATCGGTTGCCGGATACATCCCGGCATCCAGTCCGGTGTACGTACAGGTGTCCACCGACACCACCGGCGCGCAGTGGACCCAGCTCATCGACCTGGCACAGATGTTTCCGTCGTACGGGACGATGGAGAAGCGCTTGCAGGCCGATCTGGCGCGCGAGGGCATCTCGTGGGAGAAGGATCTGCGGCCCCTCCTCGGCGAGGCTGCCGCGCTGGCCACCACGAAGATGCCCGACACGGCGGCTGTGACCAAGGGCGGGCTCACCGATCCAGCCGGGGCAGCAGGACGCGCATTGGCCGCGGCGGCCGACCAGCCCGTGCTTGCCGTGATGCAGATCGCCGAGGGCAAGTCCGACCAGGTGAAGGCGCTGCTCGCCGATCCGGGCAATGGGGGGCTCAAGAGCACAGGCGACTACAACGGTGCCACGCTGCTCGCAGCGCCCACCGGCGGGATGCATGCTGCGGTGACCGCGGATGCGCTCATCATCGGGTCATCCGAGGCCGTGGTGAAGCAGGCGATTGATGCCCATGCGGCCGGCGGCGACCAGGCCCTGTCGGGGGTCTTCCGCTTCAACGACGCGCTGGCGCTGCTGCCCAAGGATGTCTTCGCCATGGCGTACGTGAATCTTGAGGAGATGGGCAAGGGCGCGCTCTCCGGTATCCCGCAGGTGGAGAACCTCGTTGGCGGGCAGATCACCGGGGCCGCCGCCATGTCGGTTACCGCGCAGCCGGATGGCCTGCACATGAAGGCCGTGCTCGTGGATACCCCGCCGATGGCTGACCAGAAGGCCTACACCCCCACCCTCATGAAGAACGCGCCAGCCGACTCCGTGGCGTACCTGGGCTTCAATCGCCTGGCCGACACCGTGCAGCAGGTGCTGCAGTCGGCCGAGTCGAGTTCGTCGCCGGACACCAAGAAGCAGATTGACGCGGTGCTGGCCCAGGCGCCGCTGCTCCTGGGTGTGAATGGAGCCGACCTCAAGAACCTCGCGGGCGGGGAGCACGCAGTGGTTGTGACAGGGGGGCAGAGCACGCCCGCCGTATCGCTGGCGCTGCAGACCGGAGATGGCGCACAGGCCACCAGCACGCTCACGTCACTGTCAAAGGCCGTCCCCGCATTGATGTCGCAGTTCGGTGGCGCCAAGGGCACCGCGAAGGGATTTGTGGCGGTGGACCTCAACGGCGTGAAGGGCCAGCAGCTGAGCATCGGAAAGACCGGCAACGTGGTGTGGGGCGTCAAGGGCAATCTGGCTGTAATCGGCAGCCGCGCGGGTGCCGTGGCATCGGTGCTGGCACCGAAGACGGGCGCGACGCTGGCCGACTCAAAGGCATTCCAGGATGCCACGCAGGGAATGCCCGATCAGGTCACCGGCCTGGCATGGGTGAACGTTCCCGAGGTCATGACCCTGATGGCGGCCAACGGCGCATTCACCGGCAAGAACGGCGCACAGCATCGGGAGAGCCTCTCGCACGTCTCCGGCATCGCCGCATGGGGGACGCAGGGTGACAACCCCACCATTGAGGTATTCCTTGGCCTGAAGAAGTAGCGGCACCGGCGCCCGGCACCCCCCTCCAGCGGGGTGCCGGGCGGACGTACGTCGCAGGCGGGGAGGCCCGCTGGTAGCCTCGCTCGCTGGATTCAAGGCAAGGAGCCCAATGAGCGAGTACCTCTTCACCTCGGAGTCGGTTACCGAGGGTCATCCCGACAAGATCGCTGATCAGATCTCGGATGGCGTCCTCGACGCCATCCTCGCCCAGGACCCGATGGGTCGTGTGGCGTGCGAGACCCTCATCACAACCGGCCAGGTGATGATCGCCGGCGAGGTCACCACGACCGCCAACATCGACATTCCCAGAATTGTGCGCGACACCATCACGCACATCGGGTACACCGACTCGCGCTACGGCTTTGACGCCGAGACGTGCGGCATCTCGGTGGCACTCGACAAGCAGAGCCCGGATATCGGGCAGGGCGTCACCACTGCGTACGAGAAGCGTGCCGGTGGCGAGGAGGACCCATACGACTCCCAGGGTGCAGGCGACCAGGGGCTGATGTTCGGCTTCGCATGCACCGAGACCCCTGTGCTCATGCCACTGCCCATCATCCTGGCCCACCGCCTGGTGGAGCGGCTCTCGGCAGAGCGGCGTGGCGCACTCGACTACCTGCGCCCCGACGGTAAGTCGCAGGTGAGCGTGCGCTACGACGGCATCGTCCCGGTGGGCGTGGACGCCGTGGTGATCAGCAGCCAGCACTCCGAGGACGTGTCACAGGAGATGATCCACGAGGACGTCACGCGCCGCGTAATCCAGCCGGTGCTTGAGGAGTTTGGCGTGTGGAACCCCGAGATCCGCCTGTACATCAACCCCACGGGCAAGTTCGTGATTGGTGGCCCCATGGGTGACTGTGGCCTTACCGGCCGCAAGATCATCGTGGACACCTACGGTGGAATGGCACGGCACGGTGGCGGTGCCTTCTCGGGTAAGGACCCCTCGAAGGTGGACCGCTCGGCCGCGTACGCCGCCCGGTGGGTTGCCAAGAACGTGGTAGCCGCGGGATTGGCCGATCGCTGCGAGGTGCAGGTGGCCTACGCCATCGGCGTGGCGCATCCGGTGTCGATCAACGTGCAGACATTCGGCACCGAGAAGCGGCCGATCGACCAGATCGTCAAGTGGGTGAGCGAGAACTTCGACCTTCGCCCTGCCGCGCTGATCGACAGCCTTGACCTGCGCCGCCCGATCTACCAGAAGACCGCCGCGTTCGGCCACTTCGGCCGTACCGAGCCGGAGTTCACTTGGGAGAACACCGACATCGGTCAGGCCTTCGCCGACTGACGTGAGCGATGGGGGGGCGGCCGCGCAGGTCGTCCCCCTCGTCGCCGCCCGCGCCCTTGACGGGGCGCTGGACTACGCGGTGCCCGCCGCGCTGGATTCGGCCGTGGTGCCCGGGGCGCTGGTCGCGGTGCGCCTGGGGCCACGCGCGGTGCTGGGCGTGGTGATGACCCGCGAGCCCGCAACGCATAAGGGCCGCCTGCAGCCGGTGGCAGGCGTGGTAGATGCCCCCGTGGTACCCGCCGACCTGCTGGACCTTGCCCGGTGGGTGGCCCGGCGCACGCTGAGCCCGCTCGGCACATGTCTCAAGCTGGTTCTGCCACCCGGTGCAGAGGGGGCGCTCAGGCGCGGCCCAGAGGGCACGTGGTCGCTCTGTGCGCCCACCGGCCAGGGACGCGAACGGCTGGTGGCCCGTGCGGTACCGGGTGCCGAGGCCCCCGATGGCCGACGGGCGACCGTGCTCGCCCAACTTCTTGCCAGCGGCGGCGTGCTGCAGGCGGCCGATCTGGTGCGTGCGGCAGGTACCACCATGCCAACGCTCAAGCGCATGGCCGACGACGGCCAGATCACGCTGACGGCCGAACGTGCAGATGCCAGCGGGCTCAACTGGTTTGGCCCGGCTCCAGATCCCGACACGCCACCGGAACTCACTCCTGATCAGACGGTGGCCGTGGATCGGGTGATCCGGGCGATTGATGCCCCGGGAACCGATGCGCTGCTTCTGCATGGCGTCACCGGCTCGGGCAAGACCGAGGTGTACCTGCGTGCCATTGAGGCGGCACGGGCGCGGGGCAAATCGAGCCTGGTGCTTGTGCCCGAGATCGCCCTCACTCCACAGTTTCTGGGTCGGCTCCGTGCCCGGCTGGGCGAGCGTGTGGCCGTGTGGCACTCGGCGCTGGCACCGGCCGAGCGCGCCGCTGAGGACCGGCGCATCCGCTCCGGGGAGGCCGACGTGGTGATGGGTGCCCGAAGTGCGGTGTTCGCCCCGCTGCGCGACATCGGCCTGGTGGTGGTGGATGAGGAGCACGACTCGTCGTACAAGCAGGACTCCACTCCGCGCTACGACGCACGGCAGGTGGCGTACAAGCGCGCCACCGATGCCGGTGCAGCGCTGGTGTACGGCAGTGCCACGCCGCGCCCTGAGGCCTGGCATGCGCTTGAGCGCCTGACGCTGGCCGAGCGCGCCGACGGTGCTGTGCTGCCGCCGATCGACGTTGTGGACATGCGTACCCAGCACGCGGGTCCGATCTCACGGCCGCTGGCCCGGGCCCTGCAGGAGGCGGCGGAGCGTGGCGACAAGGCCATCGTGCTGCTCAACCGTCGCGGGTTTTCGCGCACGACGCTGTGTCGGGACTGCGGATGGATCGCCCGCTGCCCCGATTGCGATGTGCCGATGGTGCTGCACCGTGATGGCGGCCCGGAGCGCCTGGTGTGTCACCACTGCGGTCTGGAACGCGATCAGCCGAGCGCATGCCCCTCGTGCCGATCGGTGAACGTGGGGCGTCAGGGCTCGGGTACTCAGGCATTGGAAGAGGCGCTGGCAAATGTGGTGCCCGATACCCGGCTTGTGCGTCTCGATGCCGACAATGCGGCGAAGCGTGGTGGCATCGTGGGCCTGCTCGCCGAATTCAGCGCACCCGGCCCCGCGATCCTTCTGGGCACGCAGATGGTTGCCAAGGGGCACGACCTGCCCGACGTGACGGTGGCCGCGGTGCTCGACGCCGACGCAGCGCTGCAGCATGCGGACTTCCGGGCCGAGGAGCGCACGTTCTCGCTCATCGTGCAGCTGGCGGGGCGCGCCGGGCGGCGTAAGGGTGAGCCCGCCCGGGTGGTGGTGCAGGCATGGGAGCCCGCTGCCCGCGCGGTGCAACTGGCCTCCCGGCACGCGGTGGAGGAGTTTCTCGAGGGCGAGATCGGCCGCAGGCAGGCAAGGGGTATGCCGCCGCATGGGCACCTGCTGCGAATCGTGATCGAGGGCGACAACCCGGCGCGCATCGCCGAAGTGGCCGAGGCCCTGGCAGAGGATCTGGCCATGGCTGATCCGGAAATGACGGTGCGTGGTCCGTCGCGACTTCACCGGCTGCGTGGGCGTACTCGCAGGGCGATACTGCTGCAGGCACCCTTGTCGTCAACCCTCACTACGGCCGCGCGACGGGTACTTGCTGCCTCTGGGGTTCCCGGAGGAGTGAGGATCGGCATTGACGTCGATCCTCAGGACACCTGAGAAAACACCAGAACACACCTCGGCGTCCGGTACCCTCCCGGCGTTCGAAGTCCACGTCCTTGAGGTAATCCATGCCCGTTCCGCGCCTGTTCTCAGCCCAGTCCGATCCCCGTGAGCAGTGGACCCACGTGCTCGCGTCCGTGCTGGCCCTTGCCGGTAACGACACACGTACTGCGCTACTGCGTGAGTTCACCGACGAAGACATCCCCGGCATCGAGAACACCGTGGTGCGCGAGTTCGCACCCGCCGACGACGACGTCATCGACATCGTGGTTCAGGAGCGCAACAAGAAGTGGGCCTTCGCGATCCAGACATCGCTGGCGTTCCAGGGCGACATCCAGGCACGTCTCAGCCGTGCTGCGGGGGCGCTCTCCGACTACGGTCGCGTCATCGTGATGGGCATCACTCCAGACCGGAAGCCGGGCCCCTACATCGAGGCCGTGCGCGCCGAGGGCATTGACGCCCGGTACTGCTCGTGGCTGCGGGTGCGCGACTGGGTGCAGGAGCGCCCCGAGCGCGGCAAGGCCGAGGGCGTGCCGTACGCGGTGCTGAAGGAGGCCGAGTACGTGCTCACGCCACACGTGGCCGAGCTCTACCGCCTTGAGGACATCATCCCGACGGTGCCGTTTGAGGCGCGCGAGGCGGCCACTGCCGCGTACTTCGGTCTCAACGACCTTTCGCCCGCTCCGCGTATCGACCAGCACGACGACGGTGCCACGGCGATCTTCCCGCGTACGGGCGACCCGCAGGCCGAGCTGATCATCCGTGGCGGCAGCGCCAACCTGGTGCTCAACGCCCAGGTGGGATCGGTCACCGGTTCCACCGACCGCCCCGGCTGGGGTGCGTTGGCAATTGGCTCGGACGCCGATTGGGAGCTGGGCGGATCGTCCGCCCTTGCCACCGCGCGCCGCCTGCTTCCGAGGAAGCGGTAGCCATCACGGCCGGCGCGGGCATCCACGACGGGATCATCGCCGGCCGCTGGGTCGTCGGGGCTCCCATCGCCCACGGCGGCCAGGCAACGGTCCACCACGCGCACCACGTATCGCTTGGTCGTGCGGCGGCCATCAAGATCTTCCATCCGCATGTGTGGGCCGACGACGGCTTCCGCACGCGGTTTCGTCGTGAGTGTGAGGCGCTGGTCGCACTGGAGCACCCCAACGTCATCCCGGTGCTGGACGCGGGGGAGAGCGACGGCGTGGGGTGGATCGTGATGCACCTCGCCACCGGCGGCAGCCTGGACGACCAGTTGCGCGAAGGCGTGCTGGATCCCGAGGCGGCGGTGCGCATTCTGCGCCAGGTCGCATCGGCGCTCGATGCGGCACATCAGATGGGCCGTCTGCACCGGGATGTGAAGCCCGCCAACGTCCTTCTTGAGCCCGATGGGCACGCGTGGCTCGCCGATTTTGGCGTCGCGCGGCCCGTGGGTGGTACCACCACGATTCCTGGTCAGATGGTTGGCACGGCCGCGTACATGGCACCGGAGGTCATCTCCGGGGGGCGTCCGCAGGCCTCGGCCGACATCTACGGCTTCGCCTGCATGGCATTCGAAGTGCTGACCGGCGCCCGCCCGTACCCGGATGCCGAGGTGGGCACGGTGCTGTTTGCGCATATGGAGCGAGCCGTGCCGCGGGCACGCAGCGTGCGTGGCGACCTGTCGGTGGGCATGGAGCAGGCGCTGGCGTGGGGGCTGGCCAAGGATCCCCGTGATCGTCCGCACACCGCAACGGCGCTGGTGGACGCCCTCGCAGCCACGCTGCCCGGACCGGGCTCCACCGTTCCCATGCCGCACGCGGTTCCCGGTGCACAACCGCGCCACCGCGTGCGCGGGTCGCTCGCGTTGATCGCAGTCGGATCGCTCGCGTTGGTGGCGTCCGCCGCCGGCCTTGCGTGGATGCAATTCGGCCCGGCCGGGGGGGCAGCCGCGCCGCCGGTGGCAAAGCCGCTGCCCCTGATCCCCACGCCCGCTGGCGACGTGACGGGCCTTGCGGCTCCAGTCGGCACGATCCCTGGGGTGAGGGCTGCTGATCTCACCGCCACCGCCGTGCTGAGCGGCGGCCTTCACGCCTACGCGGTGGAGGCCGGTCCCGGTCGTTCGCCCGACGCCGTTGCCCGCGCGGTGGCAGGGGGCCTTGCGGCATCTGGCCTGCGCACCACAACGGTTGACTTGAGCAGCGATGGCACCACCGTCATCGCGGCAGATCCCGCAGACTTCCTGCGCGTGGGGCAATCGTGGGTGGTCGCTGAGGTGCCGTCGTCGACGGCTGGGGCTGCCGACCTTGTCGTTGTGGCCAAGGGCGACAATGGCGCCGCAGTGCGGTGGATGGATGCCCTCTCCGCTGCCCGTCCCGCCCAGGTGCTGGCACCCGGCTGACCCCCAGCGCGCTGTACACCGGTGGTACCCTGCGGTCATGGCGCGACGTTCATTTGAGGAGCCTGAGCTCGAGGCGCTGCGGCTCGCCGCGCTTGAGCACGTGCGCCAATACGGCGACCCCGTACTGCGTACACCGGCTGAGCGCATCGAGGTATTCGACGAATCCCTCATCGCCGAGGTCCATGAGATGGCGCGCATCATGGAGGACGGCCGGGGGGTCGGACTTGCGGCGCCGCAACTTGGACGCCTGCGCCGGCTCATCACCATCGCGCCATTCGATGATGGCGCCGTACATGCATTTGTGAACCCCGAAATCATTGAGCACTCCGACGAAACCGGGGTGGCCACCGAAGGGTGCCTCTCGATCGGTGAGATCAACGTCGAGGTCGAGCGCTACGACTGGATCCGCGTGCGTGCGCAGGACCTGAACGGCACGCAGTTTGAGGCCATGATCGAGGACTTCCCGGCTCGCGTGGTGCAGCACGAGATCGATCACCTCGACGGCATCCTTATTCTCGATCGGGCCTCGCCAGAGGATCGCCGCGCCGCCCTCGCCGAGTTACGCGACTCGCTTCTGCCGAGCACGTAGGGCCGTGCCATGCGGGTGATCTTCGCCGGTAGCCCCGAGCCTGCCGTTCCCGTGCTGCGCGCCCTCGTGGCATCGCACCACGACGTCGTGCTGGTGGTCACGCGTGAGGATCGCCCCAGGGGCAGATCGAAGACGCCGGTCCCCACTCCGGTGGGCGCGGTGGCACACGAATTGGGCATCCCAACCCTCAAACCGGCATCGATCAACGCGCCGGAGTCGCTCCAGGTACTGCGCGATGCCGACGCGGGTGCGATCGCGGTCGCGGCCTTCGGGCAGATCCTGCGCGACGACGTCCTTGCCGGGTGGCCGTGCATCAACGTGCACTACTCGCTGCTTCCCGCCTACCGCGGGGCGGCTCCCGTGGAGCGGGCGCTCATGGACTGTGCTGACCGCATGGGCACCACGATCATGCAGATGGATGCGGGGCTCGACACCGGCCCCGTCATCGAGTCCGTCGTACTTGAGGTGACCAGCGACGATGACGCAGGCTCGGTGCTGCAGAAGATGGCCGAGGTATCTGGGCCGGCGCTCGTGCGCGCGCTTGATGCGGTTGAGGCGGGCACGCTGGTGGCCGTGCCCCAGCCAGCTGAGGGATCGTCGGTGGCGGCCAAGATCACCGATGCGGACCGGCTGATTGACCCCTCGCGACCCGCCCGTGAACTGGTGGGCCAGGTCCGTGCCCTCTCCCCGCATATCGGTGCGGTGTTGCACATTGATGGACAGCCGTTCAAGGTGTGGCGTACACGGGAGTGGGAAGCACCCGCACCCGCCGGGCTGACGGCCGATTCCGGTGCACTGCTGCTCGGAACGGCCACCAACGGCCTGCAGATCCTCGACATCCAGCCGCCCGGCAAGGGCCGCATGCCAATCGACGCCTTCCTGAGGGGGTACCGCGGTGAGCTCGACCTCACGTCCCCGT
>Ga0194055_10004463_pt1 | contig 10466 bp, 7 predicted proteins | sample SepL449m_MetaG_FD_155482 | JGI IMG/M metagenome (GOLD analysis project Ga0194055, IMG submission 155482) | Anoxic zone freshwater microbial communities from boreal shield lake in IISD Experimental Lakes Area, Ontario, Canada - Sep2016-L442-9m | ecosystem: Environmental > Aquatic > Freshwater >... | reverse complement strand
GCTCAGTTACGGTCGGCGATTCCGTGCCATTCACAGTTGCAGTACTTGTGAGGCGACTTCCTTCTGAGTCATTTCCGGTTACCGCTGCATTTGCAATTACCGGCTTCTGTAAAACATCAAAGAATTGTGTGACCATCGGTGCAGCATCAAACGTTGTGCCACCTGCTTGATTAGCGAACACCTCACAACGACCAACACTCACAAGCCTTACCGTCGATCCGGACACGGTACATACCGAGGGATCTTTAGTCGTGTATGAGACACCCCAGCCAGAGGTTGCTGTAGCCGATAAAGTAACCCTGCCCGTGGATATTTCTACATCATTGGGCTTAGCAAATGTAATTGTTTGCGGAAGCTTGGTCACGTTGAAAGTACGCGAAATGGGCGCTGCTCGACCGCTTGATGCAGTGATTGAACATTGCCCTGCGCTATGCAATTGAACTGCCGCTGAACCGGAAGTGGTAGAAACCGTGCACACAGTTGGAGTTGTCGACGTAAACGTAACCGCACCACCACCAGTCACACTCGCAGTAACTGAAACACCTGTTGCGCCAACTAGATGGTCGGCAGGATTCGGGAACAAAATTTCCGGAATTACGGTCGCGATTGTCCGTGGCGCTATCGATGTCGCAGTACCAAATGCATTACGCGCTGTGACGAAAGCGGTCACATATCGACCAGCATCAGCCGCCGTTTCAACATACGTGTTTTCTGTTGCACCGGTAATCGCGGTACACCCCGCTGGCACTGTTATTCCGGCCGTTACAGGCGACGTACAGCGATACCACTGTTGTGTGGACGTGATGTTTGGTGTGCCACCAAGTAATGCCGCCCTGGTAAGTATTCCGCCTGCATCATTTCCACCAGTAACAATGTGATTGTTGATAGTCGGCGGGAAGGATGTCGGAGTTCCACTAAACACAAGGTCATAGGTGATGGTGGTTGCAGTTTTCGCAGCTCCCAGTTTCCAAACCGCCGCAATCCCGTTGTCAGTTGTTTCACGAGTATCAATTGCACTGCTGCCAGTAAGTAGATCGCCACCACTACGTGCGGATGCTTTGAGGTCTATGCACGCGTTGTCGTAAAAACCACCAGTTAAGTGACTTCCAAAAAATGGACACGCGTAATATCCAGACCAATACCCATCCCAAGCCCGACCCGTATTACGTAAGGCTTCAACGACGGTTACGCCTTCAAAGGTCTTTTCTGTGCCCACCATAGGTTGAGCTCCAGCAACATAAAACCCAGGTCCCTCATCGCTTCCAACTAAGTAGGTATCTACGATTTGATAAAGCTTGACTTGTTGCGTATTGGCTGCAGGTGGCGTCACAACTGCACGATATGAATAGAAATCGTTGTTCGCTACATAACTCAGCGTGAGGTCTACCGTGTACGTTCCTTGTGTTCCACGGTATGACAAACGACTGGAAATCGTTCCAGAACCCGACGCTGAACCGCCGGCAACAGTAACTGAATTCCATTTTGCATAACTCAGTTCACAGTCAGGTTTAACCACCGTTGGAATTTTCGATACTCCAGGAACGTTCCGATCAACACAGTCATAAGGAATCTTGCCTTGCGGACCAATAATGGTCGAGCCGACGAGCAGATACACGCCATTGAATAAATCAGTATCGTTCGAATTCGATGCCACACTCGGTAGAGATACGGGTCTAAAAACCTGACCCGAACCATTGCGGTGGATCTGTATTTGCCCACCAGCGTAAGTAACACGTAGACCATTTGTGGCAGTCGTGCCGCCTGACGCGTTGATAACCGCGGGCGCATCGTAAGTCACTGGCACAATCACATCTGTTTGCGCAAATGTGTTTGTTAACACATCGGTCCAGAGGACGCCGTTTCGAGGAGAAACAACAACTTGTATAAATCGGCCCTGGACTCGCGGAGGAACAACTAAATAGTTGACGTCGTCGCCGCTTCCATTGCTCCCGAATACTCTCGCACAGGCGGTATTAAACGCCGGATTTTCCCCTACATTCAAGCGACGACTACAGCTGTACCAAAATGTCCAGTAACTCGTGGCACCGCCAGAGACCGACGCAACAAGCGTGGAGCCAACCGCTGGCGTTCCAACAATCGTGACACCAGTGATGGTGTTTGCTTGGGCAGGCGATCCCACAAACAACGATCCAAGTAGCGCAAGCGCTGCAATGAGTGAGTTTCTCCGAAGTGACATACCAATCCCCTAGGTCAGAACGATTGTGACCATAGTAAGCACATTTTTCTTAAAAAAGCACAGTTTGCTTTAACTTTCTGCAAAAATTCATTTATGTCGCAAGCGCACGGAGTCTGGTTCTAGTTCATCGAGCTGCTTGATACCCATGAGGCGCATGGTTTGCTCAACTTCGATTTTCAGTATCGTTGCGGCCCGCCGCACTCCAGCCAACCCGCCAGCCATAATTCCGTATAGATAAGCACGCCCAACCATTACGCCTGTCGCGCCTAGCGCAATCCCCGCCACGATGTCGGCGCCACACAATGCGCCGCCATCAATCATGACGTCTGGTTTCGAGCCAAGTGCAGCTCGCACTTGTGGCAAGAGTTCCAGCGGCACGACGGACCGATCAAGTTGCCGACCCCCATGATTCGACAACACCAGCGCGTCGACGCCGGCGTCAATGAGCATCTGGGCATCTGCAACATTTTGCACGCCTTTGATGATCAATTTCCCGTGCCAGTTTTCGCGCAGCCACTTCACATCATCCATCGTGATCGATGGATCAAACACACTATTCATTAAGTCTGCGACTGTTCCGCCAGTTGACTTCAGCGATGCAAATTCCAGCGGGGCTGTCGTCAGCAGATTTCCCCACCACTTTGGATACCGGGCCATGTCAGCAAGTGTCTTTGCACTGAGCTGTGGCGGAATCGTTAAACCATTGCGCACGTCGCGCACCCGCATTCCGCCAACAACTGTGTCGACGGTCAACATGATTGCTTCATAGCCGGCGGCTGCGGCCCGACCAACTAATTCGAAACGTGATGCTTTATCGCGCCATAAATACAGTTGGAACCACTTGCGAGTATCTGGCGAGGCTGCTGCTAAATCTTCAATCGACGTGGTACCCAAGGTTGACAATGTGTACGGGATTCCAAATTCCACAGCCACTTGAGCAACGGCAGGTTCACCTTCGTAATGCATCATGCGAGTAAAGCCAGTTGGACTGAAAAAGAACGGCAACTCTGAACGCTGACCAAGCACCGTGACAGACGTATCCACAGTCGCCACATCGCGAAGAACGCGAGGATAAAACTCCAAGTCGCGATACACCTCACGCGAGCGATTCATACTTAGTTCTTCACCGGCCGCTCCATCTGTGTAATCAAAAACAGCACGCGGGGTTTTGGCTTGTGCAATCGCTCGAAGCTGCCAAATAGTCACAGCCTTGTCGACATCTGATTGCTTCGAGAATGGGGACTTGAATCCGATGAGCGGTGTGATGTCAGATAACCGAGGGAATTGCCGGGATGCCATGCCTACAGTCTGGCAAACACTGGAGTGTCTCGTAGCGACATTGAAGGGGTGGGCCACCAGTGGTCAGGCACAACGACCACAGAACCTGCAGTCGTATGGCTGGGGTACCAGGACTCGAACCTAGACTAAATGAACCAGAATCACTTGGGCTGCCAATTACCCCATACCCCATTTGGCATTGCACGCGTGAGCGCTTGACGATTCTAGCCCAGTGGCGGGTAGCCCGTGAAATCGCTAATGAAGCGCTGCTTCAAGGCGAGCAAGTGAGCGCTCGCGGCCAAGAATTTCAAGTGATTCAAATAGCGGCGGTGACACTCGACGACCAGTGACCGCAACGCGCACCGGCCCAAAAGCCAGCTTGGGCTTTAAATCCAAACCATCAATGAGCGCTACCCGAAGTGCTGCCTCAATCGATTCGGTCGTCCACTGCCCCACATCGCGCAGGGCCGCAACAGCACCTGCAATTACGGGTCGAGCATCTTCGGTCAGGACTTTGCTGGCTTCTTCCGAATCAACGTGGAAAGCAGGACTTCCCGGATCACCGAAAAACAAGAAGCCCAACATGCCAACACCCTGGCGCAATGTTTCCATTCGCTCTTGTACGTGAGGTACGGCAGCCCGTAACGTCGCTAATTGCGTATCCGTTGGATCAGAAGTCAGCACACCTTCTTGTTTTAGATACGGAATCAAGCGCTGCGTCAGATCGTCCTGCGAAAGAGCACGCATCCACTCCCCGTTAATTGCAGTGCACTTCTTTAAATCAAACCGTGCAGGATTGGCGTTAACTCGCGTGACATCAAAAACTTGTGCCATCTGCTCCTTGGAGAAAAATTCAATATCATCTCCAAACGACCAACCCAAAAGTGACAAGTAGTTAATCAGACCTTCAGGTAAGTAACCCTCTTCGCGATACATCAACAAAGCCGATTCTGGATCGCGCTTTGAAAGTTTCTTATTTCCTTCACCCATCACATACGGCAAATGTCCATAGAGCGGACGCTCGCCCTTTGCAATGCCAATTTCTTTGAGTGCGTCATACAACGCCAACTGTCGCGGTGTGCTGCTGAGTAAGTCTTCGCCTCGAAGTACATGTGTGATTTCCATTAACACATCATCAACGGGGTTCGTTAATGTGTAGAGCGGTTCACCCGTGCCACGCACAATCACATAATCAGGAACATGTTCGGCGCCAAAGGTCACTTCACCACGCACCAAATCATTCCACGTCCAGTCAGTGCCTGGCATACGAAGTCGAGTCACTGGTTTGCGATCCTGCGCAACAAAAACAGCGCGGGCATCCGCAGAAAGATCGCGGCAATTACCGTCATAGCCCGGCGTGGTGTTCGATGCCCGTGCAGCTTCGCGACGTTCTTCAAGTTCTTCCGGCGAGCAGTAGCAGTAATACGCGTGGCCAGATTCCAACAACTTGGCGGCTACTTCAGCGTAAATGTCCATCCGTTGCGACTGGCGATACGGACCATGCGGCCCGCCAACGACGGGACCTTCATCCCAATCAAGTCCAAGCCACTTCAACGAATCAAGAAGGTCGTGATAGGACTGCTCACTGTCACGCGAAGTATCAGTGTCTTCAATCCGAAAAACGAATGTGCCGCCAGTGTGGCGAGCATATGCCCAGTTGAATAGCGCTGTACGCACCATACCCACATGGGGGTTGCCTGTAGGTGAGGGACAAAATCGAACGCGAACCGGTGCCACGAAAGCAAACTCCTTGGTGAATTACCGCAAGACTACTGGATTAGATAACGAACCGATTCCTTCAATGGTGGCAGTCACAATGTCGCCATGAACCAGAGGACCAACTCCGGCAGGAGTTCCCGTCAAAATCACATCACCTGGGAGCAGCGTCATCACAGACGAGATCCAAGCGACCATTTCATGCGCCGAGCGCACTAAGTCAGACGTGTTCCCATTTTGCTTAATTTCGTCATTCACATCGAGTGAGATAGCCAAGTGCGTTGGATCAAGTTCTGTTTCAATCCACGGACCTAGCGGACAAAAAGTATCAAAGGATTTTGCACGAGTCCATTGACCATCCGAATTCTGCAAGTCTCGCGCTGTCACATCATTAGCCACGGTGTATCCCAAAATGACTTCGCTGGCTCGTTCCACTGCCACGTCCTTGCACAGGTGGCTGATCACAACTGCGAGTTCAACTTCATAATGCACATTCGATGACTGAGGCGGCAGCACAATCGCATCGCCTTCACCAATCACAGTTGTTGATGGTTTAATAAAAATAACCGGCTCTGCAGGAACTTCGCCACCCATTTCTTTTGCATGATCAGCATAATTTTTACCTACACAGACAACTTTGCTGGGCAAAACTGGGGCAAGAATTTTTACATCATCAAGATCGAGCGCAATTCCAGTTGGATCAAGGTCACCAAATGGATGACCACGAAGCAACGCTATGGTGTTCCCATCAATTACGCCGAAAACGGGATGGGCAATATCAGGGACTGAAACTCGAGCGATGCGCATACATCACAGGTTATCGGTGCGCAGTAACCGATTCACGTTTCGGGGCGCAGACTTAAAAATTGGTTCTGGCCATGTGTGCCGAGTGCCCGAGAGGAACTAGCGGTCTTTGACGTTTAACAGTCCGTAGGCAATAGCATCTTCCAACGCTAACCACGACGCTGCAATCACATTTTCGTGAACTCCCACAGTGTCCCAACGGCGAACCCGGTCTGTAGTTTCAATCAACACGCGCGTGACAGCGCCGGTTCCTTGACCTCCGTCGAGAATACGCACCTTGTAATCGACCAACTCAAGATTGGACAGTTCTGGGAAGCGTTGCATTAATGCAGAGCGCAGCGCATTGTCCAATGCATTGACTGGACCATTACCTTCACCAGTTGCAATGATGCGTTCGCCATCGGTGTGTAACTTCACAGTTGCTTCACTCACAACGGTTCCGTCTTCTCGTTGCTCAACAATGGTGCGCCATGACTCCACAGTGAACTTGTTCACAGGGTTGCCCGAGATCGCCGCTTGAAGCAGCAACTCAAACGATGCATCGGCAGCTTCGAACGACCAGCCTTGTGCCTCTAGGTTCTTTACTTGTTCAACGACCTTAGTAACCGCAACTGCATTGTCGCTTAAGTCGTAACCCAGTTCCTTACCTTTAAGTTCAATAGAAGCACGGCCCGCCATTTCGGTCACCAAGATACGCATGTCATTTCCCACAACAGCTGCATCGATGTGGTTGTACAACTCGGAGTTCACTTTCAAGGCACTGGCATGAAGACCTGCTTTGTGAGCAAATGATGATGTGCCAACGTATGGCTGATGCGTATTTGGCGGTAGGTTTGCGATTTCAGCAATCGCATGCGAAACGCGCACCATTTCTTTCATCGCGCCAACGGGTAGCACATGCATCCCAAGTTTTAATTCAAGATTCGCAACCACGCTGAATAAGTCAGCATTACCTGTACGTTCGCCATATCCGTTAGCAGTGCACTGTACGTGCGTAGCGCCAGCTTCAACAGCTGCAACGGAGTTTGCGATCGCGCAACCAGTGTCATCTTGGCAATGAATACCAATGCGCGCACCGGTACGGTTCACAACGTCAGACACAATTGTGAATATGCCAGTGGGCAACATTCCACCATTGGTATCGCACAGAACTGCTACGTCAGCACCAGCAGACATCGCTGCCTGCACGGCAGCGACGCCGAAATCGGGATCATGTTTGTAGCCATCAAAGAAATGTTCGAAGTCAACAAAGACCCGGCGACCCATGTCTACTAAAAATGACACGGTGTCAGAAATCATCGCCAGATTTTCTTCTAACGTTGTCTTGAGCGCCTGTTCAACGTGCCACACATCGCTTTTTGCCACCAAAGTAATGACTGGTGCTTGAGAATCGATTAGGGCACGCACCTGAGGATCATCTTCAACAGCAACACCGGCTTTACGCGTTGCGCCAAAGGCCACGAGTTTTGCATTCTTTAATACGAGGTCACCCTGAGAAATGCGCTCAAAAAACTCAGTGTCCTTGGGAAGCGCGCCAGGCCAACCGCCTTCAATGAAGCCAACACCAAAATCGTCAAGAAGTTTGGCTACAGCTAGCTTGTCCTCTACTGAGTAAGTAATTCCTTCACGTTGCGCACCATCACGCAGCGTTGTGTCATACACATGGAATGCGTCACTGACGCGTGAGTTGTTCATTACGAAATCCGGTGCATCCACTTGTGAACATCTGGAGTCCGACCGGTTTGAATATCGACAAGGGCGGTTCGCAACTGCATGCTAATCGGGCCAGGTTCTCCGTTGCCCATTGTCCATGAGCCATAGTTCTTGCTCTCCACGGAACCAACAGGTGTGATGACGGCCGCAGTACCACATGCGAACACTTCTGTGATTTCACCTGAAGTCGCGCCTTCACGCCATTGTTCTACTGAAATTTTTCCTTCTTCGACGGCATAACCAAGGTCGGCGGCAAGTGTGAGCAATGAATCACGGGTCACGCCCGGGAGCAAAGTTCCGGTCAGCGCAGGCGTGACAACACGGGCATCTGCTCCAGAACCAAAGACGAAGAATAAGTTCATACCGCCCATCTCTTCGATGTAGCGACGCTCAAGTGCATCCATCCAGACAACCTGATCGCATCCCTTAGCAGCCGCGTCCTGTTGTGCCAGCAAACTTGCAGCATAATTACCGGCACATTTTGCTTCGCCAGTTCCCCCAGGGGCAGCACGAACAAATTCTTCGCTAATCCAAACCTTCACGGGCTTAATGCCCCCTGAGAAGTACGCACCAACCGGTGAAGCAATTAGCACAAACTGGACTTTGTCCGATGGCTTGACGCCTAATGCATTCTCAGCACCGAACTCGAGCGGACGCAGGTAGAGCGACTTTTCGTGGTCATCAGATACCCAGTCAATGTCTTGACGAACCAAAGCTTCAATTGCGCCAATGAACAAATCGGTAGGCACAGGTGGCAACGCCAAACGGTACGCCGAGCGCTGGAAACGAAGTGAGTTAGCCTCAGGACGAAACGTCCACACGCTGCCATCTTCTTGACGGTAAGCCTTCAGGCCTTCGAAGATGGATTGTCCGTAATGCAAGGCATTCATCGCATGACCACCGGCGCTCGAGTCACTTCCTACAAGTCGAGCATCTCCCCAACCTGCTTCACGCGTCCATGTCGCCATGACGAGATGGTCAGTGAAGTACTTACCAAAACCTGGTGCTGCCAAAATTTCGTTTCGACGCTCGACCGACGTTGGTGTGACGTCGGGCTCAACTTTGATACTGCCTGCATCACTGTCGCGAGGCACTCGTGGGTACAGCGGTTGACCAGATTTCACGATGTCGGCCGCTGATATATTAAGACCTGGGTGTACGTACTGAGTCATAGGGCAACGCTACTCGCTATGCGCCAGCAACTAAAGCCGCAAGAGCGTCACCAATAGCGCTAGTAGAGCGCACACCCGTACGAGCCTTCAGGTCGGTCTGGACTGCAGCTTCAACCCGCTTAGCCGCCTCGACTTCACCGATGTGATCTAACAGCATCGCAACACTAAGCACTGTGGCTGTTGGGTCGGCCTTGCCTTGCCCTGCAATGTCCGGTGCACTGCCGTGAACTGGCTCAAACATACTTGGGTTCGTTCGAGTTGGATCGATGTTGCCACTGGCTGCAAGACCGATTCCGCCAGCGATTGCCGCACCAATGTCTGTCAAAATATCGCCGAACAAATTGTCGGTCACAATGACATCGAAACGCTCAGGATTAGTAATGAAGAACATGCTTGCGGCATCAACGTGGAGGTAGTCCGTTTCGACGTGTGGGTATAACCGAGCCACATCATTAAATGCTCGTTGCCACAAATCGCCCGCGTGCACCAGAACATTGGTTTTGTGAACTAGCGTGACTTTGTTGCGACGACGTTCAGCGCGCTCAAAGGCATCACGAATAATGCGCTCTGCGCCGTAGCGAGTATTTAAGCTGACTTCCGTTGCTACTTCATGCTCGGTGCCGTGGCGCAAATGTCCACCGTTACCAACATACGGACCTTCAGTACCTTCACGGCACACCAGAAAATCGATTTCCTTTGAGCCTTTGCCAACAAGTGGAGATTGCACGCCTTCAAAAAGTTTCACAGGACGCAAATTCACGTGATGGTCCAACTTGAAACGCAATGGCAACAACACGCCACGCTCGAGAACACCAGAAGGAACGGATGGGTCACCAATAGCGCCGAGCAGGATGGCATCATGCTCTTTGAGCTCGGCAACAACACTGTCGGGCAGCGTTTCACCGGTTGCGTTGTAACGTCGCGCTCCAAGGTCGTACTCGGAAATACTCACCTTGATGTCAGCCAAACCTGACACGGCGTCGAGGACTTTAAGTCCCTCGGCCACCACCTCAGTGCCGATACCGTCGCCTGCAATTACTGCCAATTTAATGTCACGTGCCATGCCGATAAGGCTAGTCCCGCAGTCTGGAATCCTGAAAACGCATCTTAAATGCTGGAATCATCTCAAACGCGAATTTGGCGAACCTTGCCCCGCTGATAGGGTAAAACCAATGTACGCGAGCCTGCTCCTTCGCAGCCGCGACGAGGCCTAATTCCACCGGCCCTCTCGTCGCGGGATTTCTGTCTGCCGGTACCTGACATCAGACCCAGAAAATGAAGGACTCACATCTCATGACTTACCAGGAACGCAATGCGCAGAAGCCGTCTCCGATGGCATTCCACAGATACACACCATTTACGCCTATTGACTTGCCCGATCGCACCTGGCCCACAAAGACCATCAGTCAGGCACCTCGCTGGTGCGCGGTGGACCTGCGTGATGGAAACCAGGCGCTCATTGACCCAATGACACCTGACCGGAAGCGTCGCATGTTTGAGCTGCTCGTCAAGATGGGTTACAAAGAAATTGAAGTGGGCTTCCCATCAGCTAGCCAAACCGATTTCGATTTTGTGCGCATGCTTAT
>Ga0194055_10004461_pt1 | contig 10474 bp, 9 predicted proteins | sample SepL449m_MetaG_FD_155482 | JGI IMG/M metagenome (GOLD analysis project Ga0194055, IMG submission 155482) | Anoxic zone freshwater microbial communities from boreal shield lake in IISD Experimental Lakes Area, Ontario, Canada - Sep2016-L442-9m | ecosystem: Environmental > Aquatic > Freshwater >... | reverse complement strand
CACGCCCACCGTCGAGATTTCCACGCCCGGCTCGAACAACGCGGGCGTGAAAAACGGACGCGACCACAACCACCACGGCTTCACGCTCTGGATGGCCGGCGGCGGCGTGAAGGGCGGCCACGTCCACGGAGCGACCGACGAGTTCGGATTCAAGGCCGTGGAAAAACCCGTCCACATCCACGACCTGCACGCGACGATCCTGAAGCTCCTCGGCTTCGACCACGAGAAATTCACCTACCGCCACGCAGGCCGCGATTTCCGGCTCACGGATGTGCATGGCGAAGTGGTGAGCGAAATCATCGCGTGATTCCGTAGCCGCCGACGGACGAGACTGTGTGAAAAGTCCGCGTGCGGCGGAAAACAGCCGTCCCGGCTGTGATGGCAGGCGGGCCTCCGGCCTGCCGTGCATGGAGCCGACAGGCTGGAAGCCTGTCTGCCATGACAGGCGAGGACGCCCGTCTTCCGGCGAAAACGGATCCACTTTGTCATCAACCTTGATCGGCGGCATCCGCAGACGCGTCACCTGGTTGCCCATTACCCGCTTCACCGCGTCGAGCAGGCGCGCTTCCTCGATTGGCAGGCATCGCTGTTCATCCCAGCGTTCAAGGCCCATCGTGAGCACCGGGAGATTTGACAGATCGATGAGAGCACGGGGCCGTATGTCCACAGCAACTGACAGGGTCTGACGTCGCCTACGGGAATGTAACTCATTGTTTGTCCTCCGATTCGGTCGCGACGGCTGCTTGCCATGCCGGGCCATCTTCGAGCTTTGCATCATCCATGATGAGGCTCACGCCCGGCTCGACTTCGCGCATCGACATCGGCGCAGTCAGCTCATCCCACCGTTGCAGGCCGGGTTTTCTGAGCAACGCGAACACGCCACCCTGGCCTCGTTCCGTTTCGTAGCCGAGATGACGTCCACTTCTAGTCGCCTCCTTCACCCAGCGGTCAATGCGATCAGCCAGCATTCTCTCGGAGCTGGTTTTCAAATCGGCCTTGTCTGAGACTTTCCACGCACGATCCGATAGCGCGGTCTTCGCGGCTTGCGCTCCGAGGTTCGCAACCGTGTTCATCTGTTCGGCACCGAGATTCGGATTCAGCGTGTCATCGGACAGGCGCAAAAGGCTGACCAGCGTTCGCGGTGCATGGATCCCATGCTCAAAGAAAACAGTGGGTGCATGCCAAGAAACGGGTGGTTCCCGCCAAAAATCGGCAAGGCTAAATGGTTGTCAGACTTTCGACTGTTTGAAACAATCCACCTGTTAAAGCACCAGTCACCCAACACCCACACCTAACATCGCCATGAAAACCCAAAATCTCATCATTGGAATCCTCACTGCCTCAATCTCCACGGCGCGTGCAAGCCCCCCACCGCCGCCGCCGGCTCCATCCTTGGCTACATTGTTCAGGGCCGCGGCGGTCACGAGTTTGCACCCTGACGCCCCCGGGGCCCGCACAGATAATCCCGCGGACCGTCTCAACAGCGGCGCGGCTCTCAACGCGGTCGATCAGTTGACGGCAGTTCCCACCAGCGCCGGGGTTCGTTCCGCACCCCTCCCTCCGAAGCAAGGCCCTCTCTTCTCCCTGTCCGGAGAATACAATTACCTTAATACAAACGACTCCCGGTTCCTTGGATCGGATTCGCAGACGCATTCGATGTCCATCGGCGGAACCGGGTTGTTCAACGGTGATTTCCTCGTTGGCTTGAACTACTCCTACAGCCGCACGGATTCCGCGATGAATATCCTGGGATCATACAATAATGCCGACCAGAACTTCATCTCGCTGATCGTGGCGAAGAGCTTCATGCAGTTCCTGAGCATCGGCTTCGCCGGCGGCTACGGGCACACGGATTATACCATCGTCGGGCCGGGCGGAAGGTTGCCTGCGAATATGGACACGTGGACCGTGTCGCCATTCATTGCCGCTTCATATCAGACCGGCCGCCTCAATACCTCGCTCACGGCGATGTATCATTATGAGAATGACCGCACCACGGCACCGGGCATCGCTGCGATCACTGATGACTCGAACAAGATATCCCTGACTTTGCGCGCAAGCTATGCGGCAACCGAGCGGCTGAAGATTCAGGGCTCTGTGAAGTTCACGGAAATTCTCAGCGGTTCCGGGCAGTCAGTCGGCCTTCCGGTCGCCCGTGCATGGGCCACGTTTGGAACCAAGGTGAGCTATTCCTTCAGCAAGGCGCTCGAGGTTTACGCGGGCTATTCGTATGACGCGTTCAACCAGTTCCTCGACACGCACACCGTGAACGGCGGCCTGCGTTACTCATTCTAAGGCAGGCGGGCAAAACTTCCGGCACCCGACGCGCCCGGCATGAGTAACCCATGCCGGGCGCTTTGTGCCGAGAGGCAAATCTTCCCCGGAGTGACTCACAGGCTGCTAGTTGCCGGGCTGCTGTTCGTGCTTTCGAGCACAGATGGGAGCGACGCGTCCGAAGTCCGATCCCGGTCGGCCGTTTCGCGGCCAGCGGTGGATTTTCACGGCTTTGTGAACTGGGATTTCCGGCACCGCAGAAAGCTGAAGGGCTGGATGGCCACTGCGAGAGTCATCCAGGGAACGCTGGATCAATGGTACCCGGGGCGTTTGGCACACACGGTGATGGAAAATGGAACATCCGCGGCCCTGCACGGTTTTCTCCATTCTCTCCCGACCCGGGCCGAAAGCGAGTTGAGCGTCGTCTATCTCGCCAGTCATCAGTCGCCGGAGGGTAAGTGGGATTTTGTGCAGAGGAAACTGGAGCCGTTGAGCACGATTGCCGGCGATTCGAATATCCCGGGGCACCCAGTTCGCATGGTCATCGTGGATGCCTGCTACGCGGCCGCCTTCCGTCGGGACCCGGTATGGGATTCCGCATGGCAATCCTCGTTTCTGTTTGCCGCAGACGCCGATGAGGAGACTCAGGAACTCAATTTTCGCAGCCCGCAGCCCGTTGATCTCGGTCGCCGCTATCCGGCGGCGACTGCATGGCTGAATCAACACATGGGCAAAGGATGGGATGGAAAACTAAGTTTCCTCGGCTTCGTCTGGGTCCAGACATTTGTGACTTCCAAGGGTGTTCCGGTTTCCCAGGATGGTTGGCGCGAATTCTTGCGACGTTGCGAGCAGACTGCCAGGGAGTTTCGGCAGAACGCCGACAGGAGACTGGCCTCCAGCGTCACATTTGTTGCGCTGCCCACGCGGGGAGTTCCAGTCCGTGAGCGTCGGAAGTGAGGACGGAAGGCCGGGTGGCGCACAGGATACCCGCTGGATGGCATCGGCATCGTCGCTCGCTTTGTGCCGGCGGTTGTGGTTCCTCGTTGGCACGATGAACAGCCAACGCTTCATCCTTGCGTTTCTGGCGCTCCTTTTCGGCGGGTGCGCGAAAATGGCCTTTCGGCGCGTGCCTGTGGAGGTCGCCCCGGTGCGATCTGCGGAATTTCGGGAGAAACTCGCCTCCGTGGCGATGGCCCGGTGGACCGGCGGCAACGCGGTGCGCACGCTGGAAAATGGCGACAACTTCTTTCCATCGATGCTGAGCGCCGCTGCGTCCGCCAAGCGCAGCATTACATTTTCGTGTTACACCGCAGGCGACGGCCCGCCGGTGGCCGATTTCAGCCGAGTGCTCGCCGGGCGTGCGCGGGCTGGCGTCAAAGTCCACGTGATCCTGGATGCATTTGGCTGCTGCTGGTTGGGCCGTCGCCACATCGTCGCGATGCGGGAGGCAGGAGTGCAGGTGGAATTCTACAGCCCGTTCCGCTTCTATGATCCATTGGCCTATAGCCGAAGGAATCATCAGCGTGTGCTCGTCGTGGACGGCCACACCGGATTTTGCGGCGGCGCTGGATACGGCGACATTTGGAGCGGCCACGCCTCGGATAGTGAGCACTGGCGCGACACTCAGTATGAACTGCACGGGCCGATCGTGGCGCAACTCCAGGACAACTTTAACGACAACTGGCGCGAACTGACGGGGAAGCAGTTGGCCGGGCGCGATTACTATCCGCCACCCAAAAAGGCTGGCGCGATCATTGCACAGATGGTCGCCGGCTCCCCGGGAAAGGCGCGCGACACGATAGGAGGCAGCTTCCTTCTTGCCATTCGCGCTGCGCGGAAGTCCGTCCTCATCGAGCAATCCTATTTCATACCACCGGCTCCGATCGTTGATGCGCTGCTCGGCGCCGCCGCGCGCGGGGCGAAGGTGCAGATCATCATCCCTGGCGAGATTACGGACATGCCGTTTGCAAAGGAGGTCACGCAACGCACCCTGCGGAGGCTCATGAATGGAGGCGTGGAAATCTATGAATTCCGGCCGACGATGATGCACGGGAAGCTGCTCACCGTGGACGACCATTTCGTCGTCGCTGGCTCAGCCAACTTCGATCCCCGGTCGTTTTTCATCAACGAGGAGAACAACCTCCACGTCCTGAATTCCGCATTTGCGTGCGAGCAGCGGCGGATGTTTGAGCGCGACAAGGCGCGGAGCAGCCGGCTGGCAGAGGAGACGCTGCATATCAGCCCGACCCGGAGGCTCCGCGGATTCGTCGGACAGATTGTCATTGGGACGCTGTGAATGGAACGGCCGGGTGGGCGGGTGCGAGCAAGAAGAGAGTGGACTTCGGCAATTTTCGGGGAGCGGAACCGCTTCAATGGTGTTTTGATCGCCCCAATCAAAACACCGAGGCTGCTCCAAGCCCGTGCAACCCACCCCAACTACAATGATTCCTACTTCCATCTCACCTATCAATCCGACATGCCGCTCCACCGGAGCCAAATCCCGGCCCGTCATGAGGCTCGCCTTCCAATCGGCAGTTTTCTCGATCTGTGTCTGGAGCTTTTCTGCGTGCAGCGGCGAGCGACAGGCAATGCAGCGACGTATGGCGGAACAGGCAAGGTACGAGCAATACACTGACGCGCAGCGGCGTATGCAGCAGCAGGTGGCTGTAGACAATGCCACGCAGGCGGTCCGAAATCATACGGCGCCGAACATCCCGGTGATGTCCAGTACGCCTCATTTGCCGACGAGTGTGCCGGCTGCACCCGTCAGCGTGGACAGACCGCCTGGATAAACCGGCTCTACGAGCAACTCCTGGCACTCTCGCTTCGCGGATTGCCTTGACACTTGCTCGCCGAAAAAGGCCGCGGCCCCGTCGAAATCAGGAAAATCTACTCCAAATACAAAAAAACGCGCATCCGTCACATCCTTCTCTCCCTCAATTTGCTCCGTTCGTTCCAAACGACAGCGGGGCATTTTGTTCTTCGTTCAATCGGCAATCTTTGTGATGTGTGCCGTGGGCTTTTCAGCGTGCAGTGATAAGGAAGAGGTGCACATGGCAAAGGTTCAGGCACGGACGCAGGCAAATGAAGGCCCAAAAAAATTCTTCGAACAGCAGCGCAAGCAGCAGGAGGAGATGGCAAAGCAGGCATCAATCGATGCCGCCGCTCACTCCGTGAGGAACATTCCGGCGCCGAACATCCCGGTGATGTCCAGTACGCCTCATTTGCCGACGAGTGTGCCGGCTGCACCCGTCAGCGTGGACAGACCGCCGGGGTAACCGTGCGCAACAACGAGTCAGCGGAATTCCTGTCCCACAAGTTATCCCCACGCGATGCCTCCGATTTCATCTGAGGGAACCGATCAGGGATGCAGGCTTCCGGCAAAAGGTAATAGCGAATGGAGGCAAGAAACGGGAGGTCCCTGCCAATTCGTGGCGAGCCATTCTTTCTTTTCGTGCTTACCTAGTAGCAAGAGAAGCGTCTACCAAAACGATATTCCCCGTAAACCCCCAAGCCAACTGCCTCGCGATGAATAATCCTGAACCCTCACTCACCTTGCCGGTGCTACCCGTCACCGGATCCAAACGACATCGGGTCGTCATGCTCACGATCAGTGCTGTGCTATCGATCAGTTCGATTCTCAGTTTTTCCGCGTGTTCTGGGACAAGAAGGGTGGCCAGAAGTACGCCGAATCCGTTCCTGAGTGGAATGAGCCCGAAAGAATTCGATGCGATCGCATACGATCAACCGCATGTGCCGCCCGCGACCGGGACCCCGCAGATCCCGACGCAAGTGCCCAGTTCACCACCAAGCATGGACAAGCCGCCGGGATAGACCGGAGCAAGACCAAGCTGGTTGGCTGTCCGGTGCCGCAGAACGCCGTGATTCGGGAGCGGCGGACGTAGTGGCCAGCGGCCGGACGCCCGACCTTTTTGGGGCCCTTGCTCGGCTTGGCTTCGTGGACGGGACTGCAATGAAAAGCGATCCACAAATCGGCTTCCGAGGCTCTGTTGCCCATCCCGGGAATCTTTCGGGTCGCTGGCTGCTGCTGCTGTTCATTCTAGCAATGGTATGGAGTCCCGGGCATGCATTCGGAGGAACGGTGGTATCCGCCGAAACGGATCGCGAATGGTGGGCATTCCAGCCAGTACGTGTGACCGCACCGCCTTCGCTTGCTGACGCCAGCTGGTGCAGGAATGAGATCGATCACTATATTTTTCAAAAGCTTTCAGAGGTCCGCTTGCAGCCGTCGCCGGAGGCTGAGCGCAGGGTACTCATTAGGAGGATATATTTCGACATGCTCGGCCTGCCGCCGAGACCCGAGGAGGTCCGCAATTTTGTCAATGATAAGTCCGATACCGCCTACGCGAAGCTGATCGACCGCGTGCTCGCGAGCCCGCGCTACGGGGAGCGCTGGGCCAGATTCTGGCTCGATCTGGTCCGCTACGCCGACTCCGACGGCTTCCGTTACGATGATTACCGGACGAATGCCTGGCGCTATCGCGACTATGTGATCGATGCCTTCAACCTCGACAAGCCTTACGACCGGTTCGTGCAGGAACAGCTTGCGGGCGATGAGCTTTTTCCCGGCGACGCTGAGGCGCTCGTCGCCACCGGCTATCTGCGCCACTGGACTTACGAATATAACGTCGCCGACGTGCGCCGGCAGTGGGCCCGCATCCTCGATGATATCACGGATACGACGTCCGATGTGTTCTTCTCCCTCAGTCTCCAGTGTGCGCGGTGTCACGATCACAAGTCGGACCCGCTGCGGCGCGAGGATTATTACAGGCTCCAGGCATTCTTCGCGCCGGTCATTCCCCGTGATGATCTGACCGTGCTGCGTGGCAGCGCACTGGCTGCCCACGCGAAGCGGCAGCAGGCGTGGGAGCGGGCCACTGCAGACCTCCGGCGGGAGATGGCGGAGTTCGAGAAAAAGCACGCATCCGACCCACCGGCCGGTCGGCTCAAGGCGCTGCCCGACGAAATCCAGCGACTCTTCATCAAGCCGGAAAGCGATCGGACGCCGCTGGAAAAGCAATTGGTGGATCTGGCGTCGCGGGAGTTGCTGCCACCGGCGGACAGGTTCCGGGAAAAGCTACATGCTGCGGACCGGAAGCAATTCCTCGATTTGAAGCAGCGGCTGGAGAAATTCCAGCTTCTCAAACCTCCTGCGCCGCCGATGGCATTCGCCGCCGCCGATGCCGGGCCGGATGCTCCGCGGCTCTGCATCCCCGGGAAAAAGAACCAGGCTGTCGAACCGGGTTTCCCGGCTGTCATCGACTCCGCTCCACCAGAGATACGGACTCCGCGAGGCGCTCCGCAATCCACGGGTCGCCGGGCCGCGCTTGCCACCTGGCTCAGCCGGCCGGAGAATCCGCTCACGGCGCGCATCATCGTCAACCGCGTCTGGCAGCAGCATTTCGGCCGCGGCCTCGCCGAGCATACGAGCGATTTTGGCCGTGAGAGCGGTCTGCCGAGTCACCCGGAATTGCTCGATTGGCTCGCCGCACGTTTTGTGCGCGACGGCCTGAGCATCAAGGCACTGCACCGCCTGATTCTCACAAGCGCGACGTACCGGCAGAGCAGCACCGGGACTCGTGCAGGCAATGAATCCGATCCCGAGAACCGTCTGCTTTCCCGTGCCCCCATTCGCCGCCTCGACGCCGACCAGGTCCGCGATGCGATCCTGGCGGCCAGCGGTGAACTGCGGCTGGAATCCGGCGGCCCGTCCGTCAATTCCGCCGTCCCGCGCCGGACGATCTATACGAAGGTGATTCGCAATACCCGCGATGCCCTGCTCGATGCATTCGACGCACCGCAGCCGGTTGCGAGCGTGTGCTCGCGCGCCACCACCACTACGCCGGCCCAGTCGCTGCACCTGCTGAACAGCCAGGCGATGATCGAGGCTGCGAAAAAATTTGCGCGGCGTCTCGATCCGCAGGGGACGGACTCCGCCAGGATCACCCGCGCCTTTTGGATCGCTTTCGGCCGCGCGCCCGGCGTCGGGGAGATTGCCGCGGCGGAGGACTTTCTCCGCCGCCAGCAGCCACGCATCGACCCCGCGGAATTCGGCTCCGCCGCGACGGCATTCCTCCGCAGCCGCATGCCGTCGCGCGACGGATGGGCCGCGGATTTTTCACCCGAAGACAGTCATCGTCGCATCGAAGTTCCGCATTCTTCGGCGATGCCGCACGGCGATTTTACGATCGAATCCTACCTGCTGCTGCGCTCGTTTGGCGGCAGGCGCGAGCCGTCGCATGTGCCGATCGTCGGCAAATGGGATGGCAACCGCGATCACCCAGGTTGGGAATTGTCCATTTTTCAACCGGCCGTCGACACCGATGCGGGCCTGCTCGCCCTGAGGATCGGCGGGCGGGATTCCGGCGGTCGTTTTACCGAGCAGACGTATTACTCAAACCTGCGCATCGATGTGGAGAAGGCCTACCATGTGGCGGCATCCGTGAAGCTCGGGGATGCCGGAGATGCTGCGGTGACTTTCTACGTGGAGGATCTCCCGAACAATTCGAAGGAACAAAGATGCCACCGTGTGCCCATTTCGATCCGCGCCGGCATCGCGAATTCCGCTCCGCTCACGATCGCCGCGTCCGCACCCCGTCGCGGCGCCGGATTCGACGGTCTCATCGACGAGATTCGCTTAACCGACGGCTGCCTGCCGGAAAACGAACTGCTCTATTTCTCCGGAAATGAATCCCATCCGAAGACCGTCGGCTACTGGCGCTTCGAATCCGATCCCGGCGTCTTCCGTGATTCAGGCCCGCACCGGCTCGACATCCGCCCTCCCGCGCAAGAGCCGATCACCCGGCAGCAAGCGGCACTGGTCGATCTCTGCCACGTCCTCCTGATGTCGAGCGAGTTTCTCTACGTGGATTGATTCCAGGTTCCCGACTGGACGATGAAATGGGTGCCTGCAAGAACCTCAGTTGGAACGCAGAAGATGCGTGCCGTGCTGGCGTTTACCGCGGCTTCCAATCGCGCGCCTGCCGGCCCGCCGGGAGCGACCGCTGGTCACACCGCCTGCCGATTGGGCGGAAATACGCTTTGACCGCGCTCCGCACTTGAGTGGAGAAAGTTTTCCCCGATCCTTCACGCAACCTCGAGTCACCAGACCCCCTCACTCCCCGACGCCGATCCCCGTTCTGAGCGCCCACGGCGGGAAACGGTTGTCACAGATGACACGGAGGATTGTGCAGGGAAGAACGCCCTTCCTTGGGCAAAGGACTGCCCCCTCCTCGCCGGGCCATCCGTTTCTCCCCGGAACAAGCCGACGACACACAGAGGTCAGACCAAATCAATACGGGATCAAGGTGAGTTGATACGTCCCGATACGTCGGAGCCCTGCGCTCCCCCGCTGCAAATCTTGCCTGCTCAACATGCCGCAAGCGCAGCGGCGCGGTGTAGGTGGATCACCGAAAGACCCTCACCGTTTGGCATGGCCGCATAGGAAAAAATCTGAGTGCACATAGGAACTTGCCCATCCGCTCATCAGCACCGCTCCCAATAGGCAGGCGGACTGCCGCCGCATACCATCCGAGCGATTCAACAATCCCATGAACAACGACACCACGCTGCTGGATGCACTCAGGAGGTCCGAAATCTATCGCGACTACGAGCGCGCCTACAGTGACGCCACCGGCCTCCCGATCGCGCTGTGCGGCAGCGAAACCTGGCAGCCGCCATTCCGGGGAAAAGCACGGGAGAATTCCTTTTGCGCGCTGATGGGCACGCGGAACCCCACTTGCGCCGCCTGCCTGCGCATGCAGGAGAAGATCGCATTCGCAGCCACCGACCGGGTGGTGACCGCCAAATGCCACTTCGGCCTCACCGAGGCCGCAGTCCCGCTGAAGCTCGGGCAGAAGACCATCGGCTTTCTCAGGACTGGGCAAGTGTTCACACAACAGCCGGACGCTGCGCAATTCCGCAAGGCTGCCGCGACCATGAGACGCATGGGGCTCAATCTCGACCCAGGCAAGGTGCGCGAAGCGTACATGGCCACGCGCGTCATGCCGCACAATCAGTTGCTCTCGGCCACCCGCCTGCTCCGGATCTTCGCGGAGCACCTCGTCATGAAGGCCAACCAGATTGCCGTCCGCCAAGCTAATATCGAGCCCCTCGCTGTCGTCCGCGCGAAGGAATACATCCGCCAGCATCTCCACGAGGACATCACCCTCACCGATGT
>Ga0194055_10004458_pt1 | contig 10476 bp, 8 predicted proteins | sample SepL449m_MetaG_FD_155482 | JGI IMG/M metagenome (GOLD analysis project Ga0194055, IMG submission 155482) | Anoxic zone freshwater microbial communities from boreal shield lake in IISD Experimental Lakes Area, Ontario, Canada - Sep2016-L442-9m | ecosystem: Environmental > Aquatic > Freshwater >... | reverse complement strand
AATGTCAATCCTGAACAAATGAAATAAACATGCTTTCTTTAATCAATACATTCTTGTTTCATCTTTCTTTATCAAGCTGATTTGCTCCTGAATTGAGCCTATTCAATGAACTCCCGATTAGTGATAATCTTCCTCGCACCCTTTCACACGATTTCAGGCGAGAGCAATCCTAAGGCACGGCGGGCCTATCGATAATCTTATGAACAGATGTAGCTAGTTAATGGTGTGGATGTTTTGCTGATGGACAGTTCCAATAAATTGTTTTACCATAAACCTATTAAGTTTTTACTTTCAATGGAATTATCAATGATTAAGAAAATATTTTTAATGGCTATCATAGCCAGTTTTGTTGCTTCTATTTTAATGGCTCAGGAAGTGAAGCCTGGAAAAGTTGAAGTTATAGATCTTAGTAAGGGAATTAATCTAGAAATGGTCTTTATTCCTGCAGGCAAATTCAAGATGGGTTCGCCTGAAACTGAAAGAGGGCGGCAAAAAAATGAAACTCAACATGAAGTGACCATTACAAAAAGTTTTTTGATTGGAAAATATGAAGTAACGCAGGAACAATGGGAAGCTCTGATGGGTAAAAATCCAAGCGTTAATGTTGGGCCAAGACTACCCGTCACGAATGTCTCCTGGGTTGAATGCCAAGAATTTATTAAGGTGTTGAATTTAAAAACTAAAGGGGAATATCGTTTACCTACTGAATCTGAGTGGGAATACGCATGCAGGGCAGGTACAAATACTGCAACTGCCTTTGGTGAAACCATCACAAGCAAAGATGCTAATTATGATGAATCAAAAATAGACAAACCTGTTCCAGTAGGTAGTTACAAACCCAATGCCTTTGGCTTGTACGACATGCACGGCAATGTTTGGGAATGGTGCAGTGATTGGTTTGCAAATTACCCTGAAGGCCCATTAGTAGATCCAGTAGGACCAAAAGAAGGTGTTCGCCGTGTTATAAGGGGCGGGTCGTTCAACTATTTTCATGTTTCGAATATCCGGTCCTCTTATCGGGGGGATTTTAATGTGCCCTCTAGCCGGACAATTGGTATTGGTTTTCGATTGGCAAAGACAAATTAATTGCCGTTATCATCTTTTGAAATAGTTCTATTATTTTAACCCTTACAAAAGATGAAAAAAAATGGCGGTTGATTTCAAAACATTTCTGCAACGATTGTTTGATTCTGGAATATTAACAGAACAAAATTTTAATGCTCTCGAACAGAAAAAGATTCACCATCAAAATGTTGAATCTTTTATTAAGGATTTAATCGAATCCAAGCTGCTGACCAAATTTCAGGCAGAACAAATAATCGCAGGTAAAGGCGAAAGTTTAGCTTTTGGCAAGTACATCATTCAAGAAAAACTTGGTGCTGGTGGTATGGGGCAGGTTTATAAAGCATACCACCCAGAGGCTGCGAAATTAGTCGCAATCAAAGTTATTCTTCCTCAAGGGAAGTTCGATACGGAATCTATTAAGCGGTTTGAAAGGGAGGTAAAAGCTTCAGAAAAGTTGGTTCACCCCAATATTATTGCGGTGCTGGATTCCGGAAGTTCCAAGGGCAGTTTATTCATGGTGATGGAATTGATTGAGGGGAAAGATCTTTTTGAACTAATCAATGAGAAGGGGAAGCTTGCTATTAAAGAAGCCGTTGCGTACATCATTCAGGCTGCAAGGGCCCTTGAACATGCTCATGCAAACGGTGTGATACACCGAGATGTAAAGCCTGCAAACCTCATCGCAGATTCGCAAGGGCTTTTGAAAATAGTTGATATGGGGTTGGCAAAGATACAGGAAGGGGAAAATGAAGATAAAATTTCTATGCTGACCACTAATACTGCGATCATGGGTTCTGCCGATTTCATGTCGCCTGAACAAACAGTTTCAACCAAAAATGTCGATACCCGCACTGATATTTATAGCTTGGGGGCAAGCTTTTATTTTCTGCTGACTGCGAAGGTGATGTATCCGCAGAAAGCCACTTTTTCGAAGTTGATCTCTCATAGGCAAGCCCCGATTTCGTCGTTAAAATTCATGCGCCCCGATGTTTCGCAAAAGCTTGATGATATTTATACAAAGATGGTTGCGAAGAAGGTGGAAGATCGATACCAAAGCATGACGAAATTGATTTTAGATTTGGAAGCATTAGAAAAAGAATCTACAACTCAGAATCTTTTGAAACAAGATGCAGTTTTAAATCCATTCCAAGTTAATGGCGTTAATTTTCTTGACCTTGATGATATTTCTATAAAGCCAAAAAAGAGCGCAGGGATATTTGCGAATAAGAAGATTGCCATGTTTTGTGCAGGCCTATTTGTTGTGGTTGGATTGCTTGTCATACTTTTTATCCCTAAAAATACTATGGTAAAAAATGATCTCAACAATACCGACGATGCCCAAGAAGCTTTTCTCGAGCCACCTTTTGACTTTAACCAAGCACAGGAAGCGCAACAAGCCTTGGCCAAAACTTTAGGCTTGGCGGTTGAAACTACGGTAGATCTTGGTAGGGGTGTCAACCTTGCGATGATATTAATTCCGCAGGGGAAATTTATGATGGGTTCTCCTTTTTCAGAACCGGGCCATAAGAGTGATGAAGCCCAGCATCAGGTTGTTTTATCTAGGCCGTATTTCATTGGGAAGAATGAAGTTACCCAAGAGCAATGGGAAGCTGTAATGGGTGATAACCCTAGTCAAACAAAGGGCGCTAAATTGCCTGTTACGAATATTTCTTGGAATGATTGCCAGAACTTTATCAGCAAGTTAAATGCAAAGACTGAAAGTAATTACCGGTTGCCTACGGAAGCAGAGTGGGAATATGCGTGTCGATCTGGTTCGAAATCTGCATACAGCGTTGGGGATAAAATCACGAAGAATGATGCCAATTATGAAAATGCCAAGGGCGGTGCAAAACCAGTCGGTAGTTACAAACCCAATGCCTTTGGTTTGTACGATATGCATGGCAATGTCTGGGAGTTTTGTTCTGATTGGTATGGTGCATATTCACCGGGCAAATCTTTAGATCCGATGGGGGTTAATAATGGCCGCGATCATGTGTTGCGAGGCGGATCGTTTTTTGTTGATGGCCTTTTACTTCGTAGCTCGACCCGGGATCTCGTCGCACCGGATTTTCATAATGTTGTGATTGGCCTACGATTGGCAAAGACAAATTAAGCTTTGAATGCAACTCTTCAGGTATTCACTTTCGATATTATCGCTGCAACATTAATGCGATCTTTCCTTTGTTGGTCTTATGATTGTTTTGCTGCTTATAATGAAGAGGAATCTGCTTTGAGAAACTTCATTACATGTTGGTTTCATTTATTTGGTTTTCTTTTGGGAGAGAGATTTTCATGGATACTTTCGAGAATGCCTCGCCACCTCATGAGCAACCTGAAAAAGTTCTCGCCAAGTGCTGGGAATGTGGCGAAATGAAAATGTGCTTTGAACATATCGTTTGTTGTACCGGTACTCGTTTTCATACATGCCCTGCCTGCAGAATTCTCATTAATCAGAAGGCTTCATGAATAATCTTGATCATGAATTCTTTATGAGGCGGGCCATTGAACTTGCTTTGAATGTTCCCAATGTTCCTTTTGGTGCCTTGATTGTAAATCGTGATACCAACGAAATTCTTGCTGAAGGTTGGAACAAAACTAACATCAATCCAACATGGCATGGCGAAATAGATGCAATTAATCAATTGGTGTTACGTCAAAAATCTCTTGATGCCTCAAAGTTGGTTTTGTACACAACGGCTGAGCCTTGCCCCATGTGTCAGGCTGCAATTCTTTGGGCAGGCATTGGCATGGTGGTGTTTGGTACTTCAATAAGATTTTTACAGAGTAATGGCTGGCATCAGATTGATATTCTTGCCGATGAAGTGATTCGCCGTAGTCCTCATTGGCATTGTGAACTGATAGGTGGCGTTTTGGAAAAAGATTGCAACACACTTTTTCAGTAATGTAATGAATGATAGCTTTGGCCATGCTGATCTTAAAAATATTTAGCGGGTTATATTTGTTATGCCTCAATTTGAACGCTACCTAGGAATTGATTATTCGGGGGCTCAAACTCCTGTGAATAGTCTGCCTGGCTTGGAAGTTTATGAAGCCACCCTTAAGCGACTTCCCTGCGAAATAAAACCCACGCAAAGCGTAGATGGGCCGTTAAAGAAAAAGCACTGGTCGCGCAAAGGAATAGCACATTTTCTCGCCCGTGAACTTCAAGAGGGTCCTTGTACCCTTGTTGGAATCGACCATGGGTTCTCATTTCCTCTTTCTTATTTTAACGAACATTCCCTGCCACATGATTGGCATAAATTCTTAGATGATTTTCAACAACATTGGCCCACCGATTTAGAGCATATGAAAGTTGATTTTATTCGTAATGGTATCGAGGGGAATGGTTGCGCGCGCATGGGGAATTCCCGTTGGCGCAGGTTGGCAGAGCAGCGTTGTGGTGCAAAATCGGTCTTTCATTTTGATGTGCAGGGCTCGGTTGCAAAGTCCACTCACACAGGGTTGCCTTGGTTGCGATATTTGCGCCAGCAATTGGGAACACGATTACACTTCTGGCCTTTTGATGGTTGGGAACCGCCGTTAGGTAAGTCGGTTATAGCAGAAGTTTATCCTTCCTTATGCAACCAGAATTATCCTAATAAAGGTGCTAGTTCGCATCAGCATGATGCCTATTGTGTAGCAAGGTGGATGAGGCAGAGTGACAAGGCGGGAAATCTTTCACAGTGTTTTCAACCTGAACTAAGTTTGCTAGATCGTCAACAAGCTGATATTGAAGGTTGGATTCTAGGGTTGTGTTAATAGCTTTTGCATAATTACTATGGAAACTGTTTTACTGTAATGTTTCGAAAAGTTTAATGCGGGCGGATTGCCATCTGCGTTTTATGGTTCGAACTGAGATGTTTAAAAGTTTGGCTGAATCTTCTTGGGTGAGGTCCTGATACCAGAGCAAATCAACCACTTCCTTTTCTTCTTCTGGAAGGCTCTCTACGAGAAGATGAAATTCAGACCATTTTTCCAAATCTACCAGTGCTTCAGCTTGCTTGCTAATATCGCATATATTTTGAAAAATCAATGAATCAGAATGATGGTTTGCTGCAAAATTACTTTCAGCCTTATACTTGCGCACCAAGTCTATTAGTTCCCTGCGGATTTGCACTGCTGCAAGATTTATGAAATGCCTTGGCGATTCCACCTTGCAGCATTGCAGTGCACGGTGCAATCTGATCATCGCATTTTGAAAAATATCATCAGTTTGCTCCCACCTGCGAATGGCTGGGAATCGATGAAACATTCGACGAGTTAAGCGAATCAAGCTGCTGCTAGATTGCTGGAATAGATTGGAGCAATCCAAAGGGCTTTGCAAAGTGTGCAAATCCTTTGGGACATCGGGGCCATTGGGCTTGGCTTTTGGGAGCATAAATTCCAGCTTTGTTTGGGCAATTAGAATCTTCAAATAAATATAAACCATAGTTGGAATAATATCAACTAATAAACATCATTTTTAAGTTTCATTAACTGTTACAGGGTAATGATTTACGACCGCTTAAGGATGTGGGTTTCTTAAGTTTTAATAAAATCTTGGCCTCTGATAGAGATTTCTGCGCATTTAGAAGTAGGAGTAAAAGTTAACTTTTAAAGGATAATGCCATGATTAAGCAAACTGTTACTGTATTAGTATTTGGAAGGCAACACCGATGACAAAAAGAATTTTATGCATGGTTTTTTTTATTGGTTTGGTCACCTCGCTTTTTCTACCATTGGATAGATATGGAATATTAACTTCTAGGCTTGAAGCTGCCCCATCTAAGAATGGTGCTAAAAAGCCGAATGCCACAGGGAAAAAGAATTCTGGAAAGAAAACTGCTGTTGCTAAAGTTAATAAGCCTAAGGTTGCCAAGAAGCCTAGTGCCAAGAAGCCTAGTGCCAAGAAGCCTAGTGATAAGAAGACTGGTGCCAAGAAGCCTAGTGCCAAGAAGCCTAGTGCCAAGAAGCCTAGTGCCAAGAAGCCTAGTGCCAAGAAGCCTAGTGTCAAGAAGCCTAGTGATAAGAAGCCTAGTGCCAAGAAGCCTAGTGTCAAGAAGCCTAGTGATAAGAAGACTGGTGATAAGGAGAAAAATAGTACTAAAAAACAGACAACAAAATCAAAAAATCAAAGCGGAATGAATCATAAAAAGAAGGTAGATTCTGGCCGGAAAACAGTTAGAAACAATACTTTTAAAAATGTAAATAATCGTAAGTTGGTTTATAATCGGAATAGTCCAAATGGTTTTATTCGCGGATATGGATATCGAAGACCTTATTATGGTAATCGTTACTGGTATGGCGCGGGTTCTTCAAGCTACCACCCTGGTGCCTACCCAAGATCAAGTTCTTATGTGGATCTAAGAAGTACTAAGAATTACACCAAGGTAACGCCTAGCATTAAACAAACAAGCTCACGGGGGGTGGGTACAAAACCCGCACCTAAACCTACAAAAATTATGAATGTAGCAGGTAAATGGGAATTAATAATAGAGCAAAATATGACAATTGAACTCAAAACCCTTGGTGTAAATGCTAACAAGGGCAAAGTTGTAAGCAATAACAATGAAATAGGTGAATGGGAATTGAATGCAAAAGGCGTTTTGTTTTTGTTAGTCGTTGGAGTTGATATTGGAGGAACATACATGCTTGAAGATGTAGGTGTTTCTCCGCTTTCATTTGCTGGAAATTGGACTAATGCAAATGGAACGACAAAAGCAGTAGAGATGAATTTTCTTTCAAAACCCTAGATTCTTTTTAAAAGGTGAAATATGAGAAAATTGTTTAGCATATTGTTAGTGCTTTTAATTGTTTTTGAAAGTTGTAAGGCTGCTGGCCAAATGCCTGTTACAAAAAACGAAGTGGAGGACCGAAGTGGTTTTTTGCTCGCATTGCAAACCCATAGGTTCTTGGTTAATCTTGAATTGTCCGATGACCAATTTTTGAAATTGAAAGCATTGACTGGGTCAGGGGACGATTCCAAAGGGAATACTAAAGTCGGTTGGGTTGAATCTGGTATCGTCAAAGTTAATGGGAAAGCAAAACGAGCGGTGTTTCAAGGACCCGAAGATTATCTCTCGATGGCAAAAAAGCTAAATGATGCTTATCTTTCAGATTTTGCTTCTCTATACATTTCTGAGGAGGATGCCGAGGATCAACCAGATTATGCGGAAATGGTATCCAACCTTTCCGAATTAATGGCCGGGTGCACCCAAGTTCGATTTCAGCCGACCTACAAGGTCACAGCTAAAGCCAGGGCTAATGCTAAAGAATTTTTAGAAATTCTAGAGATTAGGCAAATAGTGGAACTTTTTCAAAATCACCTGACCGAAACCCCACTTGAAATCTTTGAAAGCATTCTGGATTCAGATGCAAGTGGTTTAGAGTGGATTGCGGAGAAAAACCAATTAATGGCTGCAATTCTCGAGTACTTGGATTTAGATTCAGTGCAATCCGAGTCGATCAGAAAAGAACTTGTTATTTTATTAAATGAGATTGAACCATTCAAAAAACAGGTTCCAACTCTTTCGGGGATTGAAAAAAAGAAAATTTTAGACAGCGGCAAAAAAGTCATGGCTGATTTTGGTAAAGAAATACCGATTGTTGAAGAATTGATTAACGATCTGATTGAAAGTGATTCTATCAACGAAATTTGGGTTGTTGAGAAAAATAAAACCTTGCGTAATTTTAATGCTATTTTGGGAATTAATGTTCAAAATGATTTAAAACCTGCTGTAAATAATGATGTGAAAAAGGGGGCGGGGAAAAATCAGGACAAAACAGTCTCGCCGAACCTCGATAAAAAACAAAAAAAGGAGACTAGGGAAGCATTCATGATCCAGATGGGAAAAGTTTTTTCCGAAATTGAAATTTCCAAAAAAGCCCCCTTAGAAATTGATGCTGTGAAAAGAAAAGAAATTATAACTCAGGCGACCAAGATTTTGGTGTCTAAGGAAAATAAGATGATTCAGTTGCATAAAAGAGTCGAAAGTATAATTGCATATCAGTTATCGAACCCCTTATTTGGGAGTGTAGTTCAAGAATATACTTCAATCATTGATGAAAATAAAAAATAATTTTATGGCTTTTTAGGTACAACTGAAGTTGATTTGATGACCATTTGTAGCGCGTGCAATAAATATTGTTGGTGGCATTGGCGTAATGGAGATTCTTCAAAATAATGTGGAGTACTTATTAGCAAAGCAATTATCAAACCCTCAATTTGCAAATGCTTTGTCCGAAATTTCAAAAAAGTGAATTTGTTTTCAAGGAGTAAATAATGAAGAAAATTTTGGTAATAATTGCGTTAATGTTGTTTATATCAACAGTTTCTGCTCAAAATAAAAGTAACAATAAAAAGGGTGGCGCTGGTAAAGGTGTTAACGCCTCCGATACAAAAAAAGACGATATTCAAGGTGCTGCCACGTGGATTGTTGAGGTTTTTAATAATGGAGAAAACAAGCCTGGTGATATTTCAAGACTAAGAGGTACCAAAAATTTCAAAATATTCCGTGGTGAAAATGAAATCGGTACATGGAGAAAAATCGATGAAACTAAGGTAGTTGTAAACATTCAAAATACTGATCTTAAAATTGGCGGTACGATGGAACTGTTGTTGAAAGAAAAGAACCCTCCAACATTTACAGGAAAGATTAAAAAAGCCGATGGTTCTGAATACAAAGTAAATGTGATAATGCGAAAAGATTAGGAATAATTTAATATTAGCCCTAATCTTTTCAAAACAATCCTCTTTTCAAATTAATCTACGCAATTGTGAAATCTATGCTCCTTAAGGTCTCAAAAGAATATCCTGAAATGGATGCGCTTTGGGAATTGGTTCAGGAAAAATAAAGTTTCATTTTTGGGAACTTTTTAAGAATAGCTGACTCTAATCTATTATCCATTTCTTTCGGTTTTTGAGTCAGCTTGGAAAATTGAACCACACTGATGAACTTCTATTGTATTAGGAGCAGTTTATGAAAAGTAGCATTGCTATGTTTTTCACTCTTGCATCATTTTCTATGATTGCATTTGTCTCAATTCAAACGGGTACCGCCAAGGCTTATATTCTGCAAGTGGCTCAAGAAGACCCCAGAGATAATTTAAAAAAAGCAATTGAAGGGCTTTCAAAAAAGCTTGAAGAAAATCCTAGTGATAGAGATCTTTTGAAGAGGCGTGGAGATTTTTACGAAGCTATTGGTAAATACCCAGAAGCGGTAGCGGATTATTCAAAACTCATTGACTTAAATCCTGATAATGCAGAAGTTTTTCATGCCCGAGGTGCCATTTATTGGCGTCATTTAGATAATCCCGAATTGGCGCGTGCAGATTTCAATAGTGAACTGAAGATTCATGACAAAAAAATTGAGCTTAATTTTGAAGATGGTGAAACTTATAAAGCCAGGGCATTTGTTCACTCCTGGTATTTCAAAAATAATGAAAAAGCAATCGAAGATTACACTATGGTTTTGTTATTTCAACCCAATGATACCTACACAAGAATGCAAAGATCTAGCTTGTATAAAGAGATTGGCAAGGTAGGGGAGGCCTTAGGTGATATTGATTTGGTTGTTTCCTATTATTCAAATTTGATAGTAAAAAACGCTACTGATACAAGTTCGTTAGGAAAGCGGGCCCAAATATTTGTTGAGATAAAAAGGTATTCAGATGCGTTGGCGGATTACACTTCGTTGATTAAATTAGAGCCTGAAGATACCGAGCATTATGAGCACCGTGCCGAAGTTAATTCTTTGATGAATAAACCCTTGGATGCAATTGCAGATTACACCGCATTTATAAAAATCGATCCGAATAACTCATGGTGTTATAAAAACAGGGCTGAAATATTTTTGAAATTAAAAAAGTATCCGGAAGCCCTTGCTGATTTAAATATTGGAATAAAGTTGCGTCCAAAGGATGCATTTAATTTTATCGCTAGGGGGGATGTATATAAGGCAATGGATAAAAACTTGCTTGCGATGGCAGATTACATAGAGGCAAATAACCTTGATCCTAAAAATTTTGCATTAACTGATTATGTAAGAATTGAAGATTTGACCACTCAAGAGGAGCGGGATTTTTACCATGCTAAATTTCTGGAGCGTTATAACAAAGCAATTGCTGCAGAACCAAAAGAGATATCCCATTACAAAGTGCGGGCGGAATTCTATGCCCGTGATGCCAAGACTTATTTGAAGGCAATTGAAGATTACACTAAAATTTTAGAAATTGAACCCGGTAATGAAAATGCGATTGATGAAATATTAAGGTTATTGCTTGAGTTGAAAAAGCTTCCGGAGACTGTGATTTTTTTAAACAAAATCTTGGAGGTAAATTTTGAAAATGAACATCTTTTTAATGAGCGGAATAAATGTTTAAAGGAATTAAAAAGATATCCCGAGATAATTGAGCACCTGACTGCAAAAATTA
>Ga0194055_10004457_pt1 | contig 10477 bp, 8 predicted proteins | sample SepL449m_MetaG_FD_155482 | JGI IMG/M metagenome (GOLD analysis project Ga0194055, IMG submission 155482) | Anoxic zone freshwater microbial communities from boreal shield lake in IISD Experimental Lakes Area, Ontario, Canada - Sep2016-L442-9m | ecosystem: Environmental > Aquatic > Freshwater >... | reverse complement strand
TGGATGCGTAGAAGAAGTCTTTGGTGACGGTGAGTCCGTCGATGCCCCGCATTCCCGTCGCGAGGGTAGTGTACTTGCCATCGAGGTAATTTACGATTTCTCCAGAGAAGAAATCACCGACGAAAATTCCTTCTCCTTCAGCACCCAGCGTGACGCCGTTTGGAAAACGGATCGCTGGATTTCCCGGTGGAACAGCAACCGTGACTTCCCCTTTGAGAGTGACTTTGTAGATGCAACCCTTGTTTGGCAGGGTTTTGGCCTGGTCGCTGGCCAGGTCCCAGAGTCGTCGGTCCCCGTCGGGATCAAACATCGGCTTGGGGCTGCTCATTTCGGAAACGAGCACACTGGCTCCGTCGTGTCCTGCCACCACATCGTTCAGAAATTCGATGGGCTGTGGAAAGTTCTTGGCTTCGACCAGCTTAGTCGCCGTTCCCGCCTTGTCGATCTTCCACATTGTCGTTTCATCGGCCGTGACGAGATAGTCGCCAACAAATACCAGCCCCTTGGGGGCATTGAATCCCTTGGCAAAAACTGTCACGTTTTCGCCTTCAACAGAAACAATCGTCCCGTCACCGAGCTCTTCTCCGTTGATCATCGTGACGAATAATTTACCGCCAAATCCGCGACAGACGCTTTCAGGATTCTTACCGACATTGATCGATTTTGGCATTTCAGCCATCGATCGAGTATTCGAATTTGCAAGCGTGGCCGCAGCGATGAAGAGCACTCGGGACAAGACGAACAATCGGGACATCGGTAACTCCGCAGGTGGGAAATCGGGGCAGGAACCCCTTCAGCATAGTGCCGCTGGCTGCGAATTCAACGATGCCGCGATTTCAATGGCGGGGCAATCGGCTTTTTCAATGTCGGGTGGGACCAGTTCGCTTCGAGCGCCGGCCCACCATAAGGAAACGTCGAGAATTGATAGTGGGCCGGCGCGGCGAAGCGCCACTGGTCCCACCCTACTCTTGTGATGTGCTCGCTTCGGCAATGTCCAGCACGATGGGGTGGCGGAGTGCGCACCAGGCGTACCCGAGGGCTGCTCGGAAGTTGCTGGATCTGCCTGGAAACTGAGATTTCGAACTTAAGGAATGGGTACCACGGTCTTGGAGTCTGCGACAAGGCCGTGTCTTCGATGGATCTTAAGAATGAGCGAAATTTCATGGAGACGGCGAAGAGATCGGTTGTGAAATGGACTAGAAACCAAATTTAGCACGACCTTGTCGCAGACTCCAAGATCGTGGCACCCCGACACCTTTTCACTTTCCGAATTGAAAACCGGCATTGCGCAACACAAACGGTGCGCAGCCGGCGAGCTTGTCCCACCCGACATTAAAAAAGCCGATTGCCCTGGATTTCAATGGCAGGTTCAGAGGTGGTCGGGCTGATCACTGGTCGTGCGACGCATTTACTGCTGGCGAAAAAAACAAGCCGGCTGGCCCCCACGGGGAGGCCAGCCGGTTGGAGTGACGGCGGTCCGGGTCTACCACCGTCACCTCAATCTCGGGCTGTCGCTGTGACAGGACGAATCGTTGCCGCAGGGGTCTCATCCGCCAGGCGGAATGGCGAAAGGATCTCTTCCGGGGCAAATGTCTTCACCGCATGTCCTGCCGTTCGCTTGCGTGCCAGCACATGGCTGCGAGCTGCGATTTCCAGAAACTGCAACCGTTTCTGAGGAGTCACTCCATCAAGTTTGTTGCCGATCAATTCAATCCAGCCGGGATGCTTGGCCATCGCTTGAGTCATCAGGTGCGCAAATAATGTGATTTGTTTGAAGTTGCGGTCTGCAATGGAATGGCTGACTGGCGAAATAACCTTTGCAATCGTTTCCACAGCCTGAGAGGGGAATTCCACAAAAACGTCGCCCGAATGAGTTCCAATCAGGCGACCATCTGCTTCTTTGGCAAATGTCGTTTGCAACCTCATCACGGCTCGCGCCACGATCGGTCGAGGCAGCAACGGACTCTTGAAGGCACCGTCACAATGAATCAACGTTTCTGTCGGGGTCTGACGAAGGATCTGGATATGTCCCACAGAACCATCGCCCGCATCGGCGTCAAAGTGGTCAGGAGCAACTTCATTGAGCTGGAATTTTGAAATTTCCATGGCCCGCCAAGTCGCAACGGCGACATCCGGGTGTCGGAGGAAATAGTTGTATACGTCGGGATCAACTTCGAAAGTTAAGGTCGGCAGGCGACGAAACATCGCCAGATTATTCAAAACACCATTAACTTTGGCTTTTCCGTCGTCATTCAGTTCCGCTAGTGGCAGTTCCTGAATCGCCTGCTTGCGAACCAATGATGTCGATGACCCCAATTTTGCGGTTAAGACTCCCAGAGTCTGGAAGGCAACGTCCAACTCAGCATCGCTGGAAACGGCTTTCGTCGCCGCTGATTCTGATGTTTCACGCGACGATAACGGTGCGTCCGCGGCGAGCAGCGCGCTTCCGAAAGCCAACCCGCAGGCGGCTCCCGCAAGCAATCTGCTGCGCCAAGACCTCGATCGTAGAAAACGAGCCATCCCCGTCAATCCCCCCATGCCGTTCGTCAGATCACTGGACGAACAGCAACTGGCCGTAGAGACTTGGCACAGTTACGCCCCAATTCACCACTCATTCTCGTTGGTGTTCACCCTCAATTTCCGATCGCGGTGAACTGCCGTGAGTGGTACGACAGGAATCATCGGCATAACCGCTACGATCAGACCAGACATTCTGTTTTCTCATGCAACAAGCACTATCACCCGCGAAAGACTGCAGTTCTGGCAATCGTTTATCCCGGAAAACTCAACGGAAGCCCCCCAAATGCCACAGCCACTCCACTTGATCGCGAGCCGAATCGCAGCGTTACTCAAGACAACGAAGACTCGCGTCGTCTTTGCGGAAAGTTGCACGGCCGGACTGATTTCAGCCACTCTGGGCCGCGTTCCGGGGATTTCCGAGTACCATTGTGGTTCCGCCGTCGTCTACCGACTTGATACCAAGTCCCGCTGGCTTGGGATCGACCCTGCTCTTCTGGTCGCCCCAGGCCCCGGCCCTGTCAGTGATGTCGTGGCACGATTAATGGCGGTCGGCGTTCTGGAGCGCACTCCCGAGGCAACTTTCTCGGCAGCAATTACGGGCCACCTTGGCCCCAATGCTCCGAATCACGAGGATGGGTTGGTTTTCATCGGAGTTGCACATCGAGATGGCGATGACGTCCACGTGACTGTATTCAGCCATGTGCTTTCGCCAGAAATCGCGACAATTAAACACCTTGAGACCGATTCACTACGTGAATGGCGTCAATGGCAAGCGGTCGAAATGGTGCTTCTGCACCTGGGTGATACCGTCGGAACGGTTTTCCATCACTCCTGACCTGCCCAAGACCTTCCAACGGCTAGAACTGAAACCCTTGTTTTGGTCCATGTTCTGTCGCTGTAAGGATTTCCGGACCAGATTCGGTCACCAAGATCGTGTGCTCGAATTGGGCTGAAAGGGAGAGATCCATCGTGCGAACCGTCCACTTGTCGTGCTTATCGAGCATTGTTCGCCAAGTCCCGGTATTGATCATCGGCTCAACGGTAAAGCACATCCCGGGTTCTATCACGACTTGGGATGGGTTGAGTTTCGGGACGAAGTGAGGGACCCCGGGTTCCTGGTGGAACTCGCGCCCCAGTCCATGCCCCTGATATTCCTGGACGACCGAATACCCGCGGACTCGAGCGTAGCGTTCAATGGCTCGTCCGATTTCGGTCAGTTTTCCGTAGGGATGAATTGCGTCGATCCCCACATATAAGCAGTCAAAGGCAACCTGAACGAGTTTTCGTGCCTCTTCGGCGACCGGTTCAATCAGGAACGTTTCAGAGGAGTCACCATGCCATCCATCAACGATGGTTGTCAGATCCAGATTAACAATATCCCCTTCGCGGAGGGGAGTCTTGTTGGGAATTCCGTGGCAAACGACTTCATTGACACTGGTGCAAATCGTATTCGGATAGCCCTTGTAGCCAAGGCAGGCCGGCGTGTGCCCGTGTTCAACAGTATATTCGTAGGCGATTCGGTCAAGTTCGAGCGTCGTGACCCCGGCTCTGACCTGGGGGCGAAGGAAGTCCATGAGTTGAGCATTGAAGCGACTCGCACGCCGCAGACCGGCGCGATCTTGTTCGTTATAGATCGGTGCCTTGGGTCTGGCATTTTTTTGTCCGAGCGCCTGCATGATGTTCAACCACAAACCCTTCATTGAAAAATCAGGTCCAAAACTGAGACTCGCCCGTGCGCAGCAGCCCCTAACTCATGGATACCAAAGGTTTTCGAGTGAGACGATGGATTATTTGAGCAGGGCTCACGTGAACCCGAGCGAGATTTTCGCCTCATCTCGTCAATCTAGTTTCATCGGAAGTAAACAGTTTCGCAAGCGTTCTTTGTTCGTGTATGCTGCTGCTGACGCGAATAATTTCCAGAAGAGGCCGTCTGATGTCATCTCTCCCTCCCCGTGAACTGCTCGATGCGATGCATCAATTTCCAGGGAAGTTCGTCTTTAAGGCGGTGGGAAAAGCGGATGTGGATTTCGTGACAGAGGTGATCTCGGTCGTTCGCGAAGTTCTCGAACTCGAATTTGACCCGCCATTTGAGACACGGGAAACTCCGGCAGGACGACACGTGGCTGTCACGGTAACGCCGTGGGTTGAATCGTCGTCGGAGGTGCTGATGGTGTTTGAACGGATCCGGATCATTCCCGGTCTTGTCATGCTGCTCTGATTAGCAATCCACCCCTGTGAGCCAAGACCTGACGGCTAGTTCGGGACATGCTGGCACTGCTGATCAATCCCCCTGCGCTGATGCGGTGAATTCTGCCGTTTAGTTTCTGAGGCAGCCGATCGACAGGCCGATCTCGCCGCTTTCCGCCGCAAAATCTTCGATATAAACGGAACCACCCCGTTTTTCGTCAACTTCGGAACAATCGTTAGAGTTTACCAACTCCAGAGTCCGATAGATCGGTTAGGCGCGGATTGTCGCGCTTGCGTTGAGCCACAATGGCTCGAGGTACTGGACTCTCGGCGTCCAAGTCAGGGAACGACTGATGCGGAAACGGCACTGGTTGGCATGTCTCGTCAGCATTTGGCTGGCGGTTGTTGGTGAACAGGCGAAAGCCCAGTCACCACCAGCCTTACCGAACAATGTAGGCAATCCCGATCAAACCGGGATGTTGCCCTCGCCCTATAGTGCGAACTACGGGACCTACCCGCAGTCGTACCCGGGGCCGCAGGGTGGATATCCTCCTGGAGCGGCGGCATGGCCAAATATCTCACCCTATTACGGCCCACCCGTGGACCAAACGTCCAATCAGAACGGTCTCTGGTTCAACCGGCAGATCTTCGGAAACCGGACGTTCTACTTCACGGCCGAGGCGTTGTTTTCGAACACGAACCACCCGAACAGTCTGGTTGGGGCCAATGGTGTCAACCAGGTTCCCAACCTGAATCCGGGTGTTGTGTATCCGGACAACAATCAGCCATTCCAGGAAACGGCGGCTGGTACGTCCACCATTGGTACACCGGACCGTGAAACGACCGCAGCCAATGGCGGTGGTAACGGTGGTGGCGGTGCGAGTACCGGAGACGTGCAGATCTTCATGCCTCAATCCACGGGAAGTATCACGGACCGGCTGAATTCGGCTGGTGCGCGAGGTACGTGGGGATTCTGGAATGCTGATCAGAGTGGTTTCCAGGCATCGGCGTTTTTCATCTCGCCCACGTCATCAACGCTGTACATTGGTGATCGCCGGGGATTTGACCCACTGCTTTACAACAGTGCCACATTCCTGCAAACCGACATGTTGACTCACCTGCATGCCTATGCCGGGATCACCCTGCAGGGAGCAGACACGGATCACAACGGTCTGCCTGGTGTGGTACAGCCCTTCGATATCTATTATCGACTGCAGTACGAAACCCGCGTTGGAGGAGTCAATCTCGACTGGTTCGCGTCACCGATTTTCGAGCGGGATGCGATAACTCTGCGGCCAATGTACGGTGCACGTTACATCCAGACTCGAGAAATCTTCTCGTTTGACGGTGCAGACAGCGGGCTTGGTTATACGATCGCAGTGAACGGGCAGAATGGTAACAACGGCGGGGGTGGTGCAGTTACCTCAACAGGTAATCTGAGCCCGCAAGCGTTGGAAGCCTCCACGACATTGAACATCATGCAGTCGATGCTCAGTGCAGGGGTCACTTCGCAGATGACCGGCCCAGAAGCAGGCCTGCGACTCGATCTTGGTAAGGATCACTTCAAGGTCTATACCCAGACCAAGTTCGGCCTGCTGGCGAATTACTCGTCCCGCAATCTTTCGGGCTTCAACATCGGGGACGCGTACTATCCGAAGACCGGTGGAACGGCAACCGATCAATACATCATGCCTTCGACGGCACTGGGGGCTCGCGGCGATGTGACGAAGACCAGGTTTTCGCACGAAGACAACACCACGAATCTGTCGCCGATGTTTGAACAGGGGATTTTCGGTCGTGCAAACGTATTCCAGTATGTTCCAGTGCTTAAGAAGTCCAAGATTCTGAGCGGAGCGGAATTCCAGGCTGGTTACACGGTGATTCTGATCGGAAACATGTATCGTCCCTCCAACACCATTGACTGGCAGGCTTATCCTGTCAGTCCATTGTTGACCGACAAACGATCTTCGTTCGTCACACAAAACTGGAGTTTCGGCGTTCAGTGGGATTACTAAACGTCCCGTCGAATACTTCCATCAATACGACACCCGACCGGAACCATCCGGTCGGGTGTTTTCATTCACGGCATACAGAATCGCGGAAAATCGGGCTATGAGAGACGGCACGGAGCAAAATTTCCCAACTCCAATCACGATCTCTGACACGACACCATTCACCGAAATCTGTTACGATTGCCGTCGTGCTCAATTCAATGGATTCCACAGAATCTTAGTTACACAGGTGGGCGGATGGCGGGTGCCGAGCAATTTCTGAAGCCATCAGTGATTCGCAATGTTGCGAGGCTGGATCTGCGCGCCCGTTTCATCGTGGAAGGATTCCTGACGGGCCTGCATGCCAGTCCGTTTCAGGGGTTCAGCGTCGAGTTCAGTGAACACCGACGATACTCGCAGGGGGATGATCCCAAGGACATTGACTGGCTGGTCTTTGCCAAAACCGACCGGTTTTACATCAAGAAGTACCAGGCCGAGACGAACATCTCGGGGTATATCCTGATGGATCTCTCCGAGAGCATGGGATACACCTGGCGGCAGGAATTGACGAAGTTTGATTACTGTACGTGCCTGGCCGCAGCACTGACATATCTCATGATTCATCAGCAGGACCCCGTCGGGTTGATGACGTTTGATACCCAATTGCGAACCTGTCTGCCCGCTCGCAGTAAACGCAGCCAGCTCGGAAACATGCTGGCGCTGCTGTCGAAAGCTAAACCGACGGGAAAAACGGATCTGCCGGGCAATATCCGTCGCATCGCGTCAATGATTCGGCATCGCAGCCTGATGATGCTCTTTTCGGATTTATTGTGCGATCCGCAGCCGGTGCTGGACAGTCTGCACATGTTGCGTCATGCGGGGCACGACGTAATTTTGTTTCACGTCCTGGACGAGGCCGAAGTCAAATTCCCGTTTGAAGGGCTTTCCGACTTCGAAGACCCTGAGTCTGGAGACCGCATGATCGTCGATGCCGATGGGATTCGACGTGACTATCTGGAAGCCGTCGAGGAATTGCGTCAGCAATATCGCCGTGAATGCCTGAACATGGGTGCTGATTACGTCGCTCTGGATACCAGCATGCCGTTCGATCGCGCATTGGTCGAATATCTCTCGCAGCGTCAAGCTCGATTTTGAAGCGACGCGTTTGAAGTCGCGGGTCCCCATTTTCGTGGCGACACTGTTCAGGTATACTCCTCTGGGAAGAAATCGAGTCTCTTTGCGCCGTCGTCTCGTTACCACGTGGCAACAACATGGGCTCTGCTGAATGGACGATCAAATTCAGAAGGATTGTTGACGTTTATGGCGAATCCAAAATCACAGCAAGGCGATGCGGTCGACAAGGCTCCAGCGGTGAAAGATACGAAACCGCACCAGAACTCGAATGATGTGGTTCGCGAACTGATCGAATCCATCGCGTTTGCCTTCGTTCTGGCACTCTTGTTTCGCGCGTTCGTTGCGGAAGCGTTCGTCATTCCGACCGGATCAATGGCACCCACGCTGTATGGGCGGAATAAAGACGTCGTCTGCCCGGGGTGTGGCCATACTTATGCAATCGGGGCCAGCGAAGAAATCGATGATTCTACGGGCAGTCTGCTATCGCTTTTGAGAATTGAACAATCGATGTGCCCCAACTGTCGGCATCTCCATAACGTCAAAGACACGTCGGTCTTCAAGGGTGATCGAATTCTGGTCAACAAATCGTCGTACCTGTTCGGCGAGCCGGACCGATGGGATGTGATCGTGTTTCGCTACCCTGAAGATACGCAAAAAAACTACATCAAGCGGCTGGTTGGGCTTCCTGGCGAGACCATTCGTGTCGAACGGGGAGACGTATACGCTCGAAAGGTGGCTGCGGGGGATTTCCAGATCCTTCGCAAACGTGATCCAAACAAGCAGAAGCTACTGCAACACGTGGTTTACGATGATGTTCACCCTCCGACAGAACTCTTGAAAGCAGGATGGCCGGAGAATTGGCGGGCTGAAACACCGGGATGTAAACAGGACCCCAAACTTCGGCGTTTTGAATTGACTGCTGCCGACGCACCGCAGTCCATTCGTTATTCGCATTTCGTCCCACACGTCACGGAATGGGACGATGCCGACAGAGGCAAGCCAGTGACTTCAACTCCACAACCAGAACTGGTTTCAGATTTCTGCGGTTACAACGCCTGTCGCGGCTACCGCAACGGCATTGACGAAGATCAGTTCTGGGTCGGAGATCTGACACTGAGTGGGAATGTCAAAATCGCGTCGGTGAGCGGCGGCAATTCTCACCTGACACTTGAACTTCGAGAAGGGGTTCGACGCTACCGATGCCGCGTTGATGTGACGTCCGGGATTGCCTCAATCACACGGAATGACGATCTCGCAGCGGATCCGGAAACGGCACCCGAAATTGAGCTAGGGAAGGCCAACACTCCCATCAAGGGAGCGGGAAGTTATTCCGTGCGATTTGCCAATGTCGATGATCGGCTCTGCCTGTGGGTTAATGAACATCTGTTGAATAATGGCCTCGTCGCAGCTGTTGAATTTGAAGCACCGGCCAACCATCGGCCGCAGGAATCGGATCTCTCTCCCGTTGCGATCACTGTTCAGGGGATGACAGCAACTGTTTCCAAGCTGCTGATTGAACGCGATATCTACTATCGTGCAGATCGAGTCTCAGACGATGCCAGCCGATCGGACGATGCATTTCAGGAAGCGGATGGTAATCATCGTTTGCGGGAACTTCTCAGTGATCCTCTGAAATGGGGTGAAATGTACGAGAAAATCTCACGCCGCGGCGGTGCCGAGTTTCATGAATTGGCGTCAGACGAATTTTTCGTGATGGGAGACAATAGCCCTCGTAGTGCTGACAGTCGGCTCTGGCCGAATCAGGTCAGGCACGCCCGTAATCGTCACGCGGTCAATCGAACAGCGCTGATCGGCAAGGCATTCTTCATTTACTGGCCGCATGGGATTCCGTTTTTGAATGGCGGCAAGGGATTCATGCTCTGGTCGCATCATGGACAGAACGAGCAGGAAGCGGGCGCGTATCCGGAATACTCCGTCCCATTTTACCCGCAGTGGTGGAGATGGAAACGGATTCGATAGAATTGTTCAGTGACTTGCCCACGCGTTCGTGCTTCTGCCAAGCTGGAGTCGACATGTAACGCAATATGGGTTAATAGGTTACTGTACGGAATCGATCGTCAAGGAGGACGAGAATGTCGTTACTGCAATGCATTGGATTAGTGAAGCAGTATCCCGGAAAGCGGGCTGTTGACGGCGTCAGTTTTCACGTCGAACCCGGTGAAATCGTCGGTCTTCTCGGCCCTAATGGTGCTGGAAAGTCCACAAGTTTCAGTATGGCGTGCGGCCTGGTCAAACCGACTGCCGGTCGAGTCATCTTCAATGATGTCGATGTCACCAACTGGCCACTCTACAAGCGGGCTCAACGTGGAATGGGGTATCTCCCTCAGAACAACAGTTGCTTCAGCAAGCTTTCTGTCGAGCAAAACCTGTATGCAGTGCTTGAGTTCCAGCCGAAGTCGTACCGTGATCGAATGGCACGCGCTGATGAATTGCTGGATATGTTCGGCTTGACCGACAAACGCCAGCAGACCGCAGGAACCCTGTCCGGGGGGGAACGACGCCGTCTGGAAATTGCTCGCTGCCTGGCGAGTGATCCGCGACTGATCCTGCTCGACGAACCGTTTACCGGGATTGACCCTGTGACGATTCACAGCATCCAGGACATTATTGCTGACCTGCGAAAC
>Ga0194055_10004456_pt1 | contig 10480 bp, 5 predicted proteins | sample SepL449m_MetaG_FD_155482 | JGI IMG/M metagenome (GOLD analysis project Ga0194055, IMG submission 155482) | Anoxic zone freshwater microbial communities from boreal shield lake in IISD Experimental Lakes Area, Ontario, Canada - Sep2016-L442-9m | ecosystem: Environmental > Aquatic > Freshwater >... | reverse complement strand
TTCTTGTACTTGCGAATCATGGTCAGCATGTGGCTCAGTGATCCGGCCGACGAAGCTCCGGTTTCAGTCTCAAAATCTGCAGGCCTGGCCATCACATTGGCTGTGGCCACAACGCTGATTATCGGCATCCTGCCAAACTTGCTATTAGCGATAACATCTCATCTCAATAGTTTTTGAGAGAGAAATTATAAAAGCACCTATTTGCTATTGAGTGCTTTCAGGATTGGCTCGCGTAGCAGCGCCGCTCCAGTCACACTGAGATGATTGTCGTCGGAGTAGATGAACTTTCCAGAAATCTTTACGGGGCATAGCTGGTCAAAACATATGTAATCCAATGTCGGAATCACAGTGATGTTGGTTACAGATTCATCAATTTTGGAAAGCAAGTTAATTGAATCTTGTTGCTGATCAAGCACAAATTGCAGACTCACCGCACGAGACTTCTTTCCAAGCAAGGTGGGGGGGTGCCAGAAACCCTTTAACCGTGGGTTATCTGCCAACAAAATTGTTTTCAAATCCGAGTGGCTACTTGCAAAATCAATCAATTCATTAAACGTCTTGCCAGGAATTGCTTGGTATTGCCTCATTGAAATCACTGTCGTGATCGAATAATCATTAACAAGGTTTTCAATTGTGTTTGAATCAATACATTGCCGAATGCAAACCACTAAGTTAATGCGCTCTTCTTTTGCGATTCGCAAAACTGTTCCTGACAAAGAGAGAGCATGTGAGTCACCCTCTAAGAGGATGGTTTTAGTTGCATTATCAACTTCAACTACACAGGGTGTGTTAGCTGTCTTGCACCCTTCGACGATGGATGAGTATTGCCCACCCGAACTTTTTTCAATGAGCGGACTAATCCATTTGTTACTTACTACAACCAATAAGAAAAGTGGGGCAGCGATGAGGGAAACTTTCTTGACAATAGTGAGCGAACGCGGAGGAGCCCAATTCCTTAGGGGATTCTCAATCCAGCGGAAAGAAGCTGCTGCTGGCACGAGGGAAAATACTGACGCAATGATTGTTGTGATTTGTGAGTCGGAAAATAACCGAGTTGCAAAAACTATAAAAGGCCAATGCCATAGGTACCAGCCATATGAACGATCCCCAATCCACACCAGTGGCTTCCATTCAAGGAGATTGAATCCACTGTCTGATCGAGACTCACTTGTGCCCAGGATCAATACAACGGCTGTCGCGAATACAACTGTGATGTTGGGGGTACTCCATTTGGGTATACCTTCATCTGTTATCGCGGCCACGAGCAAAATGACCAATGCGCCGATCGACTGAACATGAATTCTTCTTTTGGCGCCTCGATAGAAGTCGCTACGAGCAAAGAGGCAAGCGATGACACCAATAATGAATTCCCACGTGCGAGCTGGCGTTCCGTAGAAAGGATTACCCAATTGATGCACAAGACGACGACTGGTACTCAGTTGACTTGTGTCAAATGTAGTGGTGAGAGAGAAACGAATTTGGATAGCGATTGAAATTGCCGCTATCACTCCAACAATTATCACGATGTAGTGTTTTCTAAAGCGCAACTTTCTATGTAATGCAAGACCCATTGTCACAACAAGTGGAACCAATAAATAGAATTGTTCCTCAACTCCAAGAGACCATGTATGGAGAAGCGGATTTGATTCATTTCCAATGTCAAAATATCCAGCAACGTCTGTTGAAAATTTCCAGTTTGAGATTGAAAAGATCGCTGCAATTGCGCTTACTTGTGTTCGATTTTGCTCTAATATCCATGACTCAAAAAACAGAGAAAATAAAATTACGACAAAAAGCATTGCAGCGAGCGCGGGGAAAAGTCTCTTGATCCGCCTGGCCAAAAATTTTGAAGGGCTAAACTTTCCCGACTCAGTGATCTCCCGCGCAATCATTTCGCTGATAACAAATCCGGAGATAACGAAAAAAACATCTACGCCAAGAAATCCTCCAGTAAACAGAAACCGTGCATGATAGAGAACTACAAGTGCGACAGCAACCGCTCTGAGTCCTTGGATATCTAAACGATGGCGAGATTTGTCAATAGGCGACTGTGGCATACCTGAAAAAGTTAGCAGTTCAATCCAATTGCTTTAGGTGTAACACTAAAGAAGTTGCATTTTCAAAAATGACTTCCGCCCAAGGCTCCCAGGTTGAGAGAGTTTGAGTTGTCTTCGAAACGTATACGTAGGTAACTCCATAACTGGCAAGTTGTTGAGTATTCACTCGGTTCGGCATCATGATAAATCCCAATGATGCCGTCGCTCTTTTGAGAGCCCAAGGCGTATACATGCCGTCAGCAAATACTGCCGATGGGATAAATCTCGGTCCTTCAAGCAATACCCGTCGATGGGAAATGGCAGAAACAAGGTGAGATCCACTTTGAGAGCTGCATGAGACTGAGGATTCACAGAGTGATCTATTGGTGGCGAGTATTGCTGTTTCTGGTATGTGTGTGTTAATCCAACTCAGCGCTTCGATTTCACCCGCTGATGCAATTTCTGAAATAGCAGAATTGCTTGGAGATGTAGGTGAGAAATCAATTCGCTGAACGAATGAAGTGAATGTAGCAAAAGTAAAGATGATGAAACCGATATGGGCAACGCGTGAATACTTCGTGAAATCGTTCTTGGCTGCGGCTTGTTTCCGAATGCAAACCAGAGTGAAAATCACCACAAATACAGCGAGCGGAATGAGATAGGTGAAGGTTTGAACGGAGTAAAAGCGTTGTTCCAGAAAAGTCTTACTTAAATGAATGATGAGCAAAAGGCCCAGCCAGACCGAAGCACCGAACAAGTAGATTCGTTTTGGAATTTGTGTCCAAAATTTGTCTAGGCGAAGAGGCCCCACATCATTGGCTAGTAAATAAACCGATCCCATTGCCCCGATCGTGAAAGAGGCATTGAGGAAGTATTGAGTTCCACCAAGGTTGTAGAGCACAAACGAAAGCATTCCTGCGGAGCAGCCACCCATTATGAGCCAGTAGGGGGCAGTTTTGATGGCTATTTCTGGCTTGCAAAAGAACAGGATGAAAAACCGTCTACCTAAAAAGGTTATAAAAAAGAGAGCCCCAATTGGTATTGCGAACTTGCTGCCATCTGGAACATCAGCAAGTAACGGAAATGGGAAAAGAGATCGAATCTGTTCCCAAGAAGGGGAGTACGTGATGTTGTTGGTGTCATTGATGAATAAGAGGTAGGTAGCGACAATGGCAACAATCCCGAGAACTGACGTTCCAATTAATGGTCTGATAGCTCGATTTCGCCAAAACACGGTTCCATAGATCAACAAACCAACCAAACCACCAAGAAGAACAACTCCGGATGGACCTTTACCCAAAACTGTTGCGGCGCTCAATACCGCGATAAATAATCTGAAACGCCAATCACGTTCAAATGTAAACTTAATCAGCAAAAATGCAGTTGCCGCGAGCCAAATGTGCGGTAACAGGTTTGTGGTTGCGCTGTTGGAATAAAAGCGCAAAATCGTAGAAGGATCATCGGTTGCTAGGAGCAGTAAAGGCGATAAAAAAACGACCCACTTTAAATGCCAGTATTTATGAACTAGCGCAACGAAGATCAGTGACAAAATGAAGAAAGTGATGATGGGAACCAATACCAAGTTGACGCTCCACGGGCCAACTCCGCTCACACGACTTATAAGACCCGACCATGCCAAAGAAAGCCAGTGATATTTGATCGGTGTGCCTATAGCTGATGAGTTATCGAAAATTCCAAAATGAGCAAGCGACCAAGACATTTGTTCACTGAATATGTGATCATCTGAGTCTTGGAATATTGGCCTAAGGATTGAAGTTGGCTGAGGGTTGTTCAGACGAACTGCGATGTAGATCGCAGCCGATGAAGCAAGAATTGCTAAATGTATGAAAACTGACTGCCGTATTGGCGTATTGCCCCGTCGCAGAATCACTATAAAGATGAGCAAAGTAATTGCTCCAGCGATGTAGGCAAAATATAGTCCACTCAAACCCAATAGGCACGCGGTGATCGCTATCAAGAACACCTGTGGTAATTCTTTGGGTTCCACATAGCGCTCTGATTCCCTCTTTGAAGTCAATACAAATAACGCAATTAAGAAATGCGGAATGAGCCAACCGATTGAATGAAGCTGAGTGGGGAGAAATATCTGATCAGAAAATGTACTAATTGCAAATCCAACAGGAGCACCGATTGCGATTGCATCAATAGTTGATGATCCACCAACTCGAATGAACTTTGACCAAAATATGGAGCCTGATAACCACTGAATTAACACCACTATCGAAATTCTTAACGCATCTCCTACACCGATACCTACAGCAATCATCAATGCCGTTATTGTGACGCCACAGATGGAGAAACCTTGCAACAGCGATGCTTGAACAAAACGAGCTAATTTCACATCGGTGTTGTTCATTGGATCGGATCCCCGTGAAATATTAGTGGACTAATCAGAAGAATGTGTGGCGAGAATGATTGCACTGTTGTTCTCGTACACCGTGGTTCCCCAGGGCTCCCAGGAATTGGGCAGCAAGGAAGATTTCTGTATATAAACAAATTCAACGCCAAATGAATTAATTACAGAAAGGGTATTTTCATTTGGATGATGAATGAAATTCAGTGAAGCCTGAACACGCTCAAGCTCCCATGGTTGATAGCAGCCATCAGTAGAAACTTTGGATACGTTCTGGTTGAGAGCCATTGATCTGATTGCTTCATTCAGTTCTCCTTCCGCGTAACAGTCATCATTGAACGGTCCTGTATGACGACCATCTAGCAGGACTCGTCTACGTGAGAGTGCAGATAGCAAAGTCCGTCCATCTAAGTCCGTGCAGTGGGGCTGGTCAAAGCAAAGAGAGCGGTTGGTTGCGATAACTGCATCAATCGGGACGTTTTTTGAGAGCCAAATCATGGCGTCTGATTCGTCTGGAGGGACCAAACTTGCTACAGACTCTTGAGAGTAATAAGGAACTGAAAAATCAATTTTTTGCACGAAATAAAGGGCATTAACGAGAGCGAATATAGCGATACCGCTCAGCAATGTGATTCGTTTATCCAAACTCCGGAGTCGGTCAGAAAGTGCAATAAGCAAAAATAGGGAAAATGGAATGAGGTACACAAAGGTGTCTTTGTCGTAGCCATGGTGGTTGATGAATGGTTCAATTTGCTTGAGAAATATTCTGAATGCGGCGTAGGCAACAAAGAAGATGAACAATCGAGCGCCTAACTTACTTCGAATTACGCTCGACTCAATCACGGGTTTGTCAGCATTGGTTAAGTAAAGAACCAAACTTAAGACTCCTGTAACAAGTGCGGCATTAACAAAGTATGTTGTTGAGCCCTCGTAATAGAGAAGAAATGAAATCATCCCTGCACACGTGCATCCGATGAAGAAAGAAGTTTGTATTGGTGATGCATTTTTTCTACATCCAAAGCACATTGGAATTAAATATCTCATAAACAAAAATATGATGATGAAAACAAAGCCGATAATGAATGCAAAAAGCCCACCCTGCGGAATGCGTGTAATGAGAGGATTGGGAATATGGGTTCTGAATCTGTACCAACTAACGATGTAACTACGTCCATTTGGTTCACGTAAGAAAACAAAGTAGGAAGCAGCAAGAGCAAAAATAGCGACCAAAGAGGTAGTGATAATGCTCGAGCGGTTGGGTAACTTTTTGGCAAATATTGCGTATGTGATTGCAAAAAGCAACCCAGACAACAGAACTATTCCGTAAGGACCCTTCCCAAGGATTGTTGCAGCAGATAACAGCATGAAGACAAGACGAAACTTCGTCGACTTTTCGTTTGGGTAGCAGACAAAGAGGAGAGCAGCAGACAATAACCAAACATGAGAGAGAATATTTGTTGGAACTCCAGTGAAATAGAACTTAAGTGGCGCCAGATAGTCATCAGCCAGAAAAAGAAAAAGTGGAGATAGCAATGCCAGCCAAATTGATTTCCGCTTGAGCTGACTTACGGAAATGAGAAGCAAAGATAAAACTAGAAATGAAATAATTGGAATTAAGTGAGCATTAACAATCCAGGGACCAGCTCCACTAGCGCGAGATACCAATCCTGACCATGCAAGCGAGAACCAGTGATATTGAATGCGCGTTCCTATTGCAGACGAGTTGTCTCCTAAGCCCCAATGAGCGATTGACCACGACATTTGTTCGCTGAAAATATGGTCGTCGCTGTCGTATATGAGCGGGCCAAGGAGCGAACTCGAGGCAACCCCGGTTGACATAGTGAGTGAAGCGATGGCTGCGACTGAAAATACAATCCCAGTTAATAGACCTAACATTCTCTGCAGAGATGATTTGAATTTGAGGGAAAATAGGGCTGCAACACAAATCAACATCGGAATGATTCCTATGAGATAAACAAAGTAGATACCACTCATTCCGACCAGCAACCCGACTATCGAAATAGCGATCAGCTGGAAATCGGTGTCACTCTGCTCGGGTTGCCCATCGAAGGAGCTTGATCTAGTTAAAGCAACGAATATGAGTGCAATCGGTATGAGCCACGCGATCGGGCGCAGTGGAGTAAGAACGAATATTTGATCAAAAACTGTGCACAGTGCAAAACCAATGGGTGCGCCAAGTGCAATTGACTCCAACAGTGATGGGCGATGCGCCATTTTGATCGTTGACCAGAGAACTGATCCAGACAACCATTGAAGTAGTACTACGAATGAAATGCTTAAAGCCCCACTAGTCGATGTGCCAGTGGCTATCAGTAATAAGGCAACGAAGATGAAGATCGGTGACATTAATGTCAGCAATGAAGAGGCAATCTGCAAGCGCTGATTTGTAAGTTTGAGTAGGTTATTCATGTTGAATAACTACAGAGTATTAGATGTTCAGGGTTCAGGGTGTCGGTGGTTTGATCTTGAGAACAACCACCGTGTTGTTTCTATAAACAACTTCAGCCCAGGGCTCCCATGTGCGCTGTTGGGCAAGGTCAAGTTGCTCCAGACCTGTTGGCGTTTCGATGAAATTCAGTTCAACATAATGCCATCGAACCCCTAACTCGTAGAGTCGGTTTGCCATTTCTTGTGTCGGGTTAGACGCGAATTTTGTGGACAAGTTAATCTCTTCTTCGATCCAAGCAGTCTTATCCGGCAATCCAGTGGTTGTTCCTTCAATGAGAATTTGTCTTTGTGAAAGCCCGGAAGCGAGCATCCATTTGAATGGTGGCCCACAAAATGTTTTGGTGAGGCATCGCCGGTTCGTTGCGATGATGTCATCATGCGGCGTATTACCTCGAATCCATTTGAGGGCTGCCACTTGGTCCGCATCTCCAGCAAGGTGGTTCCACTTTACGAATTGGGGCTCAGATGATGAGGTGTAACTAATCGCCGAGCTGGCAAAAGTAGTACGACGCTGTATCTGATCTCCAAAGATTGAAAAGGTGAGCAGGATTGCAACTACGAAGATGAATATTCGTACACGGTCTTGTCGGGATATTCGAAAAACAACGAACAAGGCAATCAGGGCGATCAGTCCATAAAGCAAAATATATGGGAGCGCACTCGAGCTGAAGATATATTCTTGGCGCTCAGTTACTAATTGGGTGAGTTGCCGACGCAGATATCCAAGTGCAATCCCAATGAATCCAATTCCAACGATGTAACGGGAAGAAATTCTGAATACGTCGGACTGCAAAGCTTTTGAGAAAACAAGTATGAAGAGAACTATGGCTAGTGGAAATGTGACATGCATGAAGTAGGACTCTGTTCCGTTGTCGTCAAGAATTCTGGCGAGGAAGAGTCCTGAAAAAATAGTGAGTGCTAAGTATGAAATGAAGTCGCTTCCAATTCGGAAACGTCGTAGTTGCAGAAGCAGCAACACTCCACCGAGCATCGGCGCAAAATACAGCAGTAACGCAAAATTCTCAAGAAGAAAGTGAAGCCTTCCACCACCTACTTCTCTTCCCACAATCAATTGTCCACCCGCATCACTAAATCCGATGTCTAGACCATGAGTTCGATTTCCATTGCCAAAGAAGTATGTGTAGGAGGCGGCTGATGTGATGACTGATGCGGTGAGGATTTTGATTCGTGTGAGTTTTGTTGTGTGGTTGTTGAAGAGGATTGTTATCCCGGCTCCAGCCATAAAGGTGGCTCCTGTTGAGACTTTGGATCCAAATAAGCAGAAAAGTAGTAGTGATGCAGTGATGGCTGCTTGAAGGGTGATGGTATGTGTTTCTAGCCATCTCTTCATCATGAGGACGAGAACAAACATGATTGTGAAAGAAAACATGTGTGTGGGGGAGGTAACACTGACCACGTCTCGTAGTAACAAGACACTCGCTGCTCCGATAGTTGCCAGTATTGAAGATGTTGTTGTTTCGTAGATGATTCCCCATACAAGTAGTCCGATTGTCATACAAACAACAATTGGAAGCATGATGGTCAAAACAGTCCAGCTTTGTGCACCAGAAAGCTGTGTAGTCATTCCTGACCAAGCGAGTGCAAACCAGTGATAGGAGAGTTCAGTTCCAACTGCACTGATATTTTTGCGCGGCCCCCATCTATTTACTGAGTATGCAAGTGACTCTAAATATGGGATGTCATTAGTGATGATCCACCACAAGTAGTTCATTTTGCGTAATACAACACTTATCAACAGTGCAAAAGGTGTGAGTAGAAATACAACTTTGAACATGTTTTTGTGTAAAAAGTTTGCTACAACAAGAGCACCGCTCAGGAAAACAATTGGATAAATCCACCACCATTGATCGCCAAGTCCAATAGATGTGAACAACACCAAAATTGGCATAAAGGTCTTGAGGTCAAACTGCACCTCGCTATTTGCTTCAAAATCATTTTGCTTGCGTTTAAAGAAAACAAATACGAGCACACCCAGCAGGGGCAAAAGCCAAGCGATTCCACTGAACGGAGTTGTTCGCAATAATTGGTGTGCCAATGTGCTGGCAGCGAAGCCAACAGTTGAACCTGCACCTATCAAAAGAGGCATCGACTTTGAACTTTGTGGGTCAATACAACCCCAAATCATTACACCAGCAACTATTTGCACAAGCAAAATTGCTACAACTCGAACCACTTCAAAAACTGGAACACCAGCCAACAACATCAATACACCAACAACAAGTCCAACAGTTGCTATCGGTGTAGCAACCGAATAGAACCGATTTTTCAAGTCGAAGCTTTCGACTGATCTGAGACAATCTCTATAGCAAAACTTTCTTTGCATGCCCCAAGAACTGCATGTGCGTGTTCTGGGCTCTTGACCTCAAGTACAACCTGAATACCAGTTTCCCTTGGATGCAGCTTGACACCTTCACGAATGTGCTGGACTTCAATAACGTTTGCATCATTGATAGCGCATACATCAACAAGTTTGGCCAGCGAGCCTGGACGGTCAGGTAGACGCACAAAAATGGTGAGACGGCGACCCTCATTGGTCTCGTTTCGGCGAACAAGATTGGGGATGAGACCGATATCGATGTTGCCACCAGATAGCACGATGCATGTGGTGCCATTTTTTGCTGGGGCAATCTGATTGGTGAGCAGTGCGGAAAGACCAACTGCACCACCACCTTCAACAAGCATTTTGGTGTGTTCCATCAAGATGACGACCGCATCAGCGATTGAGTCTTCGTCTACTTCAATAATTTGGTCAACCCACTTGTCGATAATTGGTTTGGTGAAGTTTCCTGGTTGTTTTACAGCGATCCCATCGGCGAGCGTAAGCACCTTGCCTTCGGGCGAAGTGCCGTGAATGAATGGTGCGCAAACAGTTGCTTGCACGCCGATGATTCGCACATTGGGGTGTTGTTGTTTGATCGCGAGAGCAGTGCCAGCAAGTAGTCCGCCACCGCCGAGCGGAATGATGAGCAGTTCAAGATCGTCGATGTCTTCAAGTAGCTCGAGACCGAGTGTGCCCTGACCTGCAATCACGTCTGGGTCGTCATATGGATGACAAAAAGCCATGCCCGTTTCTTGTGCGCGAGCTTTTGCTGCAGCAACTGCCGTATCGACACTTTCGCCACCGTCAAGCACAGTCGCACCGTGGTGTTTGGTTGCTGCAATCTTTGAAAGCGACGCACCTTTAGGGACGAAGATGTCGCACCGAGCCCCAAAATGTTTTGCTGCAAGAGCAAGGCCTTGAGCGTGGTTACCCGCACTGCCTGCGACCACTCCGGTTTCTTTTGCATTTCCTAATTGGGCAAGCTTGTTCATACCGCCACGAATTTTGAACGAACCAGTGCGTTGCAAGTTTTCGGCCTTGAGCACAATGGTTCCGCCGAAGCGTTGGCTGAGGTATGCAGATGGCAGTACGGGAGTATGTAATACGACGTCTTTGCCCCGTGCGCGAGCAGCCACAAACGCATCATTCGGAATATCTATTGGTGTTGGGTTGCTTGTTGCCATGCACCGACTACCGTACCTCTGATGCGCGCTTTACTCTTGGCAAATTCGGGCGATGCCGATGCGGGCTTTGTCGGCC
>Ga0194055_10004455_pt1 | contig 10485 bp, 10 predicted proteins | sample SepL449m_MetaG_FD_155482 | JGI IMG/M metagenome (GOLD analysis project Ga0194055, IMG submission 155482) | Anoxic zone freshwater microbial communities from boreal shield lake in IISD Experimental Lakes Area, Ontario, Canada - Sep2016-L442-9m | ecosystem: Environmental > Aquatic > Freshwater >... | reverse complement strand
ACAGCAGCCGGAGCCGGAGCCGACGCGGCCGGAGTCGGAGCCGCAGCAGCCGGAGCCGGAGCCGGAGCGGACGAGCCGCCGAGGACGGCGAGCACCGTGCCGACCGGCACCGTCTCACCCACGGGCACCCGGATCTCGGTGAGGACCCCCGCGCCCGGCGAAGGCACCTCGGAGTCGACCTTGTCGGTGGACACCTCGAAGAGCACGTCGTCGGCCTCGACCCGGTCACCGACCCCCTTGCACCACTTCGTGATCGTTCCCTCGGTCACGGTCTCTCCGAGTTGGGGCATCGCCACGTCCATGGTGCTCCGATCGATCAGCCGTGCAGCCCGCGCCCGGTGAGCGCCAGGGCGGACTCGCCGAAGAGCTCCGACAAGGTTGGGTGCGCATGCACGAGGGAACCGACGTCGGCGGCCGTGGCTTCCCAGTTGACCGCCAGGTACCCCTCGGCGATCAGCTCGGTCGCCCACGGACCGACGATGTGCACGCCGAGCAGCGTGCCCGCGGGGTCGGCGACGATCTTCATCAGCCCGTCGGGCTCACCGAGGATCAGCGCGCGGCTGTTGCCGCCGAAGCGGTGCACCGAGGTGACGATCTCGATCCCCTGCTCGCGGGCCGCCGCTTCGGTGAGACCGACCCACGCCACCTCCGGGTGGCAGTAGATGCCCCAGGGCACCTTCGCGTAGTCGATCGGCTCCACCGGCTCGCCCAGGATGGTCTTGACCGCGACGATCGCCTCGGCGAAGCCCACGTGGGCGAGTTGCGGAGTCGGCACGATGTCACCGACGGCGAACACCCCGGGCACCGACGTGCGCAGGTGACCGTCGACACGCACGTGGCCCGACGGCTCGAGCGCCACCCCGGCCTCCTCGAGCCCGATCCCGGAGGTGCGGGGCGCCCGTCCGACGCTCACGACCACCTGGTCGACGACCAACGAGACCGTGGCCCCGTCGGCGGTGCCCACCACGACCTCGAGCTCCTCCGTGCCGGTGATGCCCTGCAACGTCGCGCCGGTGTGGACCGTGATGCCGCGCCGCTTGAAACGGCGCTCGACGAACTCGCCGAGCTGCTCGTCGGCCCCGGCGAGCAGTCGGGGCAGCGCTTCGACCAGTGTCACCTTGCTGCCGTAGTCGACGAGCATCGACGCGAACTCACAGCCGATCGCGCCGCCGCCCACGACCAGCACCCGCGCGGGCACGGCGTCGAGCGTCAGCACGTGGTCCGACGACAAGATGCGCGTCCCGTCGAAGTCGAGCCCGGGCAGCGAGCGCGGCGAAGAGCCGGTGGCGACGATCAGCGCGTCGCCGGTGAGGTCGCGCTCGCCGACGCGCACCGTCCGCCCCGGACCGTCGACCACGGTGCCGCGCCCGGCGACGGTCGTGACCCCGCGCTGCTTCAGCAGGCCCTCGACCCCCTTGGTCAGCCGGTCGACCACTCCCTGCTTGCGCACCTGGCTCGTCGGGAGGTCGAGGGCGGGCTCGCCCACGGTCACGCCGAACTCACCGGCGCCGCGCACGGTGCGCAGCACCTCGGCGGTCTGGAGGAGCTCCTTGGCGGGCACGCAGCCCCGGTGCAGGCAGGTACCCCCGACCCGCGACTCCTCCACGAGGGCCACGGAGCGTCCGGCGGCACCCGCGTAGAGGGCGGCGGCGTAGCCCCCCGGTCCACCACCGAGGACGACGACGTCGAAGTGGTCGGTCATCGAGACTCCTGGGGCACGGCAGACGGGGAAAGCCCCATTCTCGCAGCACTCACCACCCGGCGCCCTTCGGGAGCCCGTTCGACGGGTCTCACCGCGCGAGCAGGATCTGGATCGCCGAAGCAGCGAGGATGCCGACCGCACAGAGAGCCGCCAGGAGGATCAGCAACCTGGTGCTCATGGGTGGGCATTATGGTCGCCATCCCGTCCCGGCCGTCCATGGCGGCCGCGCCCGCCCGCCTCGCAGACCTCGGACGACCGTCATGAGCAGCCGCACCAAGGGCCTCGTCGAGGTCGCCAAGAAGTCGCTCCCCGAGGGCACGTGGACCGTCGGCCTTGGCCTCGTCGTCTCGGGCATCACCGCCTACGGCTTCCAGATCCTCGCCTTCCGGGCCCTGCCCAAGCCCGAGTACACCGCGCTCAACGGACTCTGGGTCATCGCCTTCGTCCTCGCCCCCGGGTTCTTCCTGCCACTCGAGCAGGAGGTCGGAAGGGCGATCGCCCACCGCCGCGCCCAGGACCTCGGCGGCGGACCCATCGTGCGTCGGGCGGCCGCCGCCGGGGCGCTGCTCTGCGCCGCGCTGATCGTCGTCATCGTGGGAGCCGAGGCGATCCTCCGGGCCACCGGCTCGAGCGGGCTCTCCCATTCGCTCTTCCACGACAAGTCCGTGCTCCTGCCGTGCCTGCTCATCTCGCTCGCCACCTACGCCGTCCAGCACCTCACCCGAGGCACGCTCTCGGGCAACGGGCGTTTCGGCCCGTACGGCCTCATCCTCGCTGCCGAGGGGATCTACCGCATCGCTCCCTGCCTCGCGCTCTACGCGCTCGGGGTCGACAACCTCCTCGCGTACGGCCTGTGCTTCGCCCTCCCGCCGGTGTTCGCGGCGCTCACCGCGCTCTACCGCCAGCACGGCCTGCTCGAGCCCGGTCCCGAGGCGCCGTGGTCGGAGCTGTCGGCCAACCTCGGCTGGCTCTTCACCGGCTCGGTCCTGTCGCAACTGCTCTCGTACGCCCCGGTGATCGGCGTGATCATCCTGGCGTCGCCCAGCCAGCACAACGTCGCCGCCGACTTCATCGTCGGGTTCTTCCTCGCCCGGGTCCCGATCCTGCTGTTCCAGGCCGTCCAGGCGGCACTCCTGCCCAAGCTCGCCGGCCTGGTCGGCGCCGGCCGCCACGAAGACTTCCTCTCCGGGGTCCGCAAACTGGTGATGATCGTCGCCGGCATCGCGGTCGCCGGCGTCGTGGGGGGCTACGTGCTCGGTCCGACCGCCGGCAAGATCCTCTTCGGGGCGAAGTTCACCCTCCAGGCCCGCGACCTCGCCCTCCTCGCGGCGGGCAGCGGCATGTTCATCCTGGCCCTCACCCTCGCCCAGGCCCTGATCGCGGTCCTCGGGCACGCCCGGGCCACCTACGCGTGGCTGATCGGCAACGTGGCCTTCTGGCTCATCGCGGTCCTCGCGGCGCACGAGCTCTTCCTGCGGGTCGAACTCGGCTTCGTCGCCGGTTCCGGCGTCGCGGCGGTGTTCATGGCCTGGTTCCTCGTGCGCCGGGTCCGCCTCGGCATCCCCGACGACGCCCTCGCGGAGTTCGTCGAGCAACTCGAGCACGAGCCGCTCGAGTTCTGAGTCAGCGCCCCTGACCGGGGCGCAGGCGGGCGAGCACAGTGCGGACGAAGGTCGGACCCCCCGCCCGCACCCGGGCGACCCGTTCGGCCAGCCCGGCACGCGGCTGGGTCGGGGACGGCGCCTGTGGTTCGTGGCGCTCCACCTCCGCCACCCGGTCGAGCGCCCGGGCGAGGCGCGGGTGCACCGCACCCACCACCACTGCGCGATCCGCGCCGCGCAGCAGGCGGCCGATCCGGCGGGCACCGACGGCGGTGTCCGGACGGGCGTGGACCGGGGCCAACGACGGCCCCGGCGACACCACCGTGACCCGTGCTCCGGCGCGCCACCCGGCCCGCGTGGCCGCGAGCACGTGCTCGACCTGGGGCCCGGTGGTGGGCGGGAACGGACCCACCACCACGGTGCGCCGGCCGGAGGCACCCGGATCGGCGGGCCCGGCGGCCCCGCCGGGGGGGAGCCAGGCGTCGAGCGACGCCTCCACCCGGTCGAGCACGGTCGGCCACGAGGCCTCGCGCGCCGCGTAGGCCCGCCCTCGTGCGCCCCGGGCCGCGAACTCCGATGTGGTCGCGACGCGCAGGGCCTCGGCAAGCTCGGGGGCCGAGCGGTAGGTCACCCCGCCGCCGGAGCGGTCGCAGTGCCAGACGCTCACGGCACACTCGCCGTTGACGATCACCGGGGTCCCGGCGCACCAGGCCTCCATCACCACCCGCGAGAACGACTCGTGCGGCGACGGCTGCACGAGCACGGTCGCCGCGGCCAGCGCGTCATCACGGTCGGCGGCGTCGAGCACCCCCAGGTCGAGCACCCGGTCACGCACGGACTCGGGCACCGACACCGCGCCGGGCCCGACCGTCACCAGCCGCAGCGGAGTGCGCACGCCGCGGGTCGCCGACGCGTACTCGGTGAGGAACGCTCCGAATCCCTTGCCGTCCTCGCGCCGCCCGACGGTGAGGGCGAACGGACCGTCGACCCCGAAGCGGGCCCGGAACCGTGCCGGGTCGGCTCCGGTGGCCGGCGCCACCGCCGAGCCGATGACGGCGGCGTCGCCGAGGTCGAACCGCCGGGCGGCGAGGGCCGCCTCCGGCTCGGTGAGGAACCAGGCACCCCGGCTCTCCCGGAACATCCGGTCGTAGCCGGGCAGGCCGGCCGCCGGCTCGTCGTGCAGGCACGGCATCACGATCGTGCGCGCCGGATCCACCAGGGTGCCCACGAGGGTCGTCCAGTAGAGGTAAGGCGCGAACACCAGGGCGCGGTACTCCAGCGAGTGGGCCGCGAGGTGCTCGACCAGACCCGGGACCCGCACGTCGTCGCGGAACCAGCGAGCGGCCGCATCGGCACCGAGCGTGCCCGTCGTCGCCAGCAGCCGGTTCCCGCGCACCCGATCGGCCCGGGCCGTCGACGCGACCGAACGGAACCGCACGAGCCGGGCCCCGCTGTCTCGGACCGTCACGCCCGGCGGGTAGTGGTCGACCTCGGTGAAGTGGTCCCGGGTCGTGCCGGTGAGGAGGTCGACGGCGAAGCCGCGGCGGGCGAGCCCGTCGGCCAGCTCCGTGACCAGCATCTCGGCGCCGCCCACGAGGTCGTCACCGGATCGGACCGGCACGAACCCCAGACGACCGCTCCCCATGTGGTGCCGTAGCCTAGATCGGCATCGACCCCGATCTCCCCGCTTCCAGCGCTCCGGCCACCACCCCTCCCGGAGCCCGTCTCCGGGTCGCCGTCGACGTCACCTCGCTCATCGGCGAACGCACCGGGGTCGGTCACGTCACCGCCGCGGTGGTGGAACACCTTGCCGCCCGACCCGAGGTCGCCCTGGTGGCGTACGCCCTCACCCGCGACCGCCGGCGGGCCACCGCGATGGCGCTCCCACCGGGGGTCGCGCTGCGCATCACGGGCGTCCCGGCCCTCGCGCTGTTCGCGGCGTGGCGGCGCGGACCCGCCCCTCGCGCCGAGCGGTGGACCGGTCCGGTCGACGTCGTCCACGGCACCAACTTCGTCGTGCCACCGGCGCGGGCGGCGACCGTGGTGACCGTCCACGACGTGGCGTTCGCCCGGGAGCCCGAACTCGTCACCCCGGCGTCACGACGCTTCACCGGACTCCTGCGCGCCGCGATCCGTCGGGGCGCGTTCGTGCACGTCTTCAGCGAGGCCGTCGGCGACGAGGTCGTGACCCTGCTCGACTGCCCCGCGGAGCGCGTGGTGTGCATCCGACCCGGCGTCGCCGCGACCGGCGGCGGTGACCCGGTCCGGGGTCGCGCCCGGGCGGGGGCCGAGGCGTACGTGCTGGCCCTCGGGACGGTCGAGCCCCGCAAGAACCTGCCCCGCCTCGTGGCGGCGTTCGACCGGGTCGCCGCCCACGACCCGGCGCTGCGCCTCGTCGTCGCCGGTCCCGACGGCTGGGGCACCGACGCCTTCGGAGCCGCGGTGGGCGCGGCCGCGCACGGTGACCGGGTGGTGCGCCTTGGCTACGTGACCGATGCCGACCGCCGCGACCTGCTCGCCGGTGCCCGGGTGCTGGCCTACCCGTCGCTCGACGAGGGCTTCGGCCACCCACCGCTCGAGGCGATGGGCGCCGGCACACCGGTGGTGGCCGCCCGCGCGGGTGCGCTGCCCGAGGTCCTGGGTACGGCCGCGCTGCTTCCCGATCCGCGCTCGGTCGACGCGATCGCCGACGCGCTCCGAGCGGCACTCACCGACGACGACGTCCGGGCGCGCCTCGTCGCCGCCGGGCACGAGCGCGCCCGCCACTACTCCTGGTCCCGCACCGCCGACGAACTGGTCGCGCTCTACCAGCGCGCCGTGCGGCGCTGAGAGCGGGCCGGACCGGATCCACTCGGCCGACTCACGACGCCTGACGGTCGAGCCAGCCGAGCACCGAGGCGACGGCCCGGGGGTCGTGACGCAGTTCGTGGCCGGCACTGCCCACCAGGCGGTACTCGATCCCCGCGGCGGCCGACTCCACCAGCGCTCGCGCCTCCGACGGGGGGGCGGCCGCATCGGCGGTGCCCACGAGCAACAGCACCGGCCGTCCGGCCAGGCGGTCCATGACCGTGGTCACGTCGACCGCCGCCACCTCGCGCGACCAGGCCGGGAGCGAGTCCGGGAAGCCCGGGGTGCGAACCATGCCCACCCGGCGGGCGACGTCGAGCAGACGGCTCGGATCGCGGGCCCATGCCTTGAACGAGAGGGGCGCGGCCAGGGTCACGCAGCCGCGCACCCGTGGATCGGAGGCGGTGGCGAGGAGGGCGAGCGTGCCGCCCTCGGACACCCCGAGCAGCCAGACGCCCCGCGTCTGCTCGCGAGCCTCGAGGTGGTCCACCGCGGCGCGCAGGTCAGCGAGCCACCCACCCACCGAGAAGTCACCCTCCGAGGCGCCGGTCCCGCGGAAGTTGAACGACAGTGCGTACCACCCACACTCGCGAGCGATGCGGTCGGCCAGCTCCGGGAAGGTCGAGGCCGACGCGGCCGCGCCGCGCGGTCCGGTGGGGAAGCCGTGGCACACCACGACCGCCGGCGCCGGGCCCGAGCCCTCGGGCTCGGCCAGGTGCGCCGCGATGGTCAGGCCGTCGGAGAGGAAGGTGGTTTCCAGACTCCCAGTATCCTCCACGCCGTGGCCGTTGACGCATCCGACGAGATCCCGGTGCGGGCACCGGCGCTCAAGGAGTGGGCCATCGTCGTGCGGGCGCTCCTCGCCGGCGAGCAGATCCTCGACCTGCGCAAGGGTGGGATCCGAGAGGCCAGGCGCCACTTCGCCCTGCGGGCCACCCGCCTCTGGCTCTACCCCACGGTCGAGCACCAAGACCGCGACCTCGTCCGGCCCGCCTACCGCCGCTGGGTCGACGACACCGAGCGCGACGCCCCACCCGGCCGGGCGGTCCGGGTGGAGGGCTGGGCCGACGTCGTGGGGGTGGCACGCCTGACCGATCCGGCCGACCTGGCCAAGATCGACGGCAAGTTCGTCTGGACGGGCGACTACGCCGCGTCGCGCTTCCACTGGAAGTCACGCGACCCGCTCTGGGTCCTGGCGCTGCGGGTCCACCGCCTGCTCGACCCGATCGTCGTGCCGTTCCGCGACGAGTACGGCGGCTGCACCTCGTGGGTCGACCTCTCCCCGCTCCCCGACGATCCGGCGTCGCTCCCGAGCGAGCCCGCGCTCTCCGACGAGGCGTTCGCCGCCCGGCTCGGGTTCGTCGCCGGCGACCTGCCCGACGGCCTGGCCGATCCGGTCGCCGACGGCGCCTGACCCGACCGGTCGGGGTTCAGACCTCGGCGGAGGCGGCCTGCGCCGACCGGATCGAGCGGTGCGGCCGGTAGCCGCGGTTGCGCGCCTCGGACAGCACGTCCGGGGAGAAGGCTGCGAACGCCTCGGCCTCCATGAGGTCGGCGACCGCGGCGGCCACCTCGGGGTCGCCGAGCAGCTCGAGGTCGTAGACCCGCTGCGTGCGCTTGTCGCCCAGGTAGCGGTGGTGCTCGAACTTGGAGGGCTTCTCGGCCATGCCCCCACGCTAACGCGTCCCCGATCCGACACGCGGAACAGCCGGGGCGCGAGCCCCGGCTGTCCGTGAATCGTGGCTGAGAACACCGGCTCGTGATTGCACGGGAGGGACCAGTCCCCGTCGAGTCCGGTGCCGGTGCGGCGGTGGTTTTCCGCCAGGCGGTCCAGCCGGGATGAGTGGCCTAACGGCCGCGCACCTCCAGGGTCCCATGTTGATCATGCATGTGGTGGACCACCTCCTTTCTCTGGTACCGACGTTGTACCACGGAACCGGCGGGGAGGTGGCGGATTTCGCGCGAACGCCGCGTGAACGCGATTAGTCCGGTTCCTGACCGGCGCCGTCGCCGTCGTCGAACTCGGGGTCGAGCGGACCCTCCACCGGGGTGCTCACCGCTCCGATCGCCCGCAGGTACTCGAACTGCACCTCGATCACCGGGTACACCTGTTCGGGGATGTAGGCCTCGCCGGTGGCCGCGGCCCGCCCGAGGATGTAGTCCACGACGTCGGGACCGACCACCACGACCTGCGGTCCGGGTGAGGCGTGGGCCGTCCCGTTCTCCGCCACCCCCCGCTGGGCGAGGTACTCGGTCTGGAAGGCGAGGATCCGGCGCACGTCGGCGGGGGTGAGGGTGGCGGCGACCTCGTCGGGCACGCGCTCGACCACCCAGTCGAAGGCCGCGTCGAGCGAGAAGAGCACCGGCGGTGGCTCGTGGGTGAGACGTCCGGCCTCACGCACCACGAAGACCGCACCGACCGCCAACGCCAACCCGACCACCAGGAACACGCCGACCCAGAGCACGGCGTGAGGCTAGGCGCGCCCACCCACGGGGCGCCGACCGGTCGTGAAGGCGAGGACCGCCATGCCGGTGCACCCGACCGCGACGAGGGCGAACCCGAGGCCACCGACACCGCCACCGATGCGGTCGAACAGCACCGGCGACGGCCACACCGCCGCCGCCGCCGACCCGAGGGCGAGCACCACCAGCACCACGACGTGCCGCCACGACGGCGGGGTCTCCAGGCGACCCAGGCAGCCGCACGAGTCGATCGGCAGCCGCCGGACGAGCGCCCGGGCGGTGAGGATCGCGAACCCGGCGTAGGACGCACCGACAAGCCCGGCCAGGATCCGACCGGGCACGGCGAGGGTCAGCGCACCCACCACGACCTCGGTCGCCGCCAACGCCCGCACCCGACCGTTGCCGGCGGGCAGCCCGAGCGCGCGGGCGGCCCCGACCGTTCCCGACGGGTCCACGACCTTGAGCGCGCCGCCCACGACGAGCAGCAGCGCCGCGGTGGCGAGGAGGAGTGCGGCGATCAGATCCCGATGCGCTGCGCGAGCAGCTCTCGGTGGTAGGTGGCATCGCCCAGCAGGATCTCACTGCTCTTGGCGCGCTTGAAGTACAGGTGCGCGTCGTGCTCCCAGGTGAAGCCGATCCCGCCGTGGATCTGGATGTTCTCGGCGGCGGCGTGGAAGTAGGCGTCGCTCACGTAGGCCTTGGCGAGGCTGGCCACCACCGGGCGCTCCTCGTTGTCCTCGGCCGCGGCCCACGCGGCGTAGTAGGCCGCCGACTTGCCCGACTCGACCTCGAGCAGCATGTCGGCGCACTTGTGCTTGATCGCCTGGAACGAGCCGATCGGACGACCGAACTGCACGCGCACCTTGGCGTACTCGACCGACATCTCGAGGCACTTCTGCGCCCCGCCGATGCTTTCGTTGGCGATCGCGACCGCGGCCTGGTCGAGGGTCTTCGACAGCGCCGCCCAACCCGAGCCGACCGTGCCCAGCGGGCGGGCCGCCACACCGTCGAAGTCGAGGCGGGCCTGCTTGCGGGTCTGGTCCATCGTGGCCAGGGCGGTGCGGGTGAGGCCAGGTGCGTCGGCGTCGACGACGAAGAAGCCGATGCCGTCCTCCCCCGAGGTCCCCGCCTGACGCGCCACCACGACGATCGTGTTCGCGAGGTGACCATCGATGACGAACATCTTCGTGCCGCTCAGCGTGAAGGCCTCACCGGATCCGGTGGCCTCCATCGTGATGCCGGCGGCGTCCCACTTGCCGTTGGGCTCGGTGAACGCGAGGGCGGCGATCGTCTCGCCGGAAGCGATGCCCGGGAGAAACTCAGCCTTCTCGGCGTCGGTGCCGGCGTTGAGGATCGCGTGGGCGGCGAGCACGACCGACGAGAAGTAGGGGGCGCACAGCAGCGCACGACCCATCTCCTCGAGCACGATGGCGAGCTCGATGAACGTGAAGCCCTGGCCGCCGTACTCCTCGGGGATGGCCAGGCTCTGCAGACCGAGCTCGTTGGCCATCTGCGACCACACGGCCGGGTCGTACCCGTCGGTGGTCTCCATGAGGCGCCGCACGTCCTCGGAGGCCGACTTCGCCTCCATGAAACGCCGAACGGCGTCGCGCAGCTGCTCCTGCTCCTCGGAGAAAGCGAAGTTCATGCCCGTGCCTCCCTGGGTCCGACGGGGAACCACCGGAAACTACCCGAGGGTCACCGGCCCAGGCCAAAGCACGGGGTCCGGGGTCCGGCGACGGCGGGAGCGGGAGCGGCGTTACCCTGCTCCCATGGCCCGCCCCGCCCACTTCGCCGCCTCCGGGATCACCGTCGAAAAGCTCGTGGTCGGGCCGATGGAGAACAACGTCTACGTGGTGCGCTGCACGACCA
>Ga0194055_10004454_pt1 | contig 10485 bp, 10 predicted proteins | sample SepL449m_MetaG_FD_155482 | JGI IMG/M metagenome (GOLD analysis project Ga0194055, IMG submission 155482) | Anoxic zone freshwater microbial communities from boreal shield lake in IISD Experimental Lakes Area, Ontario, Canada - Sep2016-L442-9m | ecosystem: Environmental > Aquatic > Freshwater >... | reverse complement strand
TTCTTCACCTGCCCGCGACGCCGGGTCCGTTTCTGGGTGACGGATTTTGTGCCGGGTGGTTTCCTCTTTTCAGGTTTTTCCCGAGATATACCGCGTTTGTTCGATCCTTGCCGGGGGTCGCACAATGGCCGCCACCGCATTGGCCACTCCATCAATCAGCCCAATGCTTATGGCAGACCCGCCGAGCTTTCCGACAAACGCTGGCAGCAGCGGATAGATCGCCTCACTGGAAAGATCGGTCAGAAAACTTGTCCAGCCGAGAGCTTTGAAAGTCACCGGCAGACGAGCAGGCTGCATGGCCCTAGCGTGCTTCTCGGAGGGTTTTGTGGCTGCCATGTAAAAGCCCACTGTTGTGGAGCAGTTCGAGTAGGTGCGACCGTCTGACTGCGGCAATCTTTTTAACAAAGGTCGCGGCACTAAGCCCGTTCGGTGCCGGTGTCGAGCACGGCCATGAAGGCTTTCTGCGGGATGTCGACGCTGCCAATGCTCTTCATCCGCTTTTTGCCTTCCTTCTGCTTTGCCCACAATTTTTTCTTGCGGGAGATGTCTCCACCGTAGCACTTGGCCGTGACATTTTTACGCATCGCAGAGATCGTCTCGCGGGCGATGATCTTTGTGCCGATCGCCGCCTGTATCGCGATTTCAAACATGTGCCGGTCGATTTCAGTACGGAGTTTTTTGACAATCGAACGGCCGCGGCGGTCGGAGTCACGACGGTCGCAGATGATCGAAAGGGCGTCGACCTTCTTGCTGCCGACTAAAATATCAAGCCGTACCAAATCGGCCGCCACATAGCCGATGAGCTCGTAGTCCATCGTGCCATACCCGCGAGTCACACTCTTGAGTTTGTCGTGTAGGTCGTAGATCACGTCTGCCAAGGGTAAGTCAAAAGTCAGCATGGCCCGCGTTGGCGAAAGATATTCCGTTTTCAGATAGACGCCACGGCGATCGGTGCTCATCTGCATGACAGGCCCGATGTGCTCCACGGGCACGAGGAAGTTGGTGCGGACAATTGGCTGGCGAAACTCATCAATCTGGCCCGTATCAGGCACATCATGCGGGTTGGTGATTTCCAGCAGCGTGCCATCAGTTTTCAGGATTTGATAGGTGACATTTGGAGCCGTCTGCACGAGATCCAGGTCGGCTTCCTTCTCCAAACGCTGCTGGATGATCTCCATGTGCAACAGTCCGAGGAAGCCGCAGCGAAAACCAAACCCGAGGGCCTCGCTGCTCTCGGGGGCGAAGTCGAACGAGGGATCGTTGATCGCCAGTTTCTCCAGAGAATCTCGCAGCTCTTCAAAGTTTTCCCCTTCGGAGGGATAGAGTCCGCAGTAGACCATCCGCTGCGGTCGCTTGTAGCCCGGCAGCGGCGCCGCCAGAGTGTCGCCCGGACAGATGACCGTGTCGCCGATGTGCACTTGCTTGACATCTTTAATGTTGCAGACCAAATACCCCACCTGACCGGCGACCAGTTCGTCGCAGGCCCGCCGCTGGGGGACAAACTGGCCCAGTTCCAAAACCTCGTGAGTCGAGCCGGTTTGCAGGAAGCGGATTTTTTGGCCGCGTTTGATCGTGCCATCGACCAGCCGGACATAGGTGATGGCCCCGCGGTAGCTATCGTAGTGGCTGTCAAAAATCATGGCGCGGAGGACAGCTTGTGGATCGCCAGCGGGCGGCGGCACTCGCTCGATGATTGCTGCTAATAAGTCATCGATGCCGATCCCAGTTTTACCGCTGGCTAAAATGACATCCGCAGCGTCGACAGCGAGGCTCTGCTCCATCTCGGCAAGCACCTCATCGACCCGGGCATGCACGAGGTCAATTTTATTGATCACCGGCACAATTGCCAGATTGAGGTTGATCGCTGCATAGGCGTTGGCCACCGTCTGGGCTTCAACTCCTTGAAACGCATCGACTAAAAGCACAGCCCCTTCGCAGCAGGCCAAGCTACGGGAAACCTCGTAGTGGAAATCGACGTGTCCCGGCGTGTCGATCAAATTGAGTTCGTAAAGTTCGCTGCCAAGCCGGTATTCCATCCGCACCGCCCGGGCCTTGATCGTGATTCCCCGCTGCCGCTCCAGCTCCATGTCGTCGAGCATCTGCTCTTTGAGCTGACGTTTTTCAACGGTGCCTGTGCGTTCCAGCAACCGGTCTGCCAGCGTGCTTTTGCCGTGGTCGATGTGGGCGATGATCGAGAAGTTGCGGATGTGCTTACAGTCAATGGGCATGACGATGAGTCTACCGAAAAAAACCGCTGTGTCTGTCAGAACACGATCACGATGCGATTCGGCGGTGTTCTAGCCTGGCCAAGCCGGCTGCCCCAATGGATCCAGCATCGCCGCCGAGGCTCGCGTAGTGGATGATTGTGCGGGCAGCAGGGATTGGGAGCGCGCGGGAAAGCACCTCGTGGCGAACGCGTTCGATAAATGCTTTTCCAATCGGCGTTGACTCACCTCCAAATGTCATGGCTCCGCCAAGCACCACTGCGGCAGGATCAATGGTGTGCATGAATGTGACGATGCCGATGCCGAGCCAGCGGGCAGATTCCATGATCAGTTCCATTGCCAGAGGATCGCCAGCTGCAGCCTCTTGTGAGATGAGAATTGGGGTCAGCTCCTGGCCGCTTCTCACGGCTTGGTCGAGCGATCCAGCAGGGGCACCGGCTGGAAGCGTTGCCAGTTTCTCTCGAGCCTGCTGTTTGAGCGCAGTCGCGCTGGAGTAAGCCTCCAGATGGCCCCGCTGCCCACAGGGACAAAGACGGGCGTTCAAGGAGGGATCGACGATGATGTGGCCGCATTCAGAGCCGTGACTGTGGGCGCCGTCAACTGATAACTCGCCGATGATGATGCCGCCGCCGACACCTGTGCCAAGGGTCAAGAGAACGAGGCTGGAAAAATCCCGAGCGGATCCCACCCAAAACTCCCCGTAGGCTGCGGCATTGGCATCGTTGGCGTAGGTGATCTCGCGGCCACAGGAGGCTGCCACCCGATCGCGAATCGGAAAGTCCTCCCAGCCGGGTAAGTTTCCAGCGCGGATGATGTAGCCGGTTCCTAAATCGAGTGGGCCGGGCGTGCCCAGACCGACTCGGGCAATGTCGCCGACAGAGATGCCTACCATCTCCGCTAGCAAGTGCACCGACCTCCCCATGCGAGAGGCTCCATCCTCGGGCCCTCGCGAAACATGGGTTGGCTCAGTGTGAAAGGCGAGTACTTGTCCGCTGTCGTCAACCAGAACGGATTTAATATTCGTGCCGCCGAGATCGACGCCGGCATAAAGCGGCCGACGGGCTTGCTGCAGAGGCAGCCAAGAGGAGCGATCGGGCATGGTTCGTTCGAAGGTGGGTCTAGAGGTCATTCCTTGTCGGACGGCAAACGACTGACTTCAACCGTTGGCGTGGGGCCTGTGCAGGCCTTCATAAACTCAACCAGATCGGACTTTTCCTGCGGCGAAAGCCGGAGAGGCCGAATCTTATCACTGAGATGGGGATTGGGATGGCCTCCCTTGTCGTACCATTCAATAACCTCTTCCAGAGTGGCAATCGAACCGTCGTGCATATACGGAGCACTGAGAGCAACATTTCGCACCGTCGGAGTTTTAAAAGCGCCGGTGTCGCGGGCATCTTGAGTGACGATCAGCCGGCCGAGATCGGGTTCCGGCTTTTCCATTCCGATGCCGATGTTGTGATATTTTTCATCAGCGAGATTGGCCCCGACATGGCAGGCCGTGCAGTTTCCCTTTTCGGTAAAGAAGATTTCCCGACCCCGTTTTGCTTCCTCCGACATGGGATGGGCACTGATGCCCGCCTGGGCTGCGGCAAACTTGGCCGCGAGTTCGGGGTCGTCGGCAATGTCGTCGGCATCCAGAGCCGCAAAGCCCCGCAACTGTTCGTTGTAGTCGTAAGGGGATGGCGCCGTGACAAGCACGCGTTCAAATGCCGCGATTGCCTTGCCGATGCCATCGATGGTGAGGTCACCAAAAATTGCGATGAACTGCTGGTTGTAGACGGGTATTTCTTTGAGTCGGGCGACGACGCCTGCGTGAGTGAAGCCCATTTCTATTGGATTGGCGATGGGGCCTATAGCTTGTGCTTCGAGCGAATCGGCTCTTCCGTCCCAGAACTGGGAGCCAGACAAAATTCGGTTGAACGACACCGGTGAATTACGACCACCGAGTTGGCTGCGAATGCCGACGCCTGTTTTTGTACGAGCGGAATAGCCTTCGGCAGGGCTATGACAACTAGCACAACTGACGGTTGAATCGATCGAAAGACGCGGATCGAAGTAGAGTTGGCGACCGAGTTCAATCTTGGCCAGCGTGAGCGGATTACGGTCGATCCCCTGAATCTGTCCGGCACCCTGCGACAGCCCTAGGGGAAGAATCGGAATCAATTCGGCAGAATTTTTCGGATCACTCAGCCACTGATCGATCTGTTCCAGCGTGATTGGGCCATTGCCCGGTACGCCAGCTGTCAGATTGGGATCGCCCAATTCAACGCGGACGGTTACAGCTTTTTTTTGCAAACCGCCGCCCGCCGCAGCGTCGGCTGCGGCAGGGTTTACAACGGCGGGGCTAGCAGCGCCTGGATCGGCAGCAGCATCGTCGGCTTTTTCTTGGACAGGCTCAATCGTCTGGCCAGCTTCGGTGATCGCCTTGTCGGCAGCGGCCTTGGCATCGTCAGCAGCTTTATGAGCGGCCGTTGCCGATATATCTTCGTCGATCGCCGACGTTGCTGCGTCGATGCCAGTGGGAGCAGGAGCTTTGACAGTCGGTGCTGGCGGCACTTTGCCCTCGGCTGGTGCAGCTTTAACATCGGCTGAAGACGCTTTGCCCTCGGCTGGAATAACCTCAATGGTTTCTATTTCAACAACCTCACCTTTGGTCCCTTTGGGATTTGCCGTGCTCGACGGACCACACCCACCGACCAGCAGCAGAGTCATCAGTGAAAACGCCACCGCTTGGAGGGTGGGGCCGAGCACCTTGCATTTATATGAATCTGACACGGCAGCAGTTCCTTTTTGAGGTAAGAGAAAAAGGGGACAGAGGGTTTTGTCACAGAGACCGCAGTAAAAACCCGCAGCCATCCTAGACGCTTTTGAGTCCGGGGAAAATATCCCTCTCTTTTTTATCAAGCCAACGGGCGGGATTAGGCGGGTACTTCTGGAAGAAGTTTCCTGCCAATCAGCCCCGCTACAGCTCCGCCGGCCAGTGGTCCAGCCACAAAGAGCCAGAGCGTTCCAAAATCGAGTGTGGCGATTGCCGAGGCGAGAGCCCGGGCCGGATTCATCGCCGCCCCGGTGAATGGCAAGCCCGCGAGCGTCGCTCCAGTGACTGCCAGCCCAAGCCTCAGTGGCACGGTATCACTGCCTTTACCACCAAACACGCAGGCCAAGAATGCACCGGCCCAGATAAGGGTTAAAAAACCCTCAATGACAACGGTCTTGAGCGAGTCTGTTTTAGTAAAAATGCCGACCGGTGCCCCCATCGCAGTGCCCTCGCCCGCGAGCAGCCATAGAGTTACGAGCCCCGCCAAACAGCCACCCAAAAGTTGGCCGCTGATGCAGGCCAGCACCCGCACCAGACTGCCTCGTCCGGTGGCATAAATGGCCAGCGTGACGGCCGGATTGAGATGAACGGGGCTGGCAGTTCCAAAAAAAGTCATCACCGCCAAAACACCGAGGCCATAAGCCCAGCCAGCCACAAGTCGGCCAGCATCTCCCTGCACCGTCCCCGACATCGCCAGAATCGCGATGAGACAAAGAGTCAGGGTACCGATGAGTTCTGTAGCCAGGCGTTTGAGATGGTCGATCACGGGAATACTTTCGTACCAAGACGGTGTGTTGTCGAACAGAGGAGCCGATTCTATTTTGGTGCAGGCTCTAGCAGTCGGCAATGTCGGCTGTTGCCAGCCACTCCAATTCGCCCGGTTGCCCCGGCCCGTCGTCGAGTCGGATGGAAGCGACGGCCCCTTTATGCATGCGAATCGCCGCGGAGCCATCGCCGATGGTCAGCGCCACAAGCCGTCCCACGCAAGGCATATGACCGATCCACGCCACCCGCGCAGCGTCTTGTTGGATCGTCCACTCCACGAGCCTGTGCCAATCGGCTGTTGGAGCGAGACCATCGACAATGACAAGAGGTGGTTTATCGTCAAACACATCGGCCATGATCTCTGCGGTCTCGCGGGCCCGCACCAGTGGGCTCGTTGCCACCAGATCGACCCTCATGCCCGCTCCCTGCAACTGACTGACAAATCGGGCAAATCGCTTGCGTCCCTTTTTTGTCAATGGCCGCGCATGGTCTGAAATACCAAGGGCGGGCTCTTCGGCCCACGCATGGCGAACAATGTAAAGATGAGTCGTGAGAGTTGGCATTGGATTGATTGTGCTTTCTCGCAGGCTGGCGGGCAAGTTCAGACCCGCCGCCACAAGTGTTCCGCATCAATCCCCAGGAATTGGATCGCAGCGTCGGCCTCGCGCCGCCAGCGCCTGGCATCCAGCGGGTAGCCGGCCGTGGGCAAGAGACCCGGCACGCGTGCCGACCAAAAGGTGTTGAAAGCCTGCATGGAAAGTTCCCGCAGATACTTGGCGGTCATGCTGGCTAAAGCCACCGGCGCCCGCGACTCGCCCCCAACGCAAAACTCAATCTGGCAATGATCCCTAGCGATCTCGTAGGCCGATCGGGCAGCGGTTTCTTCGAGCGAACGCACCAGCGGTGACTTAAAATGATGCGCGACAAGCGACGCATAGCTCTTGCGACCGCCGTGCCGATCGCAAAAGATCAGGGCTGGCTCATCGGGTGCGAGCCCGCGGAGAGTTGCTGCCAGAGACAGCGTAGTCTGCGAAAGGATGTCCGACTTATTAAGGCCCGCATCTAAAAGAAGATTAAAATCGGCTGGATAAAGCATGCTGCAAGCCACTCGCACAAGGCACACGCTATGAGCCGTAAGAGCAACGCGCAGCCGGGCGGCCACAGCCAGGCAATCATCGCTGCTTGCCACGCGAGGCAGCGTGAGCGACTCGAGCCCTTGCCATTCGATTGAGGCAGGTGCAGACGGACCGACCGACCCAACCCTTTCGATCAGGTCGGCCCAATTGGTTGGCAGCGCGAGAGACACGAGACTAAGCCCGGCCATCACGCCTCGTTCGAGGTCAGCAAACCCCTCGCCGCCGCGATAGATCAGTTTGGAATCAGCCCACAGGGGTCGGCTGCCGTTTGCTCTGCCGGCGGGGGTTGTCGTGGGATGCGCCGCCGCGAGTGCCTCAGCAATGGCGATTCCAAGCAACTCCTCAACGTTTTCACACTGAGCAGAAACCCGCCAGACGGTCGCAGCCACTACGAGCGGGCCTAGATTAGGACCGTAGCCGGCCTCATCGATGCCGATCACAAGCGTCATCAAGATTCTCCGCCACAAGTCACTCCGGGAAACTGTCGGCAGTATTCATAAATAGCGATCGAGGCGGAAGTGGCGGCGTTCAAGCTGTGGGGCAGGCCAGCCATCGGTATTTCGGCAACGCGATCGAGCTTGGCCAACAGATCGGCCTCGAGACCCACGCGTTCGTTGCCGATCACAAGCACTGTTTTGCTGACAAAGGAAAAGGAGAACAGATTCTCGGAGTCGGTTGTCTGCTCCAGACCGACGAGTTGAAAGCCTTCGGCCCGGAGTCGGTCGAGCACAGGTGGCAGGCTGCGATGAACGTCAAAGTCGACCGTCTCAGCGCCATCGCGGGCGATTCGCTCGTGAAGTTTTGCAGCGCCGCAGGCAATCACACGACGGATGCCAAAACAGCCGCAAGTGCGTACGATGTGGGAGAGATTGATGTGGCTGCGCATTGGCGCGCAGGCCAGAATCAGTTCTCGCGGCGCGGCGAGCAGGCTGGGAGTTTTGTGGCGAATGTGGGCAAAGTGTGGCATGGCTACCCGACAAGATACCTTCTCTGGAGCTGGTGGGTTGGGCAAAGTGTTTTGCGGAGCAGTGATGCTCTTCGTCGGTTGCAACAAGCCGCCCTTGAGTGTCTCATCCACAGCCCCGGAATCGGCAGTCGTAGGGTTTGAGAATCAAGAGAGTCACGAGAGTCGAGCAGTCGCGCTCGAATTGGTCGACTACGACGGCTTGATGGCAAGGGTGGCTTTGCAGCGGGGCAAGATTGTCGTGCTCGATTGCTGGAGCACGGCGTGCCCTCCCTGCGTCAAGGAGTTTCCACAGTTGGTGGCACGGCAAAAAAAATGGGGAGACGCTGTGGTCTGCCTGTCGCTTTCCTTTGATTACGAGGGAGTTGGCACCCCTGAGGATGTCGTGCCCCGAGTGCAAGGTTTTTTGGAGTCAGTCAAGGCCACGCACATCATCAACCTTTTGACACGCATCGATGCCGACACGCTCTACGGCCAACTCGATCTGGTCAGCGTGCCGGCCGTTTATGTCTGGGGACCCGATGGCACTCTCGCGCAGCGATTTGACGAGGACGATGCTGCCAAACGGCTCGGCCGATCCTTCACCTATGATGATGTCGAAGCGGTTGTGCTATCTTTATTGGCATGGAAAAACCACAAATGAGCGGGGCTCGGCAGGTGATGGCACCCAACAACCCGCGCGACAAGCCGCGGCCTGGCGACAGGGTGAAAAGCCCTTTGGGATACGGCCGCGAGACGGTCGAATCGGTCGTCGTCGCCTTCACGCTGGCGCTGCTTTTTAGGGCCTTTGAGGCAGAGGCCTTTGTGATTCCCACAGGATCGATGGCGCCGACCCTGATGGGCCGTCACAAGGATCTGATCTGTGAATCGTGTGACCGTGACTATCGAGTTGGCTGTAGCGCTGAAGAGGACGATCAGTCGCAGAGCCTACGCGCCGAGCAGTTGAGTCTGACTGCCGAATTGGCGCGCCTGCAAAGCGTCGTCAAGAGCTCCTTAAGCCTGCCGCAGGAACGCGCAGAAGCGCAGCGACGCGTGGAATTCTTGGAAAGCGATCGCGGTCCGCTGGCCCAACTCCGGACGAGATTGGCCAGCAAGATGGTGGCGGCGTCCAAGTGCCCCAACTGTGGCCTCGTGATGCAGCTCATGGATAAACAGGGGCAGCGCATGAGTTACGATCCCCGCTATCCATCGTTCAACGGCGACCGCATCTTAGTCAATAAGTTCATCTACGACTTCGTTGAGCCGAAGCGATGGGATGTAGTGGTGTTTAAATATCCCGAAGATGCAAAAACGAATTACATCAAGCGCCTAGTTGGATTGCCCAACGAGATTGTTTCGATTGTCGCCGGTGATATCTGGACAAGCCGCAATGATCAGCCACCGCAGATCGCCCGCAAGCCGCCGAAAAAAATGCTGGCGATGCTGCAGTGCGTGCACGACAGCCATTACGTTTCAAGCGAACTATCTCGCGCGGGCTGGCCGCTTTGCTGGAGCGATTGGTCGTCGGGGGCCGAGTCCGCAGCGAGCCGCTGGACGACCGACGACGGGGGCCGATCGTTCGCGGTGTCAACGGTTGCCCCCGACGCTAGAGCCACGCTTCGCTACCAGCACTTTCTGCCGACGGCTGAAGATTGGGAGAGAGTGCTGCACAATGATCAGGCGGCAGACGATGCGGTTGGGAAAAATGTAAAGCCGACACTGATCGATGATTTTCAGCCCTACAATGCCATGGCGACTCGCTCGCATCCAGTCGGTGACCTCGCGGTTGAAATGCAGTTAAAAAACGCCGGCCCATCTGGCAGCGTCGTGTTTGAGTTAGTGGAAGCCGGCCAGGCTCATCGTTGCACGATTGACCTAGCCACCGGCGAAGCAACTCTGGACATTGCCGCTTTAGCCGCGGGCGAGGACCGCCCCAAGGCCCGTACGCCGGTGCGTAAAGAAGGCTCGTGGAAAATTCTTTTTTCTAATATCGACAACGAACTCTCGCTGTTTATTGACGGCCACAAAGTAGAATTTGATCAGCCCACGGCTTGGAGTCAGTCGATTGATTCGGCTCTGGAGAGTAAGCCCGTCGAGACAAAAAGCGAGCCAGGAAGCAATCGGTCGAGTGATCTCTCGCCGGCTGGCGTGACCGCGGTGGGGGCTAGCGTACAGGTCAGCCATCTGCGGATATTGCGAGATATTTTTTATATCGGTGCTCACGATGTTGGGGCCCGACAGGGAGAGTTGATAGAGAGGAAGCGATTAGAATTTCCACTGGAGCAGGATCAATTTTTCATGCTGGGCGACAACTCTGCTGCCAGCAAAGACAGCCGCCTCTGGGTAGAAGGCCACCACGTCGACCGGCACCTGCTGGTGGGCAAGGCGCTGGTGATCTTTTGGCCCCACGCCATCCCGGCGAGCTGGAGTATCCCGCTGAAAATAAAGGGCTCTGAGGTGCGGTTGCCTTCGTGGCCAAACTTCGCGAGAATGCGGGTCGTTCGGTAGGCAACTCCCAGCTTGCAAGCGACCTTTTTTCGCCCTTCGCCTACGCCAAATTATCTCGCCTACGCCAAATTATCTCGCCTACGCCAAATT
>Ga0194055_10004453_pt1 | contig 10486 bp, 7 predicted proteins | sample SepL449m_MetaG_FD_155482 | JGI IMG/M metagenome (GOLD analysis project Ga0194055, IMG submission 155482) | Anoxic zone freshwater microbial communities from boreal shield lake in IISD Experimental Lakes Area, Ontario, Canada - Sep2016-L442-9m | ecosystem: Environmental > Aquatic > Freshwater >... | reverse complement strand
GCCCGCAGTGGCAGCAGCATGCTGTGCGGACCTCGCCAGCGCATCAGGTTGGTGTGGAATGGTGGCAGGTCAGGTTGCGGATCTGGAAGCCGAAGCCGCTGGCCACGAATCACATATAATTCAGGATCCAGCCGCCAGTTTGCGTCAACTCGAAGCGATTCATCGACGTAAGACGGGGCGACTGCTTACCAGTGCGGTCACTCTTGGTGCCCGGGTCGCCCAGGCGGACCAAGATTTGATCAATCGCCTGGAACACTTCGGAAAATCCGTTGGTTTAGCCTTTCAAATTGCGGATGACTTGTTGGATGTCACTGGCGATGCCGCAAAACTGGGAAAAGAGGTCCAGAAGGATGCGTCACTGGGAAAAATGACCTATCCGGGACTGCTTGGAATTGATGTAAGTCGTCGCAAGGCGGATGCTTTGATCGACGACGCATGTGCTGCGCTGCAGCCGCTGGGGCAACGCGCGGACAAGTTGACCGCACTGGCAAAGTTCGTGACTCAGCGAGACCACTGATCGGCGCGAACCATAGTTTGTTCTGTAACTCAGTCACAAAACCGCACTTGCGAAGCATTCCGAAAGAGCAATCATGAAAGATTTCGAACTCTTGCCGCGGATTGAATCGCCGCTGGATCTTCGAGGATTGAGCGACCAACAACTTTTGCAACTTTCTGACGAAATCCGCGAGGCCCTCTGCAACCTCGTGCAGGAACGCTCAGCTCACTTTGCCAGTAACCTGGGAGTGGTGGAACTCTGCCTGGCGCTCCATCTGGTCTTCGACTTTTCGAAGGATCGCTTAATCTGGGATACCGGTCATCAGATCTATCCCCATAAGTTGATTACGGGACGTTTTGACCGTTTTGGCTCGATTCGAACCCGTGGTGGTTTGATGGGATTTCCGAATCCCAACGAAAGTGACTACGACCTGTTTATGACCGGACATGCGGGATCGAGCGTTTCCACAGTCCTGGGTATGAAAGCGGGAGATGATCTGCTTGGGCAGACGGGACGCAAGTCCGTCGCTGTCATCGGTGACGGGGCACTCCCGTCAGGTGTTGTCTTCGAAGCGATGAATAATGCCGCCGAGTTGAAAAAAGATCTGCTCGTGATCCTTAATGACAACAAGATGGGGATTTGTCCACGCGTGGGGGGACTCGCGAAATGCCTGGATAAGGCGCGCGTTGCCCCGTTTTACAATGGCCTGAAACGTGACGTGAATTGGCTGCTGAACAAACTTCCGCTCGTCGGACGTTCCTCGAGGCAGGCGATCGGGCAGTTTAAAGATGCCATCAAGGGGTTTCTTCACGGCGGAATGCTGTTTGAAGAAATGGGATTCCGATACATCGGCCCCGTTGATGGACACGATCTGGTTTCACTTCGTGGTTACCTGGAAATGGTCAAAGAAGTCAGCGGGCCAGTGCTGCTGCATGTCTTCACGCAGAAAGGCCATGGATTTAATCCTGCCTGCGAAGATCCTGTGATGTTTCACGCTCCTCCGCCGTTCGAGCGAAGTTCCCGTCATGAAATTCTTTCCGTCAAGAAGTCATCATCACGCGCCTATACCAATTCAATGAGCGACGCGATTTACGATTCGATGCAGCGCGATCAGAAAGTCTGCGTCCTGACGGCGGCGATGTGCGAAGGAAACAAGCTCGGAAAAGTCCGTCAAGATTTTCCGGATCGATTCTTCGATACGGGAATCTGCGAAGCACATACGGTCGCGTTTGCAGGGGGGATGGCCAAATCGGGATTGCGCCCGATTGTGAATATCTACAGCACTTTCCTGCAGCGAAGTTTTGATCACATCTTCCAGGAAGTCGCACTGCAAAACCTGCCAGTCACGTTCTGTCTCGACCGTGGCGGCCTCGCTGGCCCAGATGGCCCGACGCATCATGGTGTCTTCGACAATAGTTACATGCGCATCTTCCCGAATATGACCGTGATGGCACCGGGTGACGATCTTGATGTCGCACCAATGCTGGACTTCGCACTCTCACACTCTGGTCCGACATCTATCCGCTATCCAAAAGCGAATACCGAGATCGTGGAACGTCCTGAATGTCCGATTGAACACGGTAAATCTGAAGTCTGGCGCTGGGGCGAAGACGGAATGTTCATCGCCTTCGGAGCCCTGTTCCCCACGTGTGTTCGAGCGGCTGAGCGTTTGCGCCAAGATGGGCTCGATGTCGGCGTCATCAATGCCCGGTTTGCCAAGCCGATCGATCAGGAAATCATCCTGCGAGCTCTGAAGCAGTCCGGATTTGTGCTCACCGTCGAAGAGAACACGGTCTGCGGAGGATTCGGATCGGCAGTCCTGGAAACAGCCAGCGCAGCCGGCGTGGGGACCAGCAACTTGAAATGCCTGGGAATTCCGGACCGATTTATCGAGCATGGTGAACGCGAAGAATTGCTCACCGAAATTGGTCTCGATCTGGATGGCCTTGTTGCCGCGGCACTGGCGATGCACGAACGGTCCCAATTGGCAAGCGTTCAGCGGTCGTTTGAAGACAATACCTGAAACAGGCCTCAAAGACGCGTTCAGTGACGACTGAAGAAGGAATGGATCATGTGCTGGTCACGGATGGCTTGGCTCGGCTTGGCGATGTCGATTTGCATCGTAACTCAGGCCGCTGAAACCTACCGACTCGAAGAGCCGGTTGATGATACGCGAGTCTTCGGAGTTGGGACCCGGATCGATATCACTGGCAAGACTCAACCATCGCCAAAAATCGACCCGTTGCCGCTGGTTGCATCAGCAGCCCTGTCTTATCGGGAGCGGCGATTGCTAGGCCCCGGAACGGAAACCGAATTGTTTCGTTCCGTTCGTGAATACGAACAGACGCATGCGGATATTGAAGTTGGGGGCCAAAAGTCGACCTCGCAATTGGCTGCACCACTGAAGTTGTTGGTGGCCCAGGGCCGCGCGGATGGAGTTGAGCTCTATAGTTTGGGCGGGCCTCTCACTTCTGGTGAACTCGATCTGATCCGATCTCCTGCTGACAGCCTGGCCTTGATGGCTTTGCTTCCCACAAAGCCAGTCTCGGTCGGAGACAAGTGGTCTGCTCCAAACTGGGCGTTTCAGATGCTGACGGCTTTGGACGCAGTCGTAAAAGGAGAATTGACGTTCACACTGACCAGTGTGGAAAAGCAGGTGGCACGTATCAAGCTTGAGGGGACTCTCGAAGGGGCTGCACTCTCGGCGGTCAGCCAAATCACTGTGAATGGCTTCTACGAATATGACCTGACCCAAAAGTGCATTTCCCAATGCGATTTCACCCAGGTCGAAAAGCGGGGATTTGGTCCAGTTTCCCCGGCTTTCGAGTTCACCGCACGTGTGCGATTGCTGCGACGTCCGGCACCGACTCCCGGAAAACTGGCCGATCAGAAGCTGATTGATTCCGCAATTAATGAGCCAAAGCCAGTGGCCCGTTATTTACGATTCGAATCGCCATGGAATATCGGTTTCGAGTATCCGCGCTACTGGCATCTCTGGAAGATTCAGGAAAAGGCAGCGATCTTTCGACTGATCGATGACGGCAACTTCGTCGCCCAGTGCGATCTGGCACCCATCGCACCTGCAAAGCCCGGCGAACATCTTTCAGAAACGGATTTTCAACGAGATATCCGCCAGGCGATGGGAGAGCGACTGCGAACGATCGGAACTGGAGAAGTTATCCCGACAACCGATCGGCGGTATGTTCTGAAGATTGTCGCAACGGGCGTCGACGGAGAACGTCCCCTCACCTGGAACTTTTACCTGATCGCCGACCCATCCGGTCGACAAGCAACTCTTTCTGTCACTGTAGACACAGGACTGGTTGAAGCCTTGGCGAATCGAGACCGTGAATTCCTGACGTCCCTGCGATTTGGACCAGCGCCTACAGTGCCACGTTGATCAAACAGAGTGAAATCTGACTCTGACCGCGATGACACTGAGTCCCTCCGTCGAGAACCGCCGGCAGTCAAGCACACTTGCTGAGTTTTGGAGTCAGTAACCGCTGTAGCTTTCTCTGATCGCTGGCAAAATGATCATGAAGCGACTGGATAAAGTCATTGTCAAGTTGCGGTCGCGATGCTTTGACCTGCATCTTCTCGTAAATCCAGGCCATGATTTTCGTGTCATGCAGTTGGAGGTGATTCTTGGCGGCATTCTTCAAGTGGTTCAGCGGAAACGGCGGGTGCATCAGCATCCGTGACAGCCATGGCTTTGAATGCCCACGGTTGCCGTTGATACGCGGGAATTCATTGCGGCCATCGTCGCGGACATCGAGAAAGTCGAGCGTTCGAAGATAGACATCTCGAGCTGACTTTTGAAGGTCGTCGAATTCGACGAGAAGCATCCTGTCGACTGGGACATAATCCAGAAGTCGTTCGACCTGGTCTCCGAGCATCGCGACCTGACTGTATTGAAGAAGCTCTGGAAAGCTGCAACAGGGAGGTAGATTCTTACCCTGTCGGCGTTCTTTCTGAAGTCCCCAGGCAACCTCAAACGATTGTTCAGATTCGACAAAGCCGTAGAGGTACTGCGAATGGAGTGAGTGAACGAGTTGAACAGGATCGCGTACGAGGACAATGAATTTCGCGTCTGGATGCTCGTCCAGAATGTTTGGAACCGCTTCGTGGGAATAGAGATAGAAAACCGAAGACTCGCCAACAGCCAGGTGTTGATCATTGGCTTCGCGGAACAGAGAGTTGTATTCGCGGCGAGAGGAAATTCTCGGGTACCCTGCGACATCCGTCAAATAGAAATGCGGCTCTTTAATTCGCGACAAAAAAATGTCCGGGTGCCCTTGAAGATAGGTATGCAGCGCAGTCGTGCCACACTTCGGCGCACCCACGATGAAGAAATTTGGACTTTTCAAGATTGGCATTTCCCCCCGGAAATCGCGATGGCGGCCATAGCGGTACCAACATCGGCTACGTCTACGCAGTTGCCCGCATATTCGATATCGTCTGCACGATGCTCAATCTTGATAAAGTCGTTATCATTGGCGCGTTCCGCGTCAAAAATCGTCCCGTCGCTCAATTTCGCTTCAGGAATACATCTCCAAACGAATGACGGAAGAAAACTCTCGTTGCTACGTAATGGGTTCCCAACATGACAATCGACACCAGCAGGACAGAATAGGCCGCGCCCTGAAGGCCCAGAGATGGGACCAGAACAACTGCAGAAGTCCCCATGACTGCAACTGCTAACGACTGAATACGGAACAGCCAGACAAATTGGTTGGAACCAGCCATCGCTGCTGCAACGGGAAGTGTGATCATCCTGACAGCACACGCGGCCATAAGAATCACAAGAATTGCACTTTCGTCCGCGAACTCGCGACCATAGGCAATCGTCAGAAAAACCCTGCCAAGGACCACGGCCGCAGCCAAACCCATCAAGCCAATGACCAATCCCATTCCGCAGAGTTGCCAGAGCAGTTTTGCAAATGCCGCCTGATCGCGCTTACCGAACAGGATCGCAAATCTGGGAACTGCGGGTTGATTCAGTGAACGGGCGAAAGTCTGAACGATGACCAGCGAATAGGCCATCGCTGCAAATACGCCAAGCGAACGTTCATCCGAGAAATATCGTAAAACGTAGAAAGGAATGTTGCTTTCGAACGACAGAAGCATCGTTCGCAACCCCGCGGGCATCGCGAGGATCGCCAATTGCCAGAGATGTGATGAGGTCATTCGAGAGCGAACAACTTCCGACCATGTCGAAGGAAGGAATTGTGCCAGAGATGGAACATCAAATAAAAGCAGTACGACCACCCACGCTATCGACTGGGCATAAATCCCTGCAACCAGCGATTTCGTGACGAAAATCACGAACCCAAAGACACCGAGCGAGATCATTGAGCGCAGAATCAGGGATCGAGCGATCAGATCCATTCGCTCACGCTGCTGAAACTGGCCATAAAACACATCCGCGGTGGCTTCGGCCGCTTTTGAGAATCCGACTGCAATCAGGATGCTTGATTCCAAATGATCGAAACCACAGAACAACCCGATGGCTGCGATCAGAGACAGTGCGACTCCGATTCCAATCAGTCGCAGAGCCAGATACTCAGCAAAAGCGAATTTCTGATCCGAGTCGGCTGACTGAACCAACCGCAATTCCAACCCTGCCAGCAACATCACGGGGGCTGTCGTAGCAAGCGCCAGTGCAAACTGGCCGAGTCCATCGGGACCGCACATTCGAGCCACAATGGCGAGTGTCGCCCATTGCGAAGCCGCGTAGACGGCGAAACCGATGAATGCCCATGAAACGTTGACTCGAAGCGATTGTGGCGCGGAACTTAAGCCAGCAGATCGAACATCAGAAAATGAGCCCGTTTCACGACCGGCGACCGCGGCACAATTCCCCGATAGTGAGAACGGCACTCGATCCGACATTAGTTTAGGCTTTGACACAAAGAGTTCTTCTCGCTCCCCTCCACACTACCGGAGCGATAACAGAACGGGTTTCGACGGTCAATTTCAGCTCGAAACCGCAATACGGAACTACCGTGATTCTGCGGCACACCCAACTGATGTCGGCCGCAACTGGCGGGAATTGCCGCTACCTCACCGTCGCAGCAGGCTTCGACATCAACGGTGGAACGTCGTCCGGCTTTGGTCGCTCGACAGTAAAGCTCGCCGAGTAAGGTCCCCAATTTGATGTTGTCACACCGTTTTGAGTTGTCCCGTGATGAGCTTCGGCGCTCTGTAACATGGTCACTTTCACGATACCGCGCTGTCCGTTTCTCAGGATACCTGAGTGGACCGCAGCGGTCGCCAGGTTCGAGTCGTACGTGTAAACCTCGGTCCCCCAGGCGGAATTCGCGGACGAACCTACGACTTCGAAATAGAACGACTCGCCGATTCGATTCACGAAATTCGAAAGCGTCCCTGGGTCAGGTAATGCCTTCAGGTCAGCAATCCTCAACTGACGCAGCACGTCTCGAATCGCGACCGCTTCATCAAGCCTCGCATCGCGCGTGTACGAATCTTGTAACGCTTGCAATGCGACGATCAATGAGCGTCTCTTGATTTGTATATCTTGCTCTGCCTTGTCACGAATCGCTGCTGATTCACGGTCGAACCCGGCCACCAGGTTCAGCGCATCTTTCGGAAGAGGTTCACAAATGACCAAGGGGGCAGGTGACGCTGGACCTGCCAATGCACCTGGAAGTCCGGGAACGCCTGGATATTCTTTCGAATGACCCACGGAGATCCCACAAATGATCAGCAGACCGACCCAGACAAATCGCGGCCTCATTTCTTTCTCCTTAACTCATGGATCCCGAGTCAGATAGACGTCCCGCGCATTCCCAACATGAGCGTGTTTGTGACGCATTCACGGGGTCAACAGTTCCCGGAAAATGCGGTTTATCCGATAGAGCTTTCCGGACCAGACACGCTTCGCGCACCGGTACGACCGCTGTCGACAGGCGACTTTCCGCAATCGAAGCCTTGGACATGACCCTCAGGATTCCAGTGCGAACGCGAGTAATCGCTTCACGCTTCGGCAGATTCTGCCGGGTAAAATCAATTGTCCAGACAACTTGCCAGATCCGTCCCATCAAACTTTGCTCGCGGAGGGGAAGTGGCACCCCGTGTGCTGCTTCAGCGAGCGTGTGAGATGGTGACGGGATGTCGCCTCAATCGTGCCACGACGGTACGGCACGCAGGATCACACCTGTGCCTTTCGACTTGAAAATCAGTCTGCTGAGCGTCCCCTCCGCCAGTCCCTGGTTTTCAACTTTGGTACATCGGGTCCAACGTGTTTGTTGTCACGCCCCGTGGAGACGAGGTTGTCATGCGAAAACGAATGATTTATCGAAAGAGAAACCTGGCCGTCAGTGGTCAGGGAGAATCCGTGAACACTGGCTTACTTCCCTCGAGCGAATCCCTGCAGTCGCCGCGACGAATGTCGCTGACGGCACTGGTTCTGTTCGCGCTGGCGATCTGCCTCGTCCTGGATTGCTTCCGACGATTGAACGCCGCCGAACCAGCGACAGATGAGCAACGTAAGGCCGCAGCCGTTGCTCTCAATTACAGTCGAGCTGCGCTGCACAGAATCCGCCGCAATCCCTCCGTTCGAGTCATGATCGAGGAACGCGAGAAGATCCTCAATCATTTGAATCTGAATGGAATCGCGGACGAAGAGGTGATGAAACTCTACGCGGGAGTCCTGGATGAGATCTCGCACGTCCAGATTGCCGAGCGTGAAAAGGATGTGATTCAGGAACAATACGTCCGCTCCGTTCACCGCGAACTTGGCATCAACGCGTTCACACTCGCCGCCGAAGTGGCTACGGCTCAGTACTTCTCGGCCGTCAAAACGGGGGCCAACAGTTGGTGGGATCATCGCAACAAGACCGTGAGTAAGGAACTGGATCGATGGCAAGTCGATAAAAAATTGATGACGAGCGTCGTCGATAAGTCGACCCAGTTCCTCGACACCAGCTGGAAGATGGCGCGGGCAAAACAGATCCCCGATCGCTGGCTCGTCCGAAACGACGACCTCGACAAACTGGAAACTGCGTGGCGTGAAAATGACCTGGAAACTCGATCTCGAGTCTTGAAGCGAATGGCCGGTTTCATGGAGTGTTATCCTCCGTACTGGTACTACGTCGCAAGAACTCAGCAGATGCAGGGCCAGTTTGCTGCGGCTTCCGAAACGTATGACAAGCTGGCTTCGCTGGGCGCCGGGCATTTCCGCAAGGACGAAATGCTCGCGGCCGCTCTGGCGAATCGCGCTTACATTCAGTCGTACTACAAGCAACCGGGGGCCGCAGAAACCGCGTTGAAGGCACTGGATTGCTCAACTGACGCCTGGGAAGCAAACCTGATTTGCGCTACGGTCTTGCAGAAGGCAGGCCGAAATCAGGACGCGGAAGATGCGATTCTGCGTAACATTGACGTCAACCTGGAACGCTCACAGAGCCGTGTCGCCTTGCTCGGCCTCTACTATCAAACTGACAATCGCCCGGAACTGGCCGCTCGTTTGACGGATCCGGAATGGGTACGAGATCTGCCAATTCAGCAACTGATCATGTGTGCGGCAAAGCTGTCACCTGCGACACCGCAACCCGTCGTCGAACAGATTCAACTGACGATGCAGGGAACCCCACGTTTGAATTTTGGTCGCGACGATTTTCTGATCCTCGCCAGCCCCGCCTGGCAACTTCAGAATGCAACCGTGGCGTTGCATCTCGGTGACAAGACATTTACGAATCCGCGAGTCACCCCCGGCCGCGACTCGATGCTCGTCAGTTTTGACGGGATCGCCGAATTTGGCGGGCCAATTGCCAACACATTCGACGATCAGGACGTCTCCATCACGATCAAGTATCAGAACTCAGCCCCGCTCAGATTGTCGCTCAAATCGAGTGGCGCTGCGATGACGCCAGTTGACAGTTTAAGCGGGCTGTCAATCGCCGGCCGAACACATCCCGTCTATCGTGCCACGGCACTGGAACAAAGCGATCTCAGGTTGTCGCTGAGATCAGGCCCCCCTGCCGAGATCATCGATATCATCGTCCCCGAGGGGGCGACATCGGCAAAACCTGTATCGACCGAGCTTCCCGTTACGGGCACTGAAAGATGACGGATTGAAGCCTGATCCCGATATCCACGAACTGCTTCTAAAACCCGGGGGCAGTTCGTAAGCTCGGGACAGCGTCGCACCTTCCGCAGCATTCACAGGAATGAATGCTTCTTGAGCGACACCCAAGTCGGGTAATGATTTTAAGGGTGGCAGGTGCCTGAAAGTCGTGGTTCGATCCGCGAACCTACGCTGCATTTGCTGATGGCAACTCAAATATTCGCCTCCTCCCAGACGTCTCGTCAAACTGAAAGCGTTGGTTCGCCGAGCGAACCACGACTATCTCGCGTCTCACGAATTTAACAGTTTTCAACGCATCTCCAAACTCTCACCAGTTCGGATGCGCAAATCTTGCAGTTCAAAATATCGCTACCCGCATTGAGTACCACCGGTAACTCATCGATGTCGTACGGACGCTCGATTGATGGCACCGCCGTTCGTTGACCAGAACCGCAATGGAAACGACCATTCATTCGAGTAAAAGTGTGGGCACAGTTTGTTGCGCAGCTCGGAAATGAACATGTCATTGACAGGAAAGCTGTTGACCGCGAGTACTCCGGCGTAAGCCAACGATTGGAGAACTTCCTGTTTAAAGTACTTGTCACCGCCGACCAGCCCTTTGCAACATCCGAGCAAATCTTTCAAACCCGAGCCTGGTGGCAACGCTTCAATCGATGTGAGCAGCGGTTCGAGCCACGATTCCTGTACCTCGAACCTGGGAGGCTCGCACGGGAACGGAAGGACGAGGTCACACCATAAGTAGTCCAGGTCGCCGCGTTCAATCGATCCGCCACGAAACAATTTCAGAAACAGGTTGCGAGCAATCTCGGCGATCCCAATCGATTTCGCTCGCCACCCCAGCGACGCAGCACGGGACTTGTTGATACCACGCACGTAATGAT
>Ga0194055_10004452_pt1 | contig 10486 bp, 7 predicted proteins | sample SepL449m_MetaG_FD_155482 | JGI IMG/M metagenome (GOLD analysis project Ga0194055, IMG submission 155482) | Anoxic zone freshwater microbial communities from boreal shield lake in IISD Experimental Lakes Area, Ontario, Canada - Sep2016-L442-9m | ecosystem: Environmental > Aquatic > Freshwater >... | reverse complement strand
GAAAGGACAGCGATCTAATGGAAAAACCTAACCTTCGAAAAGCTTTCACACTTATCGAATTACTTGTAGTTATTGCGATTATTGCCATTCTTATCGGGCTGCTGCTTCCTGCAGTTCAAAAAGTTAGGGAAGCCGCTGCTCGTGCTAAATGCAGCAATAATGTCAAGCAATTAAGCTTGGCTATGCACAATTACCTAGGTGTTTATAATTCTTTTGCTCAAACCCAAATGGATATTACTGGGGGGCAAACAGGCTTGGCGAATTGGGGATGGATCCCAAAATTACTCCCATACATTGAACAAGAAGCTTTAGCAAAACTAGCAGACTTCTATGATAGCTATTCAACGCCAAAAGCTTTACCATTACGGATGGCAATCATTCAATCTATCAACTGCCCTTCGGACCCAAAACCAGCTTCCAACAATACCTATGGTGAATTTTCAACAGCGGGACTTTCAGGCGTTTATGGTTCTCCGCAATGGGGTTGCCCTCCTCAATACGGCGCAACTGCTGCTATTCCTGATATTCCTGCTGCTACTCGGTTTTATGCCCAACATGCCAGTTATTATGGATCCTATGGAGATGGTTACTCAACCAGTTCTGGCTATCCTTATGGCGCCACCAATAATGGACAAATTGGCGATGATGGCTGCGATCAATACACAGCTTCTGGTTCTTGGCAGAGGTACAATAATGGCGGAGATCCTCTCGTTTCTGATGGCGCACCACAACCCACCACATACCTTGGAGGGGATAAAGATGGCAATGGGGGACGAGGCTTCTTTGCTGGTGGCAAAGGCCCAACTAATCCTACTGGAGTTGCTACCACTGCAAAAAATGTCCGGCCTGTTGATGTTACCGATGGTTTATCTAATACCATTATGATTGGCCATACCGTTTCCAATGCAGCAGGTAGCAAAGAAGGATGGTATCAGGGAATGTCTATTGGAGGTACATCACTTCCGCCTAATTACCTTCGACCTTGTATGCAATCTGGACAGAATTACAATTGGGCAACTCCTGGTACCCCTTGCCAACCCGCTTCTTGCGGCAGACAATCTTGGCAAACAAGAGGCTTTAATAGCTATCATACAGGCGGAGTGCTTGTTTCTATGGGCGATGGCTCCGTAAAATTTATCGTCGATGGAATCAACCAGAAATCATTCAATGCTTTAGGTAGCAAAGCGGGCGGCGAAGTGACACCCGACTTTTAAGCAATACTGTCAAGCTAATCAAAACCTTCAAAGAAGAAGCAAATTTACTGCTTCTTCTTTTTTTGATTCTCAGAGTTGCCATACGCTTCTTTTGGGGAACCTACATTATCTTTCAAATCAGATCTCAACTTTGCCAACTCAACCTTTAACTCTTTAACAACATCAGCATAAGAGGGGTCGGCATAAAAACTTTTCATTTCGTTGGGATCTTTCTCACGGTCATAAAGCTCCCAGTAATCAACATCTGGCTTATAAAAGTGAACTAATTTAAATCGATCAGTAATCACACCATAATGTGGCCTGACCCGATGAGGCACTGGATATTCGTAGTAATGATAATAAAAACTCTTGCGCCAATCTTCAGGCACTTTGCCTTTTAAAATAGGAAGCAAACTTTTACCCTGCATATCTTTGGGCGCTTCCACCCCTGCCGCTTCCAAACAAGTTTGAGCAAGGTCAATCAAACCAGTAAGGTTTTTGTTAACAGATGCAGTTTTTGTAATCTTAGGCCAGCTAATCAACATTGGGGTACGAAGTGATTCTTCAAGTATCCAGCGTTTATCAAACCACCCATGTTCACCAAGAAAGAACCCCTGGTCTGCTGCATAAACAACAATAGTGTTTTCGGCAAGACCTTCCTTATCTAAATAATCAAGCATCTTGCCCACAGATTCGTCAACGGCCTTAATGGTGCCAAGATAATCGTGCATGTAGCGGTTATAGCGCCAACGCACCAAATCCTTCCCCTTCGGATCATCCTTTAAATACTTATCGTTTCGTGGTTGATAATAGGCATTCCATTGCTGAAGTTGCTCAGGAGTCATATTAGTAGGTGGCACAAGTTTAGCATCCAGCTTGGTAAATGTTTTTTCAATAGTCATGTCTTGATCTTTGATTGCAAGTCCACGATTGGAATAATCATCAAATAAACTAACAGGTTCAGGATAAACCCGATCATTATCATGGCCGAGGTGACGAAGCGCAGGCGCCCATTCACGATGAGGAGCTTTATGCTGACTCATCAAAAGAAATGGTTTAGATTTATCGCGGTTCTTAAGCCAATCAATGCTGAAATCAGAAATCAGATCTGTGGTGTATCCTTGATGCTGCATCTTTTCGCCATTGCGAATCATCGGAGGGTTATAATAAATCCCCTGCCCTGGCAGAATATGCCAATAATCAAAGCCCGTAGGATCACTGATAAGATGCCATTTCCCTATCACCGCAGTCTGATAACCTGCTTTTTGCAATAGCTTGGGGAAAGTTTGCTGAGTACCATCAAATTTACTATTTGAGTTATTGTAAAAGCCGTTCATATGGCTGTATTTACCTGTTAAAAGCGTCGCTCTGCTTGGACCACAAATAGAATTAGTAACCAAGCATCGATCAAAGCGAACACCTTTATTTCCAATACGGTCAATGTTTGGAGTGTTAAGAAGCTTACGATTTTCACCATAAGCACTAATCGCCTGATAAGCGTGATCATCTGAAAAGATGACTACAATATTAGGCTGCGCACTTGCAGCAAAAGCAACTGAACAACTTTGCAAAACAACAACCGCGACAAAAATATTTCGCATCGCTATAAAATTCAACATAAAAGACCTCAAGTCATGTGGATTGTATTTCGCCATTTACACTATCATCAAATTCACCTTCCCACCTCGCAACAACACAAGTCGCAAGGCAGTTACCAACAAGATTAACCGTAGTACGAGCCATATCCATTAATTCATCAACTCCGAGTATCACCGCAACAGCCTCCAAGGGCAATCCAAAAGAAGCAAGAGTACCAGAAAGGATAACCAAAGAAGCTCGAGGCACTGCAGCAACCCCTTTGCTAGTGACCATCAAGGTAAGCATCATAACAACTTGTTGCTGCCAACTCATATCTATACCAGCAGCTTGAGCTGCAAAAACAGAAGCGACCGCAAGGTAAAGCGTAGTCCCATCAAGATTAAAGGAATATCCCGTGGGCATGACAAAAGCTACAATTTTACTTGGTACCCCGATTGATTGCATCGCAAGCATGGCTTTGGGAAGTGCAGCTTCTGATGAGGTAGTGGAAAATGCAATCAAAGCCGGTTCTTTAACTGCCCGGGCAAACTTCCGTAAAGGAACACGGGCCAAAAAGGCAACGGGTAACAACACAACCAACATGAAAAACACCAAGGCGACATACAGGGTTAAAATCAACTTGCCAAGATTCAGCAATATACCAAGCCCACTATGGCCCACAGTAACCGCTATTGCTGCGCCAATCCCAATCGGGGCATAAGCCATTACTAAACCAGTAAATTTAAACATCACCTCGGCAAGTGCCTCAAGCCCTTGGATTAATGTTTTACGATGCTCACCTTTTACCTGTGTCAAACTAATCGCAAATATTATAGCCCAAAAAACAATTTGCAATACTTCGTTTTTGGCCATTGCATCGATTATACTAGTAGGAACAATATGCTCTAAAACCCCACCCAAAGTAGTTTGCTTAGATGCAAACTCAGCCCCCTCCTTGGCAGCAACATCTAAAGATACACCAACACCAGGTTGTGCAAGATTAACTGCAGCAAGGCCTATCACCAAAGCCAAGGTCGTAACTATCTCAAAATAAATAATCGACTTTAAAGCTATTCTCCCAATCTGTTTCAAATCATCACCATGGCCCGCAATTCCAATCACCAAAGTTGCAAAAAGCAAAGGTGCTATAAGCGATTTAATCATTCGTAAAAATATAGAAGACAATGGTTTTAGATTTTGTGCTGTTTCAGGGAAACAATAACCAATAACCGTTCCCACAACCATGCTGATCAAAATCCAATGAGTGAGAGTAAGTTTTCGCAAAAAATTAACCATGGTACCCACTTGATTTAAAATTAAACGAGCTAATAACACTTATGAATACTAATTGATTTGCACTAAATAAAAAGGAATTACTTTAGGATTTAAGCGGACTCTTTTTCGCACTTCCGTCAATAGGTCCACTTTTAACCTTGCCCCATATTTTTTCCATCAAACCGTAACCTTGTATGTCTTTTTCTTTGATTTCTTCACGGGTTTTTGGAACCGAATAATGCTTGTCCAAATACGCAGTGGTAAGTTCTGCAAAATATTCCTTGTCACTCGACATCAGGTAGCTTTTCAAGTCAAATAATTTTTGGTTTTTGGCGTTCTGGTAAGCATCTTTTATGAGTTCATGATTCCAACCCAAAACCTGATGATGATAACAATGAGCAAGTTCATGAAGCAAAACCAATGTCGCAGTATTATTAGGTTGAAGTTTTTTATCGTTGTTTTTCTCTGTTACAAACTTCATTCCATTAATATCTATGCAGTTGAAATGCGTTTTAGGGTCTGAAGGCCCCCGAGGCCCCTGTGAATAAAGCCCCAATGCACCAGGCTTATTCCAATCTACAAAAATGTATATCTTATGAAACAAAACCTTGGCATTTTCAGGATAGACTTCATTAACTTTACGAAGAGACCGTGATAATAAATCCAAAGGCTTGTTAACCCATTTTGAATCAGAATTTTCCTGCATGACCTCATCAGAGATAAAGCATTTGAAATTCTCAATGGAATATGTTGAATATTTTTTATTACCGTTTTTCTTGTTACCTTGCTTCTCTTGCGTGTAACCAGATTCATGGCATAAAAGCAGCAAGCTACATATCAGAACGAAGATTGGAGAACCAAATTTGTTCATGGTAATTCTTAAGACTAATAGGGATCAAACAACCCAAAAAAGAAAATAACCGCAGCATACTTGGGGTCAACCCCCTTGGCGCTTCCTATATTTCTGCCGTTTTTCCGCACAGTCCCATCTTTTTCAATTTTACCAACATTACTTCCATCCTTGTGAACCGTACCATCGCTATCAACTTTCCCAACATATCTCCCATCTATATGAATCGAACCACTCGAATCAACTTTACCAGCATTTCGACCTTTAACACGGATAGAACCATCCTTATCAAATTTACCAACATTACTTCCACTTATTCGAACGGTGCCATCACTTTCAACACTTCCGGCATGTCGGCCTTCCACCCGCAAATCGCCTCCAGCAATGGAAAAACCTGCAAAAACAATCAAACTTGAAAGTACATATATTTGCTTCATGTTGATCACCTAGGGAATTAAATCGCAGTTTTAATTTTATCTATGTATTACACTCTTTAAATCGTATTTTAAATTAAACTCATTATCAACTCGAAACCTAAGGTTATCCATAATATATAACCAATACCTAACCTTAAAATTTTAACCCTTAGAGTAGTAAAGAAATAGCAGCATGAAACTACAAATACTATTGGCGTTGGTCCTAAATTTCTTACCTTTGGGCCAAAAACCAACTTCAATGGATTGGATTACTCTGACCCAAAAACCGTTTGAAAATTTAAAGTCAAAAGAAATAGGCCTTACACCACTTCTAAATGCAAGCACCAGCAATAAAGAACAATGGAACACCAGAAAAACTGAACTAAAAACACAATGGATGAGCAAGATTGGAGTTTTCCCAAAGAAGCCGGATACTCTTTCAACTAAAATTCAATCAACAGAATTATTAACAACCCACAAAAGAATTCTTCTCAGTTTCCAAAGTGACGAAAATGATCGCGTCCAAGCTTATCTTCTTATCCCTCACGATGTGAATAAAAATTCTAAAGTTCCTGCAGTTGTTGTCTTTCATCAAACAACCAAAGATACCATCAAAGAACCAGTCGGGCTTGGCCCAAACCAAAGTCTTGCAATTGCAAATCATCTGGTTGAAAGAGGCTATATTGTGCTTGCTCCAGAATGCTTCATCATGAAAGGCAAAGGGCCTCAAGCACAAGCAACAGAACTTGCGAAAAATTCTCCCGAACTTACCGGCATGGGTAAAATGACCTTTGATTCCAGCCGTTGTATTGATTTTCTCGAAACTCATGAAAATGTAGATTCCACAAGAATAGGCTGCATCGGTTTCTCTTTAGGTGCAAAGGAAGTACTCTATGCGATGGCTTTCGAACCCCGATATAAAGTTGGCGTATTTAACGAAGGTGGCATTGGAATCCGCATGAGCAACTGGACCGATCCATGGTACTTAACTTCAAAAATGAAACCCAGTATTCCTGAAATGGAACACCATCAAGTGCTTTCACTCATAGCACCAAGGCCGATATTAATCATGGGAGGGAATAGCGCCGATGGCGATTCGAGCTGGCCTTTTATCAAAGCAGTTCTACCTGTATACGGGTTATTTGGTGCGGAAGAAAAAATCGGATTGATCAATCATCAAGGAAAACACACTTTTCCACATGCTGCAAGAGCAAAAGCTTATCAATGGATTGATCATTGGCTAAATCATAAGGCAACAAAAGAGGAAGCTGGGCCACAATAAATCGAACCCTTTCTTGCTAGCTCTTACCATCAAGCTTTTGTTCAAGCTCCTGCCAACGGTTATAAAGTAGTTCGATTTCTTTTTGCGCTTTTTCAAGGGCGTTACAGGCGTTAGTCAAAACTAAATGCCCTGCTGTGGCTGATTTTTCAACTTCATCATGCAAACCAATTATCTTCTCTTCAGCAACCATTACTTTTGCTTCCATTTGGTCATATTCCTGCTGCTCTGCAAAGCTTAACTTCTTTCGCTTTGCATTGGAAGGCGCAGCCTTTACGGTCGGATTCCCCGTGGTATTCCCCGTGTTCTTGCTGGAAAGTTTCTGCTCTTTTGCAGCAGCTTTCTCAAAAACATTCAACCACTGTTGAACCGTGGCATACATTGCAGACCCGCCCTTGCCATCTAACCCGATCACCTCGGTGCAAATACGATCCAATAATTCACGATCGTGACTTACAATCACCAAGGCTCCCGTAAATTCAGACAAGGTATCCTCAAGAACTTCCAACGCAGGAATGTCTAAATCATTGGTTGGTTCATCCAAAAACAGCAAATCAGCAGGTTGTTGCATCATTTGGGCCATGCGCAAACGAGCTTGCTCTCCGCCCGAAAGTGCCCCAACCAAAACATCAAGCTGCTCAACTTTAAATAGAAATTGTTTAGCCCATGCAACAACATGAATCTGCTTATCACGATAAGCAACCATATCGCCATTAGGGCAAAGAGCTTTTCGCAAAGTAACATTATGATTAAGAGCAGTTCTACCCTGTTCAAAAATGACTTTTCGTAAACCTTCTGCTTCAGTGACTGTACCTGAATCAGGTTTATGCTCGCCTGAAAGAACTTTAAGAAGCACGCTTTTACCACTACCATTAGGCCCTAATAATCCAAGTTTAGTACCAGGGCTTAACTGAATATCGATGCCCGAGAACAAAGCTCGCCCAGGAAAAGATTTTGCAATACCAACAGCGTTCATAAGTTTGCGAGTCTGCCTGCCTGTGCCAACGAAATCCAAACCAGCAGAACCAGAATCAGCAGTTCGGTATTGAAGTTCTTTAAGTTCACCTCTTCGCCTTGCAGCCTCATCAATGCGGGAAGTGGCTTTACAAGTGCGAGCAGCAGCTTTACGGCCTAACCATTCAGTCTCTCTTCGAACCTGATTCGCAACAGATTCTTGCATGCGCGCCTGACCATCGAGAAAGATCTCTCGATGGTCAAGGAATTCATCATAGTTACCCGGGGCTCGATAAAAACCCCCTGGATAAACCCGATTAATTTCAAGTATTTCATCCGCAACACCACGCAAAAAAGCTCGATCATGGGTCGCAACCAAATATCCAAATGGTGATGCCCGGAGAAGTTTTTGCAACCAAACTATCCCAGGAATATCAAGATGATTTGTTGGCTCATCAAGTAAAAGAAGATCGGGTTCGAGCGCCATTTCCCTTGCAATACCAAGTCTTTTTCGCCATCCACCCGAAAGCAAATGCGCAGGCTTATCGAAATCATCAAAACCAGTACGAGTTAAAACTTTACTAATACGGGTTTCTTTTTCATGGTCTTCAAGAGATTCACCATCTAATCTGGCCCGAACAATATCTTGAACTGATAACCCTTCAGGAAATACATCATCCTGAGCAACAAAACCCATTTTTGTCGCTCTTCGCAATGACCTAGTCCCTGAATCCAACTCTTCCTTACCTGCAAGGATTTTTAATAGCGTGGATTTACCGGCACCATTCGGCCCTATCAGCCCAACCCGCTCATTCGCAGAAAGATCAAATGTTAATTCCGTAAATAAAGGACGCACGCCATAGGCTTTTGTAAGCCCCTGTACACTAAGCAACACAGCCATGAAAACCTCATATCAAATTAAATAGAGCGACAAGATATACCAATAAAAAAGAAACTAATCTTTATTGCCAAGCGAATAAACATGAGTTTTAGTACGAACAATAATAATTTTTCCAACCGCTGCAGGAGATGCCATGCAACCATCCGCCAATTTATTTGTTGCAACTAATTTCCAATCTTTTCCTGCTTGAACAACATAGCCGCCGCCTGTCTCATTAAACAAATAAATGCGCCCATCAGCAAAAAGTGGGGATGTCCAAAAAGCGCCAGCCAATCTTTCGGTCCTAACGACCTCGCCCGTTTCTGAATCTAGTTCAGAAAAAATACCATCTTTACTTACCATGAATACCTGATTTCCAACCACCAATGGTGTTGAATACTGAGGCACATTCTTAATTGTTTTCCAACTGACATGTGTAGTACTTACATCCCCTTTGCCATCTGGTCGAACCGCAAACAATTTCCACCCGCCATCCCCGGTCGTTACAAGAACCTTTCCATTAACCATTACGGGTTTGCAGGATGCATTCATACCACCATGATGAACTTTCCAAAGTTCTTCACCAGTGGCAGGATCATAAGAAACAGTACCAACGGCAGCAGCGCTAACCAGTTGGTTTTTGCCATCAATCTTAAATACTGAAGGAGTTGAGAACGCTTTTTTATTGTCACCATTATCAGTGCCATAGGTAATGGAGCGATCTTTCTTCCAAACAGTTTTCCCGGTAATTTTATCCAATGCAATGAGATATTGAACATCAAAACCATCAAACGTAAGAATCAAAAGGTTTTCAAAAATGATGGGGGAAGAAGCTGGGCCACGATGATGATTGCATGGAATATCTTGCCTAGCCCAGATTGTCTTCCCGGTTTTAGTATCAAGGCAAACTGTCCCTGCGCTACCAAAATGATGGTATACGCGACCTTCTTCAATCACAGGAGTGGGAGTCGCATAACTGTTTGCAGGAAGGGTAAACATCGGCTTTTCAATTGTAAACAATGGAATATCGTAAATAACCTTGCCTGTATTAATATCCAAGGCAATGGCACTTAACTTGTCACCCTTTTCGGTGGCATTGCTTAACCAAACCTGATTCCCCCACACCACGGGCGATGCCCAAGCCTTACCCGAAATAGGTGTTTTCCAATGAACATTCTTCTGCTCATCCCATTGCATTGGCAAGTTTGTCGCATCAGAATGGCCATCCCCATACGGGCCACGATAACTGGTCCAATTCGCATCCTTGGCAGGGAAAAAAGCAAGTAGGAGAAAAAGAATCTTATCCATAAAAACCTCATATCAAATTATAAGCATTAATTAAATCAAACCCCATCACATACTTCTTTGAATTTTACGGTAATACAACAAGAAATGTAAGTATATAAGAGTGAAAAGATAAAAAAGATAAACCTCAAATTATTAACTTAAACAACTTGTCTATTAATAAAATATACCGGATGGGCTCGTACTGAGTATTTTACAAAGCATAAGTGGACCAACATTATTAAACCAAAACCTCAAAAAATCTGCTTATCCTGCAATAAGCCTTATTCTTGGCGCAAGAAGTGGGAAAAAGTCTGGAGTGATGTAAAATACTGTTCTGAACGCTGCAGAAGAAATCGGAAATCATCTCAATGAAAAAATCACCCCAAATACGATCACTTTACTTGATTCTTGGTGATCAACTTACGACCAATTCATCTTTCTTCAAAGATTACGACTCATCCAAAGATTTAATATGGGTGGCTGAAGTAAAAGAGGAAGCAACCCATGTCTGGACTCATAAAGCAAGAATTGTAATGTTTCTTAGCGCAATGAGACATTTTAAAGAAGAACTCGAAAGCAAGGGGATGCGTTTTTCATATACGGAGATGACATCAAAAAGCCCCTCCACTTCTCTAGGTTTTGAATTGTCTAAGTTCTTAAAGTCAACAAAATGCTCCTCAGTAAAAATTAGAAAACCGGGAGAACACAGAGTTGAGATGCTTTTAACAAAAGCAGTAAGTGAAAATGGCTTAACCTTGGAAATACTTGAAGACG
>Ga0194055_10004450_pt1 | contig 10491 bp, 11 predicted proteins | sample SepL449m_MetaG_FD_155482 | JGI IMG/M metagenome (GOLD analysis project Ga0194055, IMG submission 155482) | Anoxic zone freshwater microbial communities from boreal shield lake in IISD Experimental Lakes Area, Ontario, Canada - Sep2016-L442-9m | ecosystem: Environmental > Aquatic > Freshwater >... | reverse complement strand
CTGAAGGACATAGCGCCCTCTCCGGCCCGGTCCGTCAGCGCCTCTCTGTCCTGGACCTTCTGAGACGCCCCCTGGACTTGATCGGGTCGCCGCCAACCAGGGTCAGACCCAGCCGGTGTAATCCTCCAGGGTCTTGCCGGGTTCCGCCTCGAAGCGAGCGCGGCGCACCTGCAGGTTCAGGATCCTGTCGAGGCGAAAGACCCTGAAGTCCTCGCGCCGCTCGCACCAGGCAATCAGGACCTCGGCCCCTGTCAGACCGAAGACGGCGAGCGGTCGGACCGCCCGGTCAGTGATGGCCCCTTTCCGGTCTTGATAGTGCAGCTGCACCCGGCGCTGGGTCTCTATCGCGCGATCCAGTCGCCTGGCCCAGGGCGACGGCTCACCGTGCGGGCCCGAGACCCCGTGTAGGACGACGGAGGGAACATTCACGCCCGCCGCCCCGACCCCTTCGACCTGGCCTGCACCCTCATCGCACCAGGTGCCACTCGGTTTGCCGGCCAGCCAGGTAGATCACCCTCTGGCCGTCGAACAGGGCGCTCTGTTCCAGCTTCATCTGGACGAACTGCCCGCCCCATTCGGGGACGGGATGACGGATATTGCCCTCGATCGCATAGGCGGTGTTCGCATGCAGGGGCCAGTCTCCCTGGACCGACGTCGGGCCCTGGTTGTCCCACATGCCGATGGTGGGACCTGGCGCATGGCCGACGAAACCCAGGGGATGGCTGTAGACGCTGGCCCTCAGCCCCGCCTTCCCGGCGGCTTCCAGGGTCGAGGCCAGGATGGCGTTCCCGGTCCGCCCGACGACGAAGTTCCCGGTCAGGAGATCCTGCCAGCGGTTCCCGGCCTGCAGGGCAGAAACGAGGCCCGCCGGCGGTGCGGTCTCGCCAAGGCGCATCACATAGCCCATCTCCTGAGTGTCGGTGCAGAGCTTGAGATAGCAGAAGCCGACGTCGGTATGCAGGACATCCCCCCGCTGGATGACGCCCTCCTCACCACAGGAGGGACCCGAGGCTGCACAAGTCGCCCCGCGCCTCTGCAGGTTCACGTCCGGGAAGAACCACGGTGAAAGCCCCAGGCTCTCGAAGCGGCTGCGGATGTACCAGGAGACGTCCTCTGTCCGGGTAACGCCCGGGGTAATGACCCGCTCGCTGAAGGCCTCGGAGATCACGCCCCGGGCGATGGCGACGATCTGGGGATAGACCTGCGCCTCCATGGCCGTGCGGGTCTCGAACCAGCGGATGACCAGGGGTTCGGCCGGGGTCAGGCGCTGGGCATATTCAGCAGGCAGGGCTTTCAGGAGCCGGTCCCGCAGGGCGGCAGTCAGGCCGTCCGCGACCGGCCATTCCCGCGAGACGTTGATCCCGATGCGCCGGGGGTTCCGGCTGACGATGACCTCGGCCAGGGCTTTCCATTGGGCGTCGAGGTCGCCTCCGGCCCAGGCGGACGTGTAGGCCCCGCCCAGCGGATACCGGTTGACCGATAGCTTCTCGATCGTCCCGTCGGCCTTGCGGAAGAAGATCAGCATGGTCGTCCGGCGCGCGGCGAAAGACGGCTGGGGCACCAGGGTGAAGTAAACCGGGTCCTCGGCGTACTCGCGGTTGATCACCAGCCACATGTCCAGGCCCGACTCCGCCATCAGGCGGGGCAGCAGGGTCTCAAGCCGGTCGGCCAGGATGCGGTTCTCCACCTCGACCCGGTCGCGCGAGGGCAGGACCGCCAGGCCATCAGCAGAGGGGATGACCCGTCCCTGGGCGGCCTGCACCGGAGCCCTGGCGGTTGCAGCCTCGGGACTCTCCCAGACCAACAGAGAAAACATGAGGGCGAGGACAGGGGCGAGGCGCAGGCGCAAGGCGGGCAAGCTCCGGAAATGACGGGACCACAGCACACATCCCATGGAAAACACCCGGGGCAAACCGGTCCCGGCCATCAATCCCGGACGTTGAAGGGCCGGACCTCGATCCCGCTGGGGACCGGCATTGGATTGGGGCAAGGCTTCACCCAGGCGACCGCCTCTTCAAGGTCACGGACCTCCCAGATCCATAAGCCCGCCACGCGTTCGCCGGCCGGGGCGAAGGGACCCAGGGTGACGGTCACTGGGTATGGCGGGCGTGGAAGCCAGCTTGATGTCGATTTCAGCTTGAGAACTTCAGAGCGGCAACGCCAGCAACGATCAGCAGGACTCCAAGGATGCGCATCAAAGACAGCGCATCTCCGAAAAACATCGCCCCGACAATGAAGGTGCCGACCCCACCGATGCCGGTCCAGACCGCATACGCCGTCCCGATGGGGATGTCCCTTTGAGCAAGCCAGAGGAGGTATCCGCTCGCCGCCATGAAAACCACGGCGATTACGATACCGATCCAGCGGGTTTCAGGGACCTGGGAGATCTTTAGGCCAACAGGCCAGCCGATCTCGAAGGCACCCGCCAGAAGCAGATAGATCCAACTCATACGCCGATCTCCATCACGACCAGAAAGGTCACTCCCACTCCATCATCAACGAGCCTTCTAAGTTGTTGATTTATAACGCACCTAAGGCTGCTCCGCGGAAAATCACCGTCATTTTAAACGCCAGAGTGCAGAGCACCAGCATTGGCGCGGGTTTGCGGGCGATCCGGCCGGAAGCGACCTTTCGAGATCTATCGACGCTGGGAACCCTCCTGGACACCATCGATACGTGCGCTTTTGGGTCAGGGGCCGGCGTCTGCTCGCCGTGGTCACGCCGCAGAAAAAGGCCTGCCCCCTCGGCCTAACGCCCCCTTGTACCAGGAGCCAAGTGACACCTCGTGCGACCCTGATGTATACTTCACAGTGTCGTGGCGGGGTTTGGTCTGGTGGTCGCGCTTTCTCGACACTCAATCCTGCCAACGCAGGTCACGTGGGGGGATATATGTCCAACTGGCTGATTGTTTCGATTGTCGGCTCCGTCGTGCTGACAGTGCTGCTGAACCTGTTGCCGATGTTGTTTCCGAAGACGGCGCGCCGCGCTCAGGAGCACATGATCGAGGAAATCCACAAGCAGCATGACTGGGAAGACGATGCCACCCGGGCGGGTCCGTCGGTGAAAGTCTTCTTTCCGTGGAAGGCCATGCTGATTGGCTCGTTGGTGCTGACTGTGCTCATCAATCTCATTGGCTGGTTTGCGCGCTAGGACCCGCCAGCCTGAACCGTGAAGCACTTGAAGCTGCAAGTCGCCGCTGAACCGGAGCCGTGAACAGCTGCCTTCCGGCACTCTGACGGTCGCTTCAGGGTCGTTCATCGAAATCTGCTGACGTCCGCTTTCCTAGACCGCGACCGGCAGCAAGGGGTCGGGAGCCGCCGTCAGATCGGGCAAGGCGAACGACCCAATCCCGCCAAGTAACAGTCGACCCGCCACATCGAACAGTTCCGCGGCGATTGCGATACCGATCCCGCGTGTTTCGGGGACCTGGGAGATCTTTATGCCGACAGGCCATCCAATCTCGAAAGCACCCGCCAGGAGGAGATAGATCCTACCCATACGCCGATCTCCATCAGGACGTGAACGGTCTCTCTCAAATGGTAATGATATAGGTTTTTTCTTTATTATTTCCAATCACTTACGTCTCCCTAAATACTGAGTGGATACCTTCTATTTAACTTTTCAAGTGTATCGGCGAAAAGCGTTTAGGCTATTGATTTCACTACTTTTTTGACACCATAACAGGCGCAATGTGCTGCGCAGTTCATACTCAAAAGTTGATGGGATGCTGAAACAACATTTTAGGCTATTTTTTCGCTTCCCACACAGTCTTGCGGCACGTAAAATAAAATTCTAAATATTATCGTAATAGAGAACAGAAATGGAAAAAGACGCGCAGACAAAAACGGTAATAATAGAGCCCACTCACCAAAAAATTGTTTTTGGTCTGTATGGCGCAGGCGGATTTGCGCGTGAAGTAATGCCGGTTTTAACTGATTATCTCTCTATTATTTTTAAATCAAAACCCGAAACAAAGTATCAAGTATTTTTTGTCGAAGATAATCCAAAACAAAAAGAATTAAACGGATATCCACTTATTTCCGAAATAGAGTTCTTTGAAATCGAATGTAGTGAACGATTATTCAATATTGCTATAGCTGAATCGAGGGCGCGCGAACGCATTGCCAACAAATGTATATCTAAAGGCGCAAAGCCAATGTCGATCCAATCACCGCATTCAATAGTTTACGACTGCAACCAAATAGGTGAAGGGGCTATATTGTGCGCCCACACCATGATTACATCAAACGCAAAGATTGGAAAATTTTTTCATTCCAACATTTACTCTTACGTAGCACACGACTGTGTTATTGGTGATTACGTGACATTTGCTCCTAATGTTCACTGTAATGGCAATGTTCATATTCACAATCATGCATACATCGGAACAGGCGTTGTCATAAAACAAGGTTCATTTTCAGAGCCGCTTGTTATCGGTGAAGGTGCTGTAGTCGGAATGGGAGCCGTTGTAACCAAAGATGTTCCGCCCTTTACAACTGTTGTTGGAAACCCCGCAAAAACTCACAACAACACTTAAACCAAATCTACCGCTTACGTAAGAGTTTCTACTCCCACTCAATCGTGCCCGGCGGCTTCGAGGTCACGTCGTAGACCACGCGGTTGACGCCCCTCACCTCGTTGATGATCCGGGTGGCGCAGCGGCCGAGGACCTCCCAGGGGAATTCGAAGAAGTCGGCGGTCATGCCGTCGGTGGAGGTCACGGCGCGCAGGGCCAGGACGTCTTCGTAGGTGCGGGCATCGCCCATCACGCCCACGGTCTTGACCGGCAGGAGGACGGCGAAGGCCTGCCAAATGCTGTCGTAGAGGCCCGCCCGGCGGATTTCCTCCAGGTAGATGGCGTCGGCCTTCTGCAGGACCGCCACCTTCTCCGGCGTGATCTCGCCGGGGATGCGGATGGCCAGGCCCGGCCCCGGGAAGGGGTGGCGGCCCACGAACGGGGCCGGAAGGCCCAGTTCCACGCCCAGGACGCGGACCTCGTCCTTGAAGAGTTCGCGCAGGGGCTCCACCAGCTTGAGCTTCATGTACTCGGGCAGGCCGCCGACATTGTGGTGGCTCTTGATCACCGCCGAGGGCCCGCCCCGGGCCGAGACGCTCTCGATCACGTCCGGATAGAGGGTGCCCTGGGCCAGGAAGGCGGCCCCCTCGATCTTGGCCGCCTCGCGGTCGAAAACCTCGATGAAGAGCCTGCCAATGGTCTTGCGCTTGGTCTCCGGGTCGGTGACGCCTTTCAGGTCTCCAAGGAAAAGCTCAGCAGCATCAACGTGTACCAGCGGTATATTGTAGTGATCCCGGAACATGGTCACGACCTGCTCAGCCTCGTTCAGGCGTAACAGGCCGGTGTCCACGAAGACGCAGGTCAGCTGGTCGCCGATGGCCTCGTGGATCAGGACGGCGGCTACGGAGGAGTCCACCCCGCCGGACAGGCCGCAGATTACCCGGCCCTGCCCCACCTGCTCGCGGATCCGGGCGACGGATTCCTGCCGGAAGGAGGCCATGGTCCAGTCGCCCGACAGGCCGGCAATGCGGTGGGTGAAGTTGCGCAGGATCAGGGCGCCCCGGGGCGTGTGGGCCACCTCCGGGTGGAACTGGACGCCGTAGAACCGGCGGCCCTCGTCGGCGATGATCGCGAAGGGGCTGCCCTCGGACGAGGCGACCACCTCGAAGCCGGGCGGGATGGCCGTGACCTTGTCGCCGTGGCTCATCCAGACGACCTCACGGTCGCCGACCTCGCCCAGGCCGGCCAGCAGGGGGGACAAGCGCTCGATCCGGATCTCGGCCCGGCCGAACTCCCGGTCGTATCCGCCCTCGACCCGTCCGCCCAGCTGGGCGCAGAGGGTCATTTCGCCGTAGCAGATGCCCAGGACCGGCACGCCGAGTTCAAAGACCCGGGAGGTGACCGAGGGGCTGTCGTCCTCGTGGACGCTGGCCGGGCCGCCGGAGAGGATGACCGCCTTGGGCGCAAAGGCATCCAGCATGGCCTCGATCCGGTCGTAGGGATGGATCTCGCAGTAGACACCGCTCTCCCGTAGCCGCCGGGCGATGAGCTGGGTCACCTGGCTGCCGAAGTCGACGATCAGGACACGGTCATGGACGGGGGCGGCGGTCATGCAGGGGTCCTTCCATCGGCCCGGGCCAGGACGGCGACGAAGAATCCGTCGGTGTCGGAGGTCGCGGGGGTCAGCCGGAGATAGCCTTCTGGGGTCAGGCGGGAAAGCCGTTCGGGGTCATCCGTCGCAGGCCGGACGCTGAATTCGGGATGCCGGGCCAGGAAGGCGGAGACCCGGTCCTCGTTCTCCTCGGCCAGGACCGAGCAGGTCACGTAGATCAGCCGCCCCCCGGGCCGGACATAGAGCACCCCGGCGTCGAGGACGGCGTCCTGGTCGGCCTGCCGGCGGACCAGGGCCTCAGGGGTCAGCCGCCACTTGGTGTCGGGATGCCGGCGCCAGGCACCTGACCCAGAGCAAGGGGCGTCGATGAAGACGAGATCCATCCGCCCCTCGAGGTCCTTCACGGGATCTGGGCGAAGGGGGGTGCGGACCTGGAGGTTGCGGATCCCCGCCCTCTCCCCCCGCCGGACGGTGTCCGCCAGTCGCCGGGCGTCGGAATCGTAGGCGTAGATCTGGCCGGTGGAGCCCATGGCGGCGGCCAGGGCCAGGGTCTTTCCCCCGCCCCCAGCGCAGAAGTCCAGGACCTGGGCGCCGGTGATATCGCCTGCGCAGGCCGCGGCGATCTGGGAGCCGCCGTCCTGGACCTCCATCCAGCCCTTGACGAACTCCGGCAGGCTCTCGACCGACGGCGTGCGCTCGGCGGCGGCGGGCGGATCGATCCGGAGGGCCAGGGGCAGGCCGGGGACGGGATGGGCGCCCAGGGCCTCCGCCGCCCGCAGCGCCCGGGCCGGATCGCTCTTCAGGGTGTTGACCCGCAGATCGACGGGGGCCCGGCGGGACAGGGCCTCCGCCTCAGTCCGGACACGGTCGCCGAAGACCCGTGCAAAGGACGGGGCGAGCCAATCCGGCAGGTCGGCAGCCACCGCATCGGGAGCTTCGGCAAGGTCGCGAGGTTCGGGGATGCGGGCAGCTTCCGCCGCACTCAGCGCGCCCGGCCCATGTGGCGCCTCGGCGAAGGCGGCCGCGATCCGGTCTTCCGGCCAGTTCCAGTGCAGGGCCAGCACGCCCAGGACGGCGCCCCTGGGACTGTCCAGCTCCATCCGCCAGGCGGCAGACCGGCGGCGGCGCAGGGCGTCCAGGACAAGGCCGGCGACAAAGGCGCGATCCCCCGAACCCGCATATCGGGCCGTATCGCTCCAGGCCTTGAGCGCCAGGCGCGCAGGCCTGCGCGCCGTCTCGACCTGCTCCAGGACCCCGATCGCCGCCTCGATGCGTCCCCCGTCACGCAAGGAAGAGCGCCGCCACCACCATGCCGAGGCCGACGAGGGCGAGGGTCCAGACCAGGCTTCGGACCATGTAGGTGCCAGCGGCGTAAATGGGGGCGTAGAGCGCGCGGCAGAGGACGTAGAGGCCTGCGCCCCAGAGGCTCAGGGGTCCGGTCTTGCCGGCGATCACAACTGCCAGGACGGCCGCCGCAAAGAGCGGGAAGGTCTCCATGAAGTTGCGGAAGGCCCGGTCCAGCCTGGCCGCAACGCCGGTGATGGGCATGGCCTCGTCCCGGGCACCTGCGGCCCATTTCAGGTCCTGTTGCCCCCGCGCGGCGGCGGCAGACCACATCAGCTGGACGAGGCCGATGGCGATGGCGGCGCCCAGGAGGAGGAGTTCAGGTTCAGCGCCCATGTCAGACCGGGCTCGTATAGTTGGGAGCCTCGCGGGTCATCATGACGTCGTGGACATGGCTCTCGCGCAGGCCCGCGCCGGTAATGCGCACGAACCGGGCCTTAGCCTGGAAGGCGGGGATGTCTCCCGCGCCGACATAGCCCATGGCTGCCCGCAGGCCACCCACCATCTGGTGAAGCACGGCGCCGATCGGGCCCTTGTGGGCGACCTGGCCCTCGATGCCCTCAGGCACCAGCTTCAGGGCCGAGACCTCCTTCTGGAAGTACCGGTCGGCGGAACCGTTGGCCATGGCGCCCAGGGAGCCCATGCCGCGATAGGCCTTATAGGAGCGGCCCTGGTAGAGGAACACGTCGCCGGGTGCCTCGTCCGTTCCGGCGAAGGCAGAGCCCATCATGGCCGTGTGGGCACCCATGGCCAGGGCCTTGGCGAAATCACCTGAGTACTTGATGCCACCATCGGCGATCACGGGTACGCCGGTGTCGCGGGCCGCCCTTGCGGCGTCGGCAATGGCCGTCAACTGCGGGACCCCCACGCCGGCGACGATCCGCGTGGTGCAGATGGAACCGGGGCCGATGCCCACCTTCACGGCGTCCGCACCGGCATCGATCAGGGCCCGGGTCCCGTCGTAGGTCGCCACGTTACCGGCGACGATCTGCACCCGGTTGGCCTCGCGGCGCAGCCGGGCGACCGCCTTCAGGACATCGGCATTGTGACCATGCGCGGTGTCGATCACCACCACGTCGACACCCGCATCGATCAGGGCCATGGAGCGCTCGAACCCGCCGTCGCCCACCGTGGAGGCCGCGCCGACCAGCAGCCGGCCCTGGGCGTCCTTGGCAGCGAAGGGATGGGCCTGGGCCTTCTCCATGTCCTTGACCGTAATCAGGCCCACGGCCCGGTAGGCGTCGTCGACGACGATCAGCCGCTCGATCTTGTGCCGCCGGAGGAGATCGCGGGCCTCTTCCTGGGTGCAGCCCTCGCGCACGGTGATCAAATTCTCGGAGGTCATCAGGGCGCGGGCCAGAACGTCGTCGCCATTCTCGAACCGCATGTCGCGGTTGGTGAGCATGCCCACCAGCCGGCCCGTGCCAGGCTCCACCACCGGGAAACCGGAAATCCGCCGCCGCGCCTTGATCTCGCGGATCTCCCGCAGGGGCGTATCCGGGTGGATGGTCATGGGGTTGATGACCATCCCACTTTCGTAGCGTTTCACTTCACGGACCTGATCGGCCTGTTCCTCTACCGTCAGGTTGCGGTGAAGGATACCCATGCCACCAGCCTGGGCCATGGCGATCGCCAGCCGGCTCTCGGTCACGGTATCCATGGCCGAGGAGACGATCGGGATGTTCAGTTGTATCTCGCGGGTGAACCGAGTCGTGGTGTCCGCCTGCCCGGGCAACACTTCAGAAGCGCCGGGTTCGAGCAAAACGTCGTCGAAGGTAAGGCCTTCGCGAATCTCCATGAGACTCTCCATTTTGCGAGCCGCGTATAAGGCCAAGGTGCCATACGAGGCAAGAGCGGCTTAGGGTCGGCCGCGGAATCCTGTCGCTACGATGTAGGTTTCCGAGGAATCCGGGCGGCTGGCCGGTGGCTTGACGTTGCGGACCTGGGCGAAGCTATGCTTTAGCCGGGTCAGGACCTCGCTGATCTCCCCGCCCTGGAAGGCCTTGGCGACGAAGGCACCACCCGGGGCCAGCACCGACTCGGCGAATTCGACAGCGGCGTCGATCAGACCCACGATCCGCAGGTGATCCGTGCGCCGATGCCCGACCGTGTTCGGCGCCATGTCGGAGATCACAAGGTCCGGGGGCCCCCCGAGCCGCTCCACCAGGAGGTCGCCGCAGGCCGGGTCCGTGAAGTCCATCTCCAGGATCTCGGCGGGCGGAAGGGGCTCCACGGGCAGGAGGTCAACGCCAACGATCCGGCGGATCCCCCGCTCCAGGGCCACCTGGGTCCAGCCGCCTGGAGCCGCGCCCAGGTCGATAACCCTCTGACCGGGCAGGAGAAGGCCAAAGCGATCGGCGATGTCCGTCAGCTTGTAGGCGGCCCGGCTCCGGTAGCCGTGGGCGCGGGCCTTGGCCGCCCAGGGGTCGTTGATCTGTCGGGACAGCCAGGCCTGGGACGATGGCGTGCGCATCTTCGCGGTCTTCAGGCGCGCCGGCTTGCCCCGCCCCTCTTCCGAGCCCCCGGTCGGCGGCCGGACCATCTTTCGCCGGGGCGGAAGGGTCATTGGGTGGCCTCCCGAGCGCGGGGCCGCGGGCCGGGCCTGCGACGCGACTGACCGGACATCAGGGACAGCAGTATGCCTTCGCGCAGGCCACGGTCGGCGACGCGGACACGTTCGCAGGGCCAGAGTTCCTGGACCGCCTGAAGGATGGCGGCACCCGCCAGCACCAGGTCGGCCCGTTCCGGACCTATGCAGGGCTGGGCACCGCGTTCGGCCAGGCTCATCGCGATCAGTCGGTTGGAGGCGGCCTCGCAATCCGCCCGGGTCATCCAGATGCCGTCCACCTGGCTCCGATCATATCGCGGAAGATCCAGATGCACTCCGGCAAGGCTGGTGATGGCACCAGAGGTGCCGACGATGTGCGCCCGTCCAGCTGCGAAGGCCGGCCTGAGGACCTCAGCCCCCGGGAAGTCCTCGAGCCGGGACCGGAAGCAGTCGACCATGCTCCGGAACCAG
>Ga0194055_10004449_pt1 | contig 10493 bp, 7 predicted proteins | sample SepL449m_MetaG_FD_155482 | JGI IMG/M metagenome (GOLD analysis project Ga0194055, IMG submission 155482) | Anoxic zone freshwater microbial communities from boreal shield lake in IISD Experimental Lakes Area, Ontario, Canada - Sep2016-L442-9m | ecosystem: Environmental > Aquatic > Freshwater >... | reverse complement strand
GACGACCTTAACTGCTCCTGCCGCAATCAGGTCGTCTGGATCACCCACACCCCAACTGACCGCGACGAGCCTGACGCCATTCGCATTGGCCGCAGCGGCGTCGTAGATCGTATCGCCAATCAATGCACAGTTTTCGGTTCTCATATCGAGGTCACTCAAGAGACGAGCGAGGCCTTCGGTCTTGGTTTCGGTTGATCCAAGGGGAGGCGCTTCCACCGCAGCAAAAAGATCACCGATGCCCCACGAGACGAGCATTGCATCAATCAGTGGGCGTGGCTTGCTTGAACAGATCGTCAAGCGAAAATCCTCATGCATGACCGACAGTGCATCCGATGTGCCGGCAAACATCGGTGTCTCCGAAACAACTCGCATTGCGTACTCGGCGCGGAATGCCTGAACAATCTCGTCGACGTGGGGAGCATTCAGAGGCGTCTTTGTGAGCGAACAGAGTTCTTCGACGGCCTGCCGGAATGGAGGCCCAACAGTGGCGCGCAACTGCTCCATACTGATTTGCAAGCCCAAGTCTTGGCAGAGCAGGCGCTCAAGAATCTCAACGATCAGTGGCGCCGAATCTGCGAGGACGCCGTCGAAGTCGAAGATTGCATCAAATTTGGGGTTTGTCGTCATGGTCTGGCTGGTACCGTACGGCTTCTGGCACCCGGATACAGAGTGTCGTCAATTCTCGACTGGTAAATCCTTGACCATTAATCGCAACGTATTCGAAGAACTCTTCGTCCTCGAGATGGCGAACAACCATTGGGGCGATCTCGAGCGGGGTTTGCAGATCGTCCAGGACTTCTCCAAGGTAGTCCGCTACAACAACGTTCGCGCCGCAATCAAGCTGCAGTTCCGGGACATCGACTCGTTTATTCATCCTGATTATCGAGAGCGCGAGGACGTCCGGTACATCAAGAAGACGCTTGATACACGCATGATGATCGACGATTTCGAGACGCTGATTGAGGCCATCAAGAAGGGTGGCTGTATCGCGATGTCGACACCCTTCGATGAGGCGTCTGTCGATCTTTGCGAGCACTTCGACCTCCCAATCCTCAAGCTAGCTTCCTCGGACCTCAATGACTGGGTGTTGATCGAGAAGATCGCGACGACGCGTCGCCCAGTGATCGCTTCGACTGGCGGCTCGTCCCTCAAGGACATTGACGATCTCGTCTCGTTCTTCGAGAAGCGCGAGATTCCGCTGGCGCTTAACCATTGCGTCTCGCTTTATCCGAGCGAGGATCACGAGCTCGAGATGCATCAGATCGATTTTCTGAAGAACCGCTACCCGGATGTGACAATCGGCTTCTCGACGCACGAGTACGGCGACTGGTCGTCGTCGATGCTGATCGCCTATGCCAAGGGTGCACGAACGTTTGAGCGCCACATCGATATCAACGATGGCAAAATCGCCGTTTCTCCCTACTGCAGCCTGCCCGAGCAGGTTGACGAGTGGTTCAAAGCGTTCGGCAAGGCGAAGGAGATGTGCGGACCGCCGGCCGATGCCAAGCGAATTCCATCGCAGAAGGAAATCGCGTACCTCGATGCGCTTGTGCGTGGGGTGTATTTTAAGCACGACCTCCCGGCTGGACACAAGATCCAAGACGAAGATGTCTTTCTGGCGGTGCCTCTGCTTCACGGCCAGCTTTCGTGTCGTGAGCTGATTGCGGGCGATGAGTTGAAGAGTGCGGTCAAGGCGAATGAGCCCTTGACGCTTGAGCATCTCGATAACCCGTATTCGCGTAATCAGCAGCTGCGAGCATCGATTGCCAAGCGTGGGCTCCCACGCGAGTGAGCGATCGTGTGAAGTACGCGGAGGTCTTCGCCGATTGGCTCGTTGATCTCGGTTACACGCACTGTTTCTTCGTGGCGGGTGGCAACATCATGCATCTGCTCGACGGAGTGCGGACACGGATGACCTGCGTGCCGACGGTGCACGAGGTTGCAGCTGGTCTGGCGGCCGAGGCATTCAATGCGACGACGTCAGATGGGCGGGCTTTCGCGCTTGTCACCGCAGGCCCTGGGTTGACGAACATCACGACTGCGATGGCGAGTGCCTATCTTGATCGTCGCGAGCTACTAGTCATTGGGGGCCAGGTTAAGAGCAGTGACCTCGCGACCAATGGACTGCGCCAGCGAGGCATTCAAGAGATCGATGGCATGGCCCTATCGGCACCAATCTGCCTAGCCACGCTGCGGGTCGAGCAGCCAGTCGATCGCGCCACGATCGAGCAGGTCATCGCTGCTGGCGCTGGCAGCGACCCCGGTCCGGTTTTCATCGAGATGTGTCTTGACGCCCAGGGTGCCCCGGTCGATGGTGCTGCGCTCAGCGACGGCAGCAGCGTGCAGGTCGGCAGCGAAGATCCCACGAAGGATGCGGTGCGTGAGATCGTTGGACGGATTGAAGGCGCGCAGCGGCCGGTACTCGTGATCGGTGGAGCTGTCACCCGTTCAGGGGCGTATGCAGCGCTTCCCAACCTTGCTCGACTCGGCTTACCCGTAATGACGACGTGGACGGGTATCGATCGTGTCCCGTCCGACAGTCCTGTCTACGCCGGGCGTCCGGACACATGGGGGCAGCGAGCTCCGAACCTTGCCCTCGCACAGGCCGATCTAATCGTGGTGCTCGGTGCTCGCCTTGGCTTGCAGGAGACCGGGTTCAACTGGCAGGAATATGGCTGCGGCGGAGATGTGATTCAGGTATATCCGGATCGCGCCGAACTCGAAAAGGGGCACCCTGAGGTTTCTAGAGGATTCGCCGTTGATGCAACCACGGTTTTGGCAGCTGTGGCTGTCGAAGCAACGTGGTCTGACACGAGTGAATGGTTTGCCTACGTGCAGCGCATTCGCGAGGTCCTGCCAGTTATCGATACAGAGAACACGACCGCGGAAGGTTTCGCCTGTCCCTATCGATTCGCCGCATCGCTGAGTGCCCAGGCAACAAGCGACGATGTGGTGGTGATCTGCTCGAGTGGTGGCGCCAACTCTGTTCCCATGCAGGTGTTTGAGGTGAAGCATGGTCAGTCGGTCATCATTGACAGCGGCTTGGCAAGTATGGGGGTAGGGCTTGGCCATGCGATCGGTGCGGCGTTCGGTAACCCAGGCAAGCGAGTGCTACACATTGAGGGCGATGGTGGCTTCTGCCAGAACCTGCAAGAACTGGCAATCGTCGATGTCAATCGTCTTCCAATCAAGATGATGATCTGGGCCAACGATGGTTACGGATCGATCCGTGCCACACAGCGCAACTACTTTGGGGGCGCCTATCTTGGGTGTGATACCGGGACTGGTCTCGGCTTCCCCGACTGGCCACGACTATTCGATGCGTTCTCGATTCCCTGTACCCGCCTCGACGCTCGTGGGCTCGACGACCCTGCCGTATCCGCTGGACTCGCGTCGTCTGGGCCACACGCGTTCATTGTCCCGATCGACCCGGAGCAGTCCTACTGGCCAAAAATCACAAGTCGAGTGACAGAGTCAGGATCGATGGAATCGAATCCCCTGTACCGCATGTCGCCGGATTTGTCAGAGGACATCGCCCTAGAGGTGACGAAATACCTCCCTTGATGGACTCTCGCAAGCTGATTTCTATCGTCGTGCCCGCGTACAACGAGGGCGAGTGTGTCGATGAGTTGGCGCGACGTCTCAGTCTCGTCTTTGAGGCAGAACGAGAACGCTATGACTTCGAAGTGATCATCGTCGAAAATGGCTCGGCCGATGACACCTACGAGAAGCTCCTTCGCATTCGGGAAGCAGACCCGCGCTTCACCGTGATCCAACTCTCGCGCAACTTCCTGATGGAGGGCGGCATGATCGCCGGTCTCGATCATGCCAAGGGCGATGCCTGCGTGATCATGTGTGCCGATCTACAGGATCCGCCCGAGTTGATCCACGAGTTTCTCCGCCTCTGGGAGCAGGGCTACGAGAACATCTACCAAGTGGTCACGAGTCGCGAGGACAACAGTCTCTTTCGACGGGTTGCCGCTCAGATTTTCTATTGGACGATTAATAAGTTCTCTGACACGCCCGTGCCGCGGAACGCGAGCGACTTCCGTCTCGTCGATCGGCGAGCATACGAGGCGTTCAATGCGCTGACCGAGCGTAATCGTATGGTTCGATCGGCATGGGGCTGGTTGGGTTTCCGTTCAACGGGCGTTGAACATGAGCGCCCGCCACGGTTTGGTGGTAACTCGACCTTTTCGATCATTACGACAGCGAATTTTGCGTACCGCGGCATTCTCGCAAGCTCATTCAAGTTGCTTAAGCTTTTCCCATTGGTTGGGTTTGGGCTTGCAGTGATTTCATTTCTGGTGTTGATCTGGTTCGCCGTCTCGGCGTTTGCATTTGGGGTGCCATTTCCCGGATTCGGTACGATCGCGTGTCTTGTCGCGATGCTTTTCGGGTTGTTGTTTCTATTTCTTGGGATCCTTTCAGAGTATGTCGCGATGATTTTTACGGAGTCGTTGGATCGTCCGCTGTATGTGATCCGCCACAGACATGGCGCATCTCCACCGGCAGGTGTTGATCACGGTGCATAGCGCGTTAGCCGGCATCCGCTTCGCACGACGCCGCGTAGATCACCCATGGAGCCACGCGCTGTTTTTCAGCCATAGGGCGCTTCGGCATGACTACGCTGCCATCTTGGTGTGCGCGGGATACAGATTGATGTCCATTTCGGAAGCTAACGCTTATCAATTCGACACGATTGCTCCGGAGATGCTTTGAGTGCTTGGAAGTCAAATCGGTCGTTTGATCCGGCAGTTTTTTATGCTGGGATTACGATCGCGATTACGGTCATGGGGCTTGCAGGTGTGTATGCGGCCACTGCCTACCTTGGTCACGGGGGCTTCAGCGAGACGCTGCTCTTCTATCCCAACGATTCCATGGGCCCTTTTTCAGATGGCCCGCTAACTACATTCGGCCAGCATCGATTCGGGGATCTGCTTCTGCCGTGGGCTCAGACCGTCGAGGGTCTGCCGTATGTCACAACCACGCTCTTTCGCAGCAACTATCCTCCGTTCGCACATCTCATGCTGCTTCCGTTCACGCACATGTCATACAAGGCAGTGTTCTGGATCTACCTGACAGCGAGTTGCCTGCTGATGGTCTTGCCGCTTTGGTTCTCGTTGCAGGGGCGCCGGTTCGATGTGCGCCTCACCGTCGTCGCCGCGGTTGTCGGGTTGTCTTTCCCATTGTGGGTGACCTTGGACAGAGGCAACATTCAAACGATCATTGTTGGATTCGCACTGCTTGGCATGTTGGCAGTCCAACGCGGGCGATGGCTGACGGCGGCGTTGCTCTTGGCGATTCCGGGGGCTTTAAAAGTGTATCCAGCACTCTTGCTACTCATCTTTATCCGCGAGCGTAAATGGAGGGAGTTTGTTGTCTCGGTGTTTTCGATCGGGGTTTTGTCCGTCACGGGTCTGTTCTCGCTGGCTGGCTCGCCTCCCGAGAACCTACGGGCTCTATGGCTTCAGACGTCGGGTTTCAGAAATGCCGCTGTAGATCCAGCAATCGTCAACCGCTACAACATTTCGCCGCTAGCATTTTTCCAGTGGGTACATTTGCGCAGTGACATCTTTGGAGACCGACTTGGAGGTGCGCTTGAATTCCACTTCACCACAATTGCCCTCGTAGCTGTTTTAGGTTGTATTGCCCTCGCCCTATCTCGTCTATTGACCAGGTTCGAGGCGACCACCCTTATGGTGCTTCCTACTCTCTTTGCACTCGGGCTCGTGAGCGCATACGCACTTCTGCTTCTCATAGTGCCGCTTATCTTTTTCTTCTCGAGCGGTAGGGCCGTCGGACGGTTTGAGATCGTGACTGCAACGCTCTTGGTGGCGCTGATGGCGCCGAAGACTATTCCCTTTGATGGGACTGGTGCGACTCTTGCCAACGTTGCATATCCAGTTATTGAGGCCCTGATTTTCGTGGTGATCCTGCTCGCATATTTATCTCGTAGGTTTCCCGTCGCCTCGGCACGGCTTGAAAGCAATTTCTTTGGGCGCTCAAAGCATTCGGCACGTAGCGGAGCCTGATACTCCATGGGTGTGTGCTCCCGACTGAACGCTGTACCCTACCGCGTATGGTGAGCCCAGTTTCTATCGATGTTGTCATTCCTGTGTATGGCGGTGTTGGCACATTGAGATCAGTTGTTTCCGAAGTGCTGATGGGTGCGGAGGGAACGACTGAAGGCGGCATCGATTATGTGATAAATGAGATTATTCTCGTCTGGGATCACGGTATCGACGACAGTCCCACCGTGATGCAGAAACTCGAGCGCGAAAGTGTCCAGGTTCGTTCGGTGTGGCTGATGAAGAACTTTGGGCAGCACGCCGCGACGCTCGCGGGGATAGCGTCGTCGGGCAGCGACTGGATTATCACCATCGATGAAGATGGGCAGCACGACCCTTCCTACATTCCTAGAATGCTTGATCACGCGTTCGCTGAACGGTGCCGCCTCGTCTACTTCTCGCCGACAAACAAGCCGCCGCACGGGATGGTGCGCAATGCGGGTTCACGCTTCGCTAAATGGATTTTCCGGGTTTTGTCAGCGGGACATGCAGCGGAGAGTTTCAATAGTTTCAGGCTAGTGCATGGCGAGGCTGCAAGAACCGTATCCGCCTACACAGGCCCCGGCGTTTATCTCGATGTAGCTCTTGGATGGGTCTGCGCGACCATGACAACCTGCCCCGGTTTGGTACGCACTGAAGGTCGTCCGGCGACCAGTTACACCTATCGCAAGTTGGCGAGTCATGCATTCAAGATGGTGGTGAGTTCTGGCACGAGACCACTTCGCTTGATTGCAATGTTCGGTCTGGTTCTGGGCGTCATTGGATTTTTGCTTGCCGGTATCGTCGTATACGAGCGGATCTTCCAAGCAATTCCTGTGCAGGGGTGGACATCAATGATGATCGTCGTGCTCATCACAGGTGGCGCGATTCTGCTTTCGCTCTCGGTCATCGCGGAGTACCTGGGGATTGCTGTCTCGGCTGCAATGGGAAAGCCCTTGTACGCCCTCGGTAAACCAGATAGCGAGGTCTTTGGTGAACCACGCATTAAATCCTGATACATGGATCGTGGGCGCCGGGGGCATGGTGGGCAAAGCGGTCGCTAGCCACGTTGGCGAACGATTTCTGGGCCAGGTTTACCCGTGGGGAGACGACAGTGGCGTGGCGGATGCATTCCGAGAAGATGCACGACGATTCGTCAAGGCGACGGGTGAGCGACCATGGAGAATTTTTTGGGTTGCCGGTCGAGGGGTTGTGGGCGCATCCAAGTCTGACCTCGATTCCGAATCTCGAGCGCTCCAGTTACTCGTAGACGCTGTAAGTGAGGCTCAGCCAAGGCGACGCGGTGTGATGGTGTTTGCATCCTCTGCCGGAGCCGTGTACGCCGGAAGTTCTGTGTCACCCAGTACTGAAGCCACGGAGACTGTCTCCCAGTCAGCATATGGTGATGCGAAGTTAGAGCAGGAGGCGGTCGTTCGAGCTTCATCTGGCGCAGGGGTGTTTTCGCGGACGGTGATAGCGCGCATCTCCAACGTATACGGACCAGGGCAAGATGCACAGAAGCCACAAGGACTGATCACGCATTTGTGTCGTGCTGTCGTCATGCGAGGAACCGTGAACCTTTATGTCCCGATCGACACGCGTCGTCACTACATCGATGCGGACGATGCCGCAGTCCAATTGGTTGCGTGTGCAGATCGCGCTGCGGCGATAGGGGAGGGCGCTGTCGTGGTTAAGATCATTACGAGCGGTCCTTCGGTGACAGTCGGTGAACTGGTTTCGACGGTCCATCAAGTTGCAGGTCGCCCGATTAGAGTGTCGCGCGGCATGGATGCAAGAGCTTCGTTTCAACCAGTCGACCTCAGGCTTCGTTCTAAGGTTTGGAGTGATATTGGTGATCAGCAAGGCACGTCGCTGGTTGTGGGTATTGATCGTGTTCTTCGGTCAATCGAATGTTCTTTTGCCCAAGGATCAGCGAGATTTTCGTTGTGATTGTTGAAAATCTTCGATCACTCGCAACAGATTCGATTCTACGAAACCTTCGGATTGCCACCGATGCGACGCAAACCGGCGAATACATCTCGACCGAAATAGGTCAACGCCCTTGATGCGTATAGAAATCGTATGGTGACGTCGTTGGAACTGATGCTGTGGTTGTGTCCGCGTCTGTGTGCGAGTATGGCGTGATGAAAAGAAGGACAGCCGACGTGGAGACCGGTGACCTTTTGTCTGTCGTGATACCGACATTCAACGGTGCGCGGCACATACATACGTGCCTGAGTAGCGTCCTCTCACAGCCAATAGAGAACCTCGAAGTCGTCGTAGCCGACGGGGGATCAACGGATGACACCGTTTCAATCGTGCGCAGCTTTGCTGACGATCGCGTTCGCGTGGTCGAAGCCGAGCAGAGGATCCCTATTGAGAGAAATTGGACCCAGGCTTGCGAGTTATCACATGGCACGTTCGTGAAACTGCTGTGTCAGGACGACGTCATATCCGTCGGGGCGCTCGCGCACCAGCGAGAGCTACTGATACAGAACCCTCGTGCGGTGGCTGCGGTTGGTCCGCGCGCGATAATTGATGATGATGATCGTGTGCTGATGGCCAGGCGAGGCGCGCGCGGTCTCTCTGGATGTCAACCCGGTCGGGTGGTGCTTCGGAGGACGATGCTCGCTGGAGGCAATGTCCTTGGAGAGCCCAGCGCAGTGCTTTTCCGCTCTGACCCGCTGACGCGCTGCCTGCCATGGTCAGCACGGTTTCCATACATGTTGGATCTTGAGTGCTACGCACGAATTCTGCAGCTGGGTGACGTTGTATCGTCAGATCAGGTCGTGGCCTCTTTTCGCGTGCATCGCGGTTCGTGGTCCGTGGAACTCGGCGATCAGCAGGTGAAGGATTTCTGTCGATGGGCAGACTGGCTGATCGATAACAAACTCATTGATGTACGAGTTGGTGACCGACTTCGCAGTCGGCTCGCAACTCGTTCAAGCGCGTTCGCAAGGCAAATCGTGTATCGCCTTCGAGTTAAATGAAGGGTTAGTAGTTAAGGCGACTCTCGTGTTACCCGCGGCTTGAAGATAAAAAATCCGAGTTTCTCATCTCACAGTTAAAGCTGTGTCGTAGATGCGTTTCGCTCGCCGAGTTTGCAAGGTAGTTCGATGGTTCTTTTATCAATCAATGCATCGGCTTTTGATTCACGTGCTGTGCGCAAAGTCGCTGATCGACTCGACCATATAGTCAAGCATCTGCATCGTCAGTCCTGGCCACACACCGATCCAGAACGTGCCTTCTGTGATGCGATCAGCATTCTTGAGTGATCCGTGCACTCGATGGGGCACATCGAGGTAGGCCGGCTGGCGTAGGAGGTTTCCACCGAAGAGCAGGCGCGTGCCGATCTTGCGGTCGTCGAGGTAGCGCACGAGCTTGTCGCGACTGATCGGACTGTCCTCGCGGATCGTGAGGGCGAAGCCAAACCAGGACGGGTCACTGCCTTTTGTTGCTCGCGGTAGGTGAAAGTGCTCTTCAAGGGGTTTAAGGGCCTTGTGGAGGTACTTCCAATTCTTCCGACGGGCCTCGACAAAACCGTCGAGCTTCTCTAGTTGCGAGACGCCGATCGCGGCCTGCATGTCGGAGACCTTGAGGTTGTACCCGATGTGACTGTAGGTGTACTTGTGGTCGTAGCCGCACGGCAGTTCGCCGAGTTGCCAGTCAAAGCGCTTGCCGCAGGTGTTGTCTTTGCCTGGCTCGCACCAGCAATCACGACCCCAGTCGCGGAACGATTCGGTGATCTTCTTCAGGGCTGGGCGGTTGGTGAGTACTGCGCCGCCTTCGCCCATTGTGATGTGATGAGCCGGATAGAAGCTCACAGTCGCCATGTCACCGACTGTGCCAACAGCGTGCCCTCCAATCGAGCCGCCTAGGGCATCGCAGGAGTCCTCAATCAGCCAGAGACCATGCGCATCGGCGAGTTCGCGCATGCGTACAAGATCAAACGGATTACCAAGGGTGTGGACCATAAAGATCGCCTTGGTCTTCGGGGTGATTGCGGCCTCAACGGATTCGACAGTGGCGTCGTACGTTTCGAGTTCGACGTCAATAAAGACGGGGAGGAGACGGTTCTGGAGGATCGGGTTGATCGTCGTGGGAAAGCCAGCCACAGCAGTGATTACTTCATCGCCTTCAACGAGACGCCGCTTGCGAAGCTTCGGAGAGGTCAACGTCGTCATCGCGAGCAAATTGGCGGAGGAGCCAGAGTTGCAGAGCAAGGAATGCCGCACACCAATCTTCTTGGCAAACGATTTCTCAAACTCTCGCGCAAAACGACCAGCCGTCAGCCAGCCGTCGAGCGATGCTTCAACGAGGTTTGCAATGTCGGCACTATCGACGACTTTGCCACTGACCGGTACGGGATCAAGGCCAGGTCGAAACGGCTTGGGCTTGTTCTCTTCCTGGAACCACTGCTTCGAGAGGTCGACGATTTGTTCG
>Ga0194055_10004448_pt1 | contig 10494 bp, 12 predicted proteins | sample SepL449m_MetaG_FD_155482 | JGI IMG/M metagenome (GOLD analysis project Ga0194055, IMG submission 155482) | Anoxic zone freshwater microbial communities from boreal shield lake in IISD Experimental Lakes Area, Ontario, Canada - Sep2016-L442-9m | ecosystem: Environmental > Aquatic > Freshwater >... | reverse complement strand
AGTTGGTTCATGGGTTGGGTGGGCGTCGCCACAGTCATCTGGGCTTCGTATGCCGCCATCTTGGGCTATTCATTTGGGACCAAATTTGAAAATGACCACACCAAGGCCTTCATCGTCGCTTTTGCCGCGGCGTTGGCTGTGACTGTCGTGATTGAACTTGTGCGGTTTGTGAAGAAGAAGCTCACGTCCAAAGCCACCCAAGAAACCGCGGTCTAACACCTCAGATTCAGTGAGAGTCGGCGTAATCTGACTAAGTCATGATTGCCGTAATCCCCGTCCGTGATGGAGTCGCCCCAGCAGGCGCCGATGAAACCATCTGTGAAGCCTCGGGCCACGCGCTCATCATTGGTTCGGGAACCTCACAGGCACTCGAAAACCTTGCCAATGTCGCAAACAACGTCTGGCTGGCCGAAGCTGAAGTCAGTGCTTCGCAGATCATCGCTGCCATCACTCAGATTGGCCGACTCAATGAAACGATTATTCTCCCCGCCACTCCAGATGGCCGAGACCTTGCTCCCCATCTTGCCCATGCGCTTGGACGATCTCTATATGCCGGAGCAGTTTCAATTACCGACAACAAGGTCAGCGTGTCGCTCCACGGCGGACTCTCGATTGCCGATTTCCAGCCAACAACTCCGTTTGTCGCAACTTTGCAGATTGGCATTCGGGGCGTTGACACAATTGCAGCAACACCGACTATCTCTCGAGTTGAGAACCTTCCGATTACAAACGCCGCTCGCCTATCCGTGATCTCAGTTGCTGTCATGCCACCCGATGCGTCAACGATGGACCTTTCTGAGGCTCCAAGAATTATCGGTGGCGGTGCCGGACTCGAAAGCGGCGAGCGGTTTGCGCAATTAAAAAATGTTGCAGCCGCTCTTGACGCATCAATGGGAGTCACCCGCGTCATCACCGATCGCGGCTGGGCCGATCACGAACGTCAGATCGGCACAACTGGCGTCATCGTTGATCCCGATCTCTACATCGCCTTCGGAATTAGTGGCGCAGTGCAACACACGAGCGGACTTGGTCAACCAGAACACATCATTAGTGTGAACACCGATGCCCACTGCCCCATGATGCAAATAGCCGACCTCGCAATTGTCGCCGATGCCAACGCTGTGCTTGAAGAACTCGCACAACTGATGCATGTCAAATCACAAGTCGGTGCAGCATGACCGATACCGACATCATTGTTGTCGGCGCTGGGCCAGCTGGTTCATGTGCCGCCATTGCCGCCGCCAAAGCTGGCAAGCGCGTCGTACTCATTGAACGCGGACCTTTCCCAGGTTCAAAGAACATGTACGGCGGAGTCATCTATCCACGCATTCTTGATGAGCTCATCCCCGACTGGTTTGAGCATGCACCAATTCAACGTTGGATCGTCCGTCGTTCGACGATGTTGTTATCTGATACTGGTGCACTCAACATTGACTATCGCAGCAATGCATGGGGCCAAGCACCGTACAACGGGGCAACTGCTTATCGGCCCGACTTCGACAACTGGCTTGCCAAACAAGCAGTCGCCGCTGGTGCAGAACTCATTTGTTCAACGACCGTGACCGGTTTGTTGCGCGACGCTCAAGGTCGTATCAATGGCATCACTACCGATCGTCCCGACGGAAACCTCACTGCATCAGTCGTCATTGCTTGTGATGGTGTCAACAGTTTCATTGCTAAAGAAGCTGGTCTATACAAAAACGTCAATGCAAGCAACTACACCCTTGGTGTCAAAGAGACTCTGTCGCTTCCTAAGAGCGTCATCGACGAACGTTTCGGAGTTCGTGACAACCAAGGTGTTGACATTGAAATTCTTGGCGGAACATCTGGTGTAAACGGCGGTGGGTTTATCTACACAAGCCTCGATACCGTTGCGCTCGGCGTCGTGTTGAAGTTGCCGAAGTTGTCAGCACAAAAGAAGCGCCCCGAAGAAATCATCGCCGAACTCAAACGACATCCTGCTATTGCACCACTCATTGAAGGCGCTGAAGTCATTGAGTACTCTGCCCATCTCATTCCCGAAGCTGGTCTGGACATGATGCCCAAGATGGTCACCGATGGACTACTTGTTGCTGGCGATGCAGCAGCACTGTGTTTAGCTGCTGGCATTTGGCTCGAAGGTGTCAACTTCGCAATGGCCAGCGGAATGTATGCCGGTCAATCTGCGGCACAAGCAATGACTGCTGGAAATACAACAGCCGCGGGCTTGCAGACGTACACCAAAAAACTCAATGAGACTTTCGTTCTTAAAGATCACAAAAAGTTACGCAAGATTCCACATCTCGTGTTATCCGATCGCGTGCAACACAAATATCCAGGTTTCGTCACCGGAATCGTTGAGCGGATGTTCCGAGTTGAAAACCCAGATCCAAAGCCGGGTGTTCGCCGTATCTTGCGAGAAGAACGCAAGAAAGCCGGCATCTCTTTGATGGATCTTGTTCGCGATGCACTCACTGGCTTGAAAGGATTTGGCTGATGTCACTCGAATCATTACGTGCAGCAAACAATATTGAGCGCGATGCCACTTGGGCTGAATTGTCGTTTCAGGAGCGCATTGACACCGCCGAGTTTCGAATTCACGAACGCGCTCATATCACTGTCAACGGTGACTCCTGTCGTGGATGCACGACGCGTGAATGTGTTGTGGCTTGCCCCGCAAATCTTTTTGTTCCGACCAGCGATGGTGGCATCTTGTTCAACTATGAAAACTGTTTTGAATGCGGAACGTGTTATCTGGTCTGCAACGAAGCCGGCGCAATCACCTGGACCTACCCCGAAGGCGGCTACGGCATCGTCTTCCATCGCACCTGAGTGAAATTCCCATGACAATCGCCGTATGTCTGAAATGGATTAATGCTTCGGGTCAAACCGACATTGACGACGATCGTTTCATGGGATTCTCATACGCCGATCAGGCTGCTCTCGAATACGCATTGCGCGTTGCCGAAAATACCAATGATGAAGTCGTCGTTGTCACCGCAGGACCGGTCGGGGCCGAGGCTGTCTTACGAGACGCAATCGCCCGAGGCGCGCAACGCGCTGTTCGTATTGATATTGATCGTTCGCACGACAGTGCTGTTATTGCCCAGGCAATCGCTCAAACAGTATCGCATTGTTCGTTGATTTGGTGTGGTGACTATTCGTCCGACCGTGGCTCGGGATCGGTGCCAGCATTTATTGCTGCCCAACTTTCATTCGCTCAAGCACTCGGTCTCGTCGAGATTAATCTTCCCGCCCAAGCACAGTTTCCCATCGCTGCACTACGTCGCCTCGACGGTGGACGTCGTGAGCAACTTGAAATTCGTGGTCAGGCTGTGATCTCGGTTGAAGGTTCAACAGCTCGCTTGCGCCGTGCCTCGCTCAAGGGTTCAATGGCCGCGAACAAACAGGTCATTGACATAGTGACGGTGAATCAAGTCGCGACAGAAACTCCGCCAACTCGCGCATATCGGCCCCGCGCTCGAGCAGTCGCCGCGCCTGTCGGAAATTCTGCACTCGACCGCGTGAGACAGATCACCGATACATCATCTGCCAAGGGCCACGGCGAAACGGTTCACCTTGAACCGCGCGAGGCTGCCGAATTGATCGTGAGCAAATTGCGCGAGTGGGGTTATCAGTCATGACGCAGGCCGACGAGGTACGTCTCAGTCGGCCCGTCTTGGTAGTGCCCGTAGGTTCGTGGGAACAACATGGTCCGCACCTTCCGTTTGATACCGACACACGTATCGCGCTTGAACTAAGCCATCGCCTCACTCAAGCACGAGCACAAACGTATTTGGCTCCCCCTCTACCAATCACTGCGAGTGGTGAACATTCAGGTTTCTCCGGAACATTGTCGGTTGGTACTGAAACGACAACATCAATGTTGATTGAGATCGTGCGATCGGCCACTTGGTGTGGCGGAGTTGTTTTCGTGAATGGTCACGGCGGAAATTCGCCAGCGATTCAGGCCGCGAAAAAAGTGCTCGATCACGATCAGCAAAATGTTCTTTTCTGGTCTCCCTCAGGAGTCGCCGATACCGACACTCATGCCGGTCACGCCGAAACCTCAGTGATGTTGGCGTTATCGCCATTTGAAGTTGACATGACTTTGGCCGAGGTTGGCAATACTCAGCCATTGGCGCACATTATTGACCACATGCGAGCGGGCGGTATTCGCACAGTCAGCAGCAACGGAGTCCTCGGCGACCCGACACGAGCCACTGCATCAGATGGACTCAAACTTCTTGAACAGTGGGACCACGACCTTCTTGCTGACTTTGATCACTGGAATTCTTAAGTGACTCGCTATCAGACTGATTCTTCATGGTGGCGGCGAGCCAATGCCGAAGGTGACACAGTTGTTGCTGGGTCGCCCCTTAAGGTTTTTCGCTTTTCATCGGCTGCCCGATCAGTTCTCGAAGCCTTAGAAAACCACGCCGAAGTTTCAAGTGGCTCCACGAGCACAATTCAACGGCTTCTTGATGCTGGCGCGGTTCATCCGATTCTTGATTCAATGACCAGAGATGTACAACCGAGTGATGTCTCCGTTGTCATTCCGGTTCACAACGGCAGCATTGAACAGCTTTCCAAATTGGTTGCACTGGTTTGCGCTGCGCACAAAGTTCTAATTGTTGATGACGGCTCGTCGCCGGCACTTCCCGAAATCGCTGGCTCACAAATCATCCGTCGTGACACTGCAGGTGGCCCGGCAGTCGCTCGCAATACAGCACTTGATTACATCACAACACCAATCACATTTTTTCTTGACGCCGACACTTCACTCTCTGACGATTCATGGATCAACTTGCTCAAACATTTTGATGATTCTTCAGTTGGAGTCGTAGCACCACGAATTGCCAGTGAAGCTGGCTCGACTTTGTTGCAACGCTACGAAGCAAGCGAATCGCCTCTTGACCTTGGCCCCGAACCGGCACGTATTCGCAAAAATTCAAGAGTTTCATATGTGCCAACGGCGGCACTCATGATTCGCAGCGAACTGCTACGTCAACATCAAGGTTTCAATGATACTTTTCGTTATGGCGAAGACGTCGATCTTGTTTGGCGGCTACTTGAAGCCGATGTGGTGTGTCGTTACGAACCTTCAGTCGTAGTACTGCACAGCCCGCGAAACTCGCTGCTTGATGCGTGGAGGCAACGCGTTTCGTACGGGTCGGCTGCAGCCCCACTCAACCAACAGCATCCTGGGGCAGCTACACCGTTGCGAATCAATCGCTGGAGTGCATTGGCGTGGAGTGCACTGGCAATTGGTCACCCAATAATTGGACTAACAATTGGTGCAGGTTCAACTGTTGCTCTTCAACGAAAAATCAGTTCACAGCCAGATTCCCGAATCCTTGCGCTGCGACTTGCCGGTCGCGGAAATATTCATGCTGGTCGCATGATTGCTCAGGCAATCACTCGGACATGGTGGCCCTTCGCACTCGTGCTCGCATTGTTCAGTCGTCGCGGTCGTCGTGTCGTTCTTGTCGCCAGCATTCTTCCGGCACTCACACAGTGGTTTGAAAAGAAACCAAAGGTTGATCCGATTTCATATTGTGCGCTCAAACTTGCTGATGACGTCGCTTACGGAACCGGCGTCTGGAAAGGCATCATCGCAACTCGCGATCTCGGCGCGCTTGCTCCCAAGTTTGACTAACTCCCCTTAGTTTTTCTGGTGGCAAAACATGCAGAAAACTCCGCATTTCTGCCACCAGAAAAACTAAGGGGTTAGACGTTAGGGCGTACGAGTCGGCGTGAAATGTCATTGCAGTCTTCGCATACCGATTCGGGAATAACGCCCCATCGCATCAACTGACCAAAAATCACGCAGCCCAAGCAGTAGCCCACGAATGCTTCAAGACTTGCGGCAATAGTGAGTCCGGCGATCAGGACAATGGCGACAACGTGCACTCCACCGAACCAGGCGATACATGCGCCAACTGAAAACACCAAGCCAACGCCCTGAGCAAAACGCTTGGGCGGGCCGGGAACAAATCGACCCTCGCCTTTCATCATTGGCGTGAGAACTCGAGTGGACAATTGCCCGAGTGGGCTCAGTTTTGGACCCGTCAAAACTCGAGCTGTAAAGCCGTAGGCCAACGGAATCAGTACCCAACCTTGACGCACGATCAGAAACAACACCGCTTGAAGTACGACTCCGGTGGCAACCCAGCGCGCCGACCGTTCATTCACGGGATTAGGGAAACCAAAGAGGCGGCTAGTCATGGCGTCAGGCTAGAAGCCAATACCCGACTTAACAAGTCGGATTTAAAAAGACCAGCATGAAACGCCCATTCGACATCATTCGGTAGCGTCTTGCCCGTGGCTCTCGTTCTGACCGTTCAATCTGATGCCTGGAACAACCACGTCACTTCTCTCGCCAACTCTGTTCATGGTCTCGTGCCCGTGGTCAAAGGCAATGGCTACGGATTTGGTCGCGACTGGCTCGCAACTCGCGCCAGCGAGCTAGCCCCCACCATTGCCGTCGGAACGATCTTCGAAGTGTCATCGGTACCGGCACATTGCACGCCTGTCGTGCTCACTCCAAGTCTTGAACTTCCCGAAGATCTTCGTGACGACACGATCTTGACCGTGGGCTCGGTGGCTCATATTGAAGCAGCGGCCTCATCAAACAAGTCACGACAGGTCGTTATCAAAATTCGCTCGTCCATGAATCGTTACGGTGCCGAAGTTAGCGTTGTAGATCAACTATTTGAGAAATGCCGAACAACAAACCTTCAAGTTCGTGGCGTTTCCATTCATCCCCCGCTGACCGGTACTTCTGCAGATCACATTCGTGAGATTGAAAACTTAGTCGCCACGATTGACCCATCGTGGCCGGCCTGGATTAGCCATGTTGAGCCTCAAGATTTCGCCGATCTGCAGTCGCGCCATCCCGAACGACAATGGTTTTTACGTCTCGGTACTTCTCTGTGGCACGGAGACAAGCGTGCTTTTCAACTATCGGCTGATGTCATTGAAACTGTTGCGGTAATGGCAGGACAAAAAATTGGCTATCACGGCGTGGAGATTTCACAGAACGGGACCTTGGTCATGATCGGATGTGGATCGGCCCACGGGGTATCTCCACTTGCTGATGGTCTGAGTCCATTCCATTTTTCGCGCCAACGAATTCAGCTCGTTGAATTGCCACATATGCACACATCAATGTGCTTTATTCCTAATGGTCAACCAACACCAGTTGTTGGAGACCAGGTTGATGTGCAACGCCCGCTCATCACCACCACGGTTGATCACATTCACTGGATCTAGTTATCTGTGCATGATTTCAATCATCCGGCTGCCGGCACAACAAGACTCGGCACATCTCGTCTGATTGGCCTGGACGTCACGAGAGCAATCGCCCTCATTGGCGTTGTCGTGATGAATTACCACGGCAACCTGAATGACCAATACATTGGGAACGATTTTTGGCACCGAGTCTTCAATGTGTACTCAGGGGTGCTCTCCACTCGATTCGCCGCGACATTTGTATTTATTGCCGGAATCGGCACTGCTCTCTTATCACGGCGAGCCTTCGAAGAGAAACACGAAGTCAGCAAACTACGCATACGGCTGATTCGCCGTGGTGCCTTGCTCTTGCTCGGTGGATATTTCCTCAACCATGCCTGGCCTGGAACCATATTGTTCTACTACGGCGCCTATTTCATTTTGAGTGCACTATTCATCATGTGGAAATCGCGTTCAATCATTCTTGTTGCGATCACCACGGCAATAACTGCAACGGTTGTGTCAAGCTGGGAAGCGAATCGCGCCCATCTTGGGTATTCCACAGACTGGATGCATCCGCCAAATATTCACAGCATTAAGGATCTTTTCTTACGAATCTTCATTGACTACACCCACCCAGTTTTCCCTTGGCTTGCATTCTTCTGCCTCGGGATCGTGATTGGTCGAAATCTAGAAGTAGTCAGGAAAAAGTGGCGCCAGATATCTGTCGTGAGTTGCGCAGTCATTTTCTTGTGTTATGTCGTCACCTCAATTTTGGATCATCAAGACGCGCGTTCAAACCCGGTCATTCGTATCGTCACTTCAATGCAACCTTTCACCAGAGGATTGTTTTACACCTTGACCAGTGCGGCCATCGCAGTCATCGCGTTTCTTGCCATCAGTCAAGTCGCCGACAAATATCACGAGAACCACCTCATTGTTCATCTGCAGCGCAGCGGCCAAGTAACGCTCAGCCTGTATCTATTGCATGTGCTGGTCTACTACACACTTGTGAAGTGGTCGCACTTCATTACTGCAACTGGGCTCGATACCGCTTTGATCTTCGCCGGTGTATTTTGGCTATTCGCCATCATGATTGCTTCGTGGTGGCAACACCACTTTGGGCAAGCACCCGCCGAGCGTCTGTACCGCGCGATTGGTGGCTAACTTTCTGCTGGCGTTTGTCTATTCAGTCCGCGCCAACCAACTGCAGCCGCACCAACAATTGGGCTGCGATCGCCTAAGCGAGCCGGCACAATTCGTGCACCTTGCGAAAAGCTCAAACGGCAATGCTGATCCATTACTTCTTGTGCTGCCGCAAAAAATGTTGGTCCAAAGCCGAGAGCGACCGATCCACCAACAACTGCCAGATTCAAATCGAAGAAATTGCACATGCTCGCGACTGCTAGACCAACCATACGACCCGTGCGTTGCATGGTCTCATAAGTCGGCTCAGATGCCGGTCGGCCAGTAATCATTTCAATTGCCGTACCCGAAGCTTCAGCTTCTAAACATCCGCGCGCACCACATACACAACGATTGCCATCAGGGTTCACAATCACATGACCGATATGTCCCGCATTGCCCGATGCCCCGTCAAGCATCCGGCCATCAATCACAATGCCGCCACCGACACCGGTGCTCACGACCATGCCGATGAAATTTGATTCGCCCTTAGCCGCACCAAGCCATCCCTCGGCAAGAGCAAACGCTTTCGCATCAAGGTCGCCAAAAACTGGGACGTCAACCAGGTCTTGAACTGCTTCACGCAGAGGGAAACGTCGCCATGCTGGAATATTGAGTGGTGACACCGTCGCACAATCAGTTTCAATTGGCCCAGCCGACCCAATACCGACAACGACAACTTTTCCACCATGACGTTCTTCAGCGCGCAACAACTGACGCTTCACCAGCACCGCCAATATTTCAAACAAGTCATTGGCGTTCTTATCTTTATCGGTCCGCGCAATTTCACGATCGAGTAAATCACCGCGGCGATTCACCAATCCGACCGCGATTTTTGAACCACCGATATCTATCGCTAAAGCAATGTCAATAAGTTCATTAGGTGTTTCAGAATTTTCAATCCCCAACACGTCGAGCATCTTCAATCAAATTAATTTGATACAACACTTCATCAAGCGCGTCGGCTGCACTGATCGTTGAATATCTTTGTGGATTCTCTGGGGTGCAGCAAGTGGCTACCGGTGCCAGCATCGTCCACGGACGTGGATGGCAAAACTGCACCACGCTGTAACGCTCATCATCAAAACCTGGTGAAGCGATCACTCGATGCCAGCCGACAGGCAGAACGCCATTGGTCAATCGTTCAAGCATGATTCCGGTATTGATAATCATCTTTCCATCTGGCGGAATCGCATCAATCCACTGACCATCAACTTCAACTTGCAATCCTGGTGCGGTCGCGCGTGGCAGCGCTGTAATTAAGTTGATATCGCCATGTGCTCCGGCCCAAATGTGACCACCCTGCGGCGCACCTTTCATTGATGGATAGCGAATCGCTCGCGTGAGAGTTGGCCCGTCAGTGACCATGTCATCAAAAAACGATTCATGACAACCAATTCCGAGCGCAATGATTCGCAGGAAACGCTTTTGAATTTCGGCGATGGCATCATGAAATGCATAAAGCACCTGTGAAATACCTGGGACAACCGCATCGGGTAATAACTGCTCGGGATACGAACCAGGAAACTTGCGCTTCAATGGATGACCAGCAGCAACCGGTGAGGCCCAATTGAGCATTTCTTTCCAATCTGGCTTGTCACTCGACGCAGCAGTCTCAACAAGTAGCCCCGTGTAACCAGTTTGTCCATGAGCTCCTGGCGCAATACAACTGGTCTTAGTCTCTTGATCTTTCGAAAAGAACTCAACGAGCATGCCGTATGCCGAATCAAGTAGGTCTTCGGAGATGTCGGTGCTTGTATAAACGAACCCGGTCGCCAAGCTTCGACGCACTCCATCAACGACGGCTCGACGAGTCGCCTCAGAGCCACTTTCAAAAGCTAAAAGGTCGACGTCAAGGATTTGATCGCTCATCTTCATGACGCTAACGCCTTCTCAAGATCGGACCAGATATCTTCCACATCTTCAATGCCCACACTCATGCGAATCAGACCCGGATTGACATGAGCATCGCCTGCATACTTTTGACGTCGCTCCATGGTGGTCTCAACGCCACCCAAACTAGTGGCCGTAATAATCATTGAAGTTGATGCACACACATTGTCTGCTGCTTTGGCTCCGCCTTTGACGATATAACTC
>Ga0194055_10004447_pt1 | contig 10494 bp, 11 predicted proteins | sample SepL449m_MetaG_FD_155482 | JGI IMG/M metagenome (GOLD analysis project Ga0194055, IMG submission 155482) | Anoxic zone freshwater microbial communities from boreal shield lake in IISD Experimental Lakes Area, Ontario, Canada - Sep2016-L442-9m | ecosystem: Environmental > Aquatic > Freshwater >... | reverse complement strand
TCGTGAGCATCTCTTGCTAAATGTTTTTGTATTTGTAATTCTATATCCACTGCTCTGTCTACCAACTAGCGTTTTTTTCTTGATTCCTTATATTCATTATATTCGGAAAATGACATAAGAGGGATAGTTTAATTAGAAAAGAGTTTGCTGAGCATCTTAAAGAAAAAAAATTAGTTGACGCTTACATCGCGTCCTGCTAAACCAGTTTATCTACTTTTGTATCTAAACTGGTCATAGACGGGAGATTTTCGCTTCATTAGGTAAAGTAGTTGGTTGATTTTCTGTTAAACCTAGCTTTTGGGTAAAACTGTTAGAATAATAAGCCTTTTCCCAGTTTTTAGCAGCTTTGATTTGCTCTAGGGTGAGGTTTTTGGGCTCTTCTCGCAAATTGGCTTCTTCTAAATCAGCTCCTAAAAAAATAGCCCCAGTTAGCTCAGCTTTGGCTAAGTTTGCTCCAATAAGTCGAGCTTGAGCAAGTCGCGCATTTTTTAGATTGGCACCTGATAGATTAGCCAGAGTTAAGTTAGTGTTAGTCAAATCAGCTTGCTCTAGGTTAGCTCCTGAAAGATCTGCTCCTGCAAAATCAGCATCTTTGAGGTTAGTGAGAGCTAATTTAGTCCCTATAAGTTTAGCTTCTTGGAAATTTGAACCTGAGATTTGGGCTTCACTGAGATCTGCATCTTTTAAGATTGCATCTGAGAGATTGGCTCCAGTGAGTTTTGCCTTTTGGAGATTAGCACCTGATAAATTGGCTCCTGAGAGATTTGCTCTTTGGAAATTGGCTTTTACTAGAGATACACCAGAAAGGTCGGCGCCCTCTAAAAGAACTATAGTTCTCTCTATGGGTAAAGAAATTAAATTAGCCTCATATAAAAACTTGATTAATAATACTTTTCTATTACTATCTAACTCTCTTAGGGTTGATAGTGTTCGCGCCCTAGCTATAGTACGAGCTTGATTGACATCATCTTTGAGATTTTTATTAGTCAAAGGACCAGACATTTGTTCTAAGTATTGAGTCAACGAATCCTGTTGATAGCGCTCAATTGCGATTGCCTGTTGTTGTTTGTTATTTTGCGCTGCAAGATAGTTAGTGCTTAAAAATAGTAAAACGGGAATAGAAATTCCTGTTAGAAACCTACCTATGTTAATAGCAAGCTCGAGGTAATCCCAGCCATTTTTTTCATGGACTCCGCTCCATCGCCAAAACTCCTGCCAATTGATCTGCATCTTCAACCATTGCCTAGCAGTCCAAGATTGTAGGATAACTTCTGCCTCATACCAGTCTTGCTCGGGGGTGCTATCTAATCCTTGAGATTCTCTATTGCGCCATATTTGTTCTGCTTTGAGTCTGATTAATTCTTGAGGAATGGGCTTTTTTTGAAACATTTTGATTTTTAAGATCCACCTGGTAAAAAATTATTACATATCTTTCAAGAGAGTAAGCAAATTATGAACTTTTAATGTACGATAGTAGCAATAAACCACACCAATGTATGTATTATGTTTGAAATAGTCCTTATTTCGCAGCTCATCGCCCAAAACAACAATTCATTTGTATTTTCCCAGCAACAGAAATATCAGATTGAAAAATTAACAGATAGTGAAAAAAGCAATTCGCAGGAATACCCTTATAATACTCGTAAACAAGAAATAGACAATATTCTCGGAACTCCAGGAAAATTAATTGATTCAACTAATTGAATTTCTAGATGGAAATATATAGATAGAACTGGAAAAGAGGTTGAATGTATCTAAGGATCAAAAGAAAGACTTTTACAATGGGCAACATCAGGTTTTTGACTCTTCAGAATTGACAGACAAGGATAGATTTTTAGGTAGATATTTAGTAAAATGTAGCCTCGTATGGGCTATATTTTTTTGCTCTTCAAAATAGCAGATAGAGTATAATCTGATTTAATTGATTGAGATATTAATAAATATTATGAGATTTTATTCTCTTTTTTCAAGTTCTTTGTTGGCAATTCTTTTATCTTCCCCAGTTACTGGTGTTTTTGCTCAAATTCCTCCAGCAGAAATTCAAGAAAATAACTGGAGTTTTCAAATTCAGCCCTATGGTACTCTTCCTGTAACCACCTACGGCAATGTAGGTATTGGTAATCGCTCTGTCGAATATCAGCAAAGTCTTGGAGATTTGCTTCAGGTACTGAGAATGACTGCTAGCGCTCGGATTGAGGCCTGGTATCGTGATTTTGGTTTTATCACTGATGCCTATTATGTAAGCTTAAATGGCAGTGGGATCAAAAATTCAGGGCCAATTCTCAATGCTAGCTTTCAATCAGATTTGAGATTTGACCAGGGTATATATGATTTTGCCTTGAGTTATCATATTGGACCAAAACAGGGCTGGACAAGCGAAAATTTTCCAATTCTCTCTTTTGAGCCAATTGTCGGGGTTAGACTCAATGCTATTACTACAACTATCAACAGTACTTTGAATATCGGCGCTGTTGATTTTAATTTTCAAAAAAGTGTATCACAGGGACGCACTTGGTTTGAACCTATGCTTGGAGGCAAAGTGGCCCTCCAGATATCTCAGCCAATTACTTTTTGGGCTAGAGGAGATGTTTCTGGTTTTGGTTTAGCCGGGGATGAAGATCTCAGTTGGAATGCTCTAGCTGGAGTTGATTGGTGGGCTAACCAAAACATCTCTTTTACATTAGGTTACCATTTCTACCAAATGAGTTACACCAACAACAATATAACCTTCAATGAGAGTTTAAATGGCCCATATATAGCAGCAACTTTTAAATTTTGAGCTAGAGCAACCCTTCTAAGCTGGCTCCTACAACTCTGTGATCTCTATCTTGACGTAGCTCTAGCAAGGTGTCTTGGGCTAATTGTTTATTTTCAAAACAGGGCAAGACTCTAGCTACTTGAGCTCTAATGAGGGGATCTTCACAAGTAGCTTGAGTTGTAAGAAGATCTAGGGCAACTTCTTGTTGATTGCTCTGATGGAGCTGCCCTAATGCTCCAATAGCAGCTAATTTGACTTCTCGATCACTATCATCAATACCAATTTGGCAAAGTTTGTAAAGAACCTCAGGGAATTTCTGCGCGTCTATAGCTGCGATAATACTATGCCTGACCAACCAATTAGAATCGCGTGCAAATAAATCCAATAGATGGGGTAGGGCCGCTTCGCCATATCTGGCAAGAGAATCAGCAGCTTCAGCTCTTACATTGGTATCTGGCTCAAAATTCACAATTTCTAATAGCAGCTCGAAACCCTCTTTGCTCTGTTTTCTTCCTAGTCCCATCACAGCAAAGGTCCGCACAATAAATTCTTTATCACTTACTAGTCTTTTTAGTAAAGGAACCACTACTTCAGCGGGATAATTCCTCAGCTCGGTAATTCCCCTCATACGTTTTTGAGGATCTGGGCTCTCTAGGCAGTCTTGTATGTTGGTTAGTTCCATATTAAATTCTAATATTCATATCTATATCATTACATCTTTTTAAGATTAAGAGACAAATTGGGCTAAATATGCTCAAACTCTCCGTTTGAGGGCTTAGGCTAGAGAAAACTTAAACTTTTTTTAACCTTATAAGTGTTTTTACTTGTTCAAGATTAGTCCATTAGAGTTAGAATTGTTAATATAAGTTTACAAAACTCTTAGAAAGATGACATTACTTGTTTTATGTGTTTTTGCTGTAGCCTTGGTGGTACTTGGCAGCTCTAGAGTTGAGTCTGAAGAAGTTCTCATCCCAGTTAGAATCAAAGAAACCAGGAAGTAATCTTCTTGGCTTCCTTGCCCATAATTTACTGTGATAAATTTCTGCAACATCGCACTGGGGGTTTTCATCCTGAAAGCCTTCAAAGGCTTAGTGCGATTGTTAACGCATTGCGTAATGTATCTTGGTCCAACCAGTTGAACTGGTTAGAGCCAAAATCTAGAAATACTCTTGATTATGTTCAGTCAGTACATTTAAGTGAATATATTGACCGTCTGCAAGCTATAGCTCAAAGGGGAGGAGGCGCCCTCGATGAAGATACCATCGTCTCGAGCGAAAGTTTTGATGTAGCTGTCTTAGCAGTTGATGCTTGGTTAGATGGTATTGATCAAGTGCTGCAATTTTCAAAACCCGCCTTTGTTTTATCACGTCCTCCAGGACACCATGCCAGAGCAGATCAAGGTATGGGCTTTTGCTTATTTAGTAATGCTGCCATTGCTGCTAGCTACGCTCTCAAGCAACCCAATATCAAAAAAGTAGCTATTTTGGATTGGGATGTGCATCATGGCAACGGAACCGAAGAAATAATAGAAGATAACCCTCAAATTGTATACTGCTCGCTTCATCAGTATCCAGCCTATCCCTATACAGGCAAAGCTAGTGATCGAGGTAGTTATAACAATGTGCTCAATATACCTCTGGCTCCTGGAAGTACTCTCAGACAATATCAACAAGCATTTGACCAACAGATAATGCCCTTTATGAGTAAATTTTCGCCTGATTTACTGATTGTCAGCGCCGGCTATGATGCCAATTACAGCGATCCCTTAGCCCAGATATCTCTTTATCCTCAAGATTATGCAGTTTTGACTAATTACTGTTTGCAAATTACCCAAAAAATTCTTTTTGGGTTAGAAGGTGGCTATGACCTAGATGCTCTGGCTCAATCAGTTCTTTTTACAGTTAAAGAGTGTCTGGCGGAAGTTCAAGAGCGATAGGGCCAAGAAAACCCTGACGAAAGTCGTTAAGAATTGCTAGAGCGCATCTTTCTTTATCATCTTGATAGCGGTGCTGTGCTAGTTTTTCTAGATAATCTTCAGCGCTGTCGGCTGAGGCTTCTAATCTATAGCGAATTGCCAAATTTTCAGTTTGTTCTAATTCTTGTAGAAGTTTAATAAAGGCAGTTGCTATTAGTTGATTATCGTAGGATGCTTCACCAATATCTTCACAGATTGCCAGCTTGACTGCCGCGTTTTGATCTTCCAAACGAGAAGGAATTACACCGGGAGCATCCAGTAATTCAATAGTTGGGGAAATTCTTACCCATTGCAACTGTCTGGTAACTCCTACTCTTCTAGCACTAGCTGCAACCTTGCGACCAAGTAGACGATTGATTAAAGCCGATTTGCCAACATTGGGAAAGCCCAAAACTACTGCTCGTACAGGACGAGGAAGCATTCCTTTTTCTTGCCTTTTAGAATTGATTGCCTCACCCAAAGTGGCGCAGGCTCTTAATATGGGTTTGATTCCTTCGCCTTGTTTAGCATTGGTAAAATGAAAGCTCTCATCAGTTCTGCCAAGCCAACGACTCCAGCTATCTTTAATTACTTCAGGAATTAGATCTACTCTATTGAGTATGAGCAATCTGGGTTTGCTGCCAATCCAGCTAGTTAGCAAAGGATGATGCGAAGCAAGGGGGATACGCGAATCTCTAACCTCGAGGATGAGATCTACTTTTTTGAGTTGTTCTTTGAGATTGCGTTCAGCCTTGGCTATATGTCCAGGGTACCATTGTATGCTTGCCATCTACCAACCGCTAAGTGCGTAAAAAGAAGTTGAATCTGCAGAAGATTGAGAATCGGCTTGTGGGTCAATTTTAGATTCAACGCAGAAAGTAGCGGTGCTAAAACCACCAAATCTCTGAACTGTGCTGGTTCTCATTCTGGTATTGGGATCGACAAACCAAAATCTTTCAAAGATGCTCATAGTTTCATATTCGGTTACCAGAACCAGCGCATCTTCACCATCGATATAGTAATTTCCAGCAACCGGTACTATCTCAGCGTAGCCTCTTTCTCTCAAAAGGATTCCTTTTTGGGGATTACCGGGCTCAGGAACCAAGACAAATACAGTTGAGCCTTGGTGGTTTTCATCCTGTTTATCCCAAGACATAGAACCATCCCAACTGACATGGGCCCCGCCAATAGCGCCAGTAGGATCTACGTTGTGAAGGGCGCATATTTCTGGAACCATTGGATGATCTACTGGCAAGGTCTCTACCTGAATCTGGGATTGGCCAGTCTCAGAGCGACGAAAAGGCAAATGGTGCGTAGTTCTTTGCGATTTCCAATTGCCTGAGCTGCGGCGAAAAAATTCCATTGCGTCCATAATTTAAATCTATTATTTTTTTTAATTATTTATTTAATTTTAATTCATTATTATATAGAGCTTCAAGCGCAAAATAAGAGATAGTAAAATACGAAAATACTATGATTGAGTATCATTCAGTTGAAGGATTAGGTTTGATGGCCGGTACATTGACTACTTTTTCATTTCTGCCCCAAGTCCTGCGGGTATGGCAAACTCGTTCCGCTAGAGATCTTTCCTTTCCTTGGATCATTATTTTTACCAATGGCGTATTTCTTTGGTTACTCTATGGTTTGGCCAAAAATTCTCCCTCAGTAATTATTGCCAATGCTGTCACTCTAGCTTTGCTTTTAGTTATACTATATTTTAAACTCAAATATGGCTAAACTCAAAAGCCCAATCTAGCTGAAAGTGAGGGGACAATTGGAAACAATACCAACAAAGCCCCAACAAAGACTAACAGTCCAAGAGCAGCTCTGGTATCATTTATTTCGCTGATTTCATTGAGGCTAGGCTTTTCTAGTTCTCTCTGGAGAAAGAGAATCACTAGTTCCCAATAAAGAGCAAGCGAGTTGTCAGGATTACCTAAAGCTACTAAACCTAAGATAATAATTGTGGCCAATGTCAATCTGCGAGCAATCTTGCGCCCGTAAATAGCTAGAGCAATTCTTCCTCCATCTAGTTGGCCAGCCGGAAGAAGGTTAACGGCAGTAATCATCAAACCCAACCAACCTAAAGCTACCAAGGGACTGATCTTGACCATTGATTCTGCTAGAGCATCACCTAGGGTTAAATGAGCTAGAATGCCCACCAGAATAGAACTATGAAAAATAGTACTAGGGACTTGTAAAATACCATTAGAAGAATTAAAAAGCCCAGCGACTAACACCAACAGGGAGACTAGAGCGCCAAGGGCTGGACCTGCAAAAGCAATATCAAAAAGCGCCTGACGATTGGGTAAAAGTGATTCAAAACGATTAATAGCCCCAAAAGAGCCTACTTGCCAACTTGGTAAAAAGAAAGGAATGCTCAATTTAACTTGATAGCGTTTGGCTACTATATGGTGAGCAATTTCATGTACTGCTAAAATCAACAATAGTCCTAGAGCTAGTGGAAGAGATTCTAAAAAACGGTTACTTTGTTTAAATAGATCAAAACCCAGCATTAACGAAATTGCTTCAAAACTGGTAAAAACCGTAGCAACAAAGAGCACTAAGGCTAAATTTTTTTGAGACAAAGTAGTAATAGCGGGATCTTGACTGCTAGGTAAAACTATTACCACTGGTTTATCTTCTGGACTTTCTACTAAAAAAAGGCGGTACTTATCACTACATATACTCTTGAGTTTGGCTGAAAGTTTAGCGTGGGTCTGTTGCGGTTCTCCTCTTAGATTGCCCTTAAAAATCACTCCCTCTTGATATGAAACTGTTTCAGTAGCAAAAAAAGTATCTATACCAAAAATAGACTTTATTTGGGTGAGATCTTCAGACAAAATAGGGGAAAGTTGGTTCATGGGTTATTTCTATTTTTCATGTGAATGGAGAGCAGATCTGATTTTTCCTTGATTTTGATCAAGAAGTTGTTGTGCTTGTTGAGCGCCCAATCCAGTCCAAAACATCAAAAGAGATAGTTTAACTTTTCTACCACTGCTCTCTAGTAAATGTTCGGCTTCATGATGAGCTATGCCTGTGAGATCTTTTAAGATTCGCAATGCCCTATCTTTGAGCTTGCTATTAGTAACAGAAACATCAACCATGCGGTTACCATGCACCTTACCCAGACGAACCATTACTCCTGTAGAGAGAATATTAAGAGCCATCTTAGTGGCAGTACCAGCTTTGAGACGGGTAGAACCGGCGACAATTTCTGGACCAGTGAGCAGACGAATATCTAGATCGGCTTCAATTTTTATCTGCTCTTTGGGCACACAGGCAAGCGCTATGGTTTTTGCTCCAAGAGCTCTTGCTTGAGCTAGGGCGCCATGCACATAGGGCGTAGTACCACCTGCCATGATGCCTACTAGTACGTCTTTTTCATTAACTCCCCTGAGTTTGACAATCTGCTCTCCTTCGGTTGCACTATCTTCTAACCCCTCTGAGCTTCTAACTAAAGCAGACTCTCCACCGGCAATGATTGCCTGCACCAGCTCTGGTGGCGTGCAAAAAGTAGGTGGACATTCTGCCGCATCTAGCACGCCCAATCTTCCACTGGTGCCAGCTCCTACATAAAATAACCTTCCACCATGAGAAAGGGCAGTAGTAATCATTTCGATGGCTTTGGCCAATTCAACTTTGGCTTGTTCAATGGCCTTGATTGTATATAAATCCTCTTGGTTAAATAGCTCTACTAATTCTAAGGGTGAGAGCTGATCCAAATTTTGACTATTGGGATTATTTAGTTCAGTTAAAAGGTGACCCCTTGTTTGGTCCATAATCTAAAGCAGTCCTTCTAATTTGCGGCGTATACTTTCTAGATCTTCTTGATCATCGTCATTTTGATCTTCTTGCTCGTCGGGTTCATCCTGACGCCAGTCGGTTTGTTGGAGGTTTTTATCTGGCGGAAGAGTCAGCCCCTCGGTTTTGACAATTTGCCAGGCATAACCAGCCACATCACAAGCATCTATAGCATCTTCAACCAAGATTGCCTCTACAGTAGGAGTTGGAAAATCCTGAGCCTCAAGTAGCAAACAATAGCGCGTAGCATCATCTTGAGCTTCAAATAATAAAACGATGTCATAGCGGTTAATCTTGAGGCTATGGACACCCTCGGTTTCTTTGCCAGATTCAAACAGCAAAATGTAGACTTCTTGTAGGTTTTGGGTTTGGTATTTCTGTGAAGACCATTCCACTAATTCGAGCCATTCTAATGGAACGCTCAACTGTGTTCCTGTAGCAACTAGTTTAAAGCTGTAGCTGGTAGCTCTAGCATAGTTGATCAGATCTTTTAATTCGAGAGAAATAATTCTAGATGACTCTTCGACATTTGAACTGTAGCCAAACGCATCTTCCTCGGATTCAAAAATGGGCACTATTCTATATTGCCCCAGAGCAATACTGAGGATCTTTTCTTCTTCAAAAAGCAAAAGATATAGTCTTTTCATGGTCATAGCTTGAGGATGAATGTTGTCAGTATAGCGAAGATTTCTCTCCTTTTTCGCTCTTGGTTTCTATAACCCAAGGCATAATTACTATGCCTAATAGGGGAATAAAGCCGATAATAAATAGTACTTCAAAGGCTCCCTGCAAGGCATTGACCTTGCTAGAGGCGATCTGACCTACTAAAAACGGGCCAATTGCCGTGATGATTCTCCCAGCGTTGTAACAAAAACCTGAACCAGTAGCCCTCAACCTGGTGGGAAAAAGCTCTGGCAGATAAAAAGTAAAGCTCCCAAAGATACCAAATACCGTCAGCCCGATAGCAAAATATAGCCAACACCATACATTTAAAGTGCCACCGTGAGCGCCGCCGAAAGTAAAGGTAACAGCTAAGCTAGAGAGCACAAAGTAAATAGCAAACATCCACTTGCGCCCTAAAATTTTAGCCGCCGGAATAGTCAGCAGAGTACCGATTAAGCCGCCAAAATTAAAACTGTTGGTAATAGAAGTTTTCCACTCTTCTATGACAATTTGCACCTGATTTGCGGGTATAGCTTGGGCTTTGATCGCAACTTGAGCAAGGCCACTAGCTACTACTGGAATAAAACTATTACAGCTCCACCAAGTCAATAGGGCGATTACCGCAACAGATAAACCGCTAATGGTTGCTTTTCTGATTCCTGGGGCGAAAATTTCCCCAATAGATGGAGGCTTTTGCCCCTTTTGAGATTCCCAAGCTTCAGGCTCTTTGACAAAAAAGCGAATAGAGATAGCAACTGCTGCAGGAATCAACCCAGCTAGAAAAACGTAGCGCCACGAGACTTCAGGACTAGCAGAAAACAAAACTCTAGAAACCAGATAATTAACAGAGCTTGCTAGAAACAAGCCCATCGAAGCAGAAGTATAGAGAAGCGCTCCAGCTTCTACTCTATATTTTGGAGGCATCACTTCTGCCACCATAGATGCTCCTGCAGCCCATTCTCCACCAATACCCAAACTGGCTATCAATCTGAATAACAGTAGAGTTTGAATATTAGGAGCAAAAGCGCAGCTAGCAGTTCCAATGGCATAGAGCAACATGGTTATTAGTAAAGTTTTGGTTCGACCAATGCGATCGGCAATATAACCAAAGAAGATCCCACCAAAAGCCCAACCTAATAGCAAAATCGAGGTAATCAGACCAGTCCAATATAAAGTAGCAGTCTTAGCCTCACTAGAGCCAATTGTTAAGCCCAAAAGAGTTGGTACGCAGTTGGGAGCCACGTAGTTAAACAAAAGTCCATCAAATATATCAAAACCCCAGCCCAGCCAAGCTGCAAACAGTACTGTCCATTGA
>Ga0194055_10004446_pt1 | contig 10496 bp, 9 predicted proteins | sample SepL449m_MetaG_FD_155482 | JGI IMG/M metagenome (GOLD analysis project Ga0194055, IMG submission 155482) | Anoxic zone freshwater microbial communities from boreal shield lake in IISD Experimental Lakes Area, Ontario, Canada - Sep2016-L442-9m | ecosystem: Environmental > Aquatic > Freshwater >... | reverse complement strand
GTCACTCTGGTACTCGCCATCTAGACGAGGCTTTCGCAGACCGTTTCTTGATGTTTGTGCGCCTGCCTGAATTCGTAGATATGCCTCAAGAAGTACGCAGCCAGATTCTTGCTGGGCGCACTGGGCTTGATGCTCCCAGCATCAGCTACTGGCAGGGCGGTGAAGATGACGGCCGCCGTGAAAGCGTTATTGTTGACAATAATTTCCAGGCCGGCGCCGAGCAACTACGAGCAGTTCTTGAATCCGCTGCTGGTCATTACCGCAGCTTATCAGAAGGAGAATTTTCAATTCGCATTGCTAAATACACTGATCTGTTCTCCCGAGCATTAACCGAAGCTGGGATTCATCTTGAAGCACGCCGGCTAAAGATGCTGGGGCGTGCTCTGACAGCCACGATAGCAGTGCGTATGGCTCAATCCAGCCTTCCCTTGGGGTCAAGCCCTGATGTTGACGATGCTGTTGTAGCAGCGGGCCTTGTGTCTAGTATGGCTATGCCTCATCCCTACACTGCTAGTGGAGAGATCACCGAGGAACAGATGGAAGCAGCTCATATTCAAGCCACCCCAGCATTGAAAGATGATGCATCTCAGCTAATGCTCTTTCAAGCAACTTCACAGGCTGGTCGTTTGAGAATGTTGTTCTCTCAAGAATACCCGCCCACCGTTCAGGAGAAAGTATGCGCAGATTTCCTGGAAGATCAGAGCATGGAAGCAGATATGACTGCATGGGTAGTTGCTCAACTGCTGCTAGCTCCTCAGGCCACAGTTCTTCCCGCCCATTGCTTGGACAAGATTTCCAAGCGATTCAGGCAGTGCGAAGAGAAAATGCGTCGTACCAGCTCGGTTCAATTGCAAGCCGATGCACAAATAGCTGAGCAGTACAAAGCCTACCAACAGGTGAGTGAACTAATCGAAGAAGTTGAAGCCATGGCTGTTGATTATGCCGCTCCGCGGATTGCTTGCGCCTGGGCTCTAGGTCAATCCGATGAAAGCCCCGAGAAGGTTCTTGAAATTTATCCCAAGGCGCTTCAATCACTGGAGACAGCTATGATCGAGCTGCAGCCACTCTGCCAGGAATGGAATATTGAAGGCTCACAAGACTGGAAGCCACGAGTTATTAGCAAAGCCTAGTCTCGGCAAATAATCTTGAATTCAACTTGCTCTGGATCAGAGGACTCAAGTAATCTGCAAAGGGCACCTTCTTGACTAACCCAGATCTCGGGTAGTTCAATAAGCGCTTGGGCATAGCAAGCAGCAGCTTCGGGCGTCTCAAACCAACGCTGAGCATAAAGGCTTTTGCCCCAGCACGGGTCTTCAAGTTCGATAACCCAGCGACTCATGAGTCCATCGTCTCCGCTCGGCCTAGGATAGCTTTGACGGTTCTTTGGATATTATCCATTGCGCCACGTAGGGCTTCTGTCTCTTGACCCTTGGCCCAATGAGCAATATAGTGCGCTTGGCGGTCGGTACTAATCCCATAATACTGTGACACTACATGAGCAACACTTTCTGCTTCAACTTCTTTTCGGACCCGATCATCATGATCGCGGTAGCCGGCCTGCCCTGAATGCATTAAAGCATGGCCCAGCTCATGGGCCAGGACCCTGGCTTCTTCTTCGGCACCCAGTCCCGAGCGAGTAAGAATAACTCGATGCATTTTACCTGATTCTTTGGTGTCTTCGATTTCAGCATAGAAACCGTTGACATTAGGATCCTGAGCCAAAGTCATATTAACTGCCCCGCGGTAAGGGAACTCAGGGTCATCAGCGCCACCCAAGAAAACTCTTACTCCATTATCTTCGGCGATAGTAGAAAGTTGGCGTATGGCTTGTTCGGTGGTTGGGGTAGCGGCATCCAAAGACTTGTTGATTGGCTTGCCATCTTTATCGGTCATTGGTTCCATTTGTGAGATATCCCAAATATTTGAGTCAGTAAGGATAATCCGGCCATTCTCGCCGCGGGTAGGAATCTGCTTTTTTGTTTTACGCGACTTGCCATTTTTATCCAGAATTGGATTACCATCTTTGTCTTTGCGATCCACCCAAATAGTCTTGCTCATTGGTCGCAGGATCCGCAATGACTTTTCGCCTGCTTTAATCTTGTAACCCAGCTCGGCCCACTTGGTCTTGCTGGCCAGGCGGGTAACTTGCATACCCCTTCCATTGCCTTGCATACGGGCTAGCCAGAGATTGTTCCAGGAGTAGCTCCATAGTCGATTCTCGCACATACTATCTACCCAATCTTCTACTTCTTCTGGGTGGTCAGCTAGATAGGTTACATCTTGCTCAAGCTGCTTAGTCATCCTTTCAACTCTGGCTTGACGATCCTCGACCTCTTCTTGGGTGAATTGCAGCTTAGGCCCGCGAGACGGATGCCGCTCTTGCGTTCCTAATCCCGATAGGATATCTTCTGCTGAGGCACCTTGATAGCTGATAATCTCAGCCATGCCTACTTTGGATTGCTTACAATTTGGATCACTTCCACCTTTGCCCATATATCTATTGTCCCCTGTAGAACAGATTTCTGCCAGCATAGACCCTAATATCGCAAATAAAACTCTTGGATGAATTAATGCTAGACTTAAGAGGATGTCACAAGAAACACCCCAAATCTCAGAAAAAGACCTTTACCAGCGTCGGGAAAGAGTTAAAGAGAAGGCTAGAATCGCTATCGAGCATTTAGCTACAGTAGATCTTGCTGCTGCTGCATCAATCCTTAGGGTAGGCAGAATTGATGTAGTTGATGATAATACCATTCCAACTGCTGCTCTCCAGCGCGAGCATGGGTTTACTGATACTCGCTTTCGCATCATCCTTAATGCTGAGTTTTGTGATCGCTCGCAGCGAGATGTAACAGCAATTATGTTGCATGAGCTGCTGCATCATGTTATGAGGCATTTAGATTCAGAGCGAGTCGGCCCTGATCCTCAGCTTGCGAATCTTGTTGAAGACGCATTTATTAATCGAGCCATCCATATGCTTAACCCAGATCTTGGCGGATTCTTTAGCGACTTTTATGATGGACGCAAAATGCCACAACTTGTATTACGCTCGGGTTCCAATCCAATGGATGCTGACGATGCGAGATTGTATGATTCACTACAAAATGGGCATATAACCGAGGCTGACCTGTATACAGCATTGAAGCAAAAAGGCGGGGATAGCGCCTCTGACGTTCAGTTGATTGGTTCGCATGATCAGGATGGCGATAATCGATCAGCTTTACCCGAGGGAGGAGTAGAGAAAATCATTCAGGAACTGGGCGAGCAGCTCCGCGCCCGCGGCAGCAAAGGGCGTAGTGAAGCTAGTAGGTTGGAAAAAATGGCCGAAGAGTTTCTTCGTCTACGCCAATCCAAGCGCGTTGCGCCATTGCAAAGAGCTATGCAGCGAGCGGTCACTGATCAGCTGCAATCAGCCTTATTACAAAGAGTAGTCGGAACCGATGGCAAGCCCTTTAACCGCTCTCCTTTGATGCCGGAGCGTCCAGCCCGTGCAGATATGTATTGGATCCTAGCTGGGATAGAACCAGTGCTATGGAGGGTGCCTGAAACTCGGCAAGACCGAGGGGCAGTAGCTGTTTATCTTGATGTTTCAGGCTCCATGAGCGGCTACCTGGGCACTGTTTATGAGTGCTGCCTAGCTTTTGAAGAGTACCTAGCCACTGACATCTATCTTTTCTCTAACCAGGTGGAGACCATCCAGATCGGAGACCTAAAGGCTGGTGCAGTTAAAACCACTTTTGGTACTGACTTTGATTGCGTTGTGGAGCACTTTCTGGAGCGCCCCAATCTTAAGCGAGCTGTAATATTCTCTGATGGATATGCTGGGCTTGATAATCTTTTAAAAGATCGCCTGCAATCCAGCCAGCAAGAGATGATCGGTGTTTTAACCCCGCGTGGGCAAGATCGTATTATGAGCACTTTTTGTGCCGAGATATTCCAAATGCCTGATTCGGAATAGATGCAGTAACATATATAAATGATAGGTCAGCCATCTGGTTTAATTTTATTGCAAAAAGCTTCACACCATCTGAGGGGTTATTCAGTTAAAGGAGCAATGGGTCCAGCGCTCTCTCAACTGGTAGCTAATCCAGACTGCCCGGAAGCACTTCAAGAAGTAAAAGAATGCCATTGGCTGCTGATGCAAGGTATTTCTCAGCTGCTGGGCTTGAAACAGGAAATGCTGATCAGCAAAGACCATCCGGTAATTAGCTATGGAAGACTGCTTGCTAATCAGGCCGAACGGCTTAACTTATTATGGAACAATAACATCGTTGAGCGAATCAATGAGTACACGCTGCTAGCCATGCTGATTGATGAAACCTTGGAAGAGTTTTTCCAAGGCAGCTGTCAGCTATAATTGGCACTGCGAGCACCAGTGGGTGCCTCGCCCAGCTACCACGCTTTTCTGTAGAATACTTTTACACCTGTGACATGATAGCCCCGCGCGGCCATAAGCACAAAGATAACCAATCATCTCTCCCTCTGCTCCATCTGCGTGACGATAGTTGGAAAAGGAAAGTCCTTGCGCTTTAAGGGCTCGATTAATAATCAATACCCGCGCCTGATTCAAGTCATTCCAGTTTTCCGGGGAGAGTTGGTTCAAGGGACGCATCGGCGAAAGCTTGGCTTCCCAGTTTATTTCATCAGCCAAATAGTTGCCTATCCCAGCCAGCCGGCTTTGATCTAAAAGAGCGGCTTTAAGCTTGACTCCCGAGCTACCCAGGGCAACCTGAAGCTCTTGATCATTAAGCTCAGCTATGGCATCAGTTCCAATTCTTGCTCCCAGGGTTTCTTGGGCGCTTTCAGGAGAAGAAAACAAATGAAAGCGGCTGAATTTACGAGGATCCACATACCAGGCGATGCCTTTACTGGTATGCAGTTCAGCTATCAAATATTTTTCTGGTTTATTTCCTAGCAACCATCCTCCGGTCATACCCAGACTAGCAATCAGCCAGTACGGCGAATCGCCACAAACGAATCTTAGTCGCTTGCCCCAGCGTTCAATTGCTTTAAGCTCTAGGCCTACCAGGGTTGCCGACCTGCAGAAGTGGCTGATGATGCACCTGGAACGATTGAATAGTACTACCCGCAAGATGATCTTGAAGTTGATCCACCAGTGTTTGTACTTCAGCTAGTTCGGGCATAATTGAATCTAAGCCGAATATGCCACAAAGTGCTACGGAATAACAAATACTGGCTATGATGGGGATATGGAACAACAGCCATGGGAAACTAGGTCTGGAGAAGAAATTCCGGATATGGCACCAAGCCAAGGGGAAGATCTTGCTGCAATGCAGCGCCGCCAGGGCGCGCATCGTCGGGATCGTGCCAGCCTGGAGCAGCAGCGCCGTCAAGATAATGCTCGCCAGCTTGCTAGGCTTGAAGAGCGTGCTTTGAATGGCAGGGTAAAAGAGATGCTGCAAAGCCGAACAGCAAAGATTGTTGCTACAGCAGTAATCAGTCTGTTGGTATGCTATCTGCTGATTTGGCCGCGCATTGACTCTGCGATTAACCCTCCAGCTAGCTATGGAGATTTGCAATCCAGCTTGCCGCAGATAAGTTTAGCTGCTAGCAAAAACTTGGGAGGAGAAGCTAGAGCAAAAATTACCACTCAACAAGACCGCTGGTTGGTTAGTTATACATTACCCAAGGGCTCAGCTCTGTTTAATGGTCGACGCTCATCATCCACCTGCGGAATTAGTTTCAGCGTTACAAAAAACCAACCCAGCAGACTGCCTCTGCAATGGAATAAAGTATTTGCCAAGCGCTGTGCTTAAGTGGCTCGCACTGGGCGGGTGTAGCGCCAGGTGCCATAACAAACAATACTAGCAACAGCGCTGCCAGCTCCCAATGCAAAAAGCGGCCATAGGCTTAGCAGTCCGTAGGCCCTGGAAGTCAAAAGCCAGGAGGGAAGGTTAGCAATATTTTGGCCAAAAGATGAACCTATTTGCGGATCAATCCACCATCCAGCAAGACAGGCTATCAGACTAGCTATAAGTGTTACGGTTAGTAATTGCACCAACAAAGGAGCTGTAATAGTCCACAAGCTACCACCCACCGAGCTCATGGTAGCTACAGTGTGTTGCTCGGAATGGATGGCAGTACGAACAACAGCCATAACCACCATCCCCGCTATAAGGGTAAGAAGTAATGCTCCAATCAATGCCATGCGCCGCAGGTAGTCAGACACAGCCGTCAATCTTTTAACCAACTCTTCCAAGTATGTAGCTTGCTCTATGCCCTGCATCTTAAGAACCTGATCGCGTACCATCGACATCTTGGCTGGGTTTTTAACAGAAATTTCCAGAGCCTCAGAGAAAACCCATGTCGCTGGGGCAGCCTTAAGATCTTTGATGTTGCGTAGAAAACGAGTTCGGGCCTCCTGCTCGGAGACAACATGAACACTGCGTACATCTGGCATCTGGCGGATTTGGCTGGCCAAAGAGGTAGCTGGTATTATCGAGCGGTACGAGGTATTATCTTGTTTTAGAATTGCAGTAACTACCATCTGGTCCTGAACCTTGGATGCTGCTTGATGGGTATGAGCAGCTGTGGCTATCATTACATAAACAACAAATAGCAGCAAGCTAATGACTACCCCGGTGACTACACTCCAGAATCGGTTTCTCCAGAGCAGACGCATTCCTTGCAAGAAGTAAAGTCGCCCATAGTACATGCCGCTATCCATAACACAAACTTACTGCTTTTTCGGGTTAATGTCAGCTTCTCAGGTACGGCTTAAGATTCCGCCAGTCAGCTTCCAGCCTAATGGCAGACTGCGCGGCTTACCCTTGATGCTGCCAGAGGTGCTTCCTGTTAATATCGAGCCAACAAGCTGGGCGTTAGCAAGGTTTGCCCCCGCAAGAATACTGTTCTGGAAATTACAATTGATTATCAGAGAATCAGTGAAGTTAACATTGCTAAAATCGCCGTTACTAAAATTAGAACCGCTAAGCACAATACGCGAAAGATCAACCCCAGAAAGGTTGGTATCACTTAAATCTACTCCTGGTCCGATCAGATATCCTCCGCGTACAATCCAGTTAACTGGCAGTGATTTAGGGTTGCCAGTGATATGGTCGGATCTCATCCCAGCTAGCTTGGCTCCATTGAATACTGCGCTACGAATATCAGTCGCCGAGAGGCTTACTCCGTTGAGGTTAGCACCGGCCATATTAAAGCCGGCCAGAGAAACACCTTGGATCTGAGCGCTCGGGCCAATGGGTAGTGATCCTTTAACTGTTCCCGCTGTTTTCCAATTCGCAGGCATCATGCCGGATAACCCAGTGGTTTGTCCTAGGATGCTGATATTTGTGAGATTGGAATTGCGCAAGTTGATGTCTTGCAGTTTGGTCCCGCTCCAAATACTTTCGGTCAGGTCAGACCCGCTCCAATTGGCAAACTGCATGTCTGTTCCCGTGAAATTGGCTCCAGCTAAGTTGCTGCCTGCCCCAGTAACTCTTTGCAAGACTGCTCCTGATAGATTAGCGCCTGCTAGATTAGCGCCTGCTAGATTAGCGCCGCTGGCTACAACTCCACTAAGGTCTTGACCGGCCAGACTAGCACCCGGTATATTAGCTTCTTTGCCTACCAGGTAGCCAGCGGCCAGCTGCCAGCCTACTGGCAGCGAGGCCGGTATTCCGCCAACATCAGAGCTAGCTACTCCATCAAGAATAGTATTTTGTAGCTCGGCATCATTTATCACAGCTTGGTCCATGCTGGAATTTTTAAAATCTGCTCCAGACAGGTCTAGTCCTGAAACATCTATTTGATCTAAATTAGCACCATGCAGCACTGCACCTGGGCCCACAAGGTAACCATTGTGTGTCAACCAATTGTCCGGCAAAGCAACAGGCACTCCGATTAACTGACTGCTTGACAATCCTTGTAGATTGGCTGATGCAAGGTTAAGTCCCGATAAATCGGCGCCACCAACTTGTAGGTCATGCCAATCCGCTCCCGGTCCGCCTAGTAATACTCCTTGAATACTATCCAGCATCTTCCATCCAGCCGGCAAAGCAGGTAGCATGCCAACATCCAATAAGCCTCCATTGCGGTGCGCCACCAAATTAGTTGCTCTAAGCCCGGTTAGCGAGGCTGCCAAGAGATTGGTGTTGCTTAAATCTGCATAATCCAATAATGCATTATCCAGGTTGGCTGTAGACAAATCAGTGAACGACAAATTGGCATGAGTTAAATTAGCTGATTCAAGTTCTGCTGCAGAAAGATCAACTCCTGCGAGATCTACGTAAGGACCAACCAGAACCCCGCCTTTTATTGACCAGCCTACTGGCAGGCTGGCTGCAGTACCTGACACTACGCCGGATTTAGCGTATTGCAGATTAGCGCCTGCTAGGATGGTATTTTGCAGGTTGCTTGAGCGAACGGTGGCGCCCATAAGATTGGCTCCAGTAAGATTAGTGCTTTCAAGGTCAGCGCCATCAAGACTGCTGTTAGAAAATACAGCTGCAGTAGCATTGCTGCTGCCAAGATTACTGTCAGTCAAGTCGGCTCCAGAAAAGTTGGTTCCTTGCAGCAAGGAACCGCTTATATTAATGCTGCTCAGATCTAGCCCGCTGAGATTGATGCCATGCAAATCCATTTTAGGGCCCCAAAGGCTGTCGGCAGCTTTGCTCCATTCGCTAGGCAAACTCTGCGGCTGGCCTATGATGTTTCTTGCAGATGCCCAGTCCATGGTTGTTCCTCCAAGAAGAGTGCCAGTCAGATCGGCGCCATCTAGATTGCTGTTGTCAAGGTTTGTTGACATGAAGTCCCACCCACCAAGGTCAAGCAAAGATAGGTCTGCCCCTGGACCCACCAGGCTACCATTTATTAAATCCCATTCCAATGGAGTAGCAAAGGGAGTGCCTGTAATATTTTTAGAATGCAGGCCCGTCATGCTGACTCCACGCAGATCAGCATTCTCTACGTTGGCTTGATCAATTTCTGCTCCAACCAAACTGGCACCTTGCAGGTCGGCGTTTTGCAGCTCGGTTTGATGGAGGGTAGAGTGATAGAAGCTGGCGCCTCTTAATTTAGCATCCTTGAAATTGGTTTCAGTTAAATCCATGCCACCCATGTAAGCACGAATATTCCCTAGCAATGCTCCGTGCAAGTCGGCTCTTGCCCCTACCAAGTATCCATTAATAAATTTCCATCCAGCTGGAACGGTTTTGGGTGTGCCACTCATCTTGTTGGTATAAAGCCCATCAGCTTGAATACCAGTAAATATTGCTCCCAAAGTAATGGTACTGGAAATGCCAGCGTTTTTTAGGTTGGCGCCGGTAAAATCAGCTCCAGTGAAATTGCAACCAATAAAGTAGGTACCTTCTAGATTTTTGCCCATAAATTTATAGCCATTTAATTTGGCATTATGCACTTGGCCGCTGGGACCAATAAAAGCTCCGGCAGTAAAAATCCACTCGGCCGGGAAGCGAGATGGCGTGCCAACATTAGAGCCAGAAATAATTCCAGTCATATCAGCACCAGTAAGATCTGCTGCTTGCAGGATGGCGGTCATCACATTAGACTCACTAAGATTAGCGCCCTGCAAGTTGGCGCCATTCAGATTAACCCCATAAAGGTTTGTGTTGCTTAAATTAGCTCCTGCTAAATTAGCTCCCTGCAAGTTGGCGCCACGCAAAACAGAGCCATGAAAGTCGGTGCCCTGGAAATTTGCATTACGAAGATCCGCTCCCGATAAGTTGCTGCCATTTAAGTCCCCGCTGGGATATTGTACAGAACGAAGGATGCAATACGAAAGATCGGTTTTTGGCGCACGTATACTGCAGTCCTTGCTGGCAGCGGCATGAGCCCCAGGGACTATAAAAAGACTGCCAACAGCAGCCAAGGTAAGAGCTTTCAGCTTCATAGTCTTAACTGTAGAGAAAAAAGCAGCTGAAAACAACCAGCTGGGGCCTATCTAAGCCTATATCCGCCGATGCTATCAGAGGCTACGATGCCGTCTTTGATAGCAATCACTCGTTTTTGCATTAGATCCACCATTTGCGGATCATGGGTTACGCACAATACAGTAGTGCCAATCATGCTTACTCGGTTTAGAGTGCGCATTACTCCAAAGGTTGTTGCTGCATCTAAATTACCGGTAGGCTCATCACACAACAGCAGCTCCGGCCGATGAGCAATCGCCCTAGCAATAGCTAATCGCTGGCGCTCGCCGCCGGAAAGCGAGTCATCAGCTAAGCGGGTTCTAGCATGAGCCAAGTCAAACACTTCCAATAATTCTTCTACTCGCTGGTGGATATGAGAGGGATGATGGCGCAGCGTTTCAAGTGGATAAGCAATGTTTTCAGCTACTGTCATTTTTTCCAAAACATCAAAGTGTTGAGACACAAAGCCTACTCGCCGACGGAATGCTTTCTGATCTAAATCGAAAATATCAACTCCACCCATTAGAATTTGCCCGGAATCAGGTCGCATCTGAGTGTGCAGTAGCTTGAGAAGAGTTGACTTGCCTGAGCCAGTGGTTCCAGTAA
>Ga0194055_10004445_pt1 | contig 10497 bp, 10 predicted proteins | sample SepL449m_MetaG_FD_155482 | JGI IMG/M metagenome (GOLD analysis project Ga0194055, IMG submission 155482) | Anoxic zone freshwater microbial communities from boreal shield lake in IISD Experimental Lakes Area, Ontario, Canada - Sep2016-L442-9m | ecosystem: Environmental > Aquatic > Freshwater >... | reverse complement strand
TGTTCGACCCTTGGCATCTGCCGATCATCAACACGCTGATCCTGCTATTGTCGGGTGCAGCGGTCACATGGGCGCACCACGCCCTGGTTCACGACAACAACAATCGCAAGGACATGAAGCTTGGGCTGACCCTTGCGGTGATATTGGGGGTCATGTTCACGTTCTTCCAAGTCTATGAATATGCGCATGCCGGGTTCGGTTTTTCGGGCAACATTTACGGTGCGAGCTTTTTCATGGCGACGGGTTTTCATGGCTTTCACGTGATGATTGGAACCATCTTCCTGCTGGTTTGCCTGATCCGTACCTATAACGGTGACTTTACCCCCGAGGCCCATGTTGGCTTCGAGGCCGCAGCGTGGTATTGGCACTTTGTGGACGTGGTATGGCTGTTCTTGTTCGCGACCATCTATGTCTGGGGTGCTGGCTGACGGGGCGCGTGGGGGGCTACACCCGCGGGTCCCATGTTGGATGTCTGGGCCAAAATGAAAGGGGGTGCCGCGGCGCCCCTTTTGCATTCGGAGGTTTTTAATGCGGCGGATCATGGCACCCTTGGCAATAGGCTTGATCGGGGCGGCCATTCTGCTGGGCCTGGGCGCCTGGCAGATGCAGCGGATGGTATGGAAACAGTCCATGCTGGATGAGATTTCTGCAATGCTGGTGCAGACCCCAGTGCCACTGCCCGCAAAGGTAGAGCCCGACCGCGACCGCTATCGCGGGGTTTTTGTTGCGGGTCGGTTCACGGGGCAAGCTGTGTTCAAGTTGGACAGTCTTCAGGGACAGGGTCCCGGCAAACGGGTGATCGCCGTACTTGAGACCGCCGACGGGCGCCGCGTGCTGGTGGACCGCGGTCTTTGGCTGGAGGGGACAGAGGCGCAGCCAGAACTTCCGCATCCATTCCGGGTCGTCGGCAATCTGGATTGGCCGCGCGAAACGGACAGTTTCACGCCGCCGCCAGATGCAAAGACAGGACTGTGGTTTGCCCGTGATGTGACGGCCATGGCGGCAGTTCTGGATGCGGAACCTGTGCTGATTGTCGCGCGCGAACCGACAGGTGACGGGATCCTGCCTGCGCCGCTCGACACCTCTTCTATTCCCAACAACCACTGGGAATATGTTGTCACATGGTTTTCGCTGGCCTTTGTCTGGTTGGGGATGACAGCCTATTGGTTGTGGCGTATCAGACAGCGCGGTCGGCAGGGATAGGGCGATGCAATACATCTCGACACGGGGCGCAGCGCCGGTTTTGTCCTTCTCACAGGCTATGATGACAGGGCTTGCGCGCGATGGCGGGCTGTATGTACCGCAAAGTGTGCCGGTCCTGTCCGCAGATCAGATCGCTGCCATGGCCGGGATGAGTTATGAGGAAACCGCGTTTCATGTGATGCGACCTTTTCTTGGTGACACATTTGAGGCTGATGAGTTTCGTGAATTGATAACGCGTGCCTATCAGCCGTTCGGTCACGCCGCCCGTGCGCCCATGGTGCAATTGGGCCCCAACCATTTCTTGCTGGAACTGTTCCACGGGCCAACCTTGGCCTTCAAGGACTTTGCGATGCAATTGATTGGCCAAATGATGCAGGTGGTACTTGCCCGCACGGGTCAGCGCATCACCATTGTCGGCGCAACGTCCGGTGATACCGGATCCGCCGCCATGGAGGCATTTCGGGGCCTGGCCAATGTCGACCTGTTCATCTTGTACCCCCATGGTCGCGTCTCGGCGGTTCAGCGCCGCCAGATGACGACGCCAACCGAGCCGAATGTACATGCCATTGCCATGGATGGCGATTTTGACGACTGCCAGGCGCGCGTCAAAGACATGTTCAATGATCTGGCCTTTCGCGATGAGGTGCATCTCGCCGGTGTCAACAGCATCAATTGGGCGCGTGTTCTGTCGCAGGTTGTCTATTATTTCTACGCCGCCGTGGCGCTTGGCGCTCCGTGGCGCCCTGTCAGCTTTACTGTCCCGACAGGCAACTTCGGCGACATCTTCGCGGGCCATATTGCGCGCGCGATGGGGTTGCCGGTCGCCCATCTCGTCATCGCAACCAACCAGAACGACATCCTCGACCGGGCCCTGCGAACCGGCGCCTACAAGATGGATGGTGTCCGGCCCAGCATCAGCCCATCGATGGACATTCAGGTCAGCAGCAATTTCGAGCGGGTATTGTTTGACGCTTATGGGCGCGACGGTGGCGCGGTCCGTGCGCTGATGGCCGAACTGTCCACCGGCGGTTTCCACATCAGTCAGGGCGCGTTGGAACGTCTGCGCGCAAGCTTTGCCTCGGGCCGCTGTTCGGAAGACGAGACGATGGCGACGATCCGCGCGGTCTATCAAACGACAGGCGAAATCCTGTGCCCCCACTCTGCCGTTGGCGTCAAGGTGGCCCAAGACCATCTTGGCCAGATCCCGATGATCACCCTCGCCACGGCCCACCCGGCTAAATTCCCCGATGCCGTTCAGGCCGCCATGGGCATCAGACCTGCCTTGCCACCCCGCATGGCCGACCTTTTTGAACGGGAAGAGCGCGTGACAAGGCAACCCAATGACCTTAAGTCTCTGCAATCTCTTGTGCGCGAGAGGGCGAATTTGTCTGAAAGGACTAGCAGTTGACCACCAGACTGACCACGCTGTCAAACGGACTGCGCATCGTCACCGAACGCATGCCCGGCCTGCAAAGTTCCTCTGCCGGCATATGGGTGATGGCGGGCGGGCGTCATGAGCGACCCGAACAAAACGGCATAGCCCATTTTCTTGAACACATGGCCTTTAAGGGAACGAAACGTCGCACAGCCCTCCAGATCGCCGAAGAAATCGAGGATGTTGGTGGCTATATCAATGCCTATACCAGCCGGGAAATGACCGCATACTACGCCCGTGTGTTGCAGGCGGATGTCAGCCTTGCGTTGGATGTGATTGGGGATATCGTGCTCAATCCCGCCTTTGACAAAAAGGAAATCGAAGTCGAGCGTCACGTTATCTTGCAAGAAATCGGTCAGGCTCTGGATACCCCGGACGATATCGTGTTCGATTGGTTGCAAGAGGTATCCTACCCGGATCAGGCGTTTGGTCGCCCTATTCTGGGGCCGGAAGAACGCGTCAGCCAATTCACGGCCCAGGACCTTAGGGCCTTCGTCAAGCAAAACTATGGCCCAGCCCAAATGATACTCGCGGCTGCCGGCGCCGTCGATCATGACGCCATCGTCAAACAAGCCGAGATGATTTTTGGTGGCCTCACGGCCCGCGCCCAGCACGCCTTTGAACCGGCCCGCTTCAACGGAACCGAACGCCGCGAGATCAAGGCATTGGAGCAGGTCCATTTTGCCATGGCTTTCGACGCGCCGGGCTATCGTCACCCCGATGTCTACACGGCACAAGTCTATGCCATGACCATGGGTGGCGGCATGTCCTCGCGGCTGTTCCAGAAGATCCGCGAAGAAAAGGGGCTTTGCTACTCGATCTTCGCCCAATCAGGGGCCTATGAGGATGCGGGTCAGATCACCCTCTATGCCGGGACCTCGGCTCAGGAACTCAGCCAGCTGACGGACTTGACCGTGGACGAGTTGAAACGCGCGGCCGACGATATGTCCGAACCCGAGGTCGCTCGCGCCCGCGCCCAGATCAAGGCCGGGATGCTGATGGGGCTGGAAAGCCCGTCTTCGCGCGCCGAGCGCATCGCGCGCCTGCTCGCCATTTATGGTCGTGTTCCGGATGTGGACGAAGCGGTCGCACGGATCGACGCTGTGACCATGACGGATGTGCGGCGCTATGCCGGTGAACTGACCTCCAGCGGTACGGCACTGGCGCTTTACGGTCCGGTTAACGCGGCCCCCACTCTGGACGATATAAGGGCAAGGTTGCGCGCCTGATGTTGGGCCTGCATCGCAAACCCAAGATCGAAACGCCGCGCATGACCATGCGCCTGCCTGCACATCAGGATTACCGGGTTTGGGTGCATTTGCGGCAGGTCTCGGTCGATCATCTGACCCAATGGGAGCCGCTGCGCGCGGGGGACCACCTGACGCGAAAGGCATTTACCAACCGCGTCTATTGGGCCGCCCGGGCCGAAGTGCAGGGCACGGCGATACCTTTGTTCTTGATCCGGCGCGAGGATAATCAGGTGCTTGGTGCCATCACGCTGGACAATATCCGCCGGGGCCCGGTTCAGGCCGGGACGTTGGGCTATTGGATCGGCGCTCCCTTTGCTCGTAAAGGATTCATGTGCGAGGCGATCCAGGGTCTGGTGCATTACGCCTTTCAAACCATGGACCTCAGCCGGATCGAGGCCGCCTGTCTGCCCGAAAACGTCGCGTCGCGCGGAGTTCTTGAAAAATGTGGATTCAAGTATGAAGGTGTCGCGCAAAGCTATCTGCAAATCAATGGGCGCTGGCGCAACCATGTCTTGTATGCCAACTTGCGGCATGACCGGCGTGGCAAGACCGATGTCGGGTAACGATTTGGCCGTCCGTGCCAAGCAATAGGTCTGAACCAATCTCGCGCCCGGATCCTCGCACAATAGCCTGCCGCACTTTTCATGTTGAACTCTGTTTCGTGCTGGCGCTCGCTACGTCTTTCAGGCAACCTCAATTGTGACCGGCACGGAACCACCGCTGCTGGCTGAGATCCCGCCCTTTCTGGCGGGGCGGGAGCCGATGTGGCGGATATCAAGATTTTGTTGTTGCGCGGAGTAAACGTGGCGGGTGCCAACCGCCTGCCAATGCCGGAATTTCGCGAAATGCTGTCCGAATTTGGATTGCAGCATGTCGATACCCATCTTCAAAGCGGCAATGCCGTGTTCCTTGACCCCGGCGTCGCGGACTTGGAAGACAAGATCAGCAACGCAATGCTGCAACGTTTTGGGTTCAAGCCCGCTTTGTTCGTGATCGGCCTCGCTCAATTCAAGGCGCTGCTTAAGGCAAATCCCTACAGGACAAAGGGTACGGTCGATGGGTCAAAGGTCCATATCGTGTTTCTTGCCAAACCCGCCATGTCGGCCGATCTGGCAAGCTTGCGCGCTTGCGCCGTTGAGGGCGAGGAGGTCGCACTGACAGACGCTGCTGTCTATCTGCACACTCCCGCAGGTTTCGGCAAATCAGTCCTGGCTGGGAAATTGCAGCGCTTCATCAATGTCACGCAAACCGCCCGCAATCAAAAATCCGCCGAGTCTATTCTGGCTTTGGCCGAAGCCATACCTGTGGCGTGATGCGGCGGGCGTTCGGCGCAGCGGGTTTGCTGATCGGGTTGGGTCTTGCTCTTGCAAACCCGGTTCATGCCCAACACCGCATTCCATCCGATTGCATCGCGCTTGCCTCGGCCGATCCGTGGGTGTTGCCCGTCGGCTATGGCACTGATTTGACATCGGACCAGGTGCTGATCCGGTATCTGGACCATGCCGAATTTGCCATCGCAACGACCAACATTCTGGCTGTCACCGACTACAGGGGCGACATCGGAAACTCTACGATCGTACCCGATGTCGTGACGATGAACAACGCCCACGGCACGCATTTCACCGATAGCCCTGACCCCCGCATCGCGATTGTACTGCGCGGTTGGCCCAAAGATGGCGTTCCCGCCACCTACGACCTTGACCTTGGCGACATGCGAATCCGCAACGTGACAACCGACCTGCGCGGTCCATTTGGCGAGGGCGCGCGGCGCGACGGCAACTCGATCTTCATCTTTGAGGCGGCGGGCCTGTGCATTGGCCATCTGGGACATCTGCACCAAATCCCGACAGCCTTGCAATATGCCGCGATTGGTCGGCTTGATGTCGTCATGGTGCCTGTCGATGGTGGGTACACGATGGATGTGGCCGTGATGGCGGACATCATCCGTCGCTTCAACCCACGCATCGTGCTGCCGATGCATTGGTTCAGCCCTGAAGGTCTGGCAAAATTTCTGGGTCAACTGAACCGTGATTACGACATCACCGTCTCCGAAAGCGCTGAACTGCTGGTATCGCGTGCCTCTTTGCCCGACAAGTCGACGGTTGTGGTCCTGCAACCGGCCCTGTTGCCCTGACATTTGGGTCTGCCCTTGTAGCGGCTGTCCGCTGCCTCTGACCTGCCCTAATTTCTTTTGGCCAGGAGACTGCCATGCTAAACCCCGCCGACCAGACCTTTCTGACCCATCTCGACGCTTGCTTGCCCTCAGGAACGCTCCGCGTCCCCGAACCACGTTACCTTGACGAACCACGCGGCCGATGGCACGGCATCGCTGGGGCAGTGGCCTGCCCGGCGACGGTTGAGGATGTGGCACTCATCGTACGGGAATGTGCCAAGGCGTGCATCGGCATCGTCCCGTGGGGCGGTGGAACCGGTCTGGTCGGCGGACAGATCATGACCGAGGGGCCCTTGCCCCTGATCCTGTCGCTGGAACGTCTGAACCGGGTTCGCGCCATCTATCCCGAGGAAAACGTCCTTGTGGTTGAGGCTGGCGTGATCCTTGCCGATGTTCACAGGGCTGCCGAAGCAAAGGGCCGCATTTTTCCCCTGACCCTTGCCAGTCAGGGGTCTTGCCGTATCGGTGGCAACCTTGCGTCCAACGCGGGCGGGGTCAATGTGTTGCGCTATGGCAATGCCCGCGACCTTTGCCTCGGGCTTGAGGCGGTGCTGCCCGACGGCTCGGTCTGGCACGGCTTGAAGCGGTTGCGCAAGGACAACACCGGCTACGATCTGCGCGGGTTGTTGATCGGGTCCGAAGGGACTTTGGGCATCATAACAGCCGCCGCACTGCGTCTGTTTCCCCGCCCGGCAGCGGAAGGTGCCGCGCTTATGGTTGTGCGCGACCCGGCTGCGGCCCTCCGTCTGCTGGAAGTTGCCGATCAGCAATTGGGCGGTCAGATATCTGCTTTCGAACTGATCGCGGGCGTGGGTCTTCAATTTCTTGCCGAAACCATGCCGCAGATCCGCCAACCCTTTGATGCTATCCCCGAGTGGCTGGTGCTGATCGACCTTGGCCTATCCTCTGGTACGCCCGAGGTCGCGTTGACAACCCTCTTCGAACAGGCGCTGGCCGAAGGGCTTGTCACTGATGGCATTGTGGCTCAATCGGGCGCTCAACGCGCCAGTTTTTGGGAACTGCGCGAGACGATCCCGCTGGCCAATCGGGCGATCGGCGCCGTGTCATCGCATGACATTTCACTGCCGATGACCGAGATGGCCGATTTTATCGCAGCCGCCGGTCCTGCCTTGCAACGGCTAGGCCCATTCCGCATCAATTGTTTCGGGCATATGGGCGACGGCAATCTGCACTATAATGTCTTCCCCCCGAAAGGTCAGAAATCCAGTGATTTCAAGAACCTTCGTGAGTCCGTCAAGACCCTGATCCATGACATGGTGGCTGCTTGCGGTGGTTCAGTCAGTGCCGAACATGGTATTGGTCGTTTGAAAACCGACGATCTGCAACGCTATGGCGATCCTGCCAAACTAGCCGCCATGCGGGCGCTCAAGCGGGCGCTTGACCCTTTGGGCATCATGAATCCGGGTGCAGTCTTGCCGTAGGGATTACGCCGGAATCCGCACGCCCTGCCGGTAAACCGACAGGGCGCTGGGTGGGGTAGTTGGGTCACGTGTTGCAAGCAGCGACCATCCGGCTGGGTGAGCCGAATGACCCAAGTCGTATTCTGATTCTGATTACCAACCGGTTAACGATGCTGCAGGATGTGCAAATTTGCCGCTGGGTTCGACCGCGTGTTTCGCATGATGGCCGGCAGTGATTTCACGGGAACGCGGGCAGGTATGCTCGGCAAAGCGGGGATGGATCTGCACTCCGTGAAGATAGAGGGCAGCATTCCTACCGGACGATTGAATATGCAGCAGATGCGCGATCTTTTGCGATTGAAGCTTGGCCAGGGCCTGAGCGAGCGACAAGGAAGCGACAAGGAGAGGTGGCCGCAGCCGTCTGAACGGGTGGATTTTCTGCGCCACGTCGGCGTGATGCTTCAAGCGCAAAGATGGCATGACACGACGATTGCGCCAGAACCATATTGCGGCATAGAAGGTGTTATGGGGATCAGAAAACGATCTGAGGGATTGTTTTGCCGACGATTGACTGACTGTTGCGTCACCCACAAGACCGTGTCAGGTGGTTTCGGCGCTGCGCCTGCTATGTCGCCACATGCCAATGGCGGGGCCGGATGGCGCGCCACCATGCGCGCCGCGCCTTTGTTGGCATAGGCTTCACCGCAGATGTGCCGCCGGGGCTTGGCATGGCTGGCCAATGCGTATTGCCGTGGCGGTGCATCGGGCGGCCACGCGCACAGGCGCTAGAGCGAGTTGCGTTCAATCAGGTTCACCTGATTGAACGCAACTCGCAACATTACCAACGACTTGCCTGTCTTGGGTTGCACTCAATCTGAATCAGATTGAGTGCAACCCGCTCTAGGTCCGGGTGCACGGGGTTCAGTCCTTGCGCAGGGCGGCCAAGAACGCGGCCAGCTCCACATCAGCCATTTTGACCACATGGCCCGGTTCGGGATAGGCAGACGAGGCGACGTCCGCGATAAATTCCCGAAAGGCCGCAATGCGTTCGGCCTGCAGTCGGTCATATTCGGCGGCGAAGTTGCGGTAGACCTTGGAGTGGCGCGGCATGTGACCGCGATTGGTGCCAAGGATATCTTCGGCGAACAAGTATTGCGCATCGCAGCCTGGGCCTGCACCCATTGACCACAGCAAGATGCCGACTCGGCGGCTGATCTCGGTGGCGACCTCGACAGGCACGACCTCAATCTCGACCGCAAAGGCCCCTGCCGCCTCGTAGGCGCGGATTTCGTCCAGAAGGGCCATGGCGCCGGCGGCAGTTTTGGCCACCGCCTTCATGCCGCCCGTCCAAGTGGCGCGGCTGGGGACAAGGCCGACATGGCCAACGACTGGAATATGCTCGCGGGCGACATATTCCACAGTGGCAAGGCTGCCCGAACAATAGACCGCATCGGCCCCCGCCAGCATCACCTTGCAAGCCCAGCGGAGGTAGTCGTCGCGAGTCCCCGCCTCCAGATGGGTAACGCCGGTCATCGAGAACAGTGTCGGTGCCACTTCGCGGTAGCGCGGATGAGTCACCAGGTCGGCAGGGACCGAGACGATGTCAATGCCCGCCTGTTCGGCAGCAGCCGCCTCGTCCAGTGTCATCACGCGCAGCATGGTCAACTGGCCCTTTCCCTTTAGGGCGCGCAGATCGGCGATGGTGGGCTTCTTGCGGGTCATATTGGCCTCCTATCCGCGGGCGATGTTCAGATTGTGGAATTCCTCGCGGTAAGGCCGGGCCGTCGATGGCAAGGTTTTGCGATAGGCATATTCCGGATTGGTCTTCTGTTGCGCCAATGACGCAAGAACCTCGCGGTAGCCATCTAGGATCGAGGGGTTCGGCGGCGGCAGGTCGTTCTTGATCAGATCATGCAGCCGCGGCAAGGCGTGGTAGGGCACCATGGGGAACATGTGATGTTCGACGTGATAGTTCATGTTCCAATAGATGTAGCGGCTGATGGGGTTCATGTAGACCGTGCGCGAGTTCAGCCGGTGGTCCAGCACATTGTCGGCCAGTCCCGCATGTTGCAGATGGCCAGTCATCACCATGTGCCAAGACCCATAGATGCGCGGAAAACCGATCAGGAACAGCGGCAACCACGACTTCATCAGCAGCGCCGTCAAGATGGTCACCGCATAGATCGCCATATGGATCCGCGCGGCGAGGATGGTCTTGCCCCACTCGCTTTCCGGGATGTAATTCCGCTCATCGTCCGACAGGTTTCCGGCAGCATTCCGGGCAAGGATCCGCAGCGATTTGTAGACCCCGATCACGTCGAAGAATGCGAGAAAGTTCATCAGCGTGCGCGGCGGCCGCATCCAGGCGATCTCGGCATCGCGGCCGACGATATAGGTGTCGGTGTGGTGGCGTGCATGGCTCCACCGCCAGGTTACCGGGTTGCGCATGACCATGAAGCTGGCGATGTTGTAGATGACGTCGTTCATCCAGCCGGTGCGGAAGGCCGTGCCATGACCGCATTCGTGCCAGCGGCTGTCGCAGGACGAGCCGTAGATCACGCCATAGACGAACAAGAACGGAACGCAGGCCCAGGTGCCCCAGTAGTGGATGCCGCCCCACGCCCCGCCGATCAGCAAGGCGAACCAGATCACCGTGTCGCGGATCGCCGGGCCATCGGTGCGTTTCATCAGGTCCTTCATCACGGCGCGTGGCACGTCCGAGTGATACCACTCGGCCGAGGCCAGCCCGATTTCCACCGCATGGCGGCTGTCTGCGCCGGTTAGACTGTAGTCTCGTTCTGATACGGGAATGGCTGTCGCTATCATGGATTACTCTTTCGCATCTTGGGGCGGGGTCAAGTAGGGACCCCAGGTCAGGGTCATGGAAACATTCAGGTCCGCACCCGGCGCCAGAACCTGCAGTCCGGGCTGGCCGGGAAGGTTGTGTGCGTCAACGGGATGCGAGATCGGCTCGAAACAGAAGAAATCCGCTCGGGCGGAGGGCGAGTAGAGGAG
>Ga0194055_10004443_pt1 | contig 10500 bp, 9 predicted proteins | sample SepL449m_MetaG_FD_155482 | JGI IMG/M metagenome (GOLD analysis project Ga0194055, IMG submission 155482) | Anoxic zone freshwater microbial communities from boreal shield lake in IISD Experimental Lakes Area, Ontario, Canada - Sep2016-L442-9m | ecosystem: Environmental > Aquatic > Freshwater >... | reverse complement strand
AACATAAAAGCTGTAGGACCATCCCGGGTGAAGTCTTGGAATCACCCATGATATTCGAACTTCAAACAGGCAGGCATTCCAATCAACTGGCGCGAAGAATAGATCTCGAAGCTTCTTTTATTTCTTAGCCGTAATCGAAAACTTATATAAGGCTTCCTTTGCAAATTTCTTCAACACTGTTGGTGATTTTGATCTTTAACTACTTTGCCGATTTTTGTAAGTAAACCGTTTATATTATCCGCTTGTGAATTGATAGTAGCCTAGGGTTTTGTAAGATAATCTTAGTGAAGAACGTGCACTTTAACACAGTGACAGTGGTCCGATTCTTTCTTGGGGAATAGTGTAACGGTAGCACAACTGCCTCTGGAGCAGTTTGTCTAGGTTCGAATCCTAGTTCCCCAGTTTTCAGCCTCCCAAATTCGCCGATCATGCTAACTTTTCATTCTTTCATTAATGTAAGCTGTTTCGACTTTATATTTCCAAGCCTTTTATTTAACATATGCTCCGCATTGTTGTAATTATTTCTCTCCTAAGTTTGTAATGCGAGTGTGGCATTGCGTAGATTACTTGTCATTGCCGATGATTTTGGCATTGGACCAAAAACCTCTGAAGGCATTATTCATTGTGCCAATAGTGGCCATTCTATTAGCGGTACCGTTCTGCTTGTAAATTCCCAATTTGCTGAACACGCAATAGCCTTATTGAAAAGTTCCAAGTGCAATCTCCTCGTGGGTTGGCATCCCAATCTTACCCTAGATAAACCAGTCCTTCACCCATCCAAGGTTTCGACTTTGGTCGACAGAGAAGGGACATTCTTTCCCTTGAAGGTTTTTATTTCAAAGTGGTTGCTTGGCGCTCTTGATGGCAACCAGATTTATGACGAGTTGGAAGCACAATTGCTTCGCTTTAAACAGCTCACAGGCACCTTTCCTTTGTTAGTCAACACGCATCAACATATCGCAGTTTTTAATCCAGTTGGAGAAAAGTTGAATCTGCTTTTTTCCAATTATAATATAAAGCCTTGGATGCGAAGGGTGCGGGAAGAAACGCAGTCCATTCTGAAGCTTCCTGGTTCAAGAATTAAAAGAATTTTTTTATCGGTATTAGGGGCTAAGAATACCCGGGATTTGGACACGATGGCTTTTCCCGGGCCAAAAACACTCGCTGGTCTTTGCGATCCTGCACAGACTTCAAACGAAAGGTTTTACTCCAGCAGGCTCAATGGCATAAAAAGTGATTTTGCTGAATGGATGTGCCATCCTGGCTTTTATGATGAAACTCTTGTTGGCAGGGATGGTGGTGCAAATAGTGCTTCTATTCAAATGCGGCCAAAAGAACTAGAGTTTTTGGCGGGCGGAACTTTCGCTCACATTGCAAATCAATCTGGATTTAAAATTATTTCATCTTCCGAACTAATTGAAAAAAGTCAGGCGGTAATGGATGCAGCCTGAGATTGCCTTAACTCCCGCAAAGCGGAAAATAAACTTTTTACATTTGGCCATCATTCTTTGGGTTATTTGTGCTGCGATTGTTTCTGTTAGGACTTATTTAAAGCCATATAATCACTCTGTTTATCACATCTACTCTCATGCGGTTTCAAATTGGTGCAGTGGAATTAGTACTTACCAATTAGAATCGTCCGGGGATATCCACAGGGATGTTTACCGTTATTGTCCCCCAGCTACAATCTTGTTCATGCCATTTTATTATCTGGGAGACGCACTGGGCGGAGTTGTCTGGCGGTTGATTGGTCTCGCTTTTTTTCTTTACGGTTTTTATCGCTGGTTTCGTTCTGCTTCAAACCTTGGTGACGACAATAAATCTCTCGGGCAGGCTTTTCTTTTGCTCATGCCTTTATCCTTAACGAGTTTTAATAATGGGCAGGTCAACCTATTGATGATGGGCGGACTTCTTCTGGGCCTTGCTCTTGTGCTTGAGGGAAAATATTTTTGGGCTGGCTGTGCTTTAAGTGTTGGTGTGATCTTTAAAATATTTCCTTTATTTATTGTTTTTTTAATGATTTTGGCTTTCCCTTGGAAGTTTCTGCCCGGTTTTCTGTTTGGGATTCTTACTCTTTGTGTGACTCCTTTTTTATTTCAATCGTCAACCTACGCTTATTCGCAATATGTCGAATGGTTGGGGACTTTGAAGTCTGGGGATCGATCAATGTTGATACTCGAAGCTGCCTACAGGGATTTTTGGCTAATTATTCGCTATTTTAACCTTCCCATCTCGCATGAGTTTTATCGGGGCATTCAAGTGCTGACTGCTTTGGGAGTAAGTGCAGTTGTTTTGTGGGCAAGGTTTAAAGGTGTAAGCACGGATAAACTTTCCCTTCTAATCGTTGGTCTAGGGTTTGGCTGGCTCACTCTTTTCGGTCCATCCACGGAATCTAGCACGTATGTAATCCTTGCCCCTGCGTTTGCCTACGCTATTTTAGAAGGATTTAGATCGCAAATGATTTCACGATGGATTTTTTCTGCAATGGGTGTTAACTTTTTCATTCTTGCCATTGGCGCAGGTGTTTTTGCAGGGGTAAACAAGATGCATGCAATTGGATTGCACCCCATGGGAGCTGCGTTGTTTTTTATTCAGTATTTGGCTTTTGCATTCATTTGGATCAAGCTGCCCGAGGATAAATGCCAACATGTTTAATAGTTATATATATACACAAAATAAAGAAACGCTGTTGGCTGAAGATAGCGTTAAGACAATGATTAGCGTTGTTTGCCCCGCCTACCAGGAACAAGAGGTAGTACTTCCTTTTTATAAGGAGTTAAGCAGGGTTCTTTCGACTTTGAGTGAGTGTTTTGATTATGAAATCATCCTTGTGGATGACGGGTCAAAAGATCATACGCTTCGTGTATTGAAAGAAATAGCAGTTGCGGACAGTCGGTTCTTTTACATTTCTTTGAGCAAAAACTTTGGTCATCAAGCTGCTATTACCGCTGGCCTAGAAAAGGCGAAAGGTGATCTTGTAATCACCTTGGATTCAGATTTGCAGCATCCGCCCGAATTAATTGTTGAAATGATCGCAATATGGGAAAAAGGCAATGATGTTGTTCTTGCCAAGAGGGAAGAAGTGTCATCCGGTTTTTCTTTCAGGCAAATTCTGCGCAAGTTGTTTTTTAAGGTTATTGGCAACGATGTTCGAACCATGCGATCTGGCTATTCAGATTATAGATTACTTTCCCGTAGAGCCTTGAATTCTTTGTTACAGTTTAAAGAATCGCATCGATATCTTCGTGGATTGGTTTCGTTGATAGGATATCCGACAGAGATTGTTAAGTTTACCCCTGCACAACGTTTTGCAGGGGATTCTAAGTTTGGTTTTGTGAAGCTTTTTCGGTATGCAGTCGATGCGCTTTTTTCGTTTTCGCGGGCTCCTTCAAATTTGATTTATGGTCTTGGCTTTTGTTTTTTTCTTGGGTCTGTTATGTCACTTGCCCTATTTGCAGGGATGATTTATTGCGGTTGGCAAATGGAGCATACTCTTTGGATTCTTATGGCTTCCGTCTTATTGTTTTGTTCATCGGGAGTGCTTTTTGGGCAAGGAATCTTGGCTGAATATATAAGCAGGGTTTATGAACAGGTTAAAAACCGACCCTTGTATTTTGTAAAAGACACTAATATCAGCAATTAATATGTGTGATTTAATAAGTTAAAGTAGCATAACCCCCATTCTTTCAAGGGCTTTGGTCTTTTTCTGCAGTTTTAAGTTTGAACACTCCGCTTTTCGCGTCTACAATATTAGTTGCTTTGTTGCTTCACCTCTCAAGGGCTTAGTCATGTTAAAACGAAAAGCTTTCACGCTTATCGAATTACTTGTGGTTATCGCAATTATTGCGGTATTGATTGGCTTGCTATTGCCTGCAGTTCAAAAAGTTCGTGATGCAGCTAGTAGGATTCAGTGCACTAATAACATTAAGCAGATTTCTCTTGCCTTGATGAATTATGAAAATACTAATCAAATGTTCCCTCTGGCCTATACCAATAAGTCAGCCCCGGTCATTCGCTGGCATAATTGGGTTGTATTTCTTCTGCCTTATCTTGAAGAGGGTAACCGCTTAGCTTCCTACAACTACAATTATGATTGGTGGGTTCCACCAAATCAAGACATTGTAAAAGCCAACCTTAAGATTTTTAATTGCCCCACAACTCCTGTTCAACCGCGTATGCAAAATAAGCCCGAGACGACTGCCGTTCCTACTCCCTCCGGGATGCAAGTGGTAGATAAACAAGGCGCATGTGGCGATTACTTCGCTCCTACTGGCGTCTTTTGGGAAATTAACAACGAACTTCCTGTTGCTGATCGTATTCCTGCTGGTTCTGATCTTCGGGGCGCTCTTTGTTGGCATGGCCAAGATACTACGACTTCCCCACCATGGGCTTTTAATTATTCCAACCGCATCAACGATATCATGGATGGCACCAGCAATACTATTTTGCTGGCTGAATGTGCAGGGCGTGAGGATGTTTGGCGAGGAAAAACCATGATGCCAGTTGTTTACACTGGAACTGTTCGAGCCAGAGCCCGTGGCGGTGCTTGGGCCACGACCGATAATGCCTATGGCATCGGCCAGCGTACTCCTTGGCATGCCTCAACAGGTACTGTTCCGGGTACTATGAAGATAAATAATTCGAACGAGTGGGGCCATAATTTCTATAGCTTCCATAACGGCGGGTCTATGTTTGCCTTCACCGATGGCTCGGTTCGTTTTCTTAACGAAAACACTTCACTTAGAAATCTTGCAAACTATGTCACCCGTGCGGGTGGCGAAGTCATCGCCCCTGATTAGATTCTTTCCTGCAACTAAACGCATCTGTTTAGCTTTTGTTTGCTTTTCTGGCGATAAGTGCAGCTACATACCCAGCCTTAAATCCTGCATCAATGTTTACTGTGGTTACATTTGCTGAGCAGGCATTTAGCATCGTCAGTAATGCTGAAAGCCCACCAAAGCAGGTGCCATAGCCTATGCTGGTTGGCACTGCGATCACTGGGCAATCAACCAATCCGCCTACCACGCTGGGAAGGGCGCCATCCATTCCCGCTACCACCACGATGGCATCGGAATCTTTGAACGAGTTTAAATTGTTCAGCAGGCGGTGTAGGCCTGCAACCCCCACATCTGGAATTAGTTTAACGCCGACTCCTAGGGCGCTGGCGGTGTTCATTGCTTCGCGAGCTACTGGGATATCGCCTGTGCCTGCAGTAAGAAACGCCACCATTCCTTTGGGTGCTATTGCTGCATTTCCTTCTGCCCGTAGAAGGAAGGTGCGAGCGGTTTCATCCAACTCCGCATCTGGGTAAAGTTTTCGCAGGCGCAAGGATTGCTCTGGGTTTAGACGGGTCGCAAAGCAATCTTGTTTTGCCTGGATAAGCCTTGCAACTACCCCTTCGAGCCATTCGGTTGTTTTTCCCTCTGCAAGTATCACCTCGGGGAAGCCACACCTTCGCGCACGGTCGAGATCAAGGTTGGCATAAACTGGCGTGCCTACCTGAGTAGAAGATAGTTGTTCCACTCCCTCGGCAACGCTTAATTTCCCAGAGCGGATTTGTTCTAATAATTGTTCAAGTTTTTCTGAGCCCATTGTTTCACTCTTTTCCTTATTTGAAGGTAAGGAAATTCTAGGAGTCTACAGCTTTTTACCAAGTCTTTTTATGCTTGCTGCTTCACTTGATGATGCTTTTCAATTAGGATTGGGAAAGTTATTGAACCCAACTCGGTTAGAGCGTGTAACATGATTCGACTTGGAATGCTTGATTTTGATACCTCACATGTGGTTGCTTTTGCAGAGCGATTGCTTCATAAAAATGTTCCTATGGATCAATGGGTGGATGGCGCACAAATCGTCGTAGGGTGTGCTGGCGATTCGAAAATAAGCCCCGAACGCATTCCAGGCTATGTTGAAGCAATCAAAAAACTTGGCATTCCCCTTGTTGATAAACCAGAAGAAATGATCGGCAAAGTCGATGGCATGCTGATCGAATCGCAGGAGGGCGGCGCGCATTTGGAAAAGGCACGACCATTCCTTGAAAAAGGAATTCCATGCTACATCGATAAGCCCTTCACCTGCTCTACCGCAGATGCTAAAAAAATCTTCGAACTGGCCCAGGCTAATAAAACAACCGTCTTTAGTTCTTCTTCTTTACGATATACGCCTGAGTTAGTGAAGTTCGCTGCAGATGAATCCAAGGGGAAAATTCATGGCATGGTCGCTTATGGCCCCTGCCCATTGTTTGATGCGAACCCCAAGCTTAACTCCGGGTTGTTTCATTATGGTATCCATGCGGTGGAAATTCTTTATATGCTTATGGGCCCGGGTTGCCAGCGGGTTACCAACACTCACGAAAAAGGTGTTGATGTGGTCACAGGAAATTGGGCCGATGGCAGGGTGGCTACAGTAAGGGGCATTCGTGCGGGGAAATCCGATTATGGCGCACTTGTGTTTACCGACAAAGGTGTTGTCCCTTTAAGCTTGAGCACCAAATATATTTACACCGAGTTGCTCAAAAAGATTGTCACTATGTTCAAAGATAAAAAAGCACCTGTTGATAATGCAGTAACTTTAGAAATCGTTGCGTTTATTGAAGCTGCGAATAAGAGTGGTAATAATCATGGTTCGGTGGAAATGCTTCAGGTATAAGTTTTTTAACTTTCAAAAATAAAGGTAAGTAAAATGAGTAACTTGGCTGCGTGTGATTATTCCGAAGCGATGCAGCGTGTGGGCGGCGATCTTGCTCTGTTGAGTCAGGTGCTGGTGATATTTTTGGACGAAATGCCAAAGATGAAAGCTGCGATCAGGAAGAATGCGGGGGAAGGGAATTCGCGGTTGTTGTGGAATGAATCTCACAAAATGAAAGGCGCAGCAGGTCACTTCGGTGGCGCTGAACTTGTTCATATATTAGAACAAATCGAAGCCTGTGCTAAGAATGATGATTTTCCCGCGGTAATTGGCTTGCTTACCTCTTTGGCGCAAGCCGTTGAACGGTTTAAAGCCTGCGTTTCCCTGTGGCAAAACACTCCAGGCAATACCGTTATCGTGTAAGAGTTACAATTCGTTCTGTAATTTGTGCAAAACTCCCTTTGTGAAATATTGGTCTTTTCATGATGGCCAACCATTGCTATGCACCCACCCTTCAACTGTGGGAGCCGAGGCGGCCTTTGGAAAAACTAAAGGATTTGCCTTAACTTTTTCACGGAAACATTAAGGATGGAGATGTTTAGTATGCGCAAGGACGCGCTCAAAATTTTAATGGCTATTCTTCCTGCATTCCTATGGATTGCTGCTGCGCCCCCTAAGGCAGGCGCGGGGTGAACACCCGTTGGTTGTACGCCAGGCAGTTTGCCTGTTGCTAATCAACCTTATTTCTTCCCGAATATTTTTGGTGGCCAGAATCGAAACATGGTTCCGCAGGCTCAGCCTCCAGTTTTCATGCCTTCGAATTTTCAGCCCCATATACAATCAAATGTACAGGTCCAAGCTCCTGCACCCGTAGCTACTAAGCAAGTGATTAGAGGTCAGGCACCTGATGAAGCAAAGGCCCCTAGCGTGATTAGTATGCCTGCACCCGAACATTTTGGCATTCAAAATGGAACAGTTGCCAAATCCGTTGCGCCTTCTAATCAACAGGTTGATTGGTCCATGGTTCATTCCAGATTGCGAAGCGCAGGGTCTGTTACTTTTCAAAGTGATAAAACCAGCACAGGCCATAGAGTGCTGTGCATGATCCCAGGAAAGCTTCCAGGTTCATTGCAACGATTCGAATCCCATGATGAATCCGAAGCTCAAGCTGTGCAAATGCTTCTCGAAAAATTAAGCGAATGGCAATCAGGCAAGTAAGAGTTTTTCTTACATCCCGATTTTCGATTTAAACTGGGTTAGAAGCTTTTGATAGGCTTCGACCCAGTTTTTGTTTGGTTGTACTAGCCGCTTGAACCGGATCATTTTCGCCATCGCATCTGCTATGGTGAAAGGTTCCTTAATCCCAGCCTGCTTGCGCATATGAAGCTCTAACGAAGCAAAAGCTGCAGTGGCTGCCCCCAAAGCTGGCCCTTCAAACGATTCCAAAGTTGAGATAGGTTTATCAAGCATCGATGCGAGTATTTCGCACATCAATTCGCTGCGTGCGATGCCACCCGAAACAGTTATACGGGTTACTTTCTGTCCTGCTTTTTCATGTGCCTGTACTCCCAAAGTTACCAAACAGGCAAGCGCTTCTAAGGCTGCACGGAATTTTACTCCTGAACCCGTAGGTAGCGCAGGAAGCCATTCAAAGCGGGGCTCGTGAATTCCTAAGCTAGGCTCGGGGTTGGGGAATGGCAGAACCATGGTTCCTTCGCACCCAGGAGAAACCGTGCGTGCTTCTTTCTCAAGATTTACCCAGTCTGGTTTGTCTCCTAATATCTTGTCAAGGAATTGTGCGCCGTTATTGTAACAACGCATCCACAGGTAGGGGCCCCAGTTCAAACGCATAACATCAAGGTTGCCTTCGCTGGGAACGCCATCGGATGAAGAGTTGACTACTGCGGAATTACCTAGGATGATTGCAATCTGCCCAGGATTTGCAGCCCCGCCTCCTGCGAGCCCTGCTTGTTGATCATCCGATGTGGGGAATATCAAAGGTCGCTTTGCAGGGGCGATCCCGTTCTCAAGTGCAACATCTAGAGATAACAACCCCAAGGGTTCGTCTGCATCAACAATGGTGGGAAGTTGCAGCCAGGCAAGTTGTTGGTAAAGTGGGTTTTCAAGTGCGAGGAGCATTTCTTTGCGCCATGCTTTTGTGCGTAGATCCATAATGCCGGTGGAGGCAGCGCAGGAAACGCTGGTGCGGTCAAAAACTCCTGTAAGGTAGCCTGCTGCAAGGCTGCCATGCGACAAAATGCGAGTGGTGCGTTTCCAATCTTCAGGTAAAAGCTGAGTTTCATCTTTTACAAGATGGCTTAAACTGTAGCGGATGGCCCATGGACCACCCGTGTACTCTTTAGCTTTTTGTTGTCCGCCCAAGCGCTTTAAACCAACTTCGTTAAAGTGTGCAAGAGAATGATCATTCCAGCAGATGGCTCTACGAACTTGGAGTAGATCACGGTCGATTCTGCCGGAGGTATGGTGCGTTGCGGAAATTCCCCCTGCGATCCAATCTTGCAATCTTCCTAATTCTTTAAGTCGGTTAGCGATAGCACGGGTAATGCTTCGTGCTTGGCCTTCGAGTTGCATAAGGTTAAGTTCTGCAACGCCGTTGGCTGTCCAGAGATCGGTTGGGATGCGGGCTTCAGCGAGGGTGTTGCCTTCGAGATCGAATGCAAGACATTTGACTGCGCCGGTGCTGAAGTCCCAGCCGGTAATGATTGCGTTTTCCGGTACACATCGGATTGGTTCAGTCATTTCAATCTCCTTATCAAAATAATTATGCTGACAATAAGAAGTAGATTCTTACACGGAAAGCAAGTTGGCTCAAGACTTTGTATTGCTGAAAAGCGGAATAGGTGAAATTTACTAAAGTTAGACTGAGCTACGGAATAAAGACCAAACAGAAGCATAGCCACGGACGAACACGGAATTACACGGAAGGAAGACACAGACATCTTTCAGAGCCGGATGCGTGAGCGACGGTTGCACTCATCCTAGGGTGCAAGATCTAAAGGTTCAAATGGAGGAGTTGCAGTGGGGCTTCACCATTGCAACTCCTCTGTCTTTAAACAAACCCTGATCAATCAATGGTAAGAAAAAATGGTGGAGGTTAGAAACCCCGGGCTAGCGAAGCGAAGGGCCCTTTTCCTGGAGGGAAGAGGGTTGGGAGTTGGGGGAAGAAAGTAAAAGCTAAAGTAAAAGTAAAAAAACAAAGAGAAAAAAGAGAAGGGGAAGAGCGTTAACTTTCTTTTTCATTGCAGCTTTTCTTGATGGCTTATTTGATTACTTCAAGGTAGGCTAATTTGATCTTACCCGCCTTTGGAAGGAGTTTTCATGCGTTATTATTCCTTGATGTTATTTACTGCGATGGTCTTTGTTACTTCTAATTATGCCGATTCCAACTGGACACATTGGCGTGGTCCGGATTTTCAAGGAAATAGCGACGATACACGGGTGCCACTGCAATGGAACGAAAAACAAAATATCCTTTGGAAATCTGCGTTGCCGGGCAATGGGAATTCCTCGCCTATCATTCACAACAACAAGGCTTTTCTGACAGCATCCAGTGATGATGGTTCTGAAAGAATGGTAATTTGCATTGATACCAAGTCTGGGAAAAAGCTTTGGGAGAAAACCGCATCCAAGTCTGAACCCGCAGGCAAAACACATCAATGGAATGGTTTTGCTTCTGCGTCTTGCACCACCGATGGTGAACGCGTTTATGCTTTCTTTGGAACTCCAGGTCTCTTCTGTTACAGCATCGATGGCAATCTTTTATGGAAGAAATCTTTTGGCACTTTCACCAGTGAAGCGGGATGGGGTACTGCAGCATCGCCTTTTCTTTTTGAAGACCTCGTTATTCAAAAT
>Ga0194055_10004442_pt1 | contig 10502 bp, 10 predicted proteins | sample SepL449m_MetaG_FD_155482 | JGI IMG/M metagenome (GOLD analysis project Ga0194055, IMG submission 155482) | Anoxic zone freshwater microbial communities from boreal shield lake in IISD Experimental Lakes Area, Ontario, Canada - Sep2016-L442-9m | ecosystem: Environmental > Aquatic > Freshwater >... | reverse complement strand
CTTCTAATTTAGATTTTCATTCTGTTTTACTATTAAATTTCAAAGAATTACTATGTCATTGTTGGATAACTATAAATAATTTAGAAACCAAAGATGAAATTAAAAAAATATTAAATATTGAAATGTTAGATTCAGAATGTAAATGTTTTACTGGTAGAATAACTAGATTAGTAAATTGTCTAAATGGTTTAAGTGATTTAGTTAAAATTAATATTTCCGATAACCAACAAATAGGAAATATAATAATAATAATTAAAGAACAATTAAGGGATATTTATACAATAGAAAAACATAAAGAGTTAGTAAAAAATGAACTACAAGAAAGAGGTTATAATGAAAATATTATAAATGAATGGTTAGATTATATAGAATAAAAATAAAAAATTGATTTATTATTATATTGTAAGTATCATATAAATATATTTATTAATAAATTATAATGGATGATATAAATTTAATAATATTAGATTTAAATTATAATAATATTGAATTTATACCAAATAAAATACAATATTTAACTAATTTACAAGAATTACATTTAACTAATAATAATATTAAAATTATACCAAATAAAATTAAATATTTAATTGATTTACAAAAATTAGATTTAAGTTTTAATAATATAAAAATTATACCAAGTGAAATACAATATTTAACTAATTTAAATAAATTAATTTTAAATAATAATAAAATTGAAATTTTACCAAATGAAATACAATATTTAACTAATTTACAAGAATTATATTTAGGTAATAATAAAATAACAGTTATACCAAGTGAAATTAAATATTTAACTAATTTAAAAATATTATATTTAAATAATAATAAAATTGAAATTATACCAAGTGAAATACAATATTTAACTAATTTAAAAATATTATATTTAAATAATAATAAAATTGAAATTATACCAAGTGAAATACAATATTTAACTAATTTAAATTTATTATATTTATATGAAAATAATATTAAAATTATACCAAGTGAAATACAATATTTAACTAATTTAAATTCATTATATTTAGATAAAAATAATATTAATAATATACCAAATGAAATACAATATTTAACTAATTTACAAGATTTAATTTTATGTAGTAATAAAATTAATATTATACCAAGTGAAATTCAATATTTAACTAATTTAAAAATATTAAATTTAAATATTAATAAAATTAATAATATACCAATTTCTATAATTAGATGTATAAATTTAAAAATATTTAATTATGCAAATAATGAAATTGAATACATTCCTCTGCAAGTTATTAGATTTTTAAATAGAATTAAAAATATAGATAAATTACAAGTATATAATGATTCACAAAATATACATAATCATTCAATACAAGAATCAGTAAATAATAGTATTAATAATATTATGCAACAAAATTTCATTATTAATGAAGATAACATTATGAATGAAATTTTAAATGATAATATTTTAACAGATAAGTGTAAAGAATTACTATTAGAATATTCTTCTAATTTAGATTTTCATTCTGTTTTACTATTAAATTTCAAAGAATTACTATGTCATTGTTGGATAACTATAAATAATTTAGAAACCAAAGATGAAATTAAAAAAATATTAAATATTGAAATGTTGGATTCTGAATGTAAATGTTTTACTGGTAGAATAACTAGATTAGTAAATTGTCTAAATGGTTTAAGTGATTTAGTTAAAATTAATATATCTGATAACCAACAAATAGGAAATATAATAATAATAATTAAAGAACAATTAAGAGATATTTATACAATAGAAAGACATAAAGAGTTAGTAAAGAATGAACTACAAGAAAGAGGTTATAATGAAAATATTATAAATGAATGGTTAGATTATATTGAATAATCTATTGTCAAACAATTTTTTTTTATCATATCAATGTCATCAGGACCAGGACCAGGACCAGGACCAGGACCAGGACCAGGACCAGGACCAGGACCAGGACCAGGACCAGGAGCAGGAGCTGCTTGCTAGCTTCAGCTATGATAATGTTATTTTAGTAAAATAAAATGTATCCGTATATGGATAATGAAAACTTTGCTTAGTAAAGATGAGAGAACAGTTATTGTTGTGTTATGTAATTATGTAATTATATGAGCAATGACGAATTAATATATATTATTATTTATACTAAAATTGATAATTATGAAAATATTTGAATCAGAAAACAGCTAAAAAAATTGAATTTCTTTTTTATTGTTGATATCATTATTTCTAGTTTATAAAGAAAAATGACAAGTGAGTATAATATTAGTTTTGGACCTAATGAAACAGAGAGTCATGAAGACTTAAAAAGATTATTTAGATACCATTTAAGTAGCCACTATGAGTATGAGTATGGTTGTGATAGTTCTTTAAGAAAACTAGAAGAGTCTATTCTTAAAGAACTAGAGAGTAAAGAGCTGGATATAAATTATTTAAAAATAAGTAACAATTGTATTGATACAGTAAGATGGCCAGTTATTGATATTATTCGTCTGATGACAAATATAAAAACACTTGATCTCTCTGATAATTCTATTCTAGATGAAGAAGAATATTATTCTTTAAGTGAAGCATTTGATAAGTTAACAAATCTCACTAGCATCAATCTTAGTAGTTGTCGTATCAAATATGGTACAGAAATTTTTGAAAACCTAAGAAACTGTACAGGATTGACTCACTTAGATCTTAGTAAGAATTTAATTAGGTCAGGGGTAGAGAGTCTTGCAAAAGCAGAGTTCAAAAAACTAAAATATATTGATCTCAGTTTTAATGAGATCGAACCAGAAGGAGCTACAAGCCTTCTAGAAGTATTACGTTTAAATAAAAGTCTGACATACGTTCATTTTAATGATAATAAGTTAGGACCTGAAGGAGTTAAAAGCCTTATAGAAGTACTTGGTGAATTAAAAGTATTGACTTTCTGTGATCTTAGGAGTAATATGATTCAAGAAGAAGAGCAGATTAGTATAGCTGAAGCGCTAGGACAATCTAGTGTGTTGGTTTAACTAGATCTAGATATTGGTGATAATGATATTGGATCTGAAGGAGCTGCATATATTACATAAGTATTAGCGCAGTGCACAACACTAACTCGTATTACAACTCTGTGACAACTTAGTAAAAAAAATTACTTTATAACTACTGAATAAAAAAATTATGGTATTTAATACAATAGATTGCATCTAAAAAAATACAAGTTCAATCAAAGAAAGATTTGTCTTGGTAACTATAACTCAAATAAGAAACCAAAGATGAAATTAAAAAAATATTAAATATTGAAATGTTAGATTCTGAATGTAAATGTTTTACTGGTAGAATAACTAGATTAGTAAATTGTCTAAATGGTTTAAGTGATTTAGTTAAAATTAATATATCTGATAACCAACAAATAGGAAATATAATAATAATAATTAAAGAACAATTAAGGGATATTTATACAATAGAAAAACATAAAGAGTTAGTAAAAAATGAACTACAAGAAAGAGGATATAATGAAACTATTATAAATGAATGGTTAGTTTATATAGAAAAAAATTGATTTATTATTATATTGTAAGTATCATATAAATATATAATAATAAATTATAATGAATGATTTAAATTCAAGAATATTAAATTTAAGTTATAAAAATATAAAGGTTGTATCTAGTGATATTAAATATTTAACTAATTTACAAGAATTAGATTTAGACAATAATAATATTAAAATTATAGCATGTGAAATACAATTTTTAACTAATTTAGAAAGATTACATTCAGGTAATAATAAAATAACGGTTATATCAAATGTAATACAATATTTAACTAAATTACAATTATTAGATTTAAATCATAATAAAATTGAAATTATACCAAGTGAAATACAATATTTAATTAATTTACAAAAATTATATTTATGTTATAATAAAATAACGGTTATACCAAAAAAAATACAATATTTAACTAATTTACAAATATTAGATTTAAATACTAATAAAATTAATATAATACCAAATAGAATACAATATTTAACTAATTTACAAATATTAAATTTAAATAATAATAAAATTAATAAAATACCAAGTAAAATTAAATATTTAATTAATTTACAACAATTAGGTTTAATTAATAATAAATTAAAAATTATACTAAGTGAAATACAATTTTTAACTAATTTACAAATATTAGCTTTACGTTATAATAAAATTAAAATTATACCAAATGAAATACAATATATAACAAATTTAAAAGAATTAAGTTTAAGTTATAATAAAATAACGGTTATACCAAGTGAAATAAGATATTTAACTAATTTACAAGAATTAGATTTAAATAATAATAAAATTAATATAATACCAAGTCAAATACAATATTTAACTAATTTAAAAGATTTAGATTTAAGTAATAATAAAATTAATATTATACCATATGAAATAAAATATTTAACTAATTTAGAAGATTTCAATTTATATAATAATAAAATTGAAATTATACCAAGTGAAATACAATTTTTAACTAATTTAGAACAATTATATTTAAACAATAATAATATTAATATTATACTAAATGAAATACAATATTTAACTCATTTACAAATATTAAATTTAGCAAATAATAAAATTAAAATTATACCAATTTCTATTATTAGATGTATAAATTTTAAAAGATTTAATTATGAAGATAATGAAATTGAATACATTTCTCCACAAGTAATTCGATTTTTAAATCAAATTAAAAATACAAATAATTTACAAGTATATAATGATTCACAAAATATACATAACCATTCAATACAAGAATCAGTAAATAATAGTATTAATAATATTATGCAACAAAATTTCATTATTAATGAAGACAACATTATGAATGAAATTTTAAATGATAATATTTTAAATGATAAGTGTAAAGAATTATTATTAGAATATTCTTCTAATTTAGATTTTCATTCTGTTTTACTATTAAATTTCAAAGAATTATTATGTCATTGTTGGATAACTATAAATAATTTAGAAACCAAAGATGAAATTAAAAAAATATTAAATATTGAAATGTTAGATTCAGAATGTAAATGTTTTACTGGACGAATAACTAGATTAGTAAATTGTCTTAATGGTTTAAGTGATTTAGTTAAAATTAATATATCTGATAACCAACAAATAGGAAATATAATAATAATAATTAAAGAACAATTAGGAAACAATTCTAATTATACAATAGAAAAACATAAAGAATTAGTCAAGAATGAACTACAAGAAAGAGGTTATAATGAAAATATTATAAATGAATGGTTAGATTATATTGAATAATCTATTGTCAAACAATTTTTTTTATCATATCAATGTCAATGTTAATGTTATTAGCACCAGGACCATGAGCTGCTTGCTAGCTTAATGAGCTGCTTGCTAGCTTAATGAGCTGCTTGCTAGCTTAATGAGCTGCTTGCTAGCTTAATGAGCTGCTTGCTAGCTTAATGAGCTGCTTGCTAGCTTAATGAGATGTCTTCGTATATGGATAATGAAAACTTAGTAAAGATGAGAGAACAGCAATTACTAATTAGTAAAAAATACAAAATATGACTAATTAATATATATTATTATTTATGAAAATATTTGAATCAGAAAATGATAAAAATTGAATTGTTTTTTTATTGTTGATTAAACAATAATTTCTAGTTTATAAAGAAAAATGGAAATACAACGTAATATTAGTTTTGGGTCTAATGAAACAGAGAGACATGAAGACTTAAAAAGATTGATTGAACATTATTTAAGTAGTGAAGATGTGGTTGAGTATGATAGATTTGATGAAATAGTAGAAAAGTCTATTCTTAGAGAATTAGAGAGTAAAGAGCTGGATATAAATTATTTAGAAATAAGTGAAAACTATAATATTGATACAATAAGACATGAAGTTATTAATATTATTAGACTGATGACAAATATAAAAACACTTAATTTTAGTGACAATTTAATACAAGATCAAGAAGAATATTATTCTTTAAGTGAAGCATTTAATAATTTAACAAATCTCACCAGTATCAATCTCAGCTTATGTGATATCACAAACGGTTCCGAAATCTTTGAAAACCTAAGAAATTGTACAGAATTGATTCACTTAGATCTACGTGTAAATTCAATTAGTTCAGGGATCGAGAGTCTTGCAAAAGCAGAGCTAAGAAAACTAGAATATATTGATCTTAGTTTTAATCAGATTGAACCTGAAGGAGCTACAAGCCTTGCAGAAGTATTACGTGTAAATAAAAGTTTAACTCACGTTAATTTTAATTATAATAAGTTTGGACCTGAAGGAGCTACTAGTCTTGCAGAAGTACTTGGTGAATTAAAAGTATTGACTTGCTTTTATCTTACCGGTAATATGATTCAAGAAGAAGGAGCTACTAGTATAGCTAAAGCGCTAGGACAATCTGATACGTTGGTTCAACTAGATCTAGATATTGGCGATGATGATATTGGATCTGAAGGAGCTGCATATATTACAGAAATATTAGCGCAATGCACAGCACTAACTCGTATTACAATTCTGTGACAACTTGATAATATTGAAACAACCAGTCTTAAATACCTGTTAAATCAAAGGAAGTTAAGAAAGAGATTATATTATTTTTGGTAAAGGTTCATCTATAAAGATATTTGGATTATTTGATAAATAAGACCAATCTATTGCTAAACTATCAATATTTTCTTTTAACATATCAATAGCATTGTAATTACCTGATAAAATATTCCAATGGATTTTATCCATATTATCTTTTAACAATTCAATAGCATTAACATTACAACATAATACTCTCCAATCTATATTATTTTTGTATTTTTTTAATAAGTGTATAGCATTTACATTACCTGATAAATGTTGCCAATCAATTCTATCTATATTTTTTTCTAATAAATGTATAGCATTTTTATTACCTGATAAATATTTCCAATCAATTCTATCTAAATTTTCTTCTATTAGTTCTATAGCATTTATATTGTGTGATAAAGAACGCCAATTTATTTTATCTTTATTGTCTTTTAATAATTGAATAGCATTTTCATTTGCTGATAATTGTAACCAATCTATATTATTAAAATTATTTTCTAATAATGTTATAGCATTTTTATTACAAGATAACATACACCAATTTATTGCCAAACTATTAATATTAGTTTTTATCAATTCCATAGCATATTTATTATTAGATAAAAGATTCCAATTAAGATAAGTTTCTCGTTGTGCTTTTGCATTGTTTTTTAATAACTTCATAACATTTTGATTATAAGACATATTATCCCAATTAATTTTATCTTCATTTTCTTCTAATAAATCTATAGCATTAAAATTTAAAGATAACATTTCCCAATTAATATTATTAATAGGAATCCAATCTAATAATATTTTTTTTTTATTATCTAATAATTTCCAATAAAAATTTAAAATTATATGTATAATATTATCATCAAATATTGTTTGTAACAATTTATTAAGAATAATATTAACAATTTTAAATTTTCTTACAGCCCGACTTTCTGGCATAATTATATGTAATAATAAATCATTTTTTACTTAAATATAATTATATCAATTTTTTTCTACAAATATTTATAACTACTGAATAAAAAAATTGATTTTTTAAATTTTATTAATTAGTAGTTATAAGACAAAGACAAAGACAAAGACAAAGACAAAGACAAAAATGTTTGAACAATGCGGGATTGACTTCAATATCGAGAGCAAATATAGGTATGACAGTGACGACAGTAATGATAGTGATTATAGTGATGACTAAATCTAATAATTAATTTATAATTACATACTAGTTAATAATATATTTGAATAAATTAAAATATTCATGCTAAGAAAAAAATTGAATATTTTTATTATTCACTTCTTATACAAAGATAAAGATAAAGATAAAATGTTCTTAACTATTTTAGAATTTGTGTTGTGTTTGAATAAATTAAAATTCAATACGTTACAATTGTTGAGTGAGACCTCGAATGATGTTAAAGATGAAATCGACAAGATACAATTATCTGTAAGATCCAATATATCAAATTTTAATATTCCCCGAACTATAACAACACGTTACAAAATCATTAGTTTAGATTTTACAATGAGGAATATCTCAGAAGAAAATTTAAAAAATCTTCTACAACTTATTCTTCAGTGTAATGCTCTAAAGGACCTTAGTCTCAGAAATAATCAAATTGGTTCAGAAGGAGCTATAAAATTAGCTGCAGTTCTAAGACAATGTGAACGTTTGCGTTTGACTAATCTTGATCTAAAAAATAATAACATTGGTCCGGAAGGTATAAAAAGTCTAGCTTCAGTACTGTTAGCTGACAGACTAACACTAGAGTCTCCTTTGGAGACTGTACTAGGAAAATGTAATTCTCTGACTTCTCTGACTTCTCTGACTTCCCTGGATCTTAGTAATAATAAGTTTGGTGATACTGGAATAAAGTATCTTGAACAACTACTTAGTCAGTTAGGTTCTTTGGCTATTTTAAATTTGAGTGAAATTCAGATTGGTCCAAATGGAGCTGAAAGTCTTGCATCTGTGCTCAAAAAGTTGAGCTCTCTAAATCACCTTGATCTCAGCTACAATAATATTGACTCTTTAGGAACTCAAAAACTATCGCTAATTTTTCCACAGTGCAGCTCTCTATCTCACCTTAATCTCAGCAATAATCAGATTGGTCCTGAAGGAACTAAAAGTCTTGCCGCAGTTCTACCATACTGCGGTTCTCTAACTCTTCTAGATCTTAGCAGCAATCGGATTGGTCCTATAGGAGCTGAAGAACTTGCAGCAATGTTACCGAAGTGTAATGTCATATCTTACCTCTATCTCGAATCCAATTATGTTGGACCATCAGGGGCAAGGAGTTTAGCTAAAGCAAAATCAGAATGTAGCTCTCTAAAACACCTTTTTTACAAAGATTACAAATTGTATTAAAAAGCACAAAATGTTATTGGTGATATTGATGATTGTGAATGTGATTGTGATTGTGATTGTGATTGTGATTGTGAATGTGAATGTGAATGTGATGGTGTTGTTGGTTGATTAATTTGATTATTTTCTTCGTCTTCTTCGTTTTCTACGTTTTCTATGTCTTCTTCATCTTTTATATCTTCTTCTTTTTCTTTTAAACTTTTAATATTTTCTATATCTTCTTCTTCTTTAAGAGTTTTTAATTTTTTTTTATATTTTAATACTATTTCATTTATTTTAAATTCAAAATCTCCTTTATAATCATTAAATTTTATTATATCTTTAGTTGTAAGATATTCTAAAATATTTGTAGATTCTATTTTAGTATCATACTCAGCAATATCATTTCTAATTTTTTCTATTTCTTCAAAATTTATATCATCTTCTTTAATTTGATATATATATTCTAAATTATTTTTTTGTTTTTTATATTTATCTATATATTCAATTATTATATTTTGTTTTTCTCGTAATTCTTCAAGTATTTCTCTATAATTTTTGAAACGAATGTAACTACTTAATATTGTTATTACAATACCTAAAGAAAGTATTAATACATTTATAAGTGTATTAAGTAAATTTACATTAATTAATATTTGATCACTTTTATTAACATTCTCTACAATAATTAATCTTAGTGCTTCAATAAATGTAACAAAAGATGATAATATAAATAATACAAGAGTTATTCTATAATATTTTTTATAATATTTATCATATGCAGCTGTAGCAATAAATAATTTAGTTTTAGTTTTTGAAATACTACTATCAATTTTTTTAATTTGATTTTTAACAATTTCAGGTTTTTTTTGTTTATATATTAAGTCCATTTATATTATGTATATATTTAAAAAAATTGAATAATATATATATTTTAAATAATGTTCATATATTATTTTAAAAAAAAATGAATCCTACTACAGATTTAGAAATATTAAATATTAAATCTATTGATAATAAATATAAAGATACCGATAATGATAGTGAAAATGATGACGATGATGATAATGATAGTGAAAATACCGATCACAAAAGTGATAGTGAAAATGGCGATGACGATAGTGAAAATAGCGATAGTGAAATATCAGATTTTGAATCAGAAAATAGTTATGATACAAAATTAAAAGTAAAAGATAAAGAATTAGAAGAATCAGAAGAATCAGAAGATGAAGAATTAGGAGAATTAGAGGATTATGAAACTGATATTGATTCAGACGAGCCATATTCAGAATATTCAGATTCAGAAGAAGATAATGATATTCAAGAATTAGAAGACAGTCTTTTTGATACTGAATTAAATGAACAAAACGATTCGGAATCTGAATCAGAAAAAAATGAAGATAAAATAATAAAAGAAATATCTTATTTACAAAATACAACCGTTACAAAAAACTTGATATTTCTTTATAATCAAAGAAATATTCAATTATCCAATAATTCTCTATTACAATAACATACTACAAAAATATATTACTGGTAAATCACTATTGAAGATAATACAAGTTTATAGAGACGTGTAACTCGCCTTATTTA
>Ga0194055_10004441_pt1 | contig 10503 bp, 4 predicted proteins | sample SepL449m_MetaG_FD_155482 | JGI IMG/M metagenome (GOLD analysis project Ga0194055, IMG submission 155482) | Anoxic zone freshwater microbial communities from boreal shield lake in IISD Experimental Lakes Area, Ontario, Canada - Sep2016-L442-9m | ecosystem: Environmental > Aquatic > Freshwater >... | reverse complement strand
CGGTGACCTGTTCATCGTCCGCGTCGCCGGCAACACCGCGGCCGACCCCCTCGTGATCGGCAGCATCGAGTACGGAGTTGCCGTGCTGGGGGCCAACCTCGTGTTCGTCCTCGGCCACAGCGAGTGCGGCGCCGTGAAGGGCGCCATCGACGTGGCGACCAAGGGGGCGACCCTGCCCGGCGACATCGGCCAGGTGGTGGCCCCGATCGTCCCGGCGGTGCAGGCCAATCTCGACAAGCCTGCGAACCAACTCCTCGAGTCGTGCACCCAGACCAACATCGAGCGGGCCATCGCCCAGCTGTCGGCGGTTCCCCTCCTGCGGGATCTCGTTTCCCAGGGCAAGCTCATGATCACCGGTGGCGAGTACGAACTCGAGAGCGGGCACGTCGACCTGGTCAAGACCGGCTGACCGGAGCGTCGTTCAGTCGCGCTTGCGCAGTTCCTCGGCCTGTCGTTCGAGGTTGCGGAAGTAGTCGCTCTCGGTGATCTGGGTGATCTCGTCCGCGACCTTGCTGTGGTCGATGACCACCTGGAGCCGCGACACCCGTTCACGCAGCAGGCGCTCGCGGGCGACGACTTCGGCGGCCATCCTGCGGAACGCCCGGGCCAAGCCACCCACCTCGTCGCGGCGTGAAGACGCGGCGTCGAGCGCCTCCGGGTCGAACCGGTCTTCTTCGAGCGCCAGGGCGGCACCGGTGAGATCGCGGACTGGCCGCACGATCCGACGGCTGATGAGGAGACCGATCGCCAGCCCGATGACCAACACCACGAGGCTCACCAGAACCTGTTGGAGTGCGAGCTGGTCGGCCGACCGGTGCAGCTGGTCGGCCGAAACCGCCGAGACGAGGATCCAGTCGTTGGACTTCGCCGTCGACACGCCGAACTGCCACCCGGTGGTGGAACGGCCGAACCGAGCGGATCGCTCGACCCGGGCGATCCCGCCACCCTTGGGGGCGGTGGCGATCAACTCGCGGGTGAGGGAGCGACCCCACGCCGTGTCGGCGATCCGGGACACGCCGTGGCCCGGGGGGCTCGCCACCACCGCGCCCTGGCGATCGATCACGAAGAAGAACCCGGTCGAGGCGAAGCGGACCCGCTCCAGCGAAATCCCGAGGTCCTGCTTGGCCTGCGTTAGTCGCGTCGCCGCTTCGGCGGCGATGTCGTCGAGGTAGACGCCCGTGCCCACGACCCACTGCCAGGGCGCGTAGTACGTGACGTAGCTGACCTTGGGGGCGGGGACCGATGCCCCGACGCGGGTCCCCACGTAGTCGACGTAGCCCGATCCCGGGCCGAGCGCGACCTGCTGGAACTCGCGGAAGAACGCCTTGCCATTGGGATCGCGGTAGTCGAGCATGTCGCCCCGGAACGTGGGGTTCGGCTCGACGATCGACACCATGTCCGGAGTGAACGCGAAGAAGTAGTCACCCGCGCCGTAGCGGTAGTCGAAGAGCATCTGCTTTCCGACCTCTTGGGCGTTCGCCAGGCTGATCTCACCGCGCTGGGCCGCCCCGTTGAGCTGGTCGAGTGCCGAGACCTGCGCGTTGGTCAGGTCCTGCAGGAAGGCTTTCCGGGTGGCGAGCGTCGTCTGCTCGTAGCGATTCGTGTCGGTCCGAGCCTGGTCGACGATCTTCGCGACCGACCGGTGGGTGTTGACCGTGGACTCGTTGTTCATGGACTCGGTGTTGGAGCGGACGGTCGTGGCCGCGAACCCGGCCGTCACGACCGCGCTCGTCGCGAGCAGCACGATGATCAGCACGGCGAGCCGCCAGGACAACGACGACCACCGAGCAGACCGGACCGGCTCGGCCGGAGGGTGGTCGGAACCCGACGCAGTCGCGGGTCCCCGATCGCTCATCGATCCAGACCGAAGGCGCGGGTCAGGGCGTCAGCCACCAGTTCGCGTGCCCGTGATGCGCCGTCGAGGGTGGGGGCGAACTCGTAGAAACCGTGCATCATCCCGGCGAACTCCTCGTGGACGACGTCCACGCCGGCCTCCCGGAGACGTTCGGCGTAGCGCGCGCCGTCGTCGCGGACGGGGTCGACCTCGGCGTTGACGATGAGCGCCGGGGGGGAGCCCCGAAGGTCGTCGCACCCGAGCGGCGAACCGCGCCAGTCGTCGGCGGGTGCGGCGTACTGCTCGTACATCCAGACCACGTCGTCGGCGGAATACAGGGGTGCGTAGGCGTGCTCGACCATCGACGGCGACGACATGGTGGCGTCGATGGTGGGGTAGAGCAGAACCTGGAACACGGGCCGGTCGGCCCCTTCCCGGCGGGCCAGCAGCGCCAACACCGTGGCCAGGCAGGCTCCGGCGGAGTCACCCATGACCGCGATCCGACTCCGATCGGCTCCGATCTCGTCGGCGTGGCCCGTCAGCCAGCGCAGGGCGGCACGGGCGTCGTCGACCGCAGCCGGGAACGGGTGCTCGGGTACCAGCCGGTACCCGACGCTCACGACCAGCGCTCCCACGAGCTCGACGACCGACTCGCAGATGCAGTCGTACCCGTCGAGGGTCCCACTGACGAACGCGCCGCCGTGGAAGAAGAGGACCACCGGGAGCAGGGCCCCGTCCCCGGCGTCACCGGAGTCCGGGACGTAGATCCGCACGGTCACCCCGTCACCGATCGCGACGTCACGCCGCGACCCCGGTTCCGGCGCCCGACCGGGAACTTCGCCCGCACCGGCGAGGGCCGCGAGGGCACCGGCCGCGTCGCCGTGTCCACGTCCACGCCCGGAGATGACGGCCGACCATTCCTCGCCTCGCGGGCGCTCCTTCGCCCGGACGAAGCCGCCCCGACGGAGGCCCGCCAGACCGGCGCGGACCTCGGATCGGGGCAGGTCCAGACTCTCGGCCACCTCGTCGAGGGTCGAGGCTCCCGCCCGGCTCAGGTGGGAGATCAGCCCCAGGCCGAGGTCGTCGAGCGACCAGGTCCCGGCGAGGTCGAGCCCGTGGCGCCGGATCTCGGCAATGCTGCGCCCGGCGAAACCGCCGCTGCCCGATCGCAGGATCCGTTCACACAGGGCATCCGCCTGGGGGTCAAGCACCCGAGGATTCTGCCACGAACCGCCGGGTACGCTCCAGACGCCGAGGAGGATCACCGTGGCCAGCATCGTCTCCATCCATTCGTTCCGCGGGGGGACGGGCAAGAGCAACACCACCGCCAACGTCGGGGCGCAGCTGGCCCTGGGCGGTGCCCGGGTGGCGATCGTCGACACCGACATCCAGAGCCCAGGCATTCACGTCCTGTTCGGCCTCGACAACACCCCAGGACCGAGCCTCAACGAGTACCTGTGGGGATCGTCGGGCATCACCGAGGTGGCGATCGACGTCACCGACCGGATCCGTGCCCACGCCGACGTCCCCGAAGGCGGAGCCCTCCACCTGGTCCGCTCGAGTGTGAACGCCAGCGACATCGCCCGGGTGCTCCACGAGGGCTACGACGTCGCACGACTCAAGGACGGGTTCCGGGACCTCGCCGAAGGCCTCGACCTCGACGTCCTCCTCATCGACACCCATCCGGGTCTCAACGAAGAGACCCTGCTGTCGATCATGATCAGCGACGCGCTGATCCTCATCCTGCGCCCCGACCGTCAGGACTTCGAGGGCACGGCGGTCACGGTCGGTGTGGCCCGTCGCCTGAAGGTCCCCAATCTCATGTTGGTGCTCAACATGGTTCCCAGCGGTGTCGATCTCGAGCACCTCGCCGCGGAGATGGCCGCCAACTACGACGCCGAGACCGTCGCCGTGATGCCCCTGTCCGAAGACGTCGTCCGCAACGCGTCGGGCGACCTCTTCTCGCTCGTCGAACCGACCCACGAATGGTCGCAACAACTCCGGGCGATCGCAGACCGACTCGCTTCGGCCTGAGGCCCCGCACGCCGTGCTCGTCCCGAGCGGGGCCGGGGGTCGGTGGCGAACGCGCCAACGTTCCTCGGGGTGGTGGAGGTGATGGGACTTGAACCCACGACTTCTACGTTGCGAACGTAGCGCTCTACCGGGCTGAGCTACACCCCCGAAGGAGCCTCCAACCTAGCACCGGTGGTCTCGGGTCCGCCCACGGACCCGGTCACCCGGTGACCGAGGTCGAACCCCTCGTGTAGCCGGTTCTCGTGGTGGCGACGGTGAGCGTGGACTGCTGGTTCTTGTTGAGGCCCCAGACCGTCACGAGCACGTCTGATCCCGACCGGGGACCGACGCTCACCGTTCCGCTCGTCGCGCTGTAGGCCCACGTGTACGCCGCATCCCAGTTGGTCACGTGCACCGTGAAGCTCGTCGTCGACGTCCGGGTGACCGGTCCGAGGATCGGGGTCCACGCCGCCAGAGGAGCCGTGCCCGTGACGTCGGTGGCACCCGGCAGATAACTCGGATTCGTCGCCGTGATGTGGACCGAGGCCGACTGCGAGGGGGAGAGCCCCGACACCGTCACCGGCCGCGTCGAACCGTTGGCGGCCCCGAGGACCACCGACCCGGCGGTGACGGTGGCGTTCCAGGTGAAGGTGGCGCTGTAGTTGGTGATGTTGAACGTGAAGCCCGTGCCGGTGGAGACCGGTTGGCTCGTCGTGGGGATCCGGGCGCTGCCCACCGCCGACGACGCCACGGTCGCCGAACCGTTCGTGTAGTTGGTCCGCGTCGTCGCCACGGTGATGGTGGCGGTCTGGCCCGGGCTCAGACCGTTCACCTGCAACGGGAGCGTCGAACCCGCTGCGGTGCCCTTGGTCACCGTCCCCAGGCTGGTCGTCACGGCGTAGGCGAACGCCGAGCTGTAGTCGGTGATGTTCACGGTGAAGCCGGTGGGGTTTTGGACCGGGGTCGAGAAGGAGACCGTCTTCGCCGCCCCGAGCGCCGCATTGGCCGTCACACTGGCCGAGCCCGTCACGACCCCCGGGCTGGTCGTGGTCAGCGTGACCTTGGCGGCCTGGTTCGGGGTGAGACCCGTGACGGTGAGCGGGAGCTTGGCCCCGTTCGCCGCACCGACGTTCACCGCTCCCGCCGTGCTGGTCGGAGTGAAGGTGAAGGTCGGGTCGTAGTCGGTGACGTTCACCGTGAACCCGTCGGGGGTCCGCACCGGCGTGTCGAACGTCGGCGTGAGCGCCGCGGTCGTCGAGGCGGTGCCCGTGACGACGCCCGACGTCGTGGAGTACCCGGGCCGGGTCACGATCACCTGGATGACCGACGACTGCCCCGGGACGAGACCGGTGACCGTGAGGGGCAGGTTGGTCCCGGCCGGCAGGCCCACGGTCAGGTTGCCCGCCGATGCCAGGTACGAATAGGTGTTGGTCGCCGCGTAGTTGGTGAGGTTGAGGGCGAAGCCGAACCGGTTGGTGACCGGGGTCGAGAACTTCGGCGCCGTGCCGGCGTGGTCGACGGTGACCGTGTAGGTGGTCTTCTGGCCGTTGGGTGCGGTCACGACCACCGGCACCACGGTCGGCAAGGTCCACGAGAGCGAAACGGGATTCGAGTACTTGCCCGGTGCGACCACCAGGCCATTGACGGTGACCGTGGAGCCGGGGGTGGTCACCGTCGGCCGGAGGTTGACACTGGTGGACGTCCCGAGGTTGGGAACGGTCACCGAGTAGATCCGCATCGGCGACGAGAACTTCGGTGACAGCGCCACCGACGTGGTGCCCGTGACCACGCTGAGGGCCGAGAGGGTGGACTGCGTCGCCACCATCGGGACCGGGGCCGCCGCGCCGAACTTCACGAGCGCCACGTCGTAGACCGTCGTGACGAGACCGTCGGGACCCGTCACGGAGAAGCCGGCCGTGACCCCGGCGGGCAGGGGCGAGATCGCCTGGAACACGTAGTCGGTCGCCGGACCGGGGAGCGCCAACACGTCTTGGGACGCCGCCACGTCGGACGGGGAGAGGAAGACGAGCTCGCGGACCGTGCGGAGATCGCCCGGCCGGAGGGTCCCGGCGTCCATGAACGGCGCCAGCGCCGTCATCGACGAGTAGCCGGGGCCGCCGTCGCACGTGGTGTCGGCGTTGGTGGTGAACCGGACCCCGCCCGACGTCACCACCAGACAGACGTGGAGCATCGCCCCACCGTGCACGATTCCCTCGCCGCCGGTCACCGTGAAGGTGTCGTCGCCGGGCCCGCCGAGGAGGATCGTCCCGCCGGACCAGGTCGTGGCGTTCGGATCGGTCGCCGTGTAGCGCTTCCAGCCCGGCGTGTTGCGGAGGAGCGGTGTCAGGCCCGTGATCAATCCGGGATTCCGGAGCTGCTCGGAGGCGAACGTGACCGGCCCGGCCAGGTCGGCGGTCAACGGCGCGTTGAGGTCGACGGTCGTGGTGGTCACCCCGTTGACCACGGCGACCGCACCCGGCCCGATCGTGGTGGCGTTGGGGCTGATCCCGTTCCCCGTGGCGATCATGCCACTCACGATCTGGGTGTAGGTCCCGTGGATCACGAGCGTGGTGGAGCCGCGCTTGCCCACCGCGAACGGGACCGTCACGTCGGTGGCGAGGCCACCGAAGAGCACGTCGTTGCCCGGACCCCCCGAGACTCCCTCCACCCCGAGGAGCGCGTCGGTCGGGCTGTTGCGCGGGTTGGGGTTCACGCCGCTCAGGTCGGTCCAGACCGCGGGCTTCACGGTCGGTCCGTTCTCGAAGCGGACGATGCTCTCGTAGGTGACCCAGTCGAATCCCTGCCCACCGACGATCAAGTCCGGGACCGCGTCGCCCGCACCGACGACGTCGTCGCCCCCGTCTGCGGAAACGATGTCGAATCCGCCACCACCGATCAGCACGTCGCTCCCACCGCTGACCATGACGCCGGCACCGGGGATGGCTCCGTTGTCGCCGTTGACCACGTCGGCGCCGTCGAGGCCCTCGATCCAGTCGTTGCCCTCAGCACCCTGCAGGAGAAGATCGGCGCCGACCCCACCCTGGATGTAGTCGTCGCCCGCCTCGCCGATCGACGAGACGATGCCGCCCTGGCACTTTCCGCAGTGCTGGAAGTCGCTGCCGCTGTTGCCGTCGACGGTGTCGCCGGCCTGACTCTCCCCGGAGTCGATGGTGTCGTTGTTGGCGCCGCCCTTGAGCAGGTCCTCACCCGGCCCGCCGATCAACACGTCGTCAGCGCCGTAGCCGTCGATCAGGTCTCCACCGCTCGCCCCGCCGTCGAGCCGGTCGGGGCCGCGGGTGCCGAAGATCGAGTCGTCACCGGCACCCCCGGCCAGGTGGATGCCGGCCGGCGAGTTCGGGTCGGCGAAGCCAGTCACGTTGTCGAGGCCGTTGTGGATCAACGTGTCCGACAGCGGGTCGACCCACAGGGTCGACGGTGCGCACGCGACGTCGGTGGGCACCAACGCCGCATCGCGACTGAAGGCGCAGTCGGCGATGCCGAAGCCGGGGCTGACCATCCCCAGAATGCCCGTGCCGGACGCAGCCGACCGCGCCGGGCCGGCCGACGGGGTGTTGCGCCGGACGATGTCGGTGAGCTTCTGAGCGGGGATCTCGTCACCCAGGTTCCGGCCGGCCAGACGGCCGAGGTAGTAGAGGCGGTCGCTGTCTTGGAGTGCGAGCATCTGGTTCTGGAAGACCAACTGGAACGTCGGACCGAACATGGGCGGGGTCAGGGGTTGCTTGGCCGGGTTCTCGGCCAGACCACCGATCCAGAGGTCCACGTCGTTGATGCCGGTCTCCACGCCCTGCCAGGCACCGCTCGAGGTCATGAACGCGAATCCGTCGCCGCCCGAGGCGGACACCAGCGCCGTGGCGGCGGCCCGACGCTCCGCGATGTTCGGCTCCCGGGTGACCGACCCGGTGGCGCCGGTCGGGGTGCCCGTCCCCGGCGAGCCGGTGATCGCCACCGGGCCGTCGGCCATGAGCGCCGCGGTGGACGGGTAACTGACGATCGCCGAGGGTGCGTGCGGCGACGTGGTGGTGACGGTGAAGGTGTTCGACACCACCGCCGAGACCACCGCGTTGGTCTCGTTGTACTTGGTCAGGCCACTCACCGTCACCACGTCGCCGACGTGGATGCCGCTCGCGCTGGTCACGGTGTAGGTGACCGCGAGGTTCGAGCCCGACGTGGTCACCGCGGTGGCCCCCGTCACCGCCCCGATGGTCACCGGTGCGGTGAGCGACGGGTGGGTGCCGTACGCGGCCACGAAGTTGACCCCCGACTCCGGATACCGCAGCGCGTCGACGAAGTACTTCCAGGACGCGTAGGGCTGGAGCGTCGGCGCGTTCTGGGCCCGGAACTGGTTGAGCGTGGGCAGCCCCGTGTCCCGGCCGCGGGTCAGGTTCAGCGCGCCGAGGTCGAGCGGCAGCCCGAGCAGGTTGTTGCGCACCGCGTCGGTGACGAACTCGTCGATCTCGTTACCGCGCTGCGACGACATGCCCTGGGCGAAGGCGGCCGCCGAGGAGCCCGGCGAGTAGGGGTAGCCGCTCGGACCCGGGTCATTCACCTGGACCTTGCCCAGGAGCGCCCCGTCGGTCGACGCCACGGTCGACGCGCTGCTCGCCGAGTTGGGCGTGGGCGGCAGGGCGACGGCCCCGGACGCGTCGCCTCCCGGGTACCGGGTGGAGATCGAGAACGCGGTGGGCGTGTGGCTTCCCACCACGGCACTGGTCTGGTTGAAGACGGCGGCGTCCATCCCCGTGACGGTCACGATCGCCCCGTCCGACGGAGGCGTCTCACCGGCGGCGAGCGTGTACGTGATGGTGGAACCGCTCTTGGTGGCAGAGGCGATCGTCATCGGCCGCAGCAACCGGGCCTGCGGTGGATCGGTGAAGCCATCGATCAACGACACGTCCTGGTTGTTCGCCGGGTCGTAGTAGGTGCCGGGATCAGAACGCGCCAGCGTCTCGTCGAGCATCGAGTGGCCTACCCGGTAGACCGCGCTCGCGAACTCGGCGGAGATGGCCGGGTTCACCGACGGGTTGTACTGCAGGAACACCTGCAGGTTCGGGGCGATCCGCCGGATGAACTCGTCGAAGGCGAGGTGCTGGTACTCCATCTCGGTCACGAAGCGGGCAGCCTGGTACAGGCGCTCGCCGTTCCACTCGTTCCGGAACGCCGTCGTCACCATCGGATCGTTGGCGAGCAGGTCGGAGATGTCCTGGACGACGGTGTTGTGCTCCGAGTGAAACGTGGTGTGCACGGCGGAGAGGCCGATGTTCTCGTTGACCCTCCCGTCGCCGGCGACGTAGTGGGTGTCGAGCGCCTCGTTGTCGTAGTAACCCACCGGACGGACGTCCCACGAGTTCACGACCGTGTCGGCGTCGGGAGCGAGCGGGGCACGGGTCTGGGCGTCGAAGGGCACGGCCGACACCATCGTGTCGTCGATGAAGGCGTGCCCGGTCCCGACGGCGACCCAGTTCGACCCTGACTGCCCCGGCAACGAGGTACCCCCGGCCGGCTTCGCGCTGGACTTCGCGCCGGTGCCGATCGGGTTGGCCGCGGTCCCCGACGCCCAGACGTAGCTGCTCCCGTTGGAGAACAGCACCATCGGCATGCCGCTCGTGCCGGGGATGAACGTCCCGTACTGGTCGGTGGCGACGACCGGGATGCTGCGGGCGTCGTAGTCGGTGAGGCCGATGCCGAGCAGGCGGGCCTGGGCCTTGATGTCCTTCCAGGTGGCGAGCCCGCCGTTGGCCCGTTCGGTGTCACCCGTGGCGTGGGTGAGCGTGCCCCCGACCGTGCGGTTGGCGTTCCACGCCGGCGGGAGCGTGGTGTAGGCCAGGTCGGTCCCCTCGAGCAGCCGCCCGTCGGCGGACGGGAGACCCGTACCCGCCGCGAACGTGTACTCCCGGACGAAGAAGTTCTGCGCGGGGTGCGAGCCGTACGTCTGGCTCTGGTCGACGTAGGGAGTCGTGTTGTTGATGCTCTCGCCGTCGGCCCCCGCCCCGCGCGTCAGGATCATGAAGTTGGGCGCGCCCGGGCTCGGGACGTAGAGCGGGTCGCCCTGCTGCAGCGGGATCAGCACCGTGGCCCCGTTCTTGGGGATCAGGTCGAGCCCGTGGTCGAAGAACTGACCGAACAGCGTGAACCACGAGTTGTACCCCGCCGACACGTTGTAGTCGGCGGTGACGTTGGGGATCTCGTAGACGCTGCTGACCTCACCGGTCGTCGCGTTCACCGAGTTCGTGGTCTGGGGCCCGGTGCCGTAGAGGGTCGAGAACGCGTAGGCGGACGCCGCCTCGGCGGCCGGGTTGTTCGTGCTCTGATCGGCGATCAGGTTCGAGATCATCCGCGTGGTCGGATCCGACACCGAGTCCGTCGGGTTCTGGTACGCCCGCTGGGCCGGGCTCAGGGTGTACGGGTTCGTCCCGAAGATGCTCGGGGTGAGCCGGGTGAACGTCTGGTCACCGGCCCCCCAGCCGGCGGTGTCGGCGGGTGCCAGGGGCTGGGAGTACCCGCTCGCCGGCACGCTCTCGGCGGTGACGTTGGTGATGTTGTTGCACTGACCGTCGACCTGACGCACGCCCCACGGGTTGAGGTTGCTCCAGGTGTAGACGTCGGACAGGAGGGTCTGCCCGTAGGTAGGCGTTCAG
>Ga0194055_10004439_pt1 | contig 10504 bp, 8 predicted proteins | sample SepL449m_MetaG_FD_155482 | JGI IMG/M metagenome (GOLD analysis project Ga0194055, IMG submission 155482) | Anoxic zone freshwater microbial communities from boreal shield lake in IISD Experimental Lakes Area, Ontario, Canada - Sep2016-L442-9m | ecosystem: Environmental > Aquatic > Freshwater >... | reverse complement strand
GCCTGAGTCAGGCAATGAGAATCAATCTTCAAAAGATATAGAAGAACTCACCTCTGTCGTATTAAGTTCTGCCGAAGTTTCAACCCGCTCTGCTGCCGTTGCCGCTGATGTGACGCGTGAATTGCGACAAACCATGAAACAAATTCGTGACGATCATAAAAGCAATGTGTTGCAGTCGCGCGTGATGTTGTTTGGTATGTTGGCCTTTTTGTTAATTGCATTAGGAACATTTTTTGCCATCGCAACGCGCATGCAACAAAATATTCGTCAACTCGACGCCATTGCATTGGCAGTGGGCAAGCGAGTTGTTGAGCTTGATGCAACGGTGGGCACATTTGTAAACACCAGCAACGCTTTTGCAGAGTTGGGCGATAAGCTTGAAGCGGTTGACGCACAACAAGACAAAATCGATCACAAATTTGAAGAGATCAATAAAACTTTGGCTGGTGCTGCGACCAAAACTTCTGACACAACCATGGATGCCATTAAAGCAGTTAAGTTGTTGGATGATAAGTTTGTGACCTTGCAAAAACAATTGACTGCATTAGAGGGCAAGGTTCAAACCGTTGCGACGCGACCTATTCTAATGCCACCCGCGCCCGTGGTCAACACCAATCAACAAGCAGTGATTGCAGAAATTCAAAAGCTCAAAAAAGACATGGAAGCATCTAATGCCAAATTGATGAAGGAGCGAGCAGAGCCAACGCCTGTCAAGGCTGCACCTGTTCGATTGCCCGAACCTAAAAAGCCCGCTGATGCAAAGGCCACCGAGGTGAAGGCTGTCCCTGAACCCAAACCCGAATCCAAGCCTGAACCCAAAGTGGCCGAGACACCAGCACCAGCACCTAAGCCTAGAGACAATCGGGTTTACTTTCCAAGACCCAACGATGCTAATTAATACAAATGAAATTGATCGGCTCTCGCTTTGTCCCAGTACAAGCGAAAAATATCGGGTAGATCTTTTTTATTCGTGAGTAAATCACCCGCTTTAAGTGTTGGAAATAAATCTGACAAAGGCTTGGTCTCAAACTCACTCATACGACGCGAGAAGTGATGCAAATCTAAATCTTTGGGATTGTGTAAGCCTGCACTTTGTAACAATTCCATCAACGATTCCAATGTGTGGTGATGAAAATTTTTCACGCGTTGGGCTTTGCTCGATACGACCAAGGCGAGTTGTCGTTTAGGGTCTTGCGTTGTCACACCAGTGGGGCAATTGCCCGTGTGACAAGTTTGCGCTTGAATACAACCAAGAGCAAACATAAATCCACGTGCACTGTTACACCAATCGGCACCCATAGCCAATGTTCTTGCCAAATCAAATCCACTGATGACTTTGCCACTGGCGCCCAAGCGAATCTGATCGCGCAAACTGGCACCAATCAAAGTGTTGTGAACCAAACGCAAACCTTCGAGCATGGGCATACCCATGTGATCTGAAAACTCCAAAGGTGCGGCGCCTGTACCACCTTCTGCACCGTCAATCACAATAAAGTCAGGAAGAATCTTTTTCTCCAACATAGCTTTAACGATGGCGAACCATTCCCATGGATGACCGATACACAACTTAATGCCAACGGGTTTTCCGTTGGAGAGTGTGCGAAGTTCTTGCACAAAATCCAATAAGCCTGTGGGAGTTGAGAATCGACTATGAACCGAAGGTGAAACACAATCAACGCCAACGGGTACCCCACGCGCTTGGGCAATTTCTGGTGTCACTTTGGGTCCTGGCAATACACCGCCATGACCTGGTTTAGCCCCTTGACTGAGTTTGATTTCAATCATTTTCACTTGTGATGAATTGGCATTCTCGACAAATTTTTCTGGACTGAAGTGACCGTTTTCATCTCTGCACCCAAAATATCCCGAAGCAATCTGCCAAGTCAGATCACCACCGTGAACCCTGTGGTGCTTAGAGATAGAACCTTCCCCCGTGTCATGAATAAAACTGCCCAATCGAGCACCTTCGTTCAAGGCCATGATGGCATTAGCGCTGAGCGCACCAAAGCTCATAGCTGACACGTTAAATAAACTGATGTTATAAGGTTGCAAGCAATCGGTGCCTCCTACTTGCGCGCGAAAGTCATGACTGTCAATAGTGGTTGGTGCAATCGAATGCGTGATCCACTCATAGCCTAAAGCACGAACATCGAGTTGCGTACCAAAGGGGCGCTTATCCGACTCACCTTTGGCACGTGCATAAACGAGTGAGCGTTGAGCGCGAGAAAAAGGTGTCGCCTCTGATTCGTTTTCAATAAAGTATTGGCGAATTTCGGGTCGAATAAATTCGAGCATAAAACGCAAATGACCGATGATGGGGTAATTGCGCAAAATTGCGTGATGTTTTTGTAATAAATCAAAAACACCAACACTACTTAAAAACAAAAACAATAAAAAGAGTAAAAAACCATGCCCGCTGGCAACCCAAATTAAAAATGTTAAACACAAGCCTGCAAGGCTTGCAAAAAAAGCGGTGTATCGAACCGGGTAATATTGATTCAGTTGGGCTATCACGGTTGGGTCTCCTGAGGGCCTAACCGCTAATGGCTAGGACTGATCTTTTTTAAGGTGGGAAGCAAGTCGTGCTTGCGCAAGAGCTGAAACTTCAGCCCTCAATCTTGCCATAGATAATTGTTGATCAGCTGCTTGTTGAATATCTTGCAGATCGTGCAAAATGGTGTGACGCAAACCATCAAGCTCTTGATCGATTTCATTGAGCTTATTTCTTAACTCTCTTTGCTCACTCATGCGTTGACTCAATCGATTAACGCTTGATGCGATAACGCGCCAGTTGTGCGTTAAATCATCGAGTGCTGGCTTTTCCAATTGCTCAAACAACTCATCAAGCAAAGGATCGTTGATATTGACGTCTGTGGAAGCGGCAGACTTTTGTACCTGTGCCCAACCCACACTTGGATCGTATTGTTTAAGGCCTCGAAAGGATAAAAATTTCTCTTGATGCATGGTTTAACTCCATCATCCCAGCTTGGCAGTGCCACTGCGAGTAAAACGCTTTAGAAAATCAGGTATGCTAATTCCGCGTGATGTATTGGCATCTATCTCTTCACGGATTTTTCGTTGGCGATGGCGGCCCAAAATGGAATACTGAGCCGCGCCTGGTAGGGTTTCTAAAACACCATTGCGATGTCCAGTTTGCATGGATAGACTGATTTGCGCTTTATTAAATGCAGTGGTAGGCGGTACCAATTTGGGTACAGCCGATTGATTCATGCGAATTTCTCTTGCATCACAAATGGCTTGCGCAAATTCTTTGAATGAGGTGCCACATTTGTCGTCGGAATTCATCAAATAACCGCGCTCGTACAAATCGCGAGCTGTTTGACCTTCCAAGATGGGAGGGGCCAACATAAAACTCACAGGAAAACGCTGTTTTGAAAACACGTCCGAATTAATTTGTTCGGGCAACACGCGTGTGGGGCAAACCACCAACATCGGTCGTCTAACGGCTGTTGAATCAAATACCCAGCGTTGACGATTTAAAAATCCTGCAGTCGCTACGAGTTCAATTTCTGAAACCGATGTGGGCACAAGCACCATATCAAATTCAAACATTAATTCGCCCGCAATGGAGTCTGACCAAGTTAAATCACAAAGCAAAATTTCACAAGCACTTGCAGCTCTGCGCATTTGTAGTCGTGCTTCAAAAATGGGTCGATTACCACCTTGATCAACGGGTAGCGACAAATGTTGCACATCAACGCCCACATTATGAGCACGCCTGAGCCAATTGCTTGAAGAACCGTGGGGATCCCAATCAATCAATGTTGTGGATTGGCCCAGATGCTGGCAGAAATAAGCAACCAAGTTAGCGGAGAGGGTGCTTTTCCCAACGCCACCTTTTTGACTGGTGACGAGAATTTTGAATGCCATGATGTTGTCCTTTTTCATGTCAGCCGAACTGGCTTTCATGCACTTTTTCAATCAAGAAATAAAATTAACAAAATTTCGTAAGCGGATGTGGATATTAGCTTTTTTCCAATTTATGTCAAATTTTGTGGCGACGAAACAACCTCCTTTTTGGTGTCTTCAAACTCAATCGAATAGGCAAAAACAAGGTATTAGAAAAAATATGTACTTTTATACTCTTTATGGATTTTTTTTAAGATCTTAATAGCTCAAAAAAATGTTGAATTAAAAACTCCAGCGTGCAGTAAAACCCTAAGGCATTCTTGATTTTTTTGCCCCATGATATACGCCATTGATCAACAACAAGGGGGCGTTATGTACCACAACATCATCTTGGCATACAACGGTTCAGAAGTGGGTCAGCAGGCCTTATTGGCCTCTAAAGAATTAGCCACTTGGGGGCAGGCGAGTTTGCATTTGGTCGCTGTCATGCCGTTTAATCTCAACAGCGTGGTTGCAGAAGGCATTGTCTATTCGGCACAAGAAGAAAAATTACAACGCGAGTCTTATCAGGCTGTACTCGAACAAGGCTTGTCTGCGTTGGAGGCTGATGGCTACAAAGCAACGGGTGAATTGCTAAGCGGTGACCCCGTCAATGAAATTTGCGAATGCGCTCGTAAAAAGAAAGCAGACTTGATTGTGGTAGGACACAAACACCGCGAAGGCTGGGTGCAGCGCTGGTGGAGTGGCTCTGTTTCTCAATCCTTGATTGAAGAGTCGCCTTGCAGTGTGTTTGTGTCTATCTCTCAATAATTTATTCTGCTTTTGCGCCAGACTCTTTCACTACTTTTGCCCACTTCACAATTTCCGACGCTTGATAGCGTTGAAGCTCTTCTGGCGTTGAGAGCACTGGATCGAGACCCAATGTTTTGAGTTTTTCTTGCACATCGGGAAGTTTGAAAACTCTCACGACTTCTGCTTGCAATCGATCCACAATGGGCTTGGGTGTACTGGCTGGCGCAAAGATCGCAAACCAAGTTGTCGCTTCAAAGCCAGGAATGGTTTCTGCAACGGTGGGCACGTCAGGGGCCGCGTTTGAACGCTTGGCCGTGGTTTGTGCAACAGCACGAATCTTTCCTTCCTTGGCCATGGGCAAGGCAGAAGGCATATTGTCAAACATGAGTTGAATACTGCCGCCGATCAAATCGGGTATTGCAAATTGACGGCCCTTGTACGGCACATGCTCCATCGTCGTACCGGTCATTGATTTAAACAACTCACCCGATACATGCACCGAACTACCAATACCAGGTGAGCCAAAAGATAATTTATTGGGATTGGCTTTGAGGTAGGTGATAAGTTCAGCAACCGTTTTAACTGGCAAATCATTATTTACAACCAATAGATTAGGGGCCGATGCGACCAATGAAACAGGTGAGAAATTTTTCACCATGTCGTAGGGCATTTTTTCATACAAGGCGCCGTTGATTGCGTGTGTGCCGACGGTGCCCATCACAATGGTGTATCCGTCACCTGGAGATTTCGCGACAAAATCTGCGCCAATATTTCCACCTGCACCTGGTTTGTTATCCACAATCACCGATTGACCCAATTGCGCTTTTTCACTGAATAATCGAGCCAAAATATCGGGAGCTCCACCACTGGGAAAGGTCACCACCAATCGGATGGGCTTTTGTGGAAATGTTTGTGCACTAGCTTGCGTTGCAGACACTAACGACAAGAGCATCCATGAAGCCATCAGAATCGAATGGAATGTACTTTTAGAAATTGAAGATAAGCGCATGAACTTCCCCTTAAAAACAAAACATGAAAATCAAATTGGAGCTTGTTTTACAGCATTAGCCTCTTGGGGCGAACCCGTGTTTAACCCTAAAAACATCTTGTTTTTTAGTATTTGTTGATGAAACAGCGCCAACATCGGTTAGTCTTGAAGGTATGACGCACAAAGTATTACCTCATCTCACACAAGCCAAAGCGCCACTCACCCGGGCGATCACGGCAATCAATGAGCACGGCGCAGTCCAAAACATTGAAGTGCCAGCTGAGCGCGCCCTCACTGTGTATGTCGATAAAAAAGAAATCGTCACACTCATGACCTTGGGCGCATACCCTGAGTGGTTGGTGTTGGGATATTTGCGCAATCAACGATTAGTCGAACAACTCAATGAGATGGAATCTATCACCGTCGATTGGGATGCAGGTGAAGCGGGCGCGGGCGTTGCTGCTGTCAAAACAAAAAATGGACTTCAAAATCTTGCAGAAAAAACACAGCACCGTGTGGTGACAACGGGTTGCGGGCAAGGCAGTGTGTTTGGCGACTTGATGCAAAATTTAGATGATTTGCAAATGCCCGAGAGTCAAATCACTCAAGAGCAGTTGTATCAAATCATTAACGCCATTCGATTGCAAGAAAGCACCTATAAATCTGCTGGGTCGGTGCATGGATGCGCATTATTCAATCATCAATCGCTTCAATTGTTTGTTGAAGATGTGGGGCGACACAATGCCATCGATACATTGGCGGGATGGATGTGGTTGCAAGATATACAATTTGACGCGCCTGTTTTTTATACGACGGGGCGACTCACCAGCGAGATGGTTTTAAAATCAGCGCAAATGCGTGTGCCTATCGTGGTGTCCAGAAGTGGCATCACAGAAATGGGTTTTGTCATGGCTGAACAATTAAATGTTTGCACCATTGGGCGAGCTACCAACAAACACTTTTTATGTTACACAGCTGGCCATCGATTGGTTCATCAACCGCATCTGGCACAGTCTTCTATCAAAATCACATGATCAAATTATTTCGATTGGCTTTGCATTCTGCTTGGCGAGATGCACGTGCGGGTGAATTGCGTTTACTCGTTGTTGCTGTTGCTTTGGGTGTTGCGTCTCTCACGTCGGTTGCATTTTTAGCCGATCGCATTGAAGGCGGATTGCAACGTGATGCACGCAAACTGTTAGGTGGTGACGCAGTTGTTGTGACTGACAAACCACCGCCCGCTGTTTTGTTTGAAAAAATTCAGTCATTGGGTTTGAAAGCCAATACCAGTATGAGTTTTCCAACGATGGCTAGAACCACACAAGCACAAGGATCAGCCAGCAAACTCGTTGCGCTTAAAGCGGTGCAAGAGTCTTACCCTCTCAGAGGTCAACTCAAAATCATGGCGCCACTTGATACCCCTGAGCAAAGACCTGCAACGGTCACGCAATTGGATAACGCGAGTGAATACGACAGGCCTGCTGTTGCAACAAACCAAATTCCTGCTGCTGGTGAAGTGTGGGTAGAACCTGGATTGCTTGAGGCTTTAGATATCAAGCCAGGTTCAGATTTGCAATTGGGTGAAAAAACTTTTCATATCTCACAAGTACTGATGTATGAGCCCGATCGCGGTGCAGGTTTTATGAATTTTTCGCCTCGTGTATTGATGAATGAAGCTGACGTTAAAGCAACGGGATTGGTTCAGCCAGCAAGTCGAATCAATTGGCGCGTTGCAGTTGTGGGCGATTCGGCCAAAGTTGATGCATGGGTCACATGGGCGCAGTCGTGGAGCAAACAAGCCGATGTAAAAGGCGTACGTGTTGAAACCTTAGAGATGGGGCGCCCTGAGATGCGGCAAACATTGGATCGCGCAAGCAAGTTTTTGCATTTGGTTGCGTTGTTAGCCAGTTTATTAACCGCAGTGGCCGTGGCATTGTCTGCACGAACTTTTGCAAGCAAACACTTAGACGATTGCGCGATCAAAAGAGTTTTAGGACAAAGTCAACGCGATATGACAGGTGTGTTTGTGATTGAATTTATTGGTGCGGGATTATTAGCCAGTTTAGTTGGATTATTAATAGGCTACGGCGTTCATAACGCATTTGTTGCAATGTTAGAGGGCCTCGTAGAAACACAATTACCAGCACCCACATGGCAGCCGATATGGCAAGGCTTGGGTTCTGGACTCACATTGTTAATCGCATTTGGCCTGCCACCTGTATTGCAGTTGTCGCAAGTACCGCCGCTTCGCGTGATTCGCAGAGATCTCGGTCGTATTCAACCCGCTTCTTGGGGGGTGATGGGCTTGGGTCTTTTGGGTTTTAGCGCCTTGATGATTGTGTTCAGTCGAGACTTGTTATTGGGAACGATGGTCGTGGTTGGTTTTGCATTCGCATTAATTCTTTTTGCATCGTTTGCATGGGCTTCGTTGTGGTTACTCAAAAAATTTATCGCACAAAACAAAGTTCCACATTGGTTGCAAATGGCAACACGCCAAATATCATCAAAACCTGCTTATGCAATGGTTCAGGTGAGCGCTTTATCGGTTGGATTATTGGCCTTGATGTTATTGGTTTTGCTTCGAACCGATTTGATTTCAAGTTGGCGCAATGCGACACCTGTTGACGCACCCAACCGATTTGTGATCAATATTCAACCTGAGCAATCGCAAGAGTTTTTAAAAGCAATTCAAACAGCGGGTGTGCAACGATACGATTGGTACCCCATGATTCGTGGCAGACTCGTTGCCATCAATCAAAAAAACATCACGTCTTCAGACTTTAAAGACGAGCGTGCACAACGTTTGGTCGATCGTGAATTTAATTTATCCCATAGCGCACAAGCGCCTGCACATAACAGCATCGTTGGTGGTACATGGTTGCCAGAAGAAAAACAATCCATCAGTATCGAAGCGGGCATCGCCAAAACACTGCAAGTTCAATTGGGAGACTGGCTTACGTTTGATATGGCTGGAGTGATCATGCGTGCTCGCGTCACATCAATTAGGCGTGTGGATTGGACTTCGATGCGCGCCAACTTCTTTGTGATGTTTCCAGTGTCACAAATGCCTGAAACAACCATGACTTACATTGCAGCCTATCGTGCGCCTTCTCAAAAAGGATTTGACAACGCATTGGTGAATCAATTTCCTAATATCACCAATGTGGACATGGGAGCCACGCTCAATAAAGTACAGCAAGTATTGAATCAAGTGATTCAAGCGGTGGAATTGTTATTTGGATTTACCTTGGCGTCTGGTTTGTTGGTTTTGTTTTCTGCCGTAACTGCAACGCGCGAAGAGCGAGCGCGTGAATACGCGATTCTTCGTGCTTTGGGTGGCAGTAATACCTTGCTCATTCACATGCAAAGAGCCGAGTTAATTGGTGTGGGTGTGTTGGCAGGATTTTTGGCGTCGCTTGTTTCGATGGCAATGGCTTGGGGTTTGACGCATTTTGTTTTTGAATTCAGTTGGCAGCCCTCATTACTTTTTCCGCTAGGTGGCATGTTGGCTGGCGCTTTATTGGCATGGCTTGCAGGTTGGTGGGGTCTTAATGACATATTAAAACGTCCTGTGATTGAAACCTTGCGACAAGCCGCCGAATAAAACTAGCCGCCTCTTAATAAAACCAACAAAGCGCCTGCGCCACCTTCTGCGGGCTTGGCTTGTACAAATGCCAGGACTTCATTTTTTTGAATCAGCCATCGCAAAACTTTGTTTTTGAGGACGGGCGTTTTGCCAGGCGACCCCAAACCCTTGCCATGAACCACACGAACGCACCGTACACCTTTGCGAACGGAATCTTTGATAAATTGACTCAAGGCTTCGCGTGCTTCATCCGATCGCAGTCCATGCAAATCAATTTGACCTTGCAAGCTCCAATCGCCTTTGCGTAGTTTTTTGATTACGTTTGCACCAATACTTGTTTGGCTGTAACTCAAATCACCATCGGTATCGAGCAAAGTAGACACATCAAACTCATCGCTCATGCTTTCTCTGAGCGCCGATTGCTCGTCTAAAAGTTGTTGCTGAGCCTTGGGCTTGGGAGGATCAGGGCTCAGATCGACGCGCGCACCGTGTTGGATGGGTTGAATATGTCCAACTGCTTTTTGGAATAAATTTTTTTCTGCTTGAGATTTTTTGAAGGTGAGTTCTTTGGCTTTTTTCTCTTCCGCTTCTTTTTGTGCTTGTTGCTCGATTGTTTTTTTGAGCATACCCAAATCTTGTAAAGATTTTGCTTTCACAACTCACCTCTTTCTGCCATGGAATAAGAGAGTCCAGGCGCCACAATCACATGATCAAGAACTTTGACGTCAACCATTGCTAAAGCACTGTTGAGCGCGAATGTTAACTTTTCATCCGCTTGCTAAGGCTTTAAATGGCCGCTAGGGTGATTGTGCGACAAGATTACTGTCGCCGAGCTCAACTCCAAAGCTAATTTGACGATTTCTTGCGGATAGACTCTGGGTTGGGTCAGTGTGCCCACAAACATTTCTTCAAATTGAAGTAACCGATTTTGCGCGTCGTGAAACATGACGCCAAAAACTTTGCGGGGTCTTTTGCCGATGCGTAATTACAAAATTTTTTTGGCCGTATCGGGGCAAGTCATCACATCACGCGTTCGTAACTGTTGGTAGCAAACGCGCATTGAAAGCTCTAATACAGCACATTTGTGCGCGTCTCGTCTCACCGCCCAAGCCTTTGATCGATTGCAGGGTTCTGGGTATCGTTTGAAGCAAGCCCGCAAGGCCGTCAAATCGGTCTAAAAGGTGTTGAGAAAAGCTTAAAACGCTTTGCCCCAAAGTGCCCGTGCGCATCAAAACAGCCAACAATTCGGTGTCGGTGAGGGATTCAGC
>Ga0194055_10004438_pt1 | contig 10504 bp, 3 predicted proteins | sample SepL449m_MetaG_FD_155482 | JGI IMG/M metagenome (GOLD analysis project Ga0194055, IMG submission 155482) | Anoxic zone freshwater microbial communities from boreal shield lake in IISD Experimental Lakes Area, Ontario, Canada - Sep2016-L442-9m | ecosystem: Environmental > Aquatic > Freshwater >... | reverse complement strand
TCTGTTATCGCTTCAATCGCCGCTTTCACCTGGAAGAAATGACTGGGAGAATCCTACGGGCCACCTGCAACTGCAACGCAAGGCCCGAGCGCATCCTGAGGAGTGCGGAGCTTGCTACCTAATCAAGTGCGGGGATCGATACAGGATTATCATACCTAAGGCAGGGAGAACTGTTGGTTCACAATTTTGGAAGGTCCGTCTGGCTGATCGGCAGTCTAATGGTCGCTGCGATAGACAGTAGCGGGGGTTGAGCAGAATGCCGCATAACAAATCGCTGCAGCGGACATTTGACCCGCCACCCATTTTTGCTGTCGCAAAAACGGGCGTCGCCTCAAATGCCGCTGAGCTCAGGCGTTATTCAGAATGGCAGCGGGCAGACGTACCGTGCAAGCTGAAGGCGATAGATAACTGCTTTTTGTGACTGGCCTACAGGGATTTCAACTCTGACAGAAAGATCAATCTGTCTAGCCTCTGTCCGGGAAGTACGAGCAGCTCTGTAGTCAGTCCATTTTGCAGGTATAGGCTTGCCATTCCCTGTCTCGCCAAGCCCCTGATGCGCCGCGCGAAGCAGCTCTTCCCCTGGCCGCTGGCGCTGGCGGCAGCACTGCAGGGCTGCCTCAGCCCGGTGGTGCCGATCCCTCCCGCCAGGGCCGTCTTGGTTTCGCCCGCGGCGCAGGGCGGCGAGGCGATCCCGCCCGAGGTGATGGAGTGGTTCATCGGAGCCCAGCAGGCTTATGGCGAGGGGGAGCCGGCGGAGGCCCTGCGGCTGCAGCGGAAGGTGATGGTGTGGCTGGAGGCCACGCCATCGGCCCGGCCGCACTTCCGGGCGAAGTCGTTGATCAACCTCGGCCTCTGGAACGGGGCCCTCGGCCGCCATCCGGAGGCCCTTACCGCCCTGTCGCAGGCGGAAGCCATCTTGCGGTCCCTGGCCAGCGGCAGCGCCGAGGCGCGCCAGGATTTAGCCAAAGCGCTCAACAACCAGGGCGTAAGCCTCAACGCCCTGGTCCGCCGCGGAGAGGCGCTGGTGGCCGCTCGCGCCGCGGCAGACCTCCTGCGCAAGGAGCTCCGCGCCAACCCCGCCGCCCAGCGAGACCTGGCGGTGGCGCTGCTCAATCAGGGCCGCTTCAGCGACTCGGCCCGCCAGGCACTGCCCCCCACCAGGGAAGCCGCCGCCCTGCTGCGGACGCTCGCCCAACGCGATCCCAACGAGCGAGCGAACCTGGCGCGCACCCTGATGCGCCTCGGCGAATTGCACGGCGAACTCGGTGAGCTGCCTCAGGCCGAGGCCCCCATTCAGGAAGGGGTGGCCCTGTGGCGCCAGCTGGCAGCCAGCAACCCCTCCGCGCGAGCAACCATGGCCAAGGCCCTGCGTCTCCAGGGTTAACTACTGGGGGGGCTCAACCGCCACCCGGAGGCCGTGGCCAGCAATGCCATGGAGGTGGAGGTGCGGCGCCAACTGCTGGCGGAAGACCTTGGCCAACGCGCCGCGCTGGCCGAGGCCCTGGTGCTGCTGGCCCACCGCCACACCCAGCTGGCCCAACCGCAAGCAGCCCTGCCGGCCAGCCGTGAAGCGGTGCGGCTGCTGCGCGACCCCCGCCCGGCCAGCCCCGCCGAGCAGTGGGCCCTGGGCCTTGCCCTGAGCGGTCTGGGCCTGAGCCACTCCGCGCTGGGGGAGGCCCGTGATGCCCTGGCGGTCAACCAGGAAGCCGCGGCGATCCTGAGCGAGCCGGCCCGGGCCATCCCCGCAGCGCGGGCCGACCACGCCACCGCCCTGAACAACCTCGCCCTGTCCTACAGCGCCCTCGGCGCCCGCCGGGAAGCGATCGCGCCAGTGGAGGAGGCGGTGGCGATCTGGCGCGCCCTGGCCCGCACCAACCCCGCCCAGCAAGCCGATCTCGCCATCGCCCTCAACAATCTGGGCAAGGCCTACGGCGAACTCGGCCACCATCAGCGCGCCCTGCCGCACCTGCTGGAAGCCATCGCCCTGCTGCGGCCCCTCAGCCAGGCCCGTCCGTCCCACCGCGCCGACCTCTCCCAAGCCCTCAACAGCCTCGGCTTTCTGCGCCTGCTGATGGGCCAACCCGCCCAGGCTCGGCCCCTGCTGGAGGAAGCGTTGCGCATCCTTCAGCCCCTGGCCGCCGAGAACCCCACCCTGCGCGGTGAGCTGGTGCGCACACAGGTCAACTTGTCCAACACCTTGGCCGAGCTTCAGCGGCTGCAGCGTTTGAAGAACTAAGACCGCTTCAAGGCCACCGAGGGCGCAGCGGCCTCGGTCACCGCCCGAGGGCCGGAACAGCCGGGACAGCGCCCCGCAAAGCGGCGAACGCCAACAGCACAGCCATGCTCCAGGCGAAAGACTTGACAAGTCAATCGTCTGGGTTCATGGTAAAGAAACGAGGCGCAACTGTACCTCGGCAATGACAGCCCGTCATTCCACCCTGCTCACACTCGGATCAGGGCATTCGGGTCTCAGCGTTTTCACCACGCAAAGGGACGCGGCCCGTCGCGGGTCAAGCTGGCGGCAGCCGCTGCGGATGATGCGCAGCCCAATAAAGGCATGAAGGAGGAGAAAATTCAATTCGATCATCCAGGGTTGTGTTATATCGACGCGCATCATGGATTAGCAAGTATCGGCTTCACACACTCCGCCCTTGTATTGAAATACAAGCAGATGCGGCCGAACCGTTAATCGAGCAGCCCTCACACTCTGGGCCTGCTGTGTTCTTAACCTGTTGATGAGCTGCTCATAAACTTCACCACCAGAAGCAGTCTTATCATGCAAGCGAAAGAAATAGACTCAAATGCCTCAGGAATAATCTTTGACGGCCCCTAAGGGCTGGTGATCCAAAAAACATCCACAATGCGCAGGCATTTCTCACCTCCCTGAAAGGAAAACGGTATGGCTATCAAGGCTGGCGACATCGCCTTCGTAGGCGTCAATGCAACGAATCCCGATCAGTTAGCCATTCTTGCGCTGAATTCTATTACGGCTGGAGATAGCTTTTACCTAACCGACGGAGGTATCACAGGGAGCAGTGGCGCAGCATCGGCTTACTTTCGCGCATCCGAGGGATTTCTCCAGTACACGGCACCAGCGGGAGGGATCCTCGCGGGTACCGTCATCCTGATCAACGCTGGCGATACAAGCGCTACACCGCCGGTGCCACTATCGGTTTCACTCAATGGAGGTGGCTCAGCTGGTTCCGTAACCCTGCTCGCAAACAGCGGCAATGCCACGAGCAACTTCTCATTTTCAACCAGCGGGGACTCTCTCACCGCCTATCGCGTCAGCAGCGGAACGCACCTCACAGGAACTCCGACCCTCATCGCATTCATCGGCTTTGGAGTGACCCCCTATGGCTCAGGCAATGCAAGTAATTCCAACCTGCCCACCATCACCAATGGGCAGGTTCTTAATGTCGGCAACTTAGATAACGCGATTTTCACGAATGCGGCAAACGTTTACTCGCAGTCGATCTCGGCACTCAGCTCAGCAACCAATTTCACTGCTCGTGACACCACGCCGTTTGATCTCTCGACCCTTGCATCAGCCCCTGCTGCACCCACGGTGAGCCTTTCACTGAGCAGCACCACTGGCTCAGAAACTGGACAAACTATCATCACCGTTACGGCAACAGCATCGAGAGCTGTAACCAAAGACCAAACCGTTGCGCTGGCTGTCACAGGCTCTGGCATCACCGCAGGGGATTACAGCCTCAGCAACAGCACCATCATCATTGCCAGTGGCAGCACGAGCGGGTCGGTGACCTTCACCGTGGTGGACGATGCTCTGGTCGAAGGCACAGAGACCGCCACCCTCACAATCAGCAGCCCGTCCAGTGGCATCACCCTCGGCAGCCCGGTGTCGCAAACGATCACCCTCACGGACAATGACAGCCCGCCCTCCGTGACGCTGTCGCTGAGTGCTGTATCGGGCTCGGAAGCTGGTCAGACCATCATCACCGTAACAGCCACGGCAGCAGCTGCTGTGGTGGGCAGCCAGACGGTGGAAGTAGGAGTTTCCGGGAGCAATATCACAGCAGCCGACTACATTCTGAGCAATAGTCTGATTACGATCAGCAACGGTCAGAGCTCGGGTTCAGTGACCTTCACCGTTGCCGATGACGCTCTGTTTGAAGCCACTGAAACCGCCACCCTAACGCTCAGCAGTCCCTCGACAGGAATCAGCCTCGGCAGCAGCATCAGCCAAACGATCTCGATCACAGATAATGAGATCCTGATCACCGAGATACACCCCTCAGGCAACAGCAGCAGCTACAACGCCGATTGGTTTGAACTGAGCAACAACAGTGCCAGCGCTGTGAGCCTGGTTGGCTGGAGAATGGATGATAACAGCAATGCATTCGCAAACTCAGTCGCGCTGCGTGGCATAAGTTCTATTGCCGCCGGTAGTTCGGTGATCTTTTTAGAGAGTGATGCAGTCGGCTCCAATGATGCCACCATCCTCGCTAACTTCTCTAGAGCCTGGTTTGGCACAAGCACCCCACCGAGCGGCTTCCTTTTCGGCTTCTACGGCGGCTCGGGTGTAGGGCTGAGTGCCTCCACAGATGCGGTGAATGTGTTTGATGCCGCTGGCAATCTGGTGAGCCGTGTCAACTTCGGCTCTGCCTCATCCACAGCAAGTTTTGACAACAAGTCTGGTGCCTCCCCTGTTTCAACACTGAGTGTGGCTGGGGTGAATGGGGCCTCCTTCTCTTTTAATGGCGCCGAAACGGGCTCTCCTGGTACAACAAGCAATTCAACCCTGCCGACGGTTTTGATCGCCAGCACCGATGACAATTCTGCTGAAGCAGGCTTGAATCCTGGTACGTTCCGCATTGCCCGAACCGGCGCGGTCACCAATGCTCTTATCGTTACCTATACCGTAGCCAGCGGTAGTGGGCAGGCCAGCGGTTCTGATTACACGCCGGTTCTCAACGGATCGGCAACGATCGCAGCCGGACAATCGTTTGTCGACATCACGATCACGCCAGTGGATGATTTGCTGGTGGAGGGCCCAGAAACCATCGTCCTGACGCTGACAAGCAGCAGCACCTACAGCCTGGGCAGTGCAACGGCTAGCGTTACCATCACCGATAACGACATCGCCACAGCTACGCCCACGATTCAAGAGGCGGCCAGCACCACCCCGTTCCTGAGTCTGCCTGCAACTGGCAGTGGCGCCGCGAGCGGTGTGATCAATGATCCGACAGATCCCGCCCAAACTCTTGGGATCGATTTTTTGATCGCTGATGCGGATACCGATGTCAACAGCCTCACGGTAACGGTGAGCAGCAGCAACAGCAGTGTGGTGAGCAGCAGCAATCTGAATCTCAGTGGCTCGGGTGCCAGCCGCAATTTGAAGATCAGCCCCAACGGTGTTGGCTTGGCGGATATCAGCCTGAATGTGAGTGATGGTATCAACAGCGCTGCCTATGTGATCCACTACGCCGCATCCGCTGCCTCGGTTTCTCCCAGCAGCACGCGTTTCTTTACGGGCACCAGTGATGCCTCCACAGCAGTAGCGATCGACAGCCAGTTCATGCTGGTGGCTGATGATGAAAATCAAGTCCTTCGTTTGTATGACCGCAGCAATTCCGGTCTGCCGATCGCTGGGTTCGACTTCACCTCCTCCCTTGCGCTCACAGACACCTCAGGGGGTATGCCGCGTGAGGTTGATCTGGAGGCATCGCTGCGTGTGGGTAACCGCATCTATTGGCTGGGTTCCCTCAGCAACTCCAGCAGCGGTGATTTTCGCCCTAACCGCAATCGCCTGTTCGCCACGGATGTGTCAGGCAGCGGGGCGTCCACCAGCCTTAGTTATGTCGGCCGCTATGACAATCTCAAGGCCGATCTGATTGGCTGGGGGGATGCCAACGGCTACAACTTCACGGCCAGTGCAACCGCGGGGGTCATCCCTGAAGCGGCCGATGGCAGTGGCTTCAACATCGAAGGGTTAACGATCGCACCGAATGGCACAACGGCTTACCTGGCTTTCCGTGCTCCCAAGGTTCCCACCGCAAGCCGCGCCAAGGCCTTGATCGCGCCGATCACAAACTTTTCAGACCTAGTGACCGGTTTGGCAACAACCGCCAGCATTGGCGCTGCCATCGAACTGGATCTCGGCGGCCGTGGTATTCGGGAAATCAAGCGCAGTTCCGGTGGTGATTATCTGATCATCGCTGGACCAGCAGATACGGCCACAGGCACTGCCCCCAAGGATTTCCGTCTTTTCACCTGGAGCGGTAATGCAGCGGATGCCCCTATTCTGCGTTCGGCGGATCTCACCTCCTTGTTGGCAGGCGGCAGCTTTGAATCGATCGTGGATCTACCCACCAACCTGAGCAGCAGCAGCCAGATTCAACTGTTGGTGGACAATGGCGACACAGACTTCTACAACAACGGCACAGCAGCCAAAGAGCTGAATCAGGACAACTTCAAAAAGTTTCGCGGTGAATGGCTCACCTTGGGCACCCCGGCCTACACCCTGCCGGTGGGTGCCCTTTCCTTGAGCAGTGCTTACAGCCAAAACTTCAACTCCCTGATCAGCAGTGGAACCACCACCTGGACGAATGGATCGACCTTGAGTGGCTGGTACACCTCAAGAACCGGAACTGGAACTTCAATCGTTGCCAATGATGGCAGCAGCACTAGCGGCAATCTGTACAGCTACGGCACAACGAATAACCCCGATCGCGCCCTCGGCTCCGTGGGTTCGGGCAATGCCGCTGCCGGCGACTTTTTCTGGGGTTCGCGCTTCTTCAACGACACGGGCAGCACGATCAGCACCCTCTATATCAATTACGCTGGCGAGCAGTGGCGAAACAGTACCGCAGCGGCACAGACTGTTGATTTCCAGTATCAACTGGGCGCAACAAGTCTGAATGCCGGAAGCTGGACCGACTTCAATCCGCTTGATTTCACCAGCCCTGTGATTAGCGGCACCGCTGGTCCGCTGAATGGAAACCTCAGCACCAACCGAACCATCCTCTCGGGCAGCCTGAGTGGTTTGTCGCTTGCTGCTGGCCAGGAGATCTGGCTGCGCTGGTCGGATTCGAACCATACCGGCAACGACCACGGTCTGGCGATCGATGATGTGCAGGTCTCGATCAATCTTCTGCCGGGAATCTCGATTTCAGAGTCGGCTGGAAGCACGAGCGTGAATGAGCAAGGTGCCACCACAGACACCTATACGCTCACTCTGAACACCACCCCCACAGCCTCGGTCAGCATTGTTGTTGCGGCTGCCGATAATCAGACCCGTCTCAGCACGGATGGCATCACCTTTGCCGCGTCGCTCACCCTCAGCCTCAGCGATCAAACCCCACAAACCATCACCGTAAAGGCGGTGGATGACGCCGCAATTGAGGCCTCGCCTCACCAAGGGGTGATCACACACATGGTATCGAGCGCCGATAGCAACTACAACGGCCTCTCGGTTCGCGCAGTAAACGTTGGCATTCAGGATAACGACGTTGCGCCCCTAGTCACAAAGATCAGCCAGATCCAGGGTAGTGGCTCCACATTCAACTCGACCTACGGCGGAACGCAGACGATCGAGGGAATCGTGACACGAGTATTCCCTGGATCAACGAAGCTGAATGGCTTTTATGTGCAGGAGGAAGCAGCCGATTCCGATGGCAACGCCGCCACATCGGAGGCGATCTTTGTTTTTGATTCCGCCGGTCTGTTCACGGGGAGTCAAGGCGACAAAGTGCGCGTCACTGGAAGCGTTGGTGAGTACACATCCAGCAGCTCCAACATTGCCGGCACCGGCTCCAGCAGCCTCACCCAGCTGTCTGCTCTGACGAGTGTAGTCAACCTCGGTGCGGCTTCACTGCCGGCCTTAACGAGCGTGACCCTGCCGATTGCGGATGTTTCGCAATTAGAGCGCTACGAGGGGATGCTGGTGGAGATCAGCGCCGGCAGCAACCCACTGGTTGTGACCGAAACGTTCAAGTTAGGACGATATGGCCAGGTTGGCCTTTCGGCTGGGGAGCGCCTCGGGCAGTACACGCAGTTCAACGCACCCAGTGTGAGCGGCTATGCGAACTATCTGGCCGATCTCCAGGATGGATACATCATCCTCGATGACGGCAGTACAAGCCAGAACCCTGACCCCGTGATCCATGCTCGGGGGGGTCAGCCCCTCAGCGCCAGCAACCCCCTGCGCGGCGGCGACACGATCACGAGCATCACCGGTGTTTTGGATGAGCGCTTCGAGGGCTATCGCGTGCAGAGCGGTAGCGGCGCCAACTTCGTGGCCAGCAACCCCCGCAGCAGCACAGCACCGCCGGTGCAGGGAACACTAAAGATTGCCAGTTTCAACCTGCTCAATTACTTCAATGGCAATGGCAGCGGCGCAGTGGGCTCTGACGGCGGCTTCCCGACAGCGCGTGGCGCCAACAATCTGGCGGAGTTTGAACGGCAGCGTGCCAAGACGATCGCGGCCGTTCTGGGCCTGAGCGCCGACATCATTGCTTACAACGAACTCGAGAATGATGGCTATGGCTCCTTAAGTTCGGCTCAGCAGCTGGTGGCAGGCCTTAATGCCGCCCTTGGTGTCAACGCTTACAGCTTCATCACGCCATCGGCGGGCTTGCTGCAGCCCGATGGCCGCTTCGGCGGTGATGAGATCAGCGTTGGTTTCCTCTACCGCAGCGATCGTGTCCGCCAGGCGCCTGGCTCCAGCGCTGCGGCGCTTCAGAGCGGCAGCTTCGACCAGGGCAGCAACCGCATTCAACGCCCCGCCCTGGCTGTGAGCTTCGAGCGCCTTGATGCCGGCGTGGCGACCGGCGAACAACTCACCGCAGTCGTTACCCATCTCAAGTCGAAGGGCAGCAGCGCCGGCGGCAGCGGCGATGCCGACGCTGGCGACGGTCAAGGCCTCTCCAACGGCAGCCGCACCCGCGCCGCCGCGGAATTGGCTGACTGGCTCGCCTCCTCTCCCACCGGCCTCAACGATCCGGATGTGTTGATCCTCGGCGACCTGAACAGCTACCTGAAGGAAGATCCGATCACCACCCTGGCGGCTCGGGGCTATCAGAGCCTCTACGGGCCTGATTCGTATTCGTATCAGTTCAATGGCCAGTGGGGTTCGTTGGACCACATGTTGGCCAGCGCCAGCCTCGCTGCCCAACTGGGCAGCGCCCGTAAGTGGGCGATCAACAGCGATGAAGCGGTGGTGCTGGACTACAACACCGAATTCAAATCTGCCTCACAGATCAACAGCTTCTACAACGCCGATCCCTTCCGCAGCTCCGACCACGATCCGCTCCTGGCTGGCTTTCTGCTCAATCCTTCCAATCGCGGTGCCGCCAGCTTCACGATCAGCGGCTCTCCGGTGGTGGGCCAGACCCTCATCGCCGCTCTGGCCACTTCCGATCCCGATGGGGATGGTGTTTTCACCTACCACTGGCAGACCTCTGCCAATAGCAACGACTGGACCGTGGTGGGCACGAATAGCAGCAGCTACAGCGTCGCGCCCGCCGATGAAGGCAAACAGCTGCGGCTGGTGGTCTCCTACACCGATCTCAAGGGCTTTGCCGAAACCATCACCGTGGCTGCAGGCACGGTGCCGCTGATGCCCGATCTGGCGATCACCGCCCTCACGCCATCCCAAAGCGAAGCGTCCATCGGTACCACCGCCTTTGCCTTCCAGATCAGCCGCTCCGGCGATCTCAGCGGCAGCAGCCGCGTGGCCTGGGTGGTGGAGGGCAGCGGCAGCAATCCCGCCAACGCGGCAGATTTCGCCCTCAATCAATGGCCCAGCGGCACTGCCGTATTCGCCACTGGACAAGACAACCTCACGATCACCATCCCGGTGATTGGTGATGGCACGGTGGAGCCGGATGAGCGCTTCCGTGTGTTGCTCAGCTCCGCCAGCAATGGCCGGCTGACGCCAGCAACCGCCAGCGCCACCAGCCTGATTCTCAACGACGATCTGCCCGCCCAGACCTTCAGCTTCACGGCTTCAGCCACCACCGTGTTCGAAGGCAATGCGGTTGCCATCGGTGTGATCACCACCAACGTGGCAGCAGGTAGTCGGCTCTATTGGCAGGCTGGTGGCGCCGGCATCACGGTGTCCGATTTCAGCAGCGGTGGCCTTAATGGCGACGTGTTGATTGGCGCTGATGGAAGGGCGTCCTTCACCAGAACGATCGCGGCGGATGCAGTGATTGATCCTAACGAAACCCTGGAGATCAAATTCTTCAGCGATACGGCCCGCAGCCTGCAGGTGGGCAACACCATCAACGTGATGATCAAGGAACCGAGCGTTGGCCTCGCCACGGACAGCAACGACATCATCACCGGCACCGCCGCTGGTGAGCACCTCATCGGGGTGCCGTCAGGCTCCAGCCTGCGCGGTCGGGGCTCTCGCGACGAACTCACCGGCCAGGCTGGAGACGATATCTTCGTGCTGGGTGATGCCAGCGGCACCTACTACGACGATGGCTTGTCTGCCAATCGCGGCACCACTGATATGGCCATCATTCGCGATTTT